>Ga0209701_10001555_pt1 | contig 14802 bp, 11 predicted proteins | sample CZO8metaG_4_FD_188356 | JGI IMG/M metagenome (GOLD analysis project Ga0209701, IMG submission 188356) | Vadose zone soil microbial communities from the Eel River Critical Zone Observatory, Northern California, USA - CZOApr15con2H3.8 metaG... | ecosystem: Environmental > Terrestrial > Soil >...
TTCCCAAAGATGATGCGTGCTAATGCGTATTCTTCCTCCAGGTCATCAATGCTGGCTTTCTTAAATTCCAGACCAGTCGGTTTTTCCACGATTGACGCTAATTCTATTCCCCGCGCTAGGCCATCAATTTCTCTCTTCGGGTAAAGCGCCTGCTTCCTTGGTGGGATATACTTTCTTGTGATACGTCCTGTCTTCCCCCAATACTGGAACGTGTCTTCGTCCACACCGAGTACTTTCCGGGCTTGTGCAGCGGTGTAGTAAGACTCCGAAAGTTTTCCTAACTTCACGATGATGTTTCCCTCAAATTTTTTTGTTGGTTGCTATTCTGCATTATAGTCTAGGATGAACGGTATTTGCAATATGCTTGGTTTATCCCACTTGCTTGATTAGTTCCTGACTTATCTTACCTTCATTTTTTACGATTTCTACAACTTCTATTGACATTTCGACTTTTTCGTGTTACTCTTATAGCAAAGGCATATCCTCTTCCAGATGTGCGCCACCGAGAGAGCCAATTGAAAAACTGGCCGATGCGCGAACACCGACCAGTAATAAGCATCTAGTCAGTTGTAAGCCAACCTAGACACTCATCCCCCGTAGTATGGGGTCAGGGATGTCTAGCGTCAAGCACAGAAGGAGCTTGAAACATGTTGAATTATGCAGAAACCGTTCGCAGTAGGACCATTGTCCCTCTCACACCCGTTCTCTATAGTCAACCCCAAGTATCCATCACCGAGCCGCTCCCTACCATGGCACAGCCGCAAGGCCACCCCGATTGGACCATTGATGAGACCTTCGGGGAACTGCGCTACCAAGGCAAGTTCGGAGAAATCCGTATCCCTGGCGTGATGTGGATGAGCTGTGATGCCGCCTTTGCGCAAGGGTTCTGGCGGGGACGGGCGTTGATGCTTGAGCATGAGGATGGAAACTGGGTTCTGCTCACCGACCAGGAGTTTACCGATCTCATCGCCCAAGAGCTTCCCGCCGGGTTGCCAGCCGCGGCTATCGCTCCCTGGAAACAGGGCTTCATCTTTGGCTGGTGTATGAGCTGGTATTATCAACCCATCCTGGACGAAGAAGCGGAGGCTTACGGAGAAGATGAGTCGGAAGCCGCTTCCTGTGAAGTCATGTACTAGCGCACGCAAGCCCCGCGCACGTTAAGGAGAGAACCAACGATGACACAGCGACGCCAGCGCAATCTAGAGAAGCTCACCAAGGCGGTCACGCACATCCGGTTGATCGAAGCCAATCCAGGCAAGCTGGCCGCGCTTGACGAGCTTGCCCCGGTGTACCTGGCGCTGTGTCAGCAGTATGTCACCCTGTTCTGCACTGATGAACACCCCGATAAATTTCATGCTCCTGTCTTTGTCACCCCCTTGTCAGAACGCTGGCATCGCGTGGTTATTCAACAAGCAGCAGGTATTGCCCAATCCTGGAGGACCAATCGCGCCAACGCCTATCAGGGCTATCTTGACGACCTCTTGGACTATCACGAGCAACAGGCCGATGGCACACTGGATGCGCAGACAAAAGAACCAACCTGGAAGGAGTGGGACGTTCCCGCTTTGCGCCAGATCTGCATCCAGGCCAATACCAATGTTGTCGCGCTCGAACCCTCGCAAGACTCCACTTTTGACTACTGGTTGAAGATTAGCACCCTTGAATTCCGCAAACAGTTGCTGGTTCCGGTCAAGCTGGCAGACTATCATCGGCAGACAGTAAAGGGGAAAACGATCAATACGAGCGTGACTCTGAACAAGCGTGACACGGGTTGGTGGTTGACGCTTTCCTATGACGAGGTGGTCATGGTACAGACCCCCCTGGGCGCTCCAGTGGTAGGAATCGACGTAGGGATTGCCAACTTTGTGACCACCTCGACCGGCAAGCACTACGGCACCTTTCATGGCAAGCTACGAGAGCGGCAGAAGCGTGACCGAGGGAAGCGCCGACGCAAGGCCAAGTTGCGCAAGTGTCTAGAGAAAAAGGGAGGGAAGACACTTCCCTCCACCACAAGCCGAAGCGGGCAGCGCCTTAGCCGCCATGTGCGTCAGGAGATCAACCGGGCAGTCAATCAGTGCTTTCAGGAACATCAGGGCTACCAGCTTGCCTATGAACACCTCTCGGTTGCCACCATGAAGCACAAGGTGCGTGCGATGAATAGCTACATGCGCGCTTCCAACCTTGGGCATATTCCCAAACAGATTGCCTGGAATGCCGCCAAACGAGGGGTACAAGCAACAAGCGTGAAGAGCGCCTATTCCTCGCAAGAGTGCCATGTGTGCCACTATGTGGATAGGAAGAATAGACCAAACCAGCACACGTTTTGCTGCCGGGTCTGTGGTCATCAGGTACACGCTGATCTCAACGCAGCGACCAACATTGCCCAACGAGTAGGGGATACCGAACTCATTGCTTGCACGGACAAGAAAGCCATCAAAGCCTTACTCATGAGGAGGCATGACGCATGACGCAAAGCACACGGTTGCCCGTAGTGTAACCGCCCGCCTAGTCGGTTGTTTCGTAAACAGGCGTAGGTTAAAGCGAAGGGTTTGGGCAGATGTCCTATTTGTCCAGATTTTTAGCAACTATAGCAGAGATGAGGTTCTTCGACCATAGTCCCCAAAATGGAGGGCGCTTGCCTCAGCCATGCCGACTTTGCAATAGCCCCAAACATGGCGACCGCTTTCGCAAAATGCCATCTTTTCATGTCAACGAAAAAAAGGGTACAATAGAGGGGAACGAAATGTCGATCGACCAGGTGGGAGAGATATTCTTGATGGAACACATGCTACTCGAACAACTGCAACAACGGCCACTGCTCTGCGATGGAGCGATGGGTTCTCTTTTATACGCGCGAGGCGTGACCTACGAACAGTGCTTTGATGAACTCAATCTGACACGGCCTGAACTCATTCAAAGTATTCATAGCGAATACATCAGCGCGGGGGCGCAGATCATTGAAACCAATACATTTGGGGCGAACCGGGCTAAACTTGAAGCCTATAACCTGGGGGAGCGCGTTCGTGAGATCAATATGCGTGCGGTGAAACTGGCGCGCGAGGCACGCGAGATATCGGGCCAGTCCGTTTTTATCGCCGGTGCCGTCGGGCCAAGCGGTCGCCCGCTCCAGGCACCGGATGAGCATCGATTGAGTGAGCTGCGCACAATCTTCCGCGAACAAATCGAGGCGTTACTGATAGGCGGAGTCGAATTACTGATCCTGGAAACCTTCTCCAGTCTACCCGAACTGCGGCAGGCTGTATTGGCGGCGCAGGAAGTTGGGGGACTGCCCATTGTTGCCCAGATGAGCTACTCCGAGGATGGACATACACTCTCAGGGCAATCGGCAGCCAGGGTGGCGGCGGTGCTTGATGATCTGGGCGTGGATGTAATGGGAGCTAATTGTAGCGTGGGGCCGGCTGCTACACTCGATGTCTTGCAAGAAATGATCGAGGCGACCGTGCCGTTTGGCGACAACAAAAGGACAGGTCCCTTTCTGTTCTCAGCGCAACCCAACGCTGGTCTGCCAACACGCGTCGGCAATCGCTTCTTTTATATGGCTACTCCTGATTACTTTGCGGATTATGCAGTGCGTTTTGCCAGGGCAGGTGTACAACTGATTGGCGGCTGCTGTGGCACAACGCCGCGCCATATTGCCGCGATGCGCAAGGCACTCGATGAGACATACGGCACAACTACCTCATCCATAAGCAGGCCTGGCGAAGGCGAGCAGGCCAAACCTGTCGAGATCAGCAACGGCAAGGTAACTATTGCTGGCCTGATCGAAGAAGAGATCCTCTTGCCCCAGCAAGGTACGAAGACTCGGCTACAAGAAAAGTTAGCGGCACATGAGTTCGTTGTCAGCGTAGAGCTTGACCCACCCAAGGGGCTAAACCCGGCCAAGATTCTTGAAGGAGCTGTTCTACTCCAAAAAGTCGGCGTGGACTGCATCAATATCGCGGATAGTCCGATGGCGCGTGTGCGTATGGGATGTATAGCACTGGCACGCCTGATCCAGGACCACCTGGGTATTGAGACCATCATCCATTTCACCACGCGGGACCGCAATTTAATGGCGCTGCAATCCGAACTATTGGGAGCGCATGCCCTGGGCATACGCAATATCCTGGCATTAACGGGTGATCCGCTGCACGTCGGCGATTACCCCAACACAACTGGTGTGTGGGATGTGGATTCCGTCGGGTTGATCCAGGTGCTGCGCGGCATGAACGAGGGACATGCCGCCGCCGGTTCCTCCATAGGAGCACACGCCTCGTTCCACATTGGCGCGGCACTGAATCTGAACATGACCGATGAGGAAACAGAGCAAGAGATTGGGAAATACCGGCGCAAGATGGAGGCTGGCGCACATTTTATCATGACCCAGCCCATTTATGAGCTGGCTCCCCTGGAGCGTTTTTTAGAACGGGTGGGCAAGCCGCCCATTCCGATGCTTCTTGGATGTATTCCACTGCACAGCTCGCGCCATGCTGAGTATCTCCACAATGAAGTACCCGGTATTACCATCCCTGATGGTGTGCGCTCGCGTATGCGTGCCGCCGGTGAGCGGGGACATGAAGAGGGATTGAGGCTGGCGCAAGAACTCCTCGTGTCAGCACGCAGTATGGTACAGGGTGTCTATCTCATGCCATCGTATGGACGCTATGATGTGGTGGGCAAGCTCACACAAATGCTGCTTGTGCAGCAGACAGCATAGCGGCATCTATTAGTCAATCCCACTGAAAGGAAAAGTGATAGGCAAAAATTTCATTTTTGCCTATCACTTTTCCTTTCAGTGGGATTGACTATGTTATAGCCACTGGTGTATGACTGCCTGTGCCACAACACAGGCATAGGTCGCTCCCTGGATACCTGTGCGGCGATACTTGTCCAGGCAGCCAGAGAGTACAAGCAGACCGGTATCGCGCAGGTGCTGGCGTTTGCTGTAGACCGACATGCGCAACAGGCATTCTGCCGCCAGAGCATTCTCGATGAGTGGCTGTTCACGTATCGCCAGGCGGCCTTCTGTTTGCTGGCCATGCAGGTTCTCAGGATAGTCATAGAAGAGGCCGTTTTGTTCGTCGAGCAGTTCATCGCAAGCAAAATGCATCAGGGCGATAGCCAACTCAAGGTACGATTTGCGTTGGTTATGGTCGTAAGCATCAAGCAGGGCGCGGGTCATCCACACCTGGTCTGTTAGTTGTCCCGGCAACTCGGCCTGTCCATCGAGCATGTAATGGCACATGCTGCCACTTCGATGCACCATATGCTGACACAGCCAGTCCAGCGCACGGATGGACATGTTGTACAGGGAAGGACTGTTAAGAATCTGCCCACCCAGCAGATAGGCCGAGATCATGTGCGCATTCCACGCGGTATAGATGGTAGTATCGACCGGGGGTGCCTGCCGCGAGGCACGCGAATATTGTCCAGGTTCGTAATATTCTTCGTCAGCACTCTGGCTTCCGCTAAAGATGCCGATTTTCGTCTGCCAGAGCGTGGCGTTGATATAGCTGATAAGACGACGGGCATAGTCGTACCATTGGCTCGATTGGCTGGCCTGTGCGGTGAGCAAGAGAAGGCGCAACAGTGCCGCATTTTCATCCAGCATCTTCTCCGTGTGGGGCATACTCCAATCGCTGGCGGCAGAGTAACGGAAGAAACCACCCTCTTCCTTATCCCACAGGCCCCCGTCAAGCATCTGCTCCAACGAATCAAGAACCATCTCCAACGCATCCTGCTGGTCATAGTGCTGCGATAGTATAAAGAGCAGTTCTAATGCTTCTGGATGAGGGAACTTGAGGTGCGGATGAATTCTGAAGCCGCCGTATTCGTCATCATACAGCTCTCGTAATACGATGCCGGCCTCGACGGGAAGATCGACCAGGGCGGTACGTTCTTCTTGCAGTAAAGTACGCAGACCTACTTTGGGCAAGGCCTGCGTAAGTTTTTGCGTGAAGCGGCGGTCTTGCAGTTCGTGCACCTGCTCCGTTATCTCGTGATAATGTTCGCTATAGTAGCGACGAATATGACCCAGGTAATAGAGCAGTTGTTTGGGAGGCACATAGACACCTCCCCAGAGGATTTCTCCCTCGGAGGAGAGCAGGACGACACTTGGCCAGCCATTTTGATTGTAACGTTGATTGACATCTGGACGCAGATCACTATCGACACGAACAGGCACATAGTCACGATTAAGAATGGTGATGATAGTTGGTTCAGAGAGCGTGGTTTCATCCAGGATATGGCACCACTGGCACCAGAAGGAAGAAATAACTAAAAAAATAGGCTTATCTGACTGCGCAGCCTCCTGAAAGGCCAAATTTCCCCACACACGCCAATGGATCGAGCTAGCGCAATGTGGACGTGGAGAAAAACGGAATACGGAAGATGTTGGAACCGATGACCGCGAGTGATCGGCGGCAGTGTCGCCGCTCATAAGCACCCTCCTTCGCTTCAAGCCTGTTTTCAACAGAAATGCCTGTATAAAGGAAGCAATGACTTGATACTGTTTAAGAAACATACCTGGTAGAGTTGCCGTGTATAGTAGTATACCATAAAAAATCAAAGAATGTGTGCTTAAGACGAAAAAAATCATTTGACTTGGATGGATAGGTATGCTACACTTTATGCGGTTTAATAGTTTCTTTTTGCTCATTTTGATGTGTATGCTTTTTAGTTAACTCGACATTTGTTCGAGAAGAGGGAGGTTCAGCCTATTAACAGGGATTTTCGGGGGAATGACCGTGATCGTACACGAGAAACCAGGGTCAATGAGCGCATTCGTGCGCGAGAGGTGCGCTTAATCGATGAGAACGGGGAGATGATCGGTGTGATGCCCCCCCAGCGTGCGCTTGATATTGCCCGTGAGCGCAATCTCGATCTGGTTGAGATTTCGCCCAATGCTCTCCCACCTGTCTGCAAACTGATGGACTATGGTAAGTATAAATACGAGCAGGCAAAGAAAGAGAACGAGGCCCGCAAGAATCAGAAAACCATCACGCTGAAAGAGATTCGCATGCGTCCACGTACAGATGACCATGATATTGACGTGAAGACCCGCAAGATTCAAGAGTTCCTCGCAGAAGGCGATAGGGTGAGGGTCAGCGTCCAGTTCCGTGGAGCGGAGATGCGCCATCCAGATATCGGTCGTAAGATGTTGGACGAGATCGCGGAAGTGTTGAAGGGTTCAGCGATCATCGAGCGCAACCCTATGATGGAAGGCCGGATGATGTCGATGATCGTCTCCCGTGCTCCCGGTTGGGAACCGCCGAAGAAGCAGTTACCTCCAACTGGCAAGCAGCATGCAGTTACGGCACAGGTAGATAGCGCGGCCAGCACTGCTGCAGCAAAGCCCTCCTCGGCTCCAGAAAGTAGCGATGCGACAGGGGCTTCGAAGGAGAGCTAGCCTTTGCTTTGCAAATGAACCCGGTGGTAAGACACGCAGAAGGGGCACCCCTGCATAATGACGACGTAAGCAACACGCTCGTCATTATGCAGGGGTGCCCCTTCATAAACACGACAAATGGCATGTTGTATACTTGATTTGGCAAGGTCGGTTGACTTTTTCCTGTTTGAGCTATTAGGATAGGATTATTCAAACATCTGCAAAGCACTGTAACACACGAAAGAATAGTTCTTAAAGAAATAGGCACCTTGTGGGAGGTCCCAGTGAGTAGTTACGACGAACCGCGCTGGTATGAACAGCAACCAGAAAACAACGAAAATACTATACCTTCAGATTGGCAAGTACCCGCTAGTCAAGCTAATCAAGCACCTTCTAGTAACGTACTACCGCCATCTCAACGTCCTCCTTTGAGCGAATTTGGACAATTCCCACCATACCAGGTGCCAACGAATGCCGTTCCTACCCAAGAGAAGATGTACTCCTACGCGACAAACCCGCCAATATACCGTCCACCTGTACCCAGGAGGCGTCGACCGGGCGGATTTGGACAATCTGTCTTCGTGCTTGCGCTGATTGTGATTGCGTTTGTGGGCGGCTGGTTTGCCAACCAGCTCTACGCAAACTCATTTAGCCCGAGCAACCAATCACAAGCGTATGCGAACCTCTTCCAGCAGGCCTGGACAACGGTAGATCAGCATTATGTTGATCGCAAAGCAGTAGACTATAAGCAAATGTCGTATCAGGCCATCCAGGCCATGTTGAATGTGCTTCACGATAAAGGCCACACTCGTTTTCTGACCCCCGCTGACGTGCAAGCTGAAAACCAGCAGTTGAGCGGTACCTTTACCGGCGTTGGCATTTATCTGCGCCAGGACCCCAAAACGAAACAACTGATTATTACATCCCCCATCCCTGGCTCACCGGCGGAGAAGGCCGGCTTCAAGCATGGAGATATCATTGTCGCTGTCAACGGGGTGAGTACCGTTGGCAAAGATATCGCCGGTGTCAGTACGCTGATCCAGGGGAATGCTGGCACAAGTGTTTCTATCACAGTACAGCGTCCGGCAACTCGGCAGACACTCACTATAAAGGTGGTACGAGAGCAGATTACTGTGCCTAACGTCCTGATGCACTATATCGCGCAGGATCATATCGCGGATATTCAAATGGTTCAATTCGCGGCGGGAGTTGCCAGCCAGCTCAAAGATACACTCAACCAGGCAAAAAAACTGGGTGCGACGAGGATTATTCTCGATCTACGCGAAAATCCGGGTGGCTACTTGAGTGAGGCGGTCGACACTGCCAGCGAGTTTATCCAGAGTGGCAATGTGTTGTTAGAGCAGGATAGCAGCGGAAAACGCACACCCTATGCTGTGACTGGCGCTACTGTTAATACCACTGCCCCCATTGTGGTACTCGTGAATGGCGATACGGCAAGTGCTGCCGAAATCGTTTCCGGCGCGTTGCAGGATGACCACCGGGCAATCATCCTGGGAGAGAAGACTTTTGGCACTGGAACGGTGCTACAACAATTCCAGTTGTCCGACGGCTCCGCTATCCTCCTGGGTACAAGTGAGTGGCTGACTCCCGATGGCCACTTTATTCGTGACCTTGGCATCACTCCCAACATCCAGGTGAAACTGGGCACAAATGGCAGTCCTCTTACCCCAACCGATGAGAATTCAGGGAACATGACCGAGCAGCAAATTCTCACCAGCGGGGACAGCCAATTGGCGGCGGCGATCCAGTATCTGGAGAAGCATTAAGCATATGTAGGCAAAACGTAACTCTTCAAGCCTCCTCACCGCCTTTGGCGGCTCGTCTATTCATGTTGTTGCCAGGTGGTGCTGCCGTAGGCAGCACCACCTGGCAACAACAAAAACCTTTGCGAACTGCAGCAGGCAGTGAGGATTCAAGAAGAAATGCATTACCATCAAAAACACCACGCCAACCTCGCAATCTGTCACGCTGAACGGCGTGGTAGTTTTCACCCTTCTGCATGGACAGTCCCAACTTATTACGTATACCAACGCCGGCACCTATGTCTATAGCCTGTCGTCCAACACAGCGGTGACCCTGACGGTCACTGTCAGTTAGGTGTCTGTGCATACAGAGAATTATCTGAAAGAGCAAGTGAGAAGCGGTCGTGTGGACACGACCGCTTCTCACTTGCTCTTTCAGAATTATGCGTGGTTCGCGCAAAATGCCTGATAATATTTACTGGTGGGGAGATGTCCCAGCAAGGGGGCGATAAAACGGGTGGCGGCAACCACTTTCTCCAGGCTGACTCCCGTAGTGATACCCATCCCATGCAGCATATAGAGCAGGTCTTCGGTGGCAAGATTACCTGCCGCACCGGGGGCATAGGGACACCCTCCCAGTCCACCTGCCGAGGAGTCAACGATGCTGATGCCCATCTGGAGGGCCATCAGTACATTGGCAAGAGCGGTGCCGCGCGTATCGTGGAAGTGTACCGCCAGGCGTTCAACAGGAATAGCGCCTTTATCAAGCAAGAGGCCCAACACATCGACTACCTGGTTGGGCGTTGCCACGCCGATGGTATCGCCCAGCGAGAGTTCGTGAATACCCATCTCCAACAGTGCCAGGGCGACGGCGAGCACTTGCTCAGGAGGGACATCACCTTCGTAGGGACAGCCAAAGACGGTCGAGATATAGCCCCTTACAGCGACCCCCTCTTGTTTGGCCAGAGTCACTACTGGCCGGAAGTTCGCCAGGCTCTCGGCTATGGTGGCGTTGATATTGTGGCGGGTAAAGCTTTCGCTGGCGGCAGTAAAAACCGCCACAGAGCGCACGCCAGCGGCCAGCGCCCGTTCCATGCCCTTGAGGTTGGGAACCAGGACGGGATACTGCGTAGTGGGCAGGCGCGTCAGTCCGGCCATCACATCACTGGCATCACTCAACTGCGGTATAGCGCGAGGGCTGACGAAGGATGTGGCCTCGACAACCGGCAAACCGGCAGCGGCCAGCATGTTGATGAATTGTATTTTCTGTTCGGTGGGAACGAGGGCCTTTTCATTTTGCAAGCCGTCACGCGGGCCAACTTCAACGACACGAACCGAGGAAGGGAGCGCAGGAAGGTCAGGTCTCATCGGTCAAACTCCTCCGTACTCATTGCAAAAGGTTGCACTGCTGTCGTGTTGTTCAAATTACTTTTGTCTTGCGCTTCACGATTTTCTGCTGGTGGAGAGAGCAGCAACGGGCCAGGTGGTGGTTGTGCCTCTTCAGTTACTTGCGGCGTAGTAGCAGACTGCTGTGTGTTGCTACGTTCCACTCGTACCTGGGTAATGCGCCTTCCACGAGTGGTCAATACGGTAAAGGTCAGGTTATCGAAGGTGATGGTATCGCCCACGTTAGGAATCTTGTCGAGTTGGGCATACAAAAACCCACCAAGGGTTTCGTAGTCCGTATCATCCAACTTCATATCCATCAGTTCATTGAACTCGTCGATGTTGATCTTGGCGTCAAAGATGTATTCGTTTTCGTTGATTTGCTCATACAGCTTCTCTTCGCGGTCGTACTCGTCTTGAATGTCACCGACGATCTCCTCGACCAGGTCTTCGATGGTCACGAGCCCGGCGACCGAACCATATTCATCGACGACAATCACCATGTGAACATGTTTCTGCTTCATCTCGCGCAGCAGGTCATCTAGCTTCTTGGTCTCAGGCACGAAGTAGGCGGCTCGTACAAGCTCGCGAATAGGGAAGGTATCGTGACCTTCGCGCAGTTGCTTTAACATGTCCTTGGTATACAGAACGCCGATGATATTATCGATGCTCTCCTCGTAGACAGGGATACGGGAGAAGCCACCCTGCAAGGCAAGATCAACCGCCTCGTCTACGGTTGCATCACTCTCTAACGTCACCATATCGATACGCGGTATCATCACCTCGCGCACAGTGGTATCGGCGAACTCGAAGATGCTATGGATCATCTCGGTCTCTTCTTCTTCGAGTACTCCTTCTTCCTCGCCCACTGTCACGAGCAGGCGCAGTTCTTCCTCAGTAACAAAGGGGCCGCGATGCTTGATCTGCCCTCCCATAAGACGGACGAGGGAATTCGTCACGGCACCGAGAGACCAGACGACAGGACGAAGTAGCCAGGCCGTTGCTCGCACCGGGCCTACAAAAACACGCGCCCAGCGCAAGGGATTCTGCACAGCAGCTGTTTTCGGGGTAATCTCACAGAAGATCAGCACGACTAAAGAGATAAGCACGGTAGAGATGACTTCACCGAGGGTCGCGGAGAAACGCAGTGCCAGCACGGTTGTCATGCTGGATGCCACGATCACAGCGACGCTATTTACAATGAGAATGGTCGAGAGCAATTTATTGGGGTCGGCGAGCAGGCGTTCAATCTCGATTGCCTGTTTATCCTGCGCTTCTACCAAATTTTTGAGCTTGATGCGGCTGATAGAGGTGAGGGCCGTTTCGGCGGCAGAGGCTGTCGCACAGAGGAACAGGGAAACAATCAGAATGGTGACTTGTAGCCATGCCTCTGCATCGAATGGCGGAACATGAAAATCGATTCCGGCGGCTATACTTACTAAGCCAGGGCCGTCCATAGAAACCCCTACTCCTTTTTGCTGTCCTCAACCGTCGAGTCTTCCTCAGATTGGGGCATACGCAAGACACGCGCTGGAACACCAACCACCACCGCTCCAGGGGGCACATCTTTTTTGACTACTGCACCGGCCCCTGTTCGAGCGTGCTCCCCTATCGTGACGGGAGCAATTAACATTGTATCACTTCCAATGGAGGCTCCGTCACCAATAATCGTGCGATTTTTGCGTACGCCGTCGTAGTTGACGGTAATCGTACCAGCTCCAATATTTACATGCTCACCAACCGTGGCATCGCCAAGATAACTGAAATGGTGCATATCCGTTTCCGCACCCACATACGAATTTTTGACTTCTCCAAAGTTCCCCATACGAACATTACGCGCCAGGTAGGTACCAGGGCGACAATGGCTGAAAGGGCCCATACGCACCCCATCTTCCAGAGTCGCTTCCTCCAGTGCAGAATTACGTATGATACAGCCATCTCCAATGGTCGATTGTTCAATTGTGGTACCAGGTCCAATGCGGCATGCTGAACCAATGGAGGTCTTGCCTGTAATCATTGTACCTGGGAGAATAACAGTATCAGTCCCAATCTTGACATCAACATCGATGTAGGTGGCAGCAGGATCGATAATGGTCACTCCTGCATACATGTGGCCTTCGAGGATGCGCCGGCGGAGTATGTGTTCGGCGGCGGCAAGCTGCACGCGGTCATTGATGCCGATGGTCTCTTCAAGTGTGCCGCTAACCGTGGCAATTTCACGGCCCTGTGAGCTGGCGATACCAACCAGGTCGGTGAGATAATATTCGCCTGTTGCATTGCGAGGAAGAGCCTCCAGGGCCGACCAGAGCCAGGCACGATCAAAGCAATAGACGCCGGAATTGACTTCTCCTATGCTTTTCTGCTCCTCGGTTGCCCGCTTCATTTCGACGATCTCTTGCACGCGCCCGGTATGATTGCGCACTACGCGCCCAAAATCGCCTGGCGACTCCGTATGCGCGGTGAGGAAGGTGATGGTGGCCTGGCGTGTGATGTGTTTTACCAGTACACTCGCCAGGATTTCGCTTCTAATAAGAGGTGTATCGCCATAACACACAAGCACTGTTTGCGGGAGGGGGTCGAGTTTATTAACAATATGTTGCGCGGCCAACACGGCATGCCCAGTGCCCAATGGTTCCTGTTGCAGGGCGTAGAGACAACGCTGCCCGAAGCTAGCTTCTACCTGCTCTGCCGCGTACCCAAGTACAACGATGGGGCGATGGGTAGCAGTGGTTGCGACATAGGGAGCAAATGCGACGGCGGCAGGGAGAGCTTCAACGGCATTCAGTACATGCGCCAGGAGCGGCATGCCTGTCAATGGATGAAGCACCTTTGGCAATGTTGAACGCATCCGAGTACCCTTGCCTGCGGCAAGTACTACGGTCGCATATGTATTCATAGCTGGACTTCAAACCTTTAATATTATTGTGCTCTACTGATGGGGGAGAAGAAAGCGACACAATCATCTGAAATCATGCATGCGTAGCAAATTCACGTTTTCAGACGCTTGCACATACAAGCAGTTGGCTCGGGTGCTAGGATTCGAACCTAGGAATAACGGTTCCAAAGACCGTCGCCTTACCGCTTGGCCACACCCGAAAGATGCTAATATGGAAGGTACAACTCCTGTACTTTACGCATGTATAGTACACGAAACCACTGTTTTTGTCAACATTTAGCATTCCCAGGCTCAGGGCTTTGCAAACATTGGAGGCAATATCCCCGTTGCGGCTGCGCCGCAAAGAGTGCTTTTGCACACGTTTCTACTAGTGCCGTAAAGGGTACATAGATGACTGATATTATCAACAATGTCAACAATCCTTCAATAGTTGATTCGATTCTACTAAGTAGAATTTATGAGTGCAAATCCGACAAAAGCCTTGACAAAAGCATTGCTACATGCTATACTTTTGCAATAGAGGCGTGGCAAGTTCATTTTTTCCATGCTTCTATTCAGAACATGCAGTTCTTGGCAACTCATTCCGTTTGGGGAAACGGAACGAAACCTGGCCAATTATACGAACGATTCATTCCCTATTTATTGGATCTTTGTCGGGTGCTAACTTGTGTCACCTTCGACATTTGTTTGTGTACAACAGCCACCTTTGTGGTTTGTTTGTATAAAGGCAGAACGTGACCTTGCGCGGTTTTTCCCATTGTTGAAAGAATCTTGAAACAAGGGAACCTGTAGCCCGGATGTGGCTGTTTTCGCGTCTGGTACTTCTTTCTGCTCAATGGTGTTGTACTTGTAATGCGTCTGATGTCCTTTACTGTGTAAGGGGCCTTAGGATAGGATAAAGAGTCACACGCTCTTAAAGCCTTCCCATAAGTTCCTATCTGTACAGTGAAGTTGAACAAGTTGTATTTGGTGAAACGAGTTCCGAATCGTGCGGAGCTTCGTTTTCGGGCGTAATATTGTTGCTCCCTACGTAGGATATACGTAATGGAGTTACATGCGCCACAAAGTTAACACAAGGAGATGATAATGGCAAACTGGTTCGACACTGTAACGAAAACCCTGGCAGACGACAAGTTGTCGCGACGTAAAGCGATGCGCAAAGCCGCCGGAGCGGCTGCAGGTATTGCTCTGGCCGCCCTCATTCCCGGCGAGGCCTTCGCGGCCAGTCCTGATACCTGCTCACCTGCGGGCAACTGCACTATCGGGTTCACGAACTGCGGTAGCAACGTAAACAATAACTGCTTCTGCTTCTCAAAAAGGAAGACCGGCGGCTTAGGTCGCTGCGGTTGTAACGAATTCTGTTCCCAGGC
>Ga0209701_10001556_pt1 | contig 14797 bp, 14 predicted proteins | sample CZO8metaG_4_FD_188356 | JGI IMG/M metagenome (GOLD analysis project Ga0209701, IMG submission 188356) | Vadose zone soil microbial communities from the Eel River Critical Zone Observatory, Northern California, USA - CZOApr15con2H3.8 metaG... | ecosystem: Environmental > Terrestrial > Soil >...
TAACCGACGACAAGGTCCTCCAGTCCTTTATTGACGATATGAAAAAGACGACCAAGATTCAAAGGGAAATCAAGGTCACGGATATTTTCGACTTGAGCTTTGTGCGCAAGGCCAATGAGGAACTCAAAGCCGCCGGCTGGAAACCCTAGCGTCGAGAGAGTATCCAGTGGAACGGAGTTTAAGATTGTTCAAAGGAGATCGAGAGGTCAGTTGCAGACCGTCAGGTGGCAATTGTGGGGCAGCCGTTTCATAAGTCCTTTGACCACGTGCCCGCGCAGCATGTGGTAGAACGCCGACCTTCTGGTCGCGCCGACAAAAACCGCGTCCACTTCCAGTTGGCGCGCCGCTTTGGCGATGGCCTCGGCGGCGTTGTAGGAGATCGCCCAGACGGGAATGATCTCGATGTTTTTATCCTTTGCTTCCTGGAGGGCGAACTTCAGCGTACTTAGCCCTTCATCGTTCGGGACATGCGGGGTGGCGCCGTCGAAGAGGCCCGGCCACTCTTCTACATAGATGCAGTAAACCGCATTCTCACCCTTGCCCTTTGCCCGGATGATTCCTTCCCGAATCAGGCGCGAGCATTCGCCCCTTACGGCCAGCAAGGTCGACGACGGAAAGAGCGGCTTCAGGGCGACGGCTTCAGTCAGAGTCACCAGTTCCCTCAACTCACCCTCGACGAGACTTTCCGATGCCGAGAAGGCGCGCGCCTGATGGCGCTGGACAAACGGGATGCGGTTGGCGACGTCCATGAACCATCCACCGCGAACGCCCACGGCGATCAGCATGCCTATCGCAGTCAGGCTTCCACCGAAGATCGTAGCTATTTCCTTTTCCGCCAAATTGATCATCCAGGCGACGATGACCATCCCGGTGGTGAGAGTTCCAATCCAAAAACCCAACTGGCGCCGTCCCAGCCGCCAGCGAACCACGTCCAAGCTCAACGATGAAAAGACGAAGGCTCCGAGCAGACCGAAGGCGTACATATCTCCGAGCAACGCCATCTTCCCTTGGGTCATCAGAATGACCAATATGGGCACAAAGGTCGCTACGAGGACGGCTGCGTGGGGCGTGTTGAAAGCCCGGTTCCTTATGGCGATGATCTGCGGGAGAAAACCGCGGTTCGCCAGCGCCAGAAAGACATGATAGGAGCCGATGATCGCGGTGTTGGAGGCGAAAAGAAGGAGCGTGGAAGCAGTGATCACGACCGCCAGTTTGATTCCGAATCCCCCGGCGGCGAGACCGAGCTCCGAGATAAAACGCTCGCTCTCGGTGGATTTGATATCAGCGGGTAAGATGGCTACCGAAAGAGCGGTCAATAAGGGAGCGGTGATAATCATCGTGCCGATAACGGCGGCCATCGCAGCGCGCGTGGTCTTTCGCAGCGGGAACCGCATCGCCGGGCTGATCTGACTGATGCTCTCCAGACCGGAAAAAGCCAGCCAAGAAGCGGCGAAGCCGACGAGGAAATCGTAGAACGAGAGACCTTTACTGGGTCCGATGTATTGAAACAGCGCCGTCCAATGATTCGGATCCATGGAGTAGAGACTGGCTCCGATCACGATCAGGTCCACCAAGAAGGCACATATGGCCATAACGAGTGCCACGCTTGCGCTCTCACGAATGCCGGTGATGTTGAGCATGGCCAGGAGCGCGACTCCCGAGCAGGCGAGCACAACAATGTGCTCATCCAAAGCGGGAAAAACGCTGCCTATGTATTGGAAGCCCGAGACTGACGAGATGGCCGTGGTAAGAAAATAATCCACCGTGATGAGCATGCCGCCGAGGCAGCCCCACATGGGCCCGAAGGCCTTGGTGGTGATCGTGACGACGCCGCCCCCCTCGGGATTGCGCCAGGAGATCTCCGTATATTTGAGACCCAAAAGAATGAAGCCGCCGGTCGTGAGGAGAACAAAGAAGGGAGTGGCATCCTTCACGTGGCCGTATAGAATCCCCGGAACGTAATACACCGACGTTCCGATATCGCAGAAGACGACGGCCCAGGCCAGGAGCCAGTTTAATTGTCTGGTATCGCGCGTGGGTTGCATGGCCGGTTGGCGAAGAAACTCATAATAGAGTTGGGCCGTGAGAGGTGTCAAGGCGATGGAGATAAAAAACTCTCTCTTGAATTGTCCTAAGCCTCTGCAATGCTACGAGCGATCTGTCACGGAGCAGTTGCTGCCATTCCAAGATGAGTTCAGGCATCACTGCTAAAAAGGAGAAGCAACAAAAGGTGAGTTCGCTAAAACAGACTGCGGAAGCGATCATGCAGGTCGTTGGAAAATCCGTCACGCGCATCGACGTGCACGACAAGATCTCCGGCACAGCTCTATATTCAGTTGACTATAAGGTGCTCCCAGGCCTCAACCCCAGGCGATCATAGAACCGAAGTCAGTAGCCGCCGTCGTAAATTTTTCTGACCAGGGAGTCGTCGATGATCTCTTCTGGTTTGATCTTCTGCAAATTGGGGTTAACCCTTGAGAGGATTCGATGAATCTTCTTAACACCTTCCACCTTCGGGCGCAGATCGGCGCTGTAGGTAGTCAGCAGGGAATAATATCCGGCTTCAGCCTCTTCCGGCCGACTCAACCGCAGGTACCGCATGAGCGTTTTGACGACAGCAGATTTATTTTCCGGTTTGAGAACGAAGCGAACCGCGTCTAGGGTACCCTTGATGATTCCCTCGACGGACTTCGGATCTTGGCGGCTATTGAGCCGGCGGGTGACCAGCGATGCTCCCAAGTAGGAAATGGGCGCTCTTCCCAAGTCCACCAAAACCCCGAATCCCTTTTTCTTGAGCACCTCACTGAAGGTATAACCTAGCCAGGAGGCCTGGACCTTGCCGGTCTCCAACGCCTGCACGCGGTACGCCTGATCGGCGATAACCAAAAACTGGATTCGATCCCTCTCCGGATCCAGATTGAGATAATCGAGCGCGAGCATGTTATTCGCCCAGCCTCCTCCGCCGATGCTCTGAATCCCCACATACTTTCCCTTCAGGTCCTCGGGTTTCTTTATCTCCGGCCGCACGACAAACGCGCCCTCGGCCTTGGGTATCAGAGTCGCGACCACCACGAGATCCAGCCCGGCGCCAGCACCGTTCAATACGTTGTTAGCGCTGGCCAAAACCGCGTGCACTTCCCCCGCAGCCAGGGTCGACATGGCCAAAGGACCGTTGCGCATGTAAAGCACCTCGACGTTGACTCCGTGCCTGCGGTAAAAGCCCTGTTCGACTCCGATCCACAAGGCGGTCGGGTTTTCTCCCGTAGTTCCATAGGCGATCCGGAACAAGGGAAGATTTTGGGCATAAATAGACAACGGCGCAAACGCCATCCATAAGATCAAAAGTGACAAGCGCAGGATGACCGACATCTCTTTCCCTCAACGAACCTCGGGTAAAATAGGGCAATCTCAGGATGGGCGTCAAGTAGGAAAATGCTCTATTGCCAAAGGTGTGTGCCAGGTAAATGCGGAGGGGCCGCTCCTCAGCGGGAGCCAATCGGCCTCTACCGTGACAAAGGTTAAAGGGTCGAAGGGTTCAAGAGTTGAAGAGTTTAGAAAACCTTTTATCCCTCGGAATTCCAGATTTCAGATGGCCAATTTGAGATTGGAAATCTGAGATTTCGAGCAAAGCAAGGAGTCGGATGGCCTTTAAGGCACAGGCTTATTTCCTCAGGCCGGAAGGCTTTTTTCCCGAGAGATGATCCACACTTTTCGACGTAGAGCGTAGAACTCCTTGACCCAATTCGGCCTTCAGAGTAAAAGGCCGGTTAGCTGGAATTCCTGAGACTGGCGTCCTTCACGATCACAAAATACCGGTTTTGAACTTCTTGTGGTCTCCAAATTGTAGGGCTCTATGGAATACACCGAACAGGTTGCCGAGTTTACGGTCGGGACAACGTATGAGCGGATCCCGCCCAAGGCTTTGGATCTCGCCAAGCAAGTCATCCTCGACAGCGTGGGTGTGGCGTTGGCGGGGAGCAGGGAGGCGCCGAGTCAGATCTGCGCGAGGCTCGCCAGAGATGAGGGCGGCTTGGGAAAAGCGGCTCTATTCGGCCACGGTCTCAAGTCGTCTCCTTTGATGGCGGCCCTTGTTAACGGCACTTCCAGCCATGTTTTGGACTACGATTCCAGCTTTGTTCTCATGGGCCAACCTACGTCCGGTCTGGTCGCGGCGATTTTTTCCGTGGCTGAAACGCTGGGATCAAACGGACAACAGCTGCTTGAGGCCTTTGTCGCCGGCTTTGAAGTCACTACGAAGTTGGCCTGGTCCATACCGGAGCTTTCCTCCAAAGTGGGCTGGCACAGCACGGCGACGCTCGGCTCCCTCGGCACAACGGCCGCCTGCGCCAAGCTCTTCCGCCTCGACAGCCAAGCGGTGCGGATGGCTCTGGGGATCGCCTCTTCGATGGCGAGCGGCTTTGTCTGGAACTTCGGAACCATGACCAAGCCGCTGCACGCTGGGCTCGCCGCCAGAAACGGTCTCCTCGCGGCCACTCTGGCCCGCGACGGCTTTACGGCGAACCCTTCGGTCCTTGAGAAGCAAAAAGGATTTTTCGATACCTACGGCCGGGGCATCCCTTACGACCCGACTCCCTTGAAGAGCCTGGGAAGCTCATATGAATTGGTCGAGAGCGGAGTGAAGTTCAAAGCCTATCCCTGCGGCGGTTTAACCCATTCGGCCATCGACGCCGTTCTCGCTATCAGGGGGCGGCATCAATTTTCTCCCAAAGCGATCGATCGGATAGAGGTAGCGGTCACACAATACACCTACAACCACATCGCTTATTCCATCCCGAAAAATGGACTCGAAGGAAAGTTCAGCATGGCCTACGTCCTGGCGCGCGCCATTAGGGACGGAGCCCTCACGGTAGATACCTTTACCGATGAGGCGGTGCGGGATGCTGCGGTGCTTTTCCTGGCGCAGAAGGTCGAGATGAAGGTGGAGCCAAAGCTGACGCAAGGCGAGGATGGGAGCCGTCCCTGCGAGGTAGTGATCCGGCTGAAGGACGGTCGGGAATTCTCCCGTCGAGTCGATTATCCCAAAGGATCGGCAGAGTCTCCGATAACGGCTGAAGAGCTTAGGGCGAAGTTTCTCTCCTGCGCGCAAAGAGCCTTAAGCGACAGGGCCGCTGGCCAAGCACTCGAGATGCTTGAGCATCTGGAGGGCTTGAATAACATTGCGTCTCTCTGCGATCTGCTGACGGGCAAACCGTAGCATTTATAAGGATAGGATCGCCATCCTCGGCTTGTAGGTCGATTCATCCTTGGCTAATGCGCTTGGGAAGTTTATATACAAACTTGAGACTTAAAAACGACAAACAACGATAACGGAGGGTATGATGGAGAATCAGATTTTTATGGATTCTCTCTTTCGAGAGATTATTCACCCAGGAGTGGAAGAGCTGATGAACGGTCGCTACTTCACCGAACTGAGACGAGGCAAGCTCTCCACCAAGAGACTGCAAGGCTTCGCGGTTCAGCACTATCTTTGCAACCACGCGATCCTCAAGGGATTGGCATTCTGCATGGTTAGAAACGCGAACAATCCGCCGGTCTATAACAATTTCTTATATCTGTTTAACGAGGAGCAGCCCCATCCCGATCTGATGAAGCAGTTCGGCATGGCCCTGGGACTGAAAGAGGAAGACTTCACCGATGGGATCATGATTTACGAATGCGTGGCCCACACCGGAGCGATCATCAGGGGGATGTTTTGGGGCTCTCAAGCGGAGACGCGCGCCGGCGCCCTGGTCAACGAGTCGATGGTCTGCCGCTACTCGGAGAAGTTCGATGACGCCTTGGAGAAGCACCACGGGATGGATAGGAAGGCGCGAGAGTTCTTCATCGTTCACGGCAAGGCCGACAAAGAGCACACCGCGATGGCGGCCGAGGTGATCGCGAGAAACGCCAACTCCGCGCGCGACCAACTCTTGGTCCGGGAGGCCGCGCGGAACATGGTTCGCTTCAAAGTGGCCAAGTTCGAGGGGATCTATAAGACCTATGCATAAGTGAGTCCGACTCGAATCGGGCGGCGTTCCAGGGAGAGCACGATGATCAAGAGAAACAAAATGAGACAGACGGCGATTCTTTTTCTAGTCTGTTTAACTCTCACCTCCGCGGGGACAAGAGATACGTTATCCGCTGAGAGGCAGGGCAAATTGATCCCCGTCCGCATTGGGATCGTCTCCAGGAGCACCTTGGACATGCCTTTTTTCGTGGCGCGGGGCCGAGGCTTCTTCCGCGAGGAGGGCCTGGAAGCCGAGATCATTCTGATAAAGGCGATCCAGACGGTGCAAGCGATGTTGGCCGGCGGCCTCGACTTCGGCACGGCGACGGGAACCGCGGTTAGCGCCGCCGTGAACGGCGCCGACGTGACAGTGGTGCTGGCATTAACCGACAAACCGTCGTTCGACATGGTGGCTGTTCCGACAATCAAAAGCGTCCAACAGCTGCGCGGTAAGAAATTCGGCATTTCCGCGGTCGGATCGCTCACGGAAATTCTCGCGCGCCAGATCTTGATCGCGAACCAAGTTCCTCCGGATCAAGTGACCTTCCTTCCACTCGGCACGAGTGATGTGACTTACGTAGCTCTCAAAGCCGGCGTGATCGACGCCACCATGGTCCAGATCCCTCAGAACTTTCTCGCACAAGAAGAGGGCTTCCGAAAGCTCGCTTCCGGCGCAGACGTCTACCGAGCCGTGCAAGGCGGGCTGGCAACGACGAAAGCGACCATCTCCGAGCGGCCCGAACTCGTGACGAAGACTATCCGAGCAACCCTGCGCGCGGTCCGGCTGATCGCGAACGACAAGAAGTATGGCCTCGAATTTATCAAGGGGCCCTACCTTGATCTTGGCAAGCAGCGCGAGCGATTTGCCGAACGTGTTTATGACGCAGCGGTGCAAGGATACCTGCTATCCGGCGTTGTAGATGAAAAATTGCAGCAGGAGATGATCACGGTGGCCGCTCAGCGCATCAAACCCGCGCAGCCGGTCCTGCCCGAGCGGGTCTTCGACTTCAGCTTCGCCCGCAAGGTGAGCGAGGCTCTGCGATAGAAGCGCTTTCCTTGAGGAGGATACCCATGGCTATAGCAATGGTGGATGGCTTGGAAGTTTATTACGAAACGCGCGGCTCGGGAGCGCCGCTCCTGATGATGGCTCCGGGCGGTTTCGATGCAACCATCGATAAGTGGCTGATGACCAGCGCGTGGAAAGGGCTCAATGTATTCGAGAAGCTCTCGGCGGAATTTCAACTCATCGCGTATGACCGCCGGGAGACCGGAAAATCCGGCGGGAGAGTGGAGAAACTGACGTGGGATCTCTACGCCCGACAAGCGAAAGGCTTGCTCGATCACTTAAAGATAGACTCGGCCTTTGTCCTGGGCGGCTGCATGGGCTGTTCGGTCGCGCTCGCTTTCGGCGTCTGCTTTCCGGAGCGCACGCGGGCGCTCCTGCTCCACTGGCCGGTCGGCGGCTACCGTTGGAAAGCCAACAGCGGAAAGAGATTCGCCCGGCATGCGGCCTTCGCGCTGGAAAAAGGGCTCGCGGCTGTTGTCGATCGCGCCAGGGAGACCAAAAGCTTCTGGCAGGATCCGGAGTCGGGCCCCTGGGCGCCGGTCATAGCCCGCGACGCCACATTCGCTGAGGCTTTCAACTCCCAGGACCAGGCGCGTTACCTGGGGATCGTGGAAGCGAGCGGCCGCACGCTCTACGACCGCGATACCGCGCCGGGCGCCGAGCCGGAGGAGATCATGGGAGTCAAAGCGCCCGCGCTCGTCGTGCCCGGAGACGACCCTTCGCACGCCACTTCTGCGGCGCATTATTTAAGGGAATGCCTGCCGAATGCGGAGTTTTGGAACGTGATGCCGCCGGAGCAGAGCACGGAGCGCGTCTGCGACCGCATCTTCGATTTTTGCCGGAACAAATAGCCTAAGCCTTCTGACAACTCCCTCGCCGCAGATGTTGCGGCCTGGTCCGGCGACGTAACCGACGAATTCTCCCGCAGAGCGGCAGAGGAGAAAGCAAGCCACCAACGGCACGCTCGCCGCGCGCGGAACGTTCTGGACTACAGACTAAGCGTGCTCTCGGCAAATAACTCTTCAACCTTCATCTTTTTGGGCGTTAGCCCTTGCTCGTGCGAATAGTCGATGAGCAGTTCGAGCATCGGCCGGTTGTCTTTGACGCCGTAAGGAAAAAAGTCATCGCCGAAGATCTTCCTGGTCATAGCCAGATACTCCGGGCCGAAGAAAAGCGCGGACGGGATGCGCTCGGCTAGTTTCGCCTGCGCCAGCTCCTTGGCCTTGACAAAGGCGCTGTAGAGGTTGAAGGCGACCCAGGGATATTTTTGGTAAACGTCGCCGCGGATGATGTAGGCGTGGTTGGGGGGGAGAAAGCCATGCTTCTTAAAGAAGCGTGTGCCTTCGGCGATCCGGTCGGGAAAGAGAGGCTTGACCTTGCTCCAGTCCCCGCCTGCCCCGGTGATGCGGCTCGAGCGATCCATAACGCTCGCCGCCCTCGTCCACGGACCACGAACAGCCGCCGCATCCAGCTCGTGATTGACCAGCATCGACACCAGGCTCTTGTCGGGCGGAATACGGCGGAAGGAGATCCCGGGCGGCGGCGTGAAGCCGGTGACTCCGCCGTGGCTCAATTCCTCGCTCCTCTCCATGTACCAGTCGACCTTATACTGCGACACTCCGAAGTCGTGTTCCAAGATTCCCCGCTGCCAGAGCGCGGCGGTCTGCTGGTATTCGGCGACGCCGATGCGCTTTCCGACCAGATCGCCGGGCTCTTTCACGCCTGAGTCGACATGGTAGCCGAGCTCGGTGTGAAAAAGGCGACGGCTCGGAAAGACGGGCAGGGCCATCATTGCCATGCCGCGCGAGCGGGCTATAAGATAGGACGAGAGAGACATTTCCGCGACCTCGAATTCCTGAAACTTAAGCTGCCGCCAGAACGTTTCTGCGGGGTGCGAGTAGGTGGGGATAATCTCCAACCCCTCTGCTTGCACGGTTCCGTTCATCAAAGGGTCTACTCGTTCATTGAATGCGGAAATGAAGCTCAAAGTCAGTTTGGGCATATTGGTCTCCTGATCTTTACTGCAACTTGTTGGCTGGAGCCTGAAGGGTGATTGGGTTTGCGTTGTTCTCCGTAACTCGAATGCGACGAATCAAAGGGCTTAGCCTTTAATTTTGGTAAACTTAGTCGAAATCGCAGCTAGGCGTCAAGCGGATTGTTATTGGTGAATCGTAACTGTGTCTCGTGATCGGAACTTTAAGGAGAACGGAGGAAGGATCGGGATGTTTGTTAGTGCGAGTCGGCTTTTCCAATTTTAAATCCGACGGCCGACTCTCCGATACGAAATAAACTCCACTGATTCACGTCTAACGGATGATAAATTCTATTCTCCGCGCAGGGGGTTGACCCATTTGGCGTATTCAAGACACTTCTACCCCTTTTCTGAAGTGAAATATCCATTTTGTGCACACCGGAAGTGTGGAGAGTGTCGGGAGGTCTCGTGCTCGAACTTAGCGTGCTGTCGATGCAGGCCGAGAGCGATCAAACGACTCAAGGATCTACAGGAGCTTCAAGACAAAGTAGATCGACCCAATGGATAATCTGAATCACGAAAGCTCGAGTTTTTTACCGTTCAGGGTAGCGGTCGTGGAGACCGGAACTGGTTTACGGAAAGTTTGCTCCGCGTGGCAGCCCCGTTCCGCGTGTCGGATCAATCGTTTAACCTGCTCCGCGGGAGCGGGACTCTGAATCGCTACAGCAAACGTGACGTTTTCGAACGCGGCGCCCTCGCCCTCCAAGCCGAGCTTGTCCGAAACATCAAAGGTGCAGCGGACATCGACTTTTCCCTCCTCAATAGGCACTTCGTAAAGATGCGCGAACCGCGCAATCTGCGTTAGCAGTCAAAACGCCGCGCCGATAAGAAAATAAGAAAGCGGGGCCGGAGCGAGATTGGCCCCGCCGCGCTCCTCCGGCTCGTCGCATTCCAAGCGGGAGCCTCTGACCATTCCTTCCAGGTGAATATTTTCCATGATATTCGCGACCGCGCGGAACGTAACCTTTCCGCGATTCGGCCCCGTCTTTGCGCCGTCACGAAATTTCTCATACTCCAGGCGCATCTTTTCTAAATCCACCCTGCCCTTGGATCGATCGGCCATAGATTCTCCCCTTCAAACTAAATCAATCACGTGAAGACAACGAGGTCAACTCTGCCTTTGTTGTCAAAATCCTCGGGAATTCACTTCCAGGAAAAAAAGGCCCTAGTGGGGGAACCTATCCGGGCCAATGTAAAGCGAATCAAAGATGTGACGGGATTTACGAATCCGGCCCTTTCGTTGTTGAGCTAATTAAACGAGCGGTTACTAAGTAGGGGAGAGCGCTAACTGTCAAGGGGAAAATTCTGGGAGTCGCAAGACCTCGAGCTTGCGACGTCAAGGATGGCGTTTCGTCTCCGTTCCTTTGATCCTCCCTTGCGCGAGTGACGGTCCTTGCTGACCGGAGGGTAGAGCTGATTATCGCCCAAAAAAGAACACCTGAGAGCCATTCCGCACGATCACACTAGGAATGGTCTCAAAGGCAATTCCATGGAACTGGTGCAGGTGCTCAAAGAAACTCGCTTCATTGATAAACGGGCTCCCGTCCTCAAAGCAAAAGAAGGGCTGCGAGATAATGACCGTCTGCCCAACAAAGTTATGGCGAGGGAAAAAAAAGAACGTGTTGCCGGACCGTATGAAGCGGTGTTGAGGGAAGAAGGCCGGGCCTTGATTAATGATCACGACAGAAGGCCTACCGAAGGAAGAACCAGAACTCGCTAAAAAACCAGGATGGCCTCCGGCGCGAAACCCTCCGACGCTACGAAACTGACCCGCTTCTGCCTGGGGAAGATAGAGAAACAAAAGAAGGAGCGCTGAGAACAGAGAAAGGATAATTCTCCTCATATACCTTCCTCCTTACGTTAACAGCGTATACCTGAGCGTCATTGCAGTCAATAAGCCTGGAAGTTGAAATCGTTGGGTTCAAATCTTTTGCTGACAAATTTCTCTTCGGATCCTCCGCCCTTCACCAGAAGAAGCCCGGCTGGGGGAACCCAGTCCGGGCTCATGTGAAACGCAGATGGGCTAAAGCCTTGGGGCAAATTTATAGATAGAGGGAGCGGATTTGGTCGCATCTGACGGACCGTAGATCACTGCAATTTCCTGAAGCGACCGGAGCACCAAGCGTCTCGGGTCGCCGGCCACCGGCCTGCCATTTAAAAACACCTTCAGCGTGCTTGTTCCTTTACTGCAGTACCCGCCGACACAGTCCTTAGTGAAACGCATTCCCCAGATATCGAAGAACTGGCCGAGCGTAAAATCGCGGACTTCATCCGATTCGATATGAATCACACCCGTCTCATCGTGCGTATGAATGGGAGAGATAAACCGGGCGGTCTCGTTGATCCCGATTCCCGCGGGAACGACGACCGGAGTTCCGTTGACAAAGATGTCGAGGTGCTGGTGGATGTGCAGCGCGTTGCCCTCCTCGGAGAGCGCGGGAAGACCGATGACCAGCAGACGGGAAAAAAGGCGCTCGATCTCCACCGGCCAAGGCATCGGGCCGGTTTGAATCCCAGGGAGAGTATTAGGATCAGAACCAACTTGCGCGGTGCGCCCTTTAGAAATGAACCCCCACGAAAAGAACATTATGAACAAAATGAGTGTTCCAGCAATCAACGTGACGGACTTCTTTTTCGTCTTTAGCATGGACCTTATCTTTCTAGAGAATAAAATGTTCGGCCTGCCACCTTAACTTAGAGCTAAGAATAATAAAAGGGAAGAGCTGTTGATTCCTAATCTCGGAAGGTACTCGAAGCCCAGCGGGGGAAACCTAGTCCGGGCTGATGTAAAACGGATCAAAGATCTGATGGGATCTACGAAGCCGGCCTTGCGTTGATTGGCCTTATGGAATCGACAGCTACTTAGTACAGGAAAATGCTAGCCGTCAAGAGACTATGTCAGCGCCGCGACCTGCAAAGGTAAAGATTTGACCCTCCAGGCTCTTCGCTCCAGGCTCTTCGTTCGACTCAAAGAAATTAGTATTATGTCCCCGGAATTTCTTTTCATTAGTCAAAGGTCCACTGTGCCAGCCAGATTCCAGGAGATTCAGGGGCAGCCATTCCTAATTGGCCTTCGGTTAAAGTCGTTTCCTCGAGAAAACGAGATGTGACCGGATCGAGAAGTCCAGCCGCTAATTCAGCTCAACAAGCGCTGTTATACTAATCCGGCGGGCATGTCAGCATCAAGGGGAAAAACGTGACTCGTGAGCGTGGGGCGTGCTCGTGAATGTCGTCATTCGTGCTTGCAGGGAGTGAAAAAAGTTCTCAATCAATGAAGGCAACCGATGACTGGCAAGTTTATTTTTTGTAGAGTTTTTCAATGAAGCCAGAATCTTCCAGTTCCTTGACGAAGCGGGCATCCACGAGGTCTCTGGGATTCACCGCCGCTGCCTTTGGGTTGGTTAAGGCCATCTCCTGCAAGACGGTCTGGTATCCCTCCAGCGGAGGATAGGGATTCTCCGGCATGTTCTGAGTGAACCAGGACCAGGTATGCTCAAGCACATTTCGATCCTCCACGCGGGAATATTTGCGCATAATCTGGATGGTCTCCTCTTTTTGGGTTTTGAAATAATGGATCGCCTCCACATAAGCCCTCATATACCGTCGAACCGTTTCCGGATGCTCTTTTATGAACTTCGTTGTGGTATAGATCCCGCGCTGGGGAAAAGGAATCCGGAGCGAGATCAGATCGAGTAAGATCGGGAAGCCCAGCTTGTCTACGATGGGCTTCTCCGCTTCGGTGAGAACAGTAAACTGCACAATCCCTTTCTGCATCGCCGCGACCCGGTCGTAAAGGACGCCAATCGAGCGCAAACTCACGTCCTTCGCCGGATCCAGGCCTAGCTTTCTCAGGCTGACGCGCAGGGCAAAATCGGCAATCGTCCCAGGGCTCTGGTTTGCGCCTATTTTTCCTTTTAGATCTTCCGGCCGTTTGATGCCCGGCAATGTCACAAAATAGTAGGTTAGAATGTTTACGCTCCCCGCGATCGCCACGACATCACCTCCGGCGAGGCGGGCGCTCGCAACAGCCGGTCCTGCGCTCTCGCTTATTTCAAGTTCCCCCGCCAGAAGCGCCTGAAGCGTTCGGACGCTGCTGGGAATGAGGATCGGCGCGACATCAAGACCATGCTTGTCAAATAGCCGCGCCTCTTTGGCCACCCAGATCACAGATGAGGCTCCTGGAGCAGGAGAGAAGTAAGCCGTGTAAATTTTTTCTGCTGCTCTTAAGGGCAACGCGACGGTAAAAAATATGGGCCCAAACATGAGGATCAGACCAAGCCACTTTTTCCTGCGAGTTTTATCTCTCTCCATAGGCCCTCCTTGTTCCAAAAAACGATATAACTTCTCAGCTCATCGTCCTTTAATCCCCATCTCCGCCTGGGCTTCACGGAGAAGAGCGAGATCGACGACTTCAGCGGGAGTCACTTCACGAGTGATCTTGGCATTACGCTTGGCTTGGTCGATGACAAGTTTGAGCCCATCTTCCGGAACGGCTCCGTCGGCGTTGAAGAGATTCCGCAGTGCATCGTAGGACGCGTAGGCATATTCCCGCTCGACCTTTCCCCACTCGACCAGGGTCCGCACCGCCTCCTCTCGGTTCTCCCGGATAAACCTGTTGGCGCGGATGGTCGCTTTGATGACTCTTTTAATTTCATCGGGCTTCTCTTTCATCTTCCTCGTGTGGCTGCCGAGCCCGAGATAAGGGAAATTAAAAAGCTCATAGGCCCGCGCCAGGATATTATATCCCTGCTTTTCCATCTGGGAATCGGCCGGCGGCGAGATGACAATGACGTCCACGACCCTCTGCTTCAGCGCCGTGATCCTCGCCGCATCGGAACCCAAGGCGAGCACTTTGATTTCCTTGTCCGGATCGATGCCAAAGTGCTTGAACATCAAACGCGCCGCAACATCCGGCGTCGCCCCGTAGCTGCTTACTCCCAGAGTCTTTCCCTTGAGATCCTTGATCGACCTGTAGTCCGGTTGCGCGATCAGAGTCAGGGGCCAGTTATTGATAAAGCCGACGACCACTCTAACCGGCAGCCCCGCCATCGCCCCCGCGACCACCGCGCCGAATAGCTGGCAGTAGTCGATATCGCCGCTGGCGAGCGCGGTGATCGCAACGTTGGGGTTCATGCGGATAATCTCGGCTTCGATTCCCTCCGCTTTGAAGAGCCCCTTTTTCTCAGCGACCGCCACGGTCAGATTGGGCATGTTCGGGTTGGAGACGGCGATCCTGATCCTGTCCACCGCCGCAGCGTGGGAATGGAAAAAAAGAAAAAAGACTATCGAGAGCGCTTTGCCGATTCTTCCTTTCATTTTGTCGGTGATTCTAATCATCGGGGATTCTTCACTGTGATTTGTTGCAGGTCATATTTGGAAGTTGCGCTTCTGTCAAGCGGTTCTGCTTTTCCCGCAACGCTCGTGGTCAGCCCCATCGTACTCGTGCTACGAGGGATCGTGATCGGAAGAGAAGAAGAGCGACACTCACGGCTGTATGGTGACAAGTGTGTTGGTATGAACCCGAAGAGATAGATCCCGCAGCTTTCACACGGGAACCCCCTATCCCTTCGCTTCAGTGCCTCCTCGTCGGGAAGAGTTATCGAGGGAGGCCTGCCCCTCAGACCGGGAGGCAATGGGCCAAACCATTTTGGATTTTGGATTGCCGATTTTAGATTAATCCAAAATCCCAAAT
>Ga0209701_10001559_pt1 | contig 14786 bp, 6 predicted proteins | sample CZO8metaG_4_FD_188356 | JGI IMG/M metagenome (GOLD analysis project Ga0209701, IMG submission 188356) | Vadose zone soil microbial communities from the Eel River Critical Zone Observatory, Northern California, USA - CZOApr15con2H3.8 metaG... | ecosystem: Environmental > Terrestrial > Soil >...
AGAACCACCGATGCCAGCGTGGGCGAAGTCGTGGAACGGCAATCCGTGCAAGAGCTGCCCCTGAACGGACGAATGTTAATCGATCTGGTCTTGACCGTGCCGGGCACGCACGTCGGCTTTGGCGCGCAGACCGGAGAAACGAATCCGCTGTACTGGCGTCCAGGGCAGCGCTCCGCCATAGTGATTGGCGGCAATCGCCCGAATGCCAACTTTTTCCTGTTGGATGGCGCTACCAATACCGACCCGACCTTCAACACGCAGAATCTCAGCCCCTCGCCCGACGCCGTCATGGAATTCCAGGTCGAAACCAGCGGTTACACGGCCGATATGGGCGGAGCGGGCGGCGGACAGATCAATATCGTGACGCGCGGCGGCACCAATCAATATCACGGAACGGCATACGAATTCCTGCGCAACGGCGCCCTGGACGCGACTACGTTCGGGTCCATGGGCAACAATCATCTGGTCCAAAACAATTTTGGCACTTCGTTTGGCGGACCGCTGCTGGGAAAGGACAAGAAAACTTTCTTCTTCCTCAACTACGAGGGTTTGCGGCTCGTGCAAGCCAACGCACAGACCTTGACGGTTCCAACCCCGGACGAGATCCAGGGCGACTTCAGCATGAGCAAGGCCCAGATCTACGATCCGACGACCGCAGTCGCCAATCCAAATTACGATCCCACACAGCCCACCGGACCGAACAACTTTCCCTACACGCGCAGCCAATTTCAAGACAACAAAATTCCGCTCGACCGCATCAACCCGCAGCTGCAAGCGTTCCTGATGCAGCACTTGCCGATGCCGAACATGACGATGAACGACTCAGGAGTCGACTCCAACAACTATCTCGACATCCGCAACGAAAACCATAGTCAGGATCAGGGTACGGTACGCGTCGACCATATATTCCAGAACAACGACACGGTTTTGGCGCGTTACTCGGTGAGCGCTGAGCACGGATTCTCGCCGAGCAGCGGAATGACCGCGACCACTGAAAACCTCCCGGGCTTCGGCGCGAACTTCGACAACTTGTCGCAGCAAGCAGTGGCTTCGTGGAATCACGTGTTTTCCAGCACCAAATTGAATACGGTCTCGCTGGCATTCTCGCGTCTCTCGATGGACCGGACATCGCAGAACAATGGTGTGAATGACTTCGTGACGCAGCTTGGAATCCAGGGCGTCGGATTCGGCGGCAAAGGCGCATGGGGCGCGCCCTGGTTTGCAGCCCAGGGCTACACAGGAATTGGCGACACATTTGCCGCTACGCCCATGCACGCCTGGGACACCACGGCAGAACTGAGAGACACTTTTGCTTGGCAACGAGGACGACACGGGTTCAAGTTCGGTGGCGATGTTCGTCGATACATCTGGCCGATGTGGGGGTTCTTCCAAAATCGCGGCTATTACCAATACACCAACGGCTACACGACGGAATTCGGATTCAACGATGGCAGCGGATCGGGATTTGCCAGCCTGTTGCTGAGCCTGCCCACCGTCAAGCAGCGTCAAGCTGGAGTTCCGCAGATGCAACTGCGCAACTGGGGATGGGATGCATTCGCCGAAGATAGCTGGCAGATCACGTCCACCACGAGCTTGAATCTTGGATTGCGCTACGAATACACGAGCCCGCTCTACGATCTGAGAAATACCAATTCGAATATCATTTTCAAGGACGGTGTTCCAGAGGTCTTCATCGGCGGCCAGCAAGGATATCCGAACGGACTGATGTATTCGAACAAGCACAACTTCGCTCCACGCATCGGGATCGCGAAGAACCTGCCCCGGATGGGACTCGTGCTCCGCGCCGCCTATGGCATCTTCTTTACGCCGGTGGACCAGAACACCTGGTGCAACCAGCGCCACAATGTCCCGTATGTCTTTCCTGAAACCCAACAGGCCGACAATTTCACGCCACCCGCGGCCCTGTTTACCAGCGGACTCAATTTCGGCACGCCAGTGTTGGGAAACGGTGACTTGAAACCAACCACAGTGAGCTTCACCGCATTCGATCCCAATGCGCCCGCGCAATACGTACAGCAGTGGAATACGCAGTTAGAAAAGAGCTTCGGCGCGAACACCTCGCTCGCAGTCGGTTATCTCGGAGCGCGCGGATTTCACTTGCAACGATCGCACCTCATCAATAATGCGCCGCCGGGACCGGGGCCGATCGGTCCGCGGCGTCCCTACAAGACGCTGACCTTTGTGGATGGCACCGTGTTGCCGCCCAGCAGCGATCCCGACGCGATAATCCAAAGCCAGACTTTTCCCGTGAGCACGATCAACCGACTCGAGGATACGGCTCAAAGCTGGTACGACGCGGCCTACGTCAATGTGCGCAGGAAGTATTCGCACGGACTCAGCTTCCTGGTGAACTACACTTTTGCCAAGACCTTAACTAATGCACCGGACTTCCGCTCTCCGATGGACGAGGCGGCGATCCCGCAAAACAACAGCAATCTCGCAGCGGAGAAAGGGCCGGGATGCGATGTGCGGCATCGCTTCGCGCTGAGCAGCGTGTTTGACATTCCTGCCTACGCCGCCTCCACCTGGACTCGCATGCTCACGCAGAACTGGCATTTCACGACCATCTACCAGGTGCAGTCGGGAATGCCGCTAACGATCTCAGTGTTCGGAGACACCGCGAACTCAGGCACAGTACTGGGAGAGAACCCCATTCGTGCCAATGCCACCGGGCAGCCCGTTTTCGGCCCGGGAACCCGAACCGCTGACAAGTGGTTTAACCCAGCGGCTTTCGCGACGCCCCCCGCTTTTACATTTGGCAACATCGGACGAAATTCCGTCTATGGTCCGCCGATGCAGACTCTTGATCTCGCATTGGCGCGCACCTTCCGTCTCACCGAAAAGGCGAGCTTTCAATTCCGCGGAGAGGCTTTCAACGCACTGAACAAAGTCAATCTCGGCACGCCGGACCGGTACGTCAATACCCCGCAGTTCGGCACCATCACCATGGCCATGACGCCGGGGCGGGAGATTCAATTGAGTGCGAGGTTGTTGTTCTGAGCGTGCATTCCAGATTTAGTTCGCATCTGTCAGCAAGGCAGACATAAAAGCGCCGGCTGGATTGTTCAGCGCGAGCAGCGTGCGGATTTGCCCAGCGCTGAAGGTCAGTTTTCCGCTGTCAAGGTTGATGAACTTCTGTCCGGGCGGAGTGAAGAACACTTCGTAGTCTCCCGCTGTGAGCGTGCTATAGGCAGCGGCGCTCCCGAATCCCAGGCTCGAGAATGTGGGATCGATGGAGTTAATGTCGGTGCCGAACGTCACCACGTATACGTCCTGCGCGCCCATTCCCGGCGATGCATTAAAGATGCGCAACTTGAAGTTGCCCGAAGTGGGCGCGGAGTTGTCGTCGGTGAGCAGAACGCTGCTGATATTGAAGGAGAAATTGAGCGAGATCAAAGTGAGGTTGCTGACCGAGCCTACGCTCGAACTTGTGTCAATGAGTACGTTTGTGGTGCCAGTTGGCTCTACCTGCAAGTGACGCGTGCCGCCACCAACCGAGGTGTACGCGGAGGCGGCTCCATACCCGACGCCGCTGGCCACGTTCTTCGCATCCACCAGCAGGTCGAGGCTGCTTTCGTCCGGGGTGGCGTTTACCAGGCGAATCTTGGCGTTGCCCGATGATCCGCAACCGATGGTTAAAGAAGCCAACGCGATCAAGCTGAGGCCGGCGCAGAATAGTCCCCATCTGCGACGTCGCATCACGGTTCACTCCTGTCGTCAAAATGTTTTGCTGAATGCTGACTGGATGCGAACGACGAGAGCTGGAGTTGCTGACGCTCTGTAACGACTCCGTCAATCACGGGTAAAGTCTTGTAAAGCTGCGCACGATGTTCGAGGACATCTGGCTCAAACTTCCTTACCCAAGGCGGCGGCGACTTTGCGAAAAACAAATACGCCCGCCCAGCCCGCCATCAGAGACACTCCCACAACCGCAATCCGGCTGTGGAGAATACCGGCAGGAGCAAAAGGAAGAGCACGACCCACATATGCCCAGCAGGCCAACAGTGCGGCCGGGATTCCGACCATGAAACTCGCAGTGAATCGCCGGCCCCACCGCGCGTTGGGGCTGATGAACACATCCACCAGACCGCCCAACAATCCCCCCGCCACACATACCCATAGCACCCCGAGGTACGTGATCACTATCGTGTGTGTGAAAGGAGGATAGCCCGGGGTCGCAACCGCGATTTCAGCCTTCCCCCAGCCGGTCGGGATGAGGTCGGTTTGAAAATCCCAATCCGTCTCGCGGGCGTCCGGCCTGAAGCGCATGATCGGACTGCTGGTGGAAACCGTGACTTTGCGTTTGTGGGAGATCCTAACGAAATTGCCGGCAAGGTCGTAGAACCGTGCATGAAGACTGTGGGTATCCACAATGCTCATGGTGGCCGGAGGGTTTAAGAAGGCGACTCCGGAAACAGGTTCGACAAAGTTAATGGTCGCCTCGCGCACGCCGTTGACGGAAATGGCGGGCTTGATGTCGGCAATGGACACGTTTGCGCTTGCCACCGGCGAAGCCGAAGTCCAATGCGCTTCGGCGAAGCGTTCCCCCTTCTTGATGATCAAGGGGTTGGGCTTCACTTCTCCGTGGTTCCAGGCCAGCAATATCTCGACCGGAGATCTGGCCGGCTGCGAGTCCATGTAATAGACGGCGATCCGCTCGTAGCTGACTCGGTCGGCCCGTACGTTGGAATCACGTTCCCCTGAGACTCGAAACATCAGCTGCGGACCTCGAGGTCCGGGCTGAACGGGGGTGATCAACACGAAGTTGGAACTTTCCAGAATCTGGTCTTGAACTTGGCGGACCCTCAGCTTGGTTAGTCCTGGCTCCATTGCGTGGAAGGAGAGATCCACGGAACTCGCTCCGGGAGCGATCTCCAGGTTCTCAGTCACTTTTTTGCCGGAAGGGCCGGAAGCTTCGAGGATGAGAACCGTTTTCTCCAGGGCATTAGTTAGCTTGCCGCTGGCGTCCAGGAGCAGCACTTTCACAGGCACTCTGTCTCCCACTGTGACGCCCTGCGCTTGCGGCAGAACATCGGCGCGGGCCGGCCGCCAGGCATAGTCTCTGGCTACTTGGGCCATGGGACCGGGCGCGGTAAATTGTGCGTGGGATTGGGCCACAGATTGAACCCGTGCTGTTTGCGTCGTGCAAATCGTCGTGCAAATTAAAGATGAAAAGCACAACACGATGGAGGCAAGATTTCCCGCGAGCGAGCGCACGGCAAGACTCCTGGCGTTGACGTCCTGGGGTCGAGGAGCGCTCCGGAGGGGAAGCAGAACCAGCGAGACGCGAGCCCAAACTAGGTCTTGCGAGGGCTCCTCATGGGGAAGAGAGCCCGAGTCTATCAAAAGACGCGGCAGGCGTCACGTACCAAAACAAAACAGCCGGATGTCGTCAGACTTTGTTCTTAGCAACTGCTTCCCGAGTGCATTTTCATTGCACCAAACTAACTAACAGAGAGGTTTGTGTCGCACATGCTACGCTGATAACGCTCTGGTTTCTCAGCAGGCACCTCCGCGCGAGGCGTTGCAGGGAACCAATCTTAAAAAGCTGTTACGCACCGTGGAAGCCCTGGCGGATCTGGGTCCGGAACTAACAGCGGACCGCGACTTCAGCCAGACTGCGCGCAAGATGCTCACGGCCGTTCTTGAGGCCGCGGGCGCGCGCGAAGCTGTCCTGTTCTCATTCGGGGAACGGCCCTCGCTGCTGACTTCAGTGGACGCGCAAGGATTCGCGCTCCTGCCCGAGCCTTCGCTGATCCCGCTCCTTCCCCGTCACGTTCACACCCTGACCGCGGCCATCGGCCCGGTACTGCTGAACAGCGGCACCTACGATGTCTTCCTGAGCTCGAACGGGAACGTCGCTCCCGAATTGTTCAAGTGCATCTGTCCGCTGAAAGTGCGGAGCAAACTCGTGGGAGCGATTGCCTTAGGCAGGCGTCCCGGCGACGCCACTTACGAAGAAGATGCGCTCGATGCCCTGCAACTGCTCAGCAGCTACGTGGCGCTGGCCATCCAGAACCACACGCTCAGCCAGACGCTGGCGCAGCGTGTCTCAGAGAACCTCCGGCTACTCGCCTCGCTGCATGGTTTCTACGACAACGCGCTCGAAGCTTTCGCCGCCGCCATTGACGTCAAGCACGTCAACATTCACGGACACTCGCTGCGCGTCGGGCGCTACGCACAAGCGATCGGCGAAGCGATGGGGATGGATGCCAGCAGCGCAGCTTCTCTGCGTTCCGCCGGGTACCTTCATGACATCGGCAAAGTGGCGGTGGACAAGCGTCTCTTCGGCAAGCCCTCGTCCCTCGATCCGGAAGAGTTTCGCGAAATGGCCGATCACACCGTCGTGGGACACCAGATCGTCAGCAACGTGCAGTTTCCCTGGCCGCAGATTCCGGAAATTGTCCGCTGGCATCATGAGCGCGGAGACGGTACCGGCTACCCCGACGGAATGCATCAGGAAGAGATGCCGCAAGCAGTCCGGATTGTGGCCCTCGCTGACACCTTCGACGCCATGGTCAGCGTGCGGCCCTACCGTGAACCGTTGCCGCTGGGGATCACGTTGCAGGAACTGATTCGCATGACTCCCCAGAAATACGATGCCGATGCCATGCAGGCCCTGCTCATCCAGGTGCGGCGCGATGCCGTCGGGAGCAACCGCGTCCCGGTACTCGAGCCCGGAGTGGTCAGCCTGTCCGCCAGCGACGTCGATCAGTTGGCCTCCACGCTGCAGCATAAGGTCAGTCAAAATAAAATCTACTTGACGTAGGATTCCCGCGTTTCCGATTCGCCATCACCACAAAGGCCTTCTCTTCATTGGGAGTCTGGAGCTCAGGTGTACGACCTAAGAGCTACGCCCTACGAGCACTCCTTGCGGTGTAAAATCGAGGCGTCCGCCAGGAAAGGCTGTCTTTGGACCGAATTCGCCCGTCCTTCATCTAAATTAGGAGTGCTTGCGGATATCAGGATGCGCTCCCGAGGGGAAAATTGATGGCCGTCAGTGACCAGGCTGTAGCCACCGGCACACAGATCGATCTGCTCAGTATCAATACGATCCGCACGCTCTCGATGGACGGCGTGCAGAAGGCGAACTCCGGACATCCCGGGACGCCCATGGCGCTAGCGCCCGCAGCCTATACCCTCTGGCAGCAGTTCCTGCGCTATGACCCGGAAAGTCCGCTGTGGCCGAACCGCGACCGTTTCGTGCTCTCGAACGGCCACGCCTCGATGCTGCTGTACTCGATGATCCACCTGGCCGGCATACGCGCCACGAATTCAAAGGGCGAGATTCTCGCCGAACCTGCGCTTTCCATTGACGACCTAAAGAGATTCCGCCAGATCGACAGCAAAACTCCGGGACATCCTGAATATGGCCTGACCACAGGCGTCGAAACGACAACCGGCCCGCTCGGCCAGGGAGTCGGCAACAGCGTGGGCATGGCGATTGCCGGGAAATGGCTCGCTGCACATTTCAACCGCCCCGGATTTGAGCTTTTTAATTACAACGTCTGGGCTTTCTGCGGCGACGGTGACCTGATGGAAGGTGTCTCGTCTGAGGCAGCATCGCTCGCCGGACACCTGAAGCTTTCGAACCTGTGCTGGCTCTATGACAACAATAAGATCACCATTGAAGGCAAGACCGACCTCGCCTTCAGCGAGAATGTGGCGGAGCGCTTCAATGGTTACGGCTGGGATGTGACGCACGTCCATGACGCCAATGATCTTGGGGCGCTGTCCAACGCCTACGGCCACGCGCTTGGGATCCAGGACCGTCCCGCGCTCATTATTTTGGACAGCCATATCGGCTACGGCGCTCCCAACCGGCAGGACACGAAAGAAGCGCACGGCGAGGCCCTCGGCGAGGAAGAAGTCAGGCTAGCCAAGCGCTTTTACGGATGGCCCGAAGACGCGCACTTCCTGGTGCCCGACGGAGTGCGGGAGCACTTCCGCGACGGCATCGGCAAGCGTGGAAAGCAACTGCGCGAGCAGTGGACGACCCTGTTCAACAAGTACAGCGCGCAGTATCCCGAGTTGGCGGATCAACACACGCGCATGCAGCGGCATCAGCTTCCGGACCAGTGGGACAAGGATCTACCCACCTTTCCAGCGGACGCAAAGGGACTGGCAACACGCGAGTCGTCCTCCAAGGTCCTCAACGCCCTTGCAAAAAACGTTCCCTGGCTCATGGGCGGGGCAGCCGATCTTTATCCCTCCACCAAAACGCGCCTTACTTTCGACGGTGCGGGAGACTTTGAGGCGGGGCAGTACGAGGGGCGCAACTTCCATTTCGGTATCCGCGAACACGGCATGGGCGCGATCGTCAATGGCATGACCTTAAGCAAAGTTCGTGCCTATGGTTCGACCTTTTTCATTTTCACCGATTACATGAAGCCTCCGATGCGACTGTCGGCGCTCATGGAAATACCGGCGATCTGGATTTACACCCACGATTCCATCGGACTGGGTGAGGACGGGCCTACTCACCAATCGATCGAGCAGTTGGCGACCATGCGGGCGGTTCCTCATCTGACGCTGCTTCGCCCGGGCGATGCCAACGAAGTCACCGAGGCGTACAAAGTAATCCTGCAACTCCAGAACAAGCCCGCCGTTCTAGTGCTCACGCGACAGGCGCTCCCCACTCTCGACCGCTCAAAATTCGCGCCGGCGGCGGGCCTGGCTCGTGGCGCCTACGTCCTGGCCGACGCCGGGGGCGGCAAGCCGCAAGTCATCCTGATCGGCACCGGCAGCGAAGTGAGTCTCTGTGTTGGTGCATACGAGAAGTTAAAGGAGGAGGGCATCCGCGCGCGCGTGGTGAGCATGCCGTCTTGGGACATTTTTGAACGGCAGGATCAAAGTTACCGGGAACAAGTGCTGCCCCCGGATGTCACCGCGCGAGTGGCGGTGGAAGCGGCCGCAGTCCTCGGTTGGGAGAGATATGTGGGTCCGAAAGGGCGCGTCATTGGCATGCGCAGCTTTGGCGCTTCGGCCCCGCTGAAAGATGTGCTCAAGAAATTTGGCTTTACCGTTGAGAACGTGCTGCAAACCGCCCGTGAACTGGTCGCAAAGTAAATGAGAGGCCGTCTCACAAAGCGTTTAGGGAAGGGCACGGCTTCAGCCGTGCCGCCCGGAGCCCGATTAGAGATTGGGCTTTAGCCCCTGAGGGACGCGCAGCCGCACGTCCAGCGGTTAAGCTGCCGTTTGCCACATTAGTAAGGAGAAGATCATGAATCCCGTAGAAACTCTGGAAACCAGTAAAGCCGTCAATTCCTTGAAACAGCTGCAGGCGCTCGGCCAATCCATCTGGCTCGACTACATCCGCCGCGACCTTCTGACCGGCGGTGAGCTCAAGCGCCTGATCGAGGAAGACGGACTCGGGGGGATGACTTCGAATCCGGCCATTTTCGAAAAGGCCATCGCCGGCAGCATGCTCTATCAGGATTTTCTCGATACCCTGGCCAACCGCGCCGACCTCGACGCCAAAGGACGCTACGAACTGTTGGCCATTCGCGATATCCAGGATGCCGCGGATTTGCTTCGGCCCGTATACCAGAGCACGAACCGGCGCGACGGCTATGTCAGCCTGGAAGTTTCTCCCTATCTTGCGAATGACACCCAGGCCACCATCGAAGAGGCACGGCGTTTGTGGAAAACAGTCGCCCGCGAGAACGTGATGATCAAGATCCCGGGAACTCCCGAAGGCATTCCCGCGATCCGCCAGACCTTGAGTGAAGGCATCAATATCAACATTACTCTGCTCTTTGCCCAGGATGTGTACGAAGAGGTCGCTCAGACATACATCACCGCACTTGAGACATTCGCGGCCGGTGGCGGAGATGTAGGCCGGGTTGCCAGCGTTGCCAGTTTCTTCATCAGCCGCATTGACACCCTGATCGATTCGCTTCTCAATGAGCGGATCAAGAAGGAAACGGACCCGGTGCGCAAGGCGAAACTGCAAGCACTGCTCGGTAAAATCGCCATCGCCAATGGCAAGCTGACCTACGAGGCTTATCAGCAAATCTTCTCGACACCGCGCTGGAAGGCGCTTGCAGCCAGGAGCGCACAGACGCAACGCGTGTTGTGGGCCAGCACCAGCACGAAGAATCCGGCGTACCGCGATGTCATGTACGTTGAGGAGTTGATCGGACCGGACACAGTAGACACCGTGCCGCCGGCCACACTAGAAGCCTTCCGCGATCACGGCAAGGCGCGCGTGAGTCTCACCGAGGATCTGCCCGGAGCGCGCAAGACAATGTCCGATCTGGCTGCCGTCGGAATTTCGATGAAGGAAGCAACCGACAAGCTGACCAAAGACGGTGTAAAGCTATTTGCCGACGCCTTCGACGAGTTGCTGCAAGCGGTCGAGAAGAACACCAAGCGTCCGGGCGCGCCTAGCGTGGGCGCACAACGCGCGAAACTTCCGTCCGATCTGGACGATGCGGTAAAAAAAAACCTTAACGACTGGCGGGCCGGCGGCAAAGTAAGGCGGCTGTGGGAGCGCGACGCTTCGCTCTGGACTGGCGCCGACGAATCCGGCTGGCTGGGCTGGCTCGACATCACCGAGGAACAGCTCGCCCAGATCGGCAAACTGAAAGACCTTGCCGTCGAAGTAAAGAATGGCGGCTTCCGACACATCCTGCTGCTGGGCATGGGCGGATCGAGTCTGTGTCCCGAAGTCCTGGCGCTTACTTATGGCCAACAGCAAGGCTTCCCTAAATTGCACGTGCTTGATTCCACCGACCCCGCGCAGATCAAGCACACGGAAGAAAAGATCGAACTTGGCAATACCCTCTTTATTGTTTCCAGCAAATCAGGCAGCACACTCGAACCCAACATCTACAAGCAGTATTTTTTCGAACGCGTGAAACAACTGCTGGGAGCGGACAAAGCCAGCAGCCGCTTCATCGCGATCACCGATCCCGGTTCGAAAATGCAGCAGGTCGCCGAACGCGATCGCTTTCGGCACATCTTTTACGGTCGGCCTTCGATCGGCGGACGTTATTCGGCGCTTTCGAACTTCGGGATGGTCCCGGCTGCGGCCATGGGACTCGATGTCGGCAAGTTCCTGAATCGCACTGAAGAGATGGTACAGGCCTGCAAGCCGAATGTTCCCGTAAGTGAGAACCCTGGCGTGATGCTGGGCGTGATTCTGGGGACGGCGGCGAAGATGGGGCGCGACAAGATCACCGTGATTGCTTCTCCCGGAATTTTCGATCTCGGCGCATGGCTGGAGCAGTTGATTGCCGAATCCACCGGCAAGCTAGGCAAAGGCATTATCCCGGTAGATCGGGAAGAACTCGCTGCGCCCGAAGTCTATGGCAGCGACCGAATCTTCGCCTACGTCCGCCTGGAAACCGCCCCGGACGAGGCTCAGGACGCCAAGGTAGCCGCACTCGAAAAGGCCGGGCATCCTGTCGTCCGCATTGCCATCACCGACACTTACAACCTGGGACAGGAATTCTTCCGCTGGGAGATTGCAACCGCAGTGGCGGGATCGATCCTCGGCATCAACGCTTTCAATCAGCCTGATGTGGAAGCCAGCAAGATCGAAACGAAAAAGCTGACGACCCAGTATGAGACCAGCGGCTCGCTCCCGCCCGAGAAACCGGTACTGGAGGAAGGCGGCGTCAAGCTCTTCACCGACGAGAAGAACGCCGACTCCCTCGCGAAAGCAGCCGGCTCTGATCGTTCGCTCAAGGGCTATCTGCGCGCGCACCTGGCGCGTCTGGGTGCCGGCGATTACTTCGCAGTGCTGGCCTACGTCGAGATGAATGCCGAACACGAATCTCTTTTACAGGAACTGCGGACAGCCGTCCGCGACCGCAAGCGCGTAGCGACCTGTCTCGGCTTCGGCCCCCGCTTCCTGCACTCCACTGGACAAGCCTACAAAGGCGGCCCGAACAGCGGCGTCTTCCTCCAGATCACCCGCGACGACGCGCAAGACCTGCCCGTCCCCGGACAGAAGTACACTTTCGGAGTAGTCAAAGCCGCGCAAGCCCGAGGCGACTTCAACGTGTTAGCGGAACGCAATCGAAGAGCGCTTCGAGTTCATCTCGGCCCTGATGTTAAGTCCGGGCTTAGTAAACTGGCCGAACTCGTAAAACAGGTTCTTGCATGAGAAGCCGCCACACAGCTTCGACACGACATGGTTTCACAGCTTGCGATAAAAGCCGGGGTTATATCAGGGCGGTTGTGGTTCGTATCAGGGCATCGCCTCAGCGATGCCGACAGTCGGTTTTTTTGACGCCCCTTTAGGGGCAGAGGTCGTAGTCCGACTTTTTCCGCCGTGCGGAACGCGTTATTGAGGAACATGGGACTTCATCCCCCGGAACCTTCAAGGAGTAAGAATGCAACTAGGAATGGTAGGGCTCGGGCGCATGGGCGCCAACATGACGCGGCGCCTTCTGCGCGGCGGACACAAATTAGTCGTTTCGGATCTCAGTGCCGAAACCGTCAAACAATTGGCCGGCGAAGGCGCAGCGGCCTCCTCCTCGCTGGAAGACTTGATCGGCAAGTTGACTCCGCCGCGCGCCACCTGGGTCATGGTCCCCGCTGGCGGTCCCACCGAAAATACCGTTCAATCTCTTCTGCAGCACATGCAGCCGGGAGACGTCATCATTGACGGCGGCAATTCGTATTTTAAGGACGACGTGCGCCGCTCTCGCATCTGCAAATCAAAAGGTGTTGACTACATCGATGTCGGCACCAGCGGCGGCGTCTGGGGACTGGAGCGCGGCTATTGCATGATGATTGGCGGACCGAAGGAAGCAGTTACTCGCCTCGATCCGATCTTCAAAACCCTGGCGCCCGGCCGCGGCGATATCCCACGCACCCCCGGACGCGAGAAGATGAGCGGCACCTCCGAAGATGGTTACATCCACTGCGGACCCTCGGGCTCCGGACACTTCGTCAAGATGGTGCACAACGGAATCGAATACGGCATGATGCAGGCCTACGCCGAGGGCTTCGACATTTTCAGAAACGCGACCAGCAAAGACCTTCCGGAAGAGATTCGCTATGATTTGAACCTGGCCGACATCGCAGAGGTCTGGCGTCGCGGCAGCGTGGTGAGCTCGTGGCTGCTGGACTTGACGGCGATCGCGCTGGCGGAGAGTCCTTCCCTTTCCGAGTACAGCGGTTTTGTGCAGGATTCGGGCGAAGGGCGCTGGACCATCCAGGCCGCTATCGACGAAGCGGTTCCAGCGGAAGTCCTCACGGCGTCGTTGTACGCGCGTTTTCGCTCGCGGCAGGAACATACGTTCGCCGAGAAAATGCTTTCCGCGATGCGCCAAAAGTTCGGTGGGCACGTCGAGCCCAAATCACAAACAAAAACGGCATAGTAAGACGCTTTCAACTTCGATGACAGGACAGACATGGCTCTGACAGAGACTCTACCCTCTCCCGCAAAGCCGCGCGTCGGACGCGCGGCAGATCCCTGCGTGATGGTGATCTTCGGCGTTACCGGCGACCTCACGCGGCGGAAACTCCTCCCCGCGCTCTATAACCTGGCCAGCCAACAATTGCTGTCGCGGGAATTTGCCGTGGTTGGGATTGGCCGCACTCCCATGACCACCGACGAGGCGCGCAAGAAACTCTCTGACGACTTCAAAAAGTTCGCGACCGGCCCCGTGGACCCGGATTTATGGGAGTGGTTCGCGCGCCGCCTGCACTACATTCCCGGTAATTTTGATGATCCCGCCACTTACGCCCAGCTGAAGGAAACACTCCAGAAAGTCGAGAAAGATCACGGCACCCACGGCAACGTCTTTTTCTATCTCGCCACCGCGCCGGATTTCTTTTGTGACATCGTGGAACGTCTCGCCAATTTGGGTTTGATGAAGGAAGAGAACGGCCAATGGCGGCGCGTGATTATTGAAAAGCCTTTCGGCCACGACCTGGACTCCGCCCGGGCACTGAACCAGCACCTTCTGAAGGTTATTGGTGAGCACCAGATCTACCGCATCGACCACTACCTGGGAAAGGAAACCGTTCAGAACATTTTGGCGTTCCGCTTCGCCAACGGAATTTTCGAACCCATCTGGAATCGCCGCTACATCGATAACGTTCAGATTTCCGTGGCCGAAACCGTGGGCGTCGAAAAACGCGGCGACTACTACGACAAGGCCGGCGCCCTGCGCGACATGGTGCCCAACCACATCATGCAGCTCATCACGCTGAGCGCGATGGAACCTCCAATTTCTTTTGAAGCGAATGCCGTTCGCGATGAGCAGGCCAAAATCCTGCATGCGATCCAGCGCTTCACCTCCGAAGACGTACTCAGTAAGACGGTCCGCGGGCAGTACGGAGAAGGCGTGGCGGACGGTCAACGCGTGCCCGCTTACCGTGCGGAGCCGGGAGTGCCTCCCGATTCAAAGACCGAAACCTTCGTTGCCATGAAGTTGTTGATCGATAACTGGCGATGGGCGGGTGTTCCCTTCTTTTTACGCACTGGCAAGCGATTGGCCAGCCGAAGCACCCATATAGTCATCGAGTTTCGGCGCGCTCCCTTCGTCTTGTTTCGCGAGACCCAGGTTGACGACTTGATGCCGAACCAGCTCATCATGCACATTCAACCGGAAGAGGGCATTTCGTTACGCTTTGCCGCCAAAACACCGGGACCAGCGATGCGCCTCGGCGAAGTCGACATGGATTTCAACTATGCCGACTACTTCGGACAGACTCCCTCGACCGGCTACGAACGCCTGCTGCACGACTGCATGATCGGCGATCCAACTCTGTTCCAGCGCGCCGACATGGTGGAAGCGGGA
>Ga0209701_10001560_pt1 | contig 14781 bp, 14 predicted proteins | sample CZO8metaG_4_FD_188356 | JGI IMG/M metagenome (GOLD analysis project Ga0209701, IMG submission 188356) | Vadose zone soil microbial communities from the Eel River Critical Zone Observatory, Northern California, USA - CZOApr15con2H3.8 metaG... | ecosystem: Environmental > Terrestrial > Soil >...
AAAATCATCGAAGATGCGGCCCACATGACGAACATGGAACAGTCAGGAGTTTTTAACGCTGCGTTACTGACGTTTGTCGAGGGCTTGGTGGCTCCGGAAAACGATCGGTTTGAGTCCCGTTAGGGACAGCATATTTATAGCACCACACAACCCAGGAAGTTCGACAGCTCCGTAGGAGCGCAATATGATTGACCATTGGTGCGGCCACAACACTGCGCTCCTACGGAGCTATGACCTAATCTGGGTCGTTGTGGCTATAAACATTCGGCTCCTACGGAGCCAAACCAGCTCGGTCCGAACTTGAAACCGGGGATTGATGAAATTCACCATCGAAGAACGCGTGTTGTGGGGCGACGTGGATGCCGCGCGAATTATTTTCTACGGCTCGTACATTCGCTTCTTTGAAATTGCCGAGACGGAATTGTTTCGCGCGGTGGGCATGCCTTACGGAAAGGTCTTTGAAGAACTCGATATCTGGCTGCCGCGCGTGCATCTGGAATGCGATTTTCATCGCGCCGCGCAGCTTGACGATCTGCTGGAAGTCAGCGTGTATGTGGGAAAAGTTGGCCGCACTTCATTGCGTTTGAATTTTGAAGTGCGCCGCAAAGGCGAAGATGGAAAGGCCGAAGAAGCCTTGATTGCCACCGCGCATTTTGTGCTCGTCGCCGCCGGCCGCGATGGCTTGAAACCCGTTCCGGTCCCCGAAGAACTGCGCCGCGCGCTTGAACCTTACACCGAAGATGCCGATTGAGTCTGCCCTCGTCATTCTAATCCCCGAAGTGGAAGTGCTGGTTGAGAGCTTCCGCAATCGATATGACCCCTCAGCCGCGCTGGGCGTGCCGGCGCACGTGACCGTACTGTACCCATTCAAGCCGCCGTCAGAATTGACTCCCGATGTGATTACAACGCTCACTGAAATGTTCTCAAGAGTTTCGTCCTTTGACGCTCACTTCACTTCAAGGAATTTCTTTCTTCCCAATATTTTGTATCTTGCTCCGGAACCAGACGCGCCGTTCCGCCGGCTAACTGAAATCGTCAGCGAACGGTTCCCTGAAAACCCGCCTTATGGCGGAGAATTCAAAGAGATCATTCCTCATCTTACGGTTGCGCAAGCCGATGACTCGCTGCGCCTCGGGCTCATCGCTACAGAATTCGACCACCAGGCCAAGTCCTTTTTGCCAATTAATTCACTGGTGAGAGAGGTGGCGCTGTTGGATAACGAAAGCGGACGTTGGCAGGTTCGTAAGAAGTTTGATTTGGGAAATCTATGACGGCGGCGGCTAAAGGGCGGGTTCGCCAGGGAAAACTGCACGCGCGGACATCGCGGCCTAAATTAAGTGTCTCTAAGTGCTCGAAAGGAACTTCCTATGAAACAGATTCTCTTGCTCTCGCTGATGATGATCGTTCTTTGCTTCATGGTTCACGGCCAGACTAAAGACAAGACCTCAGCCGATCAGGTCAGACAGGAGTTGCTGAAGCTCACGGACCAGATCACCGCGGCGAAGTCCAGGAAGGACGTCACGCAACTCGAAAGTCTGTTGACTGACGACTTCATCCTGACGAACCCGGCAGGTTTCGTCGCGAGTAGATCGGAATATCTTGACGGCGTCAAAGCGGACACCGCCACGTACGAGTCCGTCACTAATCACGACCAGGTGGTAAGCGTTTATGAGAACGCCGCCGTGGTAACCGGTAGCACCGTCGTGAAGGGCCGCTATGATGGCCACGATATCGGTGGAGAATTCCGATTCACGAATGTGTTCATCAAGCGGAAGAACGGCTGGCAATGCGCGGCAACACAATTGACGCGGGTCGTACCGCAATAAAGTTACCGAGCAGGGAGCGGTAGACCTGGTCTTCTCCGCTCCTGATTAAGCTACCCGCTCGCTACTCTGACGGTCGGCGTTCTGTACCCCTTCTGTCCGATGTTTCCTGCATTCACACGTAATCAGAATCTCGCGCCATCGGAATCCGCCATTTGATTCCCGGCTAAACTTTCCGAAAATCGATTCGGCATCCCGCTTGCTCACTACCTCGGTGATGTTGCAGACCGTCTCTCGTGCTCAGTCAGGCGCTGATCCCGAACACTTCTTCTCTGCGCGCCCTCTGCAAACTCTGCGCCTCAGCGGTGAATCTTATGACGCCAAAGCATTCGCCGCAGAGACGCCGAGAACGCTGAGATGGCGCAGAGAGTTATTGGACGCTCTGATCCGCGGGATCCGACGCCGCTGGGCGCGCGAACGCCGGCGGCGGAAAGTCGGCCGGTGTTTCGATATGGCGTTGGAGATCGCGCGCGTGATTCCGCGCGGCTCTGAGGTTCTGGATGTCGGTTGCGGCAACGGCTTCATCGCACATCATCTGAGCGCGATACTCGGCACCAGCGTGGTGGGAATTAATTTAGGAAACAACGCCGATGCGCCGATCGATTATCGTCAATACGACGGCGCGCAGTTTCCGGTAACGGATGATTCATTCGACGCGGTTCTGCTCTGCTACGTGCTACATCACGCGCAGGACGTTCGCGTTGTGCTGAATGAAATGCGCCGCGTGCTGTGCGACGGTGGGTTGGCCATCATTTACGAAGACATGCCACGGACCTGGTGGGATAAGGGTGTTTGCTGGTACCACAACTTCCTATGGCGCGGACGCACGGGGCCATGTACCTTCCGTCGCGAATCCGAGTGGCGGGCGCTGTTCGAATCTTTTGGCTTTGAGATCGTTAGCGAAAGGCAGCTCTCACGCTGGCGCAACCTCACGCATCCGGTTTGTCGAAGAATCTATCTGCTGAGAGTTAACGCGGCAACAGCCTGAGGATTGCGGCTCAAGACAGCCCGTCGGGTCACTATGTCTTGCTAGAGCAAGAGTGAACGTGAGTTCCAGTGCGACCACTCCTCTATCTCTTTTCCAGCAGGATCCGCACAAGAGTATCGGTGCCCCCGGCTTTGCCAACGGGATGAGGCATTGTCGCAAGAGCCTCCTTGCCAAATTTGCGCATGTCGAATTTCTCAATCGCGGCCCGCACAAGTTTTTTCAGATCTTCGACGTCGAATTTCTCTTCGTCGACGGCTTCCACCAACACCGGGTGAACATGGGAAAACAACGCTAATCTAGCCAGTGTTTCCTTGTTATCGGTCAGCGCCACGATCGGACGGTAGGGCAAGAAATGAACCATGTCCCGGACAGTGTTTCCTGTTACGGTGAAGGGAAATATTCCCGCGGCACCACGGATATTCGCTCTATACACGGCCGCACATGCCCAATCCATAGTTGAATAGTCAGCTAGAGTATCCAGCGGAGGTGGCTCTGAAAACTTTGCGGTTCTGATAGGGCGATCCAGTATCTTATCGTATCCAAATTCCATACGCTCACGTCTGCTATCACGTTCCGCTTTGTGAAGATCCAACTCTTCAATATCCTTTTCGTCCCAATTGGCTTGCGCTCCGGCAAATTCCAATGTTCTTTCCGGGTCATCGCGCGCTCCAGTCTCTGCCGAGAATACGATCCCATCGACTCCCGCTTCCAAAGCATGGCGAAGATCAAGAACCTCGCCGCGGTTCGGTTGCCAGGCTTCCTTCGGGTGCTTACCCATCGAACCATATACCTCTGTGGCAACAAGCACCGGTTTCAGGTACGAATGAGCGACGCGAATAATCTCACGCTGCTTGGATGGCACCAACCATCTTTCAAGTTCAGTACCAAGATCGCCACGCGCCACCATAACGGCGGCAGTGTTATCGTTTTTAGCGATCTCTTTCAGTGTTTGCGGGTCCACTGCCTGTTCAGTCTCGATCTTAGGAATAATCAAAGGTTGTCTTATTACCCCTCTGATTATCCCATCAATGTTATCAAGATTGTGTTTCAAGGCGTTTATGTCCTGCGCTTCTCGCACAAAAGACTGCGCAATGTAGTGGACTGGAACCAATGTGGCGGCACTCGATGTGGCCGCTTGAGGTGAGCCGAGGAGCTTCGGGATGTTCAAGAAGAACTCGATGTGGTTTCGATCAAAAGGCCCTAAAGAGGTGATCCCGTGCAGATCAAAACCAGGAAAATTCACCTTAATGTTATTACCGGCACGGAATTCAAGACGATGAAGGGGCTCAATAGTGATGAGCTTCGGGCTGGCTTGATCAATTATGATCGCAGTACAGTCTCCATCTTTGAAAGATATCTTTCGTCCGACCACATGCTCGCCAAAAGACCTAAAACCCGGGGGCATCGACACGTAGATTGTTGGAGAGCTTGGGTTCTCGCTGCTCTTTTCGCCTGAAAGAATATATTTGGCGCCCTCTTTAAGCACCCGAAGCGGCCTTTTTCCACTGGAGGTTCCGCCAATACGAAACTCAGGACCGGCGGTATCGAGCATAATGAAAACATTAACGCCGATCTGATCTCTTACTGAGTCTATACACTGCACAAGATTACTCCATCTGAATTCATATTCATCTCGTGCAAGGCCTTTCCTTTGTTCCGGATCATCAGGCTTGTAGTGAGAGAGATTCAACCTGAAATGGCTTGTTCCACCTTCAATTAGCTTCTTAATTTTGTCCCGAAGAGCCCGTTCGTTGTAGTCATCATTAAGGTCAGGTCGAATCGTCGCGGTGATTTGGATTCCGATACCCTTCTTCAACCTGGGGAGCTTGCTGGTGATTATGGTGGGTGTCATTTTTGCGTCTCCAAATGTTCAAACGGAGATTGTCCGACAATCAGTTCCGGCAGACAACACCTGCTTTCTAAGGTCGGTACAAGAGGAATGCGGCAGCGCGCAGGCTCGGGGACCAGCCTGAAAAAGGTGCGTGAATAGTAAACCGAAATTCGTTAATCGTAAATGGTAATCGTAAACGGTCAGGGCCTATTCATTTATCAGTTAATAGCACCGCCTGCAAATCAGTGTAATCGGCTTTCGGTTTGGTGCGGCAGACGAAGCTTACTTCTTTCGGTTTGCCGGGGGCGGTGACGCTGACGCCCTGTGAGCTGACGGCTGGTTTCTCTTCGCCATTGTAATCGTCAAAAACTGAGTACTCGTAGCCGTCAATCGTGAAGTTGATCTCTGTCAGGTCGAACCGCGCCCGGAAGTAATGCGTGTAATGAAACTTCTCCTGAGTGCCGGTTCGATCTTTCGGAAACTCGAGTTCGATCTTTCCCGGCAGACCAAAGCGGTACTGCAAATATCCGCGGTCGCTGGCTAGATATTTCGACGCGCATACGGAAACAATCTTCGCCGGACGCTTGACCGGACAACTGAAGATGATGCGTTCGTCTTTGGCGCAGAGCGTGTTCGGTTGGAGCGCGCGAGTAATCGGTTTACTTCCCGGTTGCCCGGCTGGCAGGGATCCGCGGGCAGACCGTGACTTTCGCGCAACGGTTCCCAAGGTGAAACCAAACACAACGACCAGAACCAGCGCCAGTGCAATTGTCCGCATATTCGTGTCGGAATCGTTAGGCGGAAAAGCCCAGCCAGAGAAGCATCACCTTCAGGGCAAAGCAAAACAGTCCGGCAAGGAAACAGGCGTACTGCAAGCCCACCAGGACCCAAACTTTTTTCATGTCACGATCGGCGGACCCATCCACTCGACGCACAAAGAACGAGATACAAATCAGGAGAATCGCCGCGATGATGATCGAAGCCCAGAACATCATCCAACCTGTATACATCAAACCTGACGGCGATGGCTTGCCGGTCAGCTTCGGCCAGAGGCTTACGCAAACGATTGTTTCCAGACTGATCAGCCACTTGCTCCAATCAGAAAGCAGCTTGAGAGAATCGACGGTGCGTTGTGCTTTGTCCATCGGCGGTCGAAGATGCGTGGGCCTTGCGTGTCAAGCCGATTTGAACCGCGCAGTCTCGCCTGGTTTGCGCAGCATTTTGTTGACTTCACCCAGATGTTTCTCTTCTTCGGCGATCATCTTGCGCGCGTACTCTTCGAGGAAAACCGAACGGTCGCGGACAAGGTCAAGCAGATTCTGATAGAGATCGAGTCCGGCTTTTTCGGCTTCGAGAGATTCCGCCAAAATGTCATTGATGCCGTGCTTTTGCGTTTCCAGCAGCGCGCCGATTTTCAATGAAGGATGCTCGCCAAGATGCGTCACCATTTCTCCGGCGTCGTTGGCGTGCGAGAGACAAGTCGTAGCTTCGCCACGCAGCCAACTGACGATTGGAATACGGCTGTGACCAAAGACCATTAGCGAGTAATGCGTGTAGCGCACGACTCCCGCAAGCTCGGTTTCCAGAATCTCATTCAAGAGCGCGACGACGGCTTTCTTATCAAATTGTTGTTCTGACATGATGCGGAAATAGTAAATCGTGAATCGTTAATAGTAAATACGCGGACCTCAAGCCGGCAGCGGCGCGCCTTTCGTCTCCCTGCCGAAAGGCAAAAGCATTAGGCCCACGAGAAAGGCGAGCGACGTCAGCGCCACCGGCGTCCCGATCGTGTGATAGTAAGCGACGCCGGCGCCCACCAGAAAAGTGATGCCGGCGCCGACAAAGCGCCCGATCGAAGTGGCGAAAGCAAACGCGCTGGCCCGGCATTCGGTCGGGTACTGTTCCGGCAACCAGAGGGTGTACATCGCAAAGTTGGCGCCCCCAATGCCAAGCCAGAACAAACAAATCATGAACAAGGTGAGCGCGTGTGTTTGAAGATAAAAGACGTAGCCAAAGCCGAGCGAGATAAACACCGCCATCACGGCGAAATAGATCGCCAGCGTTAACCTGCGCCCAAACTTCTCAGCCAAAATCGGCAGCAAGAGACAGCCGATGATGGTGCCCGTCGCAAGAATCATCGTGCCGTAAGAAGCCAGCCGCACGCCCTGTGCTTCCGCGAATCCTGCTTTCACGGCGAGCTGGCTGACTGACGCCGGAACATAGACGGAGCCGGCCCATAAGCCGACGATGGAAATCAAAAGGTAAGTCGAGTTGAGTAACGTGCGTCGCCGGTATTCCGGTGAAAAGAGGGCCAGGAATGCGCGCTGCATCGTCCATCGCCCGCCAACCTGCGCAATGCGATCTTCCCAGCGCCTGGACTCCGTTACGCCGAAACGAATGAAGCCCACGAGCAGAGCGGGCGTTCCGCCGACTACGAACATCGCGCGCCAGCCATAGCGTGCGCCGATGAAGTAGTTGGCGATCGCGGCGAGAAAGATGCCGACGTAATAGCCTGTGTGCATCAACCCGGCGGCCATCTTGCGTCGCGCTTCGGGTAATTCTTCGGCAATGAAGGTGCCGCCCATGGACCACTCGCCGCCGATTCCGACGCCGGCTAACAATCTGAAGGCCGCCAGCGCCCAAACGCTGGTCGCGAAGGCGCCGAGAAAAGTGAAGATCGAGTAGCAGAGGATCGTGAACATGAGCGTGCGCACGCGGCCGAAACGATCGGCGATCGGACCCCAGACCAGAGAGCATCCCCAACCGACCAGGAAGAGCGCGAACAGCAGTCCGCCATAAAAACCGACGTTGGATTGGTCGCCAGGGATTCCCGATCGCGGCAGCAACTCACGCAGCGCCGGCACCATCACCAGCGCATAGATAAACGAGTCCATCCCATCCAAAACCCAACCACCCCAGGCGGCCAGGAACCCGCGGCGTTGGTTTGGAGTTAGGGGAGCATGGGGCATCGGGCTTGAGAGTTTAGCATTCGGATTCGCGACGGTGTGAAGATTATTGCCGAGGAACGAAGTTACAGAACCCGCGAGCGGGATAAAGGCTCAAGATCCGCAATCGACCAAAATGCCCGGTACTCGCGCGGATCGTTCGAGTTCGAGCCGACGATCAATCCATTCTCGAGAAAGATTTCCTTGGAGTTGCCGCCGCGGCCAAATTTGAGCGTGCCCGTCTTGCGGCCTGCTGCCAGAAACTGGAGCAGGTCAGAGACACTCATCGTGTTCAGAGTTCCGTGAATCCCCATCGAATAAGTCTATGTGCAGGTCTTGCGAACCGAGAGGAGGTCAACAGCGTGGAACGAGGCCAAGCTGAACTGAGACCGACAATTCAGACCTTGACCAGATTACATTTTTGGGTCTTTGTTCTTAAGTTAATCTGTGGAATCTGCGTAATCTGCGGACAGTCAGAGCGGTTTTAGCGCACTCCGCGCCAGTTTTTTCTTGAGATCGACGTAGCCCTGGTCGCCGGCGACGAGTTGGCCGAGCACCTTGCGGATGCCGCGATGGCCGCGAGCGAATTCGATCATTCGATCAGTGAACGGCGCGCCCCAGAAGTTTCCGTAGAACTTGCGCCGCATTTGTGAAGCGCGCTGCAACTCGCGGCCAAAGTCTGCGCGCCAGCGCTGTTCATACTTGAGAGGTTCGCCGGCGAGATAACACTCGGCAAACAATTCCGCGGAACGCAGCGCGTAGTAGATGCCTTCGCCGGTTACTGGATCAGCAAAACCTGCCGCGTCTCCCAGAAGAGCCCAACGCTCGCCACACGCGCGGCGCGTGTCCCACGTGCGCGGCGCTAAGCCCGGGATGCGCGCAGCGTAGCGTTCGGCGGTTTTATTCAACTCGAGGCGAATGGAAGCGGCTTCCACCGCGTGCGTCGCAGCGCGTTTCCAGATCTGCATAGTCGAGTGGGCCGCCCGCTCGCTACCGCGAGCGGTTCTGTAACGCGCTACTTCGTAATACGCAACCATGAAATCCCACATCAGCGCGTCGAGCGAATCGTGATCGAAAGCGTCCTGCGTCGTGGCAATGCCGAACGAAATATGATCGATCCGCGGAAACGCCCACGCGTAACCAACCCAGTGCGGAAGAAAAGCCACCACGGTGGCCGCGTTGCCGTCATCAGGGAGCGGCGCGCGATAACCGAACGCGACTTCCATCTCGGCCGGCGGCAAGGGCCCGGCGAGTTTCTTCGCGATCGGACTGTTGGCTCCGTCGGCGCCCACCAACCATGCGCTGAAAAGCTCCGCGCCGCTTTGCGCGCGAACGATCCAGCCATCATCGCTTTGTTTGCAGCCACGCGCGGAAATTTTTTCCGCAAAGACCTGGGCGCCCGCCTCACGGGCGCGTTCGCGCAGAAAAGTATCGAACGCGATGCGTGAGTAAACCGCGAATGGCTCGTCCAGTTTCAAATGCAGATGTTTGCCGGAAGGCGAGTACATGTCGAGTTCATCGATCGTGCGGCCGACTGCTTCCAGCAAATGCGGCCAGGCCTTCAGAGCCTTTGACGTCACCCCGCCGCCACAGGCTTTCGGTTCGCCCGGCGGACGGCCATCGAACAACGCGACGCTCACGCCGCCGCGCGCGAGACGCTCGGCGGCGAACGAACCCGCTGGTCCCGCGCCGACAATCAAGACGTCGAATCGATCCATGCGGAGGCAATGATAAACCGGGCGCGCATAGTTTAGAAGCGGGCAATTGTTGCCGAACAAATTTCTCCCTCTCCCTCTGTGAGGGATGGGGTGAGGGATTTACGGCGCGACACTCACGCCCTCTCCCTGACCCTCTCCCAGAGGGAGAGGGGAGAGCGCCGTTAGGCGCGAAATATCTATGGGAACCATCGTTTCAACAATTGATCAGCGCTCAGCAAAAGCGAACGGCTCGGGTTTGCTGAGCGTCAATTCAGGGGTGTTGAGCGATCCATAAATATTTGGCTCCTGCGGAGCCAAGCATCGGCGCCGCGATTAACTAACTCGCGACGCACGACCGGTGTTAAAATCTCACCGTCCACTGAAACGCAATTCCCTCGGTTAATCTCTGTGGCCCGGTGGTTGATATGGCCAACCTGAGTTCATTAGTCTTTGCCGGCATTGCTCCGCATCCTCCGATCATGGTTCCCGAAGTTGGACGCGAGGCGATCGCCGACGTCCGCAATTCGATCGATGCGATGGCGGCGTTGACTGAGCGTGTCATTCGCAGCGGGGCGGAAACGGTAATTCTGATCTCACCGCACGCGCCGCTCGAGCCCGATGCCTTTGTCGCTTTCGACGGCCCCCAGCTTTACGCTGACTTTGCGAACTTTCGCGCGCACACAGCGACAGTTCACGCAGAGCTGGATGAAGAGCTCTTGAAAGAAATTACGCGCGCCGCCGCCGAAGCTGCGTTCGACGTGGTGCGCATTCGCGGCGATCTCGATCACGGCACGGCCGTCCCGCTCTATTTCCTGCAACGCGATGGTTGGCACGGTCGCGTGGTCGCACTCGGCTACAGCTTTCTTTCCAACGACGATCATCTCCGCTTTGGCAATTGCATCCGCGCGGCCGTCGATAGAGTCGGGCGCCCTGTGGCGTTCATCGCCAGCGGCGATCTCAGCCACCGGCTGAAGCCAGACGCGCCCGCCGGCTACAACCCGCAAGCGCATCTGTTCGATGAAGAAGTCGTGGACGCGATTCGCAGCAACTCGATGCGTAGCATCGCCAATATCGATCAGGAACTAAGAAGAATGGCAGGCGAGTGTGGCTATCGTTCGATGCTGGTCGCAATCGGCGTCGCGCAGGGACTCGAATCAACCTGCGAAGTGATCAATTACGAAGCGCCGTTCGGCGTTGGTTATTTGGTCGCGCAACTTGTTGGTGGCAGCGCGTCATCTTCGTCCGCGCAGCGGACGACTGAGAATAGCCCAGCGCTTCAGCGCTGGGATCGGCAGCCCCAATCTTCGTCAGAGCCCGCGGAGCGGGCGACAGATAAAGATTCTAACCCGCTGGTTACCGCAAGCGGTTCCGTGCCCGCGCTCGCCCGCCAGGTCATCGAAACCTTCGTCACCACAGACGAGGTCATCCCCGCGCCCGAGAACCCTTCAGAACTTCTCAATCAACGCGCCGCGTGTTTTGTTTCCATCAAGACTCGCGACGGAGATTTGCGTGGCTGCATCGGCACGATCGAGCCGGAGAAAGACACGCTCGCTGAAGAACTGATCGCCAACGCAATCAGCGCGGCCACGCGCGACCCGCGGTTTCCGCCGGTCCGCGCAGATGAACTTCCGGGATTGAAGTATTCGGTAGATGTGCTCTCGCAACCCGAGCAGGTGCGTCTCGACGATCTCGACCCGCACGTTTACGGCGTAATCGTCGAAGACCAGAGCGGCCTGCGTCGAGGCTTACTACTGCCTAATCTTGAAGGGATCGATACGGCAGCCAGGCAAGTCGAGATCGCTTCCCGCAAGGCGGGCATAGCGCCCGGCGCGAAAGTTAAGCTTCTCCGGTTTCGCGCTGATAGATATTCGGAATCGTAGGCGGCCAGGCTTATCTCCTTTTAGGTTTGGGCGCAATGTGATTATTGACACGGTTCGGTGGTGCCCGTATAGTGCCAACTTGAAAGGCGTTTCTGGTACGATGACCTGGAAGATGCACCGCAGTCAGATGAAATATTTCGCTTTTACTTACCGCTTCTCTTTTTCGGGGAGGCGGACTGGCGAAGCGCGTGTGCATGAAGGAGTGAAGACCTAAAAGGAAACGCAGCGACCGACACCAGCCAACCGCAAACCCGTCGGAGGGGATTTGCGGCTGGCTTTTTTCTTGGTGGCGTCGCATGAGGTCAGTACCACCCAGGTGAGCGGGTGGGTCAAACGGTCAGCGCGCAGATCCGTCCATCATACCCATCCGCTTATGCAGACGGTACTGATTTCATTACGACACTCGAAGGAGTCACTCAATGACTATTGAAAACTGGCGAAAAGAGATAAACGCTCTCGACCGTGAATTGCTGCGCTTGCTGAACCAGCGTGCACGCGTAGCTCTCAAAGTTGGAGAGTCCAAGGCGGCTTCAGGCGTGCATCTCTGCGATCATACGCGCGAGCGCGAAGTGATCGAGCGCATGTGCGAAGCGAACGAGGGCCCGCTGGATGATCGCGCAATCGTCGAACTCTTCCGGGCCATCATTCATGAATCGCGACGGATTCAAACTCGCGCGGCCGATCAACCGAGCGAGGAAGCCGCGGATCATAAACTCAGATTACATCCCGATCATATGCGAGTGGCGTTTCAAGGCGCACCCGGCGCCTTCAGCGAAGAAGCAGCCGTTAAGCTTCTCGGTGAAGAGATTAGCCTGGTGCCTCGACCTACTTTCGAATCGCTCTTTGCAGCCGTTGATGATAACGGCGCGGACTACATCCTGGCGCCGATCGAAAACAGCCTGGCTGGCTTTGTTCATGCCTGCTTCGATCTGCTTCTGGACAGCAACTTGAACATAATCGGCGAAGTCATCATTCCTATCTCACACTATCTGATCGGCTGCGCCGGGGCGTCGTTCGACACGATTACTGCGGTCGAGTCGCATCCGGTGGCGCTCGATCAGTGCCGCCGTTTTCTGGCTGCTAATCCGCAAATCCGTAGGATCGCAGCGGAAGACACGGCGGGCAGCGTCGCCCGAGTTATGGCCCACGGCGACAGATCGCGAGCAGCGATTGCCGGCGCGCGCGCGGCCGAAAAATATGGCGGCGTGATCCTGCGTGAGCATTTGGAGGACAGCAGCGAAAACTACACGCGCTTTCTCCTGCTCTCGTCTGAGCCGGATTTTCCTGAAGACGCTGACAAGCTTTCGATAGTCATTGAGCTTCCGCATCAACCGGGCGCTTTGCACAGCGCGCTCGAACCTTTCGCGCGGCGTGGAATTGATTTGCTCAAGATCGAAGGCCGACCCGTGAAAGGCCGCCCGTGGGAATACTGTTTCTATTTGGACGTGCGCGGTTCAGCCGATGACCGCGACGTCATTGATACGCTGGCCGAGCTGCGTCGCGGTCGAGTAGAGACACGCATTCTCGGGGCTTACGCTTCCGCGCCGATGCCTTTGGATTAGAAATTCGGGGCGTCGTCTTCATGCCGCAGGCGTTAGAGACGCGTTTATTCGGGTAACCTGTTGGTGTGACGGGAGGTTTTGTGGGAAAGTTAGATATCCAGGTTCCGCACATCCAGCGCATTGTCTTCGATGAATTTGCGGCGCGGCTCGACGGCGTCACCCATCAACACGGTGAAGATCTCATCCGTTTCGACGGCGTCGTCGATGCGCACTTGCAGAAGCGTGCGCGTGTCGGGATTCATCGTGGTTTCCCACAACTGTTCAGGGTTCATTTCGCCCAAGCCCTTGTAGCGCTGAATCGTTAGATCTTTCTTGGCCGCAGTCAGCACGCGGTCCAACAAGGCTTCGCGCGTAGCAATCTCTTCGCTGGTACCGTTCTCGCCGGCAACGAACGGCGGCGCCAGGCGATCTTCCAGCTTAATGAACAGTTCGCAGGCCTTTTGGAACTCGACGTAACTGGCAAAGTTGTAATCAATGGTCACGGCGATCCCGGATATTGTCGTGGTGTCGATCTCCCAGAGGCTGTGCTCCTCATCTTCCGTCAGTTTGGTTTTGTAGCCGGCTTTCTCGAGCACGCCTTCAACCCTGGCCATCAGACCTTCGTCCTGAAAAGTCCGGCGCATGGTCGCGCCTTCTTCGCGCAGCACGCCTTTCTTGCCGCCAAATGCGACGAGTAAGGTTTGGAGCAAATGCGCATCGCCGTTGAGCCGGCGGGTAGCTTTCTCGCAATAACGTTTCAGATCGACCATGCGCTCGAGCGCGCGGACCAGCTGCGCGCCTTCGGTGACGGTCTTGCCTTTGCCCGAAAGCACTTTCATGTCGGTGGTCGCCTGGTTCATCAGGAAGCGCACCATCGAGCCTTCGTCTTTGATGTACTCTTCCTTCTTGCCTCTCTTTACTTTGAAGAGCGGAGGCTGGGCGATGAAGACGTAACCCTGCTCGACCAGTTGCGGCATCTGCCGGAAGAAAAACGTCAGCAGCAGTGTGCGGATGTGCGAGCCGTCGACGTCGGCGTCGGTCATCAGAATGATTTTGTGATAACGCAGCTTTGCGGCGTCGAAATCTTCCTTGCCGATGCCGGTGCCGAGCGCGGTAATCAGCGATTTGATTTCGTTGTGCGCGAGCATCTTGTCAAAGCGCGCCTTTTCGACGTTCAGGATTTTGCCTTTGAGTGGAAGAATCGCCTGATTCTTTCGATCGCGGCCCTGCTTGGCTGAGCCACCGGCGGAATCGCCCTCAACGATGTAGATTTCCGAAAGCGCCGGATCCCGCTCCTGGCAATCAGCCAATTTGCCCGGGAGCATCGTCGAACCCATGGCCCCCTTGCGCACGATCTCGCGCGCCTTACGGGCCGCATCTCGCGCGCGCGCCGCGTCGAGCGATTTGCCGACAATCCGCCGCGCGACTGTGGGGTTCTGTTCGAGATATTCCGTCAGTCGATCGTTAAGAAACGATTCAACGGCTCCCTTCACATCGGAATTGAGCTTGCCTTTCGTCTGCCCTTCGAACTGTGGTTGCGGAAGCTTGACTGAAATGACTGCGACCAGGCCCTCGCGCACATCGTCACCGGTCAAAGAGCCTTTGAAATTCTTCGCCAGTCCTGACGATTGCGCGTAAGCGTTGATTGTGCGCGTGAACGCGGAACGAAAACCTGAAAGATGTGTGCCGCCATCGACGGTGTTGATGTTGTTGGCGAATGAATAGACCTTTTCGTCGTAACCATCGTTGTATTGAATGGCGACTTCGATTGAGAGCGGGTCGCTTACCTTCTCGAAATAGATCGGCTTGTCGTGCAGCACACTTTTGTTCTTGTTCAAGTGGCGCACAAACTCCGCGATGCCGCCGCGATAGTAAAACTCATGCGAGCGCTCAGGTTCTTCGCGCTCGTCTTTGATCGTGATGCGAATTCCTTTGTTGAGAAAAGCTTTCTCGCGCAGTCGTTCGGACAGTTTGTCAAAACTGAATTCGATCGTATCAAAGATTTGGGTGTCGGGTTTGAAAGTGATCTTTGTCCCGCGCTTTCGCGTCTTACCAGTCTGTTTGAGATGGGCGACT
>Ga0209701_10001561_pt1 | contig 14779 bp, 11 predicted proteins | sample CZO8metaG_4_FD_188356 | JGI IMG/M metagenome (GOLD analysis project Ga0209701, IMG submission 188356) | Vadose zone soil microbial communities from the Eel River Critical Zone Observatory, Northern California, USA - CZOApr15con2H3.8 metaG... | ecosystem: Environmental > Terrestrial > Soil >...
GCCCATGACCGGAGGCATGATCTGCCCGCCGGTGGAGGCGACCGCTTCGACCGCGGCGGCGACCGGCGCGGGATAACCCGCCTTCTTCATCATGGGAATAGTGAAGGTACCGTCCACCACCACGTTGGCCACGGCGCTGCCGCTGATATTCCCGAACAGCGCCGAAGAAACAATCGAGATTTTAGCCTGCCCGCCGCGAAAGCGGCCCATCAACGCCAGAGCAAAATCGCTGAGAAAGGCCGCGCCTCCGACGGCATAAAGCACTTCCCCGAAAAGAATGAAAACCAGCACGATGCTGGCCCCTACCTGAAGCGCTTGGCCGAGGATGCCGTTGGCGTCGAGATAGAGGTAGCTCGAGAGACGGCTCACCGACCAGCCGCGGCCGTAGAAGTCGCCCGGAAAGAGATAGGCAAAGAAAGCATAAAACAGAAAACAACCGGCAATGATGACCAGCGGCCAACCCACCAGTCGCCGGCAGGCCTCGGCCAATAATACAATCGTGATCGAGCCGAGAACGACCCTATCGAAGTAGATCTCCCCAAGGGAGTTGACGAACGTCGGGTATTGAATGAAGAGATAAAGACCGACCGCCAGCCCTGCTACAGCGCCGACCAGATCGTACCAGGGAACACGATCGCGGTGCCCCGACGCTCCCTCAGGGATTAGGAGGAAGGTAGCGAAAAGAGCAAGGGCGAGAAAGAGGCCCAGGAACTGTTCGTGAAAAACCAACCAGCCGATCTGCTGGGGCACGTTGAGCAGAAAGAAGATGCCGGTAACCGGTATGGCGATAAGAGCGCCGTTTCCTAACCACGCGAGAGGGCGGAAAAGAGCTCAAAGGCCGGGGAGGAAGCGCCCAGGGTTGAGAATACCGTGCGGATCGAACTGGCGCTTGATCTCGCGCATGATGGCAAGACTCGGGGGTGGAGGTCCCCAGACATCGATGCCTTCTTTCCGCTGCGGCGGTGCTGCTATCATCACCGCATGTCCTTTGTGCTCTTGCGCCAGGACGGTTAGTCTTGAAAACCATTCAACACTTTCAGGACCTGCCTTTGTTTGGATCCAAAGCGTTCCGCTGCCGGCGTGCGCTATAATGATCGCCGGCCGGTCGACAGAGCTCCACCGATTGACGGCCATCAGTGCCGGTTTCATCGATGACAACGGTACAGTGAGCCGGTAAAAGATCACGTCGTGATCCGTCCCAAAGTTGCCGACCTGTTCCCAAAGTTGCCGATGCAGTTCATCCGGGAGAATCTCCGAGGTAAGACCGATTTTTTTCGTGATGGACCGGACATCTTGAATGTGGCGCCCGACAGCTTCTGCAAATCCCTCCGTCCATATCGCGACCGCCGCCGCTTCTGGCCGGAGGCCATGGGTTTTTGCGGCTTCGGCGTTGAAGAGAGTCACTGCAGCCGGTAGAAGCGCGGAGGAAGACAGATCGTCTGCCACTTCCGCGCAGTCGGTCAGCGGTCCCTGGGCAATGAGCGTGGCGGACTTCTGCGGCAGTGGCGCCATCTTGAACGTGACCTCGGTGATGATGCCGAGCGTCCCAAGGGAGCCGACAAATAGCTTGCACATATCATAGCCGGCTACGTTCTTCACGACTTTGCCGCCAGCCTTGATCTGTTCGCCGGTCGCAAGGACCATTTTCATTCCGATCACGAGATCGCGCAGACCGCCGTGCAGCATCCGTCGCGGCCCGTTGATGTTCGCGGCGACCATCCCGCCGAGTGTCGCGCGGCAGGGATGAGGCGGATCAACCGGCAAGAACTGGCGCCGCTGTCCCAGAATCTCCTGGAAGGCCGCGACTCTCGTTCCCGCTTGAGCCGTAGCGGTGAGGTTGGCGTCGTCGTGTTCGATGAGCTTATCTAACCTTTCGAGTCCGATGACGACATCCACCTGGCGCGGAATATTTCCTAGGTTCATGGATGTTCCTCCGCCCCATGGAATGACCGATGCGCCAGCGTCAGCGCAGATGTGTAGGGCCGACCTCACCTGCTCCGGCGTAGAAGGAAGACAAAGAAGAGCAGGGGTTTTGCCGTCTACTGCGTAAGCGGCCAGAGATCGCGGGTTGGATTCTACCGATCCACCACCTAGCCCAGTTTCTAACTTGGCGTTTAACGCTTCGCTGGAAAGATTCATTTCGATGAAGAGTCTTGGGCGAGCCCGTAAGCCCGCTCAAGGAGATCCATGAGGTGAAACACTTGAACCGGCGGCCCATAGCGTTTGGCTCCGTAGCGAAGCTGGAGCATGCAGCCGGGGTTGGGTGCGATGACGGCTTGCGCGCCTGTTTGGACAATCGCTTCCATTTTTTCCCTTAACAGCTCCTGGGACATCTCGGGATGCGTGAGGTTATAGATCCCGGCGCTGCCGCAGCAGCGATCCGAGCCATTCATTTCGGTGAATTTGAGTCCGGGAATAGCTTTTAAAAGCTCCCGCGGTTGGGTCCTTATCTTCTGGCCATGGGCCAGATGACAGGGATCCTGGTAAGTGACAGTTAGCTCAACCTGGCCACGCGGAGCGATCAGACCGAGCTCAACCAGGAACTCGCTGGCGTCTTTGACCGATCGACTAAAGCGCTGGGCTTTTTCAGCATAGGCCGGATCATCCCGCAGCAGATGGCCATACTCCTTCATCGCGGCGCCGCAACCGGCGGCATTGACGATGACCGCATCCAGCTTCGAATCGAGGAAGGCATCGATATTTTTCCGTGCCATTTTTTTTGCCATCGCCGTCTCGCCATTGTGGATGTTGAGCGCGCCGCAACAAACCTGAGCTTTCGGGATCACGACTTCGCAGCCGTTTATGCGCAGCACCCGCAGCGTCGCCTCGCTGACATCGGAGAAGAAAATACTCATCACACAGCCGCTCAGCATCCCCACGCGCGCCCGAAGCTTGCCGATGGCGGGCTCCGTTTCCATTGAAGGCTCGAAGAATTGACGAGGCACGTTTGGCAGCATCTCATTCATCTCCCGCAGTCGTGTCGGCAGATGCTTGTGAAGTAAGCGCTCGACGCCGCTTTGCTGGTAGAGTCTAAGGAGCCTCGCGATCATTCTTAGTCGTGGGGGAAAGGGCAGGAGATAGGTGAAGGCGGACTTTGCAACGGCGCGAGCAAACGTCGATCCTGGCGGCCCGATTAGCTCGCGCGCCGCCTCCGCGATGCGGCCAAATTTCACTCCGGAAGGACAGGCCGTCTCGCAGGCTCGGCACATGAGACAGAGATGGAGGTGACTGGCAAACCGCTCGTTGGGGTCGATGCGCCCTTCCGCTGCCGCTCGCACGAGATGGATCCGGCCACGGGGCGATTCGGACTCGATGTGAAGCACCCGGTAGGTGGGACATTGGTTGAGACAGAGGCCGCAGTGGACGCACTGGTAGAGCTCGGGGATGTCCAACACCGCGCCCTTATGTGGCTCGGCTCCAACGCTCGATAGCTGCTTGAGCTCTTCCAGCACGCGCCCTCCTAGGCGTTAGTTAGATCCATAAACCGGCAGGAATCTTCGCCGGCTCTCTGCGCACCTCCCCGCAAGTCGCCGGCGTCGGGAAGAGTTTCGCCGGGTTGAAGCGACTCTCGGGATCGAAGGCGCGCCGGACACGCTTCATAGCGTCCAGGTCTTCATTGTTAAACAGGAGTCCGATCGAGTCCTTTTTCTCCAAGCCAATGCCGTGCTCGCCGGTGATGCTCCCTCCCATCTCCACACATGCCTTGAGGATCTCCGAGCCTGCCTCTATGACTCGGTCCAGTTCACCCGGCTTGCGTATGTCAAAAAGAATGTTGGGGTGGAGATTCCCGTCGCCGGCATGGAAGACGTTCGCGATGAGCAAGTTGTAGCGATGAGCAATCTCCGCAATCCGCCCCATGATCTCCGGCAGCCGCCCTCGCGGCACAACGCCGTCCTGCACGTAATAATTAGGCGCTAACGTTCCAAGTGCGCCAAAGGCGCCCTTGCGTCCCTTCCACAAGAGCTGGCGTTCGGCTTCGTCTTTGGCAAGTCTAACCTCGCGCGCGCCGTTCCGGTTGCAAATAGACTGGACGAGCGCCATTGCCTTTTCATTGTGCTCGCGCACGCCCTCGATCTCGACGAGCAAGACAGCGGCAGCATCCGTTGGATATCCGCAAGGCGCGCCTTTCTCTACGGCCTCAATCGTGAGTTGATCCATCATCTCGAGAGCCGCCGGAATGATTCCCGCAGCGGTGATATCGACGACGGTTTGCGTCGCCCGATCCGTTTGGTCAAAGATCGCCAGCAGCGTCCGCACCGCCTCGCGCGTTGTCATCAAGCGCACCAGCGCTTTAGTAACGATCCCCATGGTCCCCTCGGAGCCGACAAAGACACCGCAGAGATCATAGCCTGGGGTGTCAGGAACCATGCCGCCGAGCCAGACCACTCGGCCGTCGTCCAGTACGACTTCGACGCCAAGGACATGATTCGTAGTCACGCCGTAGGCTAGCGTGTGGGGGCCGCCGGAATTGTTCGCTATGTTGCCACCAATGGAGCAGGCGGCCTGGCTGCTTGGGTCGGGCGCGTAAAAGAAGCCGTCCTTGAGTATGCTCTTGCTCACATCGAGGTTGATGACGCCAGGCTCAACAATGGCGACGCGGTTCTTGAGATCGATTTCAAGGATGCGGTTGAGTCGCGCCAAGGAAAGGAGAACGCCTCCCTCTGCGGGCACCGCGCCACCGGCCAATCCAGTCCCGGATCCTCGAGGAACGATCGGAACTCCTGCTTTGCGTGCAGCCCGGACGACGGCAGAAACTTGCTCGACGTTTCCGGGTAGGACGACGATCTCCGGCATGGCCTGGAGAATGGAGCCGTCCTGCTCGTAGACGATGACGTCTTCCTTTTCGATGAGGACAAATTGATGGCCTACGATCTCGCGCAGTTCACGGATGAGGGCGTCGCGGCTCATTTTTTAGAATCCTCCCGGTTAAATGCCATTATTGGGCCTCGAGGGCGCCGAGCCGCTCCTTGGCGTCGGCCAGGATGGAGAGATCCGCGTCGGCGTCTTTCCAATAATGCAGGAAGCGCCGGTAAGCTTCGCTGGCGGCCTGGAATTCTTTCTTCTCCTCGTACAGCAAGCCGAGACGGTAGTGAAATTGGATCATGTAGGGCGAGGAGTACCTTTCGGACTCCAGCGCCTTCCGGTAATAGGCAATCGCATTGTCCTTGTCCCCCATGAGGGCATAGGTCTCGCCAAGCGCGCCCATGTAGATGCGGTGGTACTTTCTGCGCGGACCGGACAGGGCATTTTCCAGAAAGGCAATAGCCTTCTCATGATCTCCCCGCGCGCGGCAGACCATTCCGACTACGAACAGGTAGTCGGCATTCTCCTCCCGAGGCTTGCTGCTCGACTCGAGTAGCTCGTTGGCGATCTGCTCGCCCTCCTCAAACCGTCTCATCGCGGCGTAGGTCAGGCCGAGCCCCACCTTCGCATCGACATTGGCGGGGTCCATCGCGAGGGCTCGCTGGTATGCTCGCAGGGCCTCCTCATAGCTTCCCCGCGAACGGTGGAGATCGCCGAGGTAGATCCACGTCCAGTCGAACTCGGGCAGGATCTCGGAAGTTCGTTGCAGCTGAGCGATCGCCGCGCGATACTGCCCGGCTTTTTCGTAAGTGGCCGCTAGTTGAATGAGGGCCCTGGGGTGGAAGGGATCGAGGCGCAGGGCCGCCTGATATTCGGATACGGCCTCGTCGAGTTGGTCACGGTAATAGTAAACATCCCCGAGGCTGTCATGGGCATGGGCGTGGTTCGGATGCAGGAGGAGAACTCGTCTCATCGCTCCCTCCTCCTTATCCCACTCCTCCTTCATTTCATAAACCAGGCCGAGGGCCAAATGGGCTTCCGGCAAGCCCTGGTCGATGCCCAGTGCCTTAAGTGCCGCCTCCTCAGCCTTACGGAGCCAGGTCGCGTTCTCGTCCCAGCTCCTACTGATGAATTGCATATAGCAAACGGAAAGGCCGGCGTACGCCAAGGCATAGTTCGGGTCCAGCTCTAGCGCTTTGAGGTACATCTCGATGGCGGCTCGGTGTCCTGCTCTTGTGTACTGATAGAAAAGATGCCTGCCGCGGGAGTAGTAGTCGTAGGCCTCGATGCTCTGAGTGGGAATGGCCGAGAGCTGGACCTTTTCGGTCTCCGTGAGATTTAATCTGAGAACGTCCGCAATCTTCTCGGAGACCTCGTCCTGGATCTTGAAGACGTCATCCAACTTGCGATCGTAAACTTCCGAACAGAGGTGAAAGCCGTCCGCGGCGTTGATGAGCTGGGCCGTGATGCGGAGGCGATCGCCGAGCTTGCGCACGCTCCCCTCAAGGACGGACCCGACTCCTAATTCCCGCCCTACCTCCCGCGGGTCGATGCCGCTTCCCTTGTAGCGCAGCACGGTGCTGCGGGAGGCGACTTTGAGTTCCCGGATCTTGGAGAGGCGAGTGATGATCTCCTCGGTCATCCCGTCGCTAAAGTACTCGTTCTCCGGATCGGAGCTCATGTTGTGGAACGGGAGGACGGCGATCGACCTCAAGCCGGTGGGGGTTTCCGTGGGCTTGGGCTCACCCGCTTCTTCGCTGGGCACCAGATCGTAGATCCTGACTGGCTCTTTGATGTTACGGAGCTGTCTCTCTCCAAGATCTCGGAACGAGAGGCCTTTGTGGTTGCGGACCTGCTGATAGATCTCGCCGGTAACGTAAACGCCTCCCGGTGGGGCTAGGAGCTGGACGCGGCTGGCGACATTGACCCCGCTTCCGAAGAGGTGCTGGCCCTCTTGCAACAGATCTCCAAGGTGAATGGCGATGCGGACCAGGAGCGGCTGGCGGCCTCCCGCGCGCCGGTTATAGGTAGTTAGCTCATTCTGCAGAGTGACCGCGGCGCGGACGGCGTCCACGGCGCTGCCGAAGGCCGCGAAGAGACCGTCCCCGATGGTGTCGATGATTTCTCCCGAGTACTCTGGGATAGTTTTGCCAGCGATCTGACGGAATTCCCCGAGGAGCTGTAGAGCCTGGGTTTCGCTCTCCTCCATGAGGTGGCTATAGCCCACCATGTCGCAGAAGACGATCGCTGCGAGCCGCCGCTGGGCGTGGGGGGTCTTGTCAGACAACTTCTACTGCTCCGATCTTGCTTGCTCTATTCTAGAGGCTTCCCCGTCCTCGGATCTGGAGCGCCCGCGCTGGTTGGCTAGTGTGCGGGCTCTCCTGGCCTCGGAATCATAGCCGATGCTACAGCGCGAATGAATCGCCAGTCAAGAGGAACGTATTTTTCGTGCTACACCGTAGCCGACGAACATTCTTCAGGATAATTCTATAGTGGAGACATGGCTGAGCGCAATAACTCTGATTAATCCTAAGCGATCTTTCTTCCGGCAAGTCCGTACCGGAGCCGCGCGGAACGATGGGGACGTTGGCTCGACGAGCTGCTTTGACCACTGCGGAGACCTGCTCGACGTTTCCGGGCAGGACGACGATCTCCGGCATCGCCTGTAGGATGGAGCCGTCCTGCTCGTAAACGATGACATCTTCCTTCTCGATCAGGACGTACCGATCATCTACAACCTCCCTCAGCTCACGGATAAGATTTTCTCTGATCATTCACTAATCCTCTTAGCGGCGTATCCAATGGTGAACTGTCATGTCACGCAGATTGACCTGTGAAGAATTGTAGTGCTAAGATCCATTTTTTGCTAAAAGGTCATAAAGGAAACGCTGAAATGGCACGGGTCGCGCTGGAAAATCTGAATAAGACATTTGGTGAAGTTCACGCGGTCAAGGACGTATCTCTCACCATTCAGGACAGGGAGTTCATGGTGTTGGTCGGGCCATCGGGATGCGGCAAAACGACAACTCTTCGAATGGTCGCCGGGCTGGAGGAGATCACCTCGGGAAAGGTCTTCATTGGCGACCGTCTGGTGACCCACCTCCCCCCCAGGGACCGTGACATCGCGATGGTGTTCCAAAATTATGCCCTCTATCCGCACATGACGGTATTCGACAACATGGCCTTCGGCCTAAAAATGCGCAAGTTTTCCAGAGCGGAGATCGATACACGAGTCCGTCAAGCGGCGGAAATTTTAGGGATTCATGACCTGCTGGGGCGAAAGCCGCGTCAACTTTCCGGCGGTCAGCGGCAGCGCGTAGCCGTAGGGCGCGCCATTGTTCGCTACCCTCAGGTCTTTCTTTTCGACGAACCGCTCTCGAACCTTGACGCCAAACTAAGAGTTCAGATGCGGGTCGAGCTTAAGCGCTTGCATGAGCGGCTCCAATCCACGGTGATCTACGTGACCCATGATCAGGTCGAAGCCATGACGCTTGGAGATCGGATCGTCGTGATGAAGGACGGACGCATCCAACAGATGGGCGAACCCCTTCAGGTCTACTCACAGCCGCAAAACAAGTTTGTGGCGGGCTTTCTCGGCTCACCGGCCATGAATTTCATCGACGCCTCCATCTCAGAGGCCGATGGAGATCTTTATGTTGAGACAGCCGGATTCCGAATGCGCGCCCCCGGTGAGCGTTCAAGCCGCTTAAGCTCATACAAGGGGCGGCAGGTTACGCTCGGAATCCGTCCCGAAGACCTACACGAAGCGACTGCGGGCGGCTCCGACAATACATCCTTCGAAGCCTCAGTCGAGGTCGTGGAACCGCTCGGTTCGGAGATCCTTTTGGATGTGCAGATGGGTCATCACTCACTCGTGGCACGGGTAGCCTCTTCGGTCCGTACCAAACGTCACGAGAAAATTCGGCTTGCCTTCGTGACTGACCGGATCCACTTCTTTGATCGCCAGACGGAGGAAGCCATCGCCTGATCTTTCCGCTCCCGTGAACCGTTTTTGTTGGGGGTGCTATAGGTCATTGACTTTCCCGACCCTGTTTTATAGAGTCGGCCCGGTATTTCCCTTCACGTGGGAAGTTGTCCACGGACTTGAACCGGCTTGGAGGGCGCATTTGTTGCCGTCAGAGATCGCAAAGAATCCCTTCGTAATAAACGAAAGGGCCCCCGTTAAGGCCTAGAGGAGGAACATTATGGCTAAAAAAATTGTCGATGACCGCGCGATCACCCGCCGCAAGTTCATCAAGCTTGCCGGGGTGGCCACCGGAATGGCTGCCGGGGCCGGGATTGAGGGCGTCTTAACCTCGCGTCGAGCGCCGGTCTTTGCGCAGGAAAGGTCGCTTCATTTTCTGCTGTGGAAAAACTTCTCGCCGCCGGCGGACGTGGAAATCCTGCGCCAGGGGGACGAGTGGGGCAAGCAAAATAAAGTCAACGTCAAGATCGAACAGATCAATGCCAATGACCTTCCGGCCCGGGCTTCCGCGGCTATAGAGAGCAAACAGGGGCCGGATATCATCCAGTTCTTTCACAACTGGCAGAACCAGTACGGGGACTCCCTGGTCGATGTCACGGACATCTGCGCGACGCTCGAGTCCAAGTACGGCGGCTACATCGACTATGCCAAAACCCACGCGATGCTCGACGGAAGATTCAATGCCGTCCCACACACTATCGTCCCGAATATTTACGTCGTCCGCGCCTCGTACATGAAGGCCGCGGGTACCACGCACTGGCCCAAGACATGGGAGGAGCTTCGACGCGAGGGGAAAAAGTGGAAGGCCAAGGGCCATCCAGTCGGCCAAACCGTCGGCCACACCTTCGGCGATGCGGTCGACTTCACCTATCCCTACCTTTGGAGCTTCGGTGTCGCCGAACGCGACGAGAAGGGCCGGGTTGTCATAGCCAGCAAACAGACCCTTGAGGCGCTAAAGTTTTTTAAGGCGCTGTGGGATGACGCGATGGATCCGGCCGGAGCAGGATGGGACGACTCGAGCAACAACCGTGCCTTCCTCTCAGGCGCGATTACCGCGACCAACAACGCGCCCAGCATCTATCTCACCGCTTCCAATCAAGTGATCCTCGACGAAAAAAGCGCGCCGCTCGTCAACGATATCCTGCACGTGCCGAACCCGGCGGGCCCGGCGGGCGTCTTTCACTACCATTACAGCCAGCAGCTCGCGATCCCAAAATATTCCAAGAACGCGGAGCCGGCCAAGGAGTTCATTCGCTGGCTGCTGGATAAGGAACAGTACACGAAATATCTACGCCGCGGGCAGGCTTATCAGGCGTCGCCGCTAAAGGCTTATATGAAAGACGCCATGTGGGACATGTTCCCAGCGCTCAAGCCCTTCCGAGACCATCTCCTCGAGGGCCGGCATGTCGGCTGGAAGGGAGGCGCGGACGCCAATGCCGCCCGAGTTGTCCAAAACTATGTGCTCATTGATATGCTGGCCAACGTGGCGACGGGAAAGATGACGCCGGAGGAGTCGCTCAAGTGGGCGGAGGGCCAGCTCAAATCCATCTATGGTGGGTGATGTGATCTCGACCCTGCATAGATCGGCATGAAAACAAATCCGCCTGGTGACTCCCTAGCTGCAGCCAGGACCAACGTAGGGTCTGAGACCTCCTTTGCATTGCTAGAGCGGCCCAGTGTCCTCGGCTACCTGCTCATGGCGCCGGCCGCTTTCATTATCTCCTTCTTTGTTGCTTATCCATTCGCCTGGGGCGTTTGGATGAGCTTGACGAATAAACAAATCGGGATGCCGTGGTCTCAGGTGAGATTTACGGGGTTGATGAATTATGTGGATCTGTTGACCAAGGACGGGGTCTTTTGGACTACGTTCTGGAATAGCTTCGTCTACACCGGCTTCGCGACGGTGATCAAGTGGGTCCTCGGCATCTGGCTTGCCGTATTGCTCAACCGAATGGTTCGGTTCCAGCGGATGGTGCGCGCAGCCGTGCTCCTGCCGTGGATTGTTCCCACAGTGCTGAGCACGATCGCCTTTCTCTGGATCTTTGACCCCGACTTCAGCGTCATCAACTGGACTCTCAGAGGCGTTTACACTTGGATGGGATGGGGCTACGTCAAAGGGCCGCTCTGGCTGGGCGACCCGACTCTCGCATTGGCCTCGGTCACCTTCGTCAACATCTGGCGCGGCACCCCGTTTTTTGCGATCTCATTTCTTGCAGGCCTCCAGACGATCACTCCCGACCTTTACGAGGCGGCAGCGATCGATGGCGCGAGCGGCTGGCAGCGCTTTTGGCACGTGACGCTGCCGGGCATCAAGCCGATCACGGTGGTGGTTCTCGTCTTTTCGATCATCGTCACCTTCTCGGACTTCCAAATCGTCTACGTCCTCACCCGCGGCGGTCCGGCGAACAGCACCCACCTCTTTGCGACCTATGCGTATCAAGTGGCGATGGTGGGGACCCGCCTGGGCCTCGGCGCGGCCATTTCTCTCTTTATGTTTCCGGTTCTTGCCCTCGTCATTATCTTCCAGCTCGTCTATCTCCGGCGGGAGCAAGCTTGACATGGCACAACTCCAGGTCGGCGAGACCTTCGCGAAGCGACTGTTGGTCTATCATCTGCCGCTCTTTTGTTTCATTGTCTTCACGATCTTTCCCTTCTACTGGATGTTCGTGACCTCGATCAAATCAACGCGGGAAACTTACAATCGCGATGTCAACCCGTACGTTCCGGTCGCCTGCGCGGAGGCTGTCGCCGAGCAGGTGCGCTCGGGGCGCTTCGATGGCTCGGCGCTGATGGAGAATTGCCTCTACCACTGGCGAACGCTCTTGCGCGACACGCTGTTCCTACGTTGGCTCAAGAACACTCTACTCGTCGCGATCGCTTCCACCTTAATCTCGCTCTTCGCGGGAATCACGTCGGCCTACGCGCTCGCGCGGCTCAGGTTCCGCGGGGCGGATACATTCGGCGTGCTCATCTTCATCACCTATCTGGTGCCGCCGACATTGCTTTTCATTCCGCTCTCGGATGTGATCGGCGATTTGCCGCTCCTGCATTGGAACCTGCTCAACTCGCCGTGGGCCCTTATCGTCGCCTATCCGACCTTCCTGGTGCCGTTCTGCACATGGCTTTTGACCGGCTATTTCCGGACTATTCCTAAGGAGCTTGAGGAGGCCGCGATGATCGACGGGGCGACGCGCATCCAGGCGATGGTCCGGATCATCCTCCCCCTCGCGCTGCCCGGGGTGCTGTCGGCTGGAATGTTTGCCTTCACGCTGTCGGCGAACGAGTTTCTCTACGCGCTGATATTCATCTATGATGCCGCTAACAAGACGGTGCCGGTAGGAGTCGTCAGCGAGCTCATCAAGGGTGATGTTTTTTACTGGGGAGAGCTGATGTCAGGCGCCTTGTTGGGCTCAGTCCCAGTGGCCCTGATCTATTCGTTTTTCGTCGAGCACTATGTGGCGGGAATGACCGGCGCGGTTAAAGGTTGATGGGAGATTCTACGTGGAAGCACGAACGTGTCCATACGGAAGCTTCTGGATGATGTTAGCCATCGCGGCAATTGTGGCCGGGCTGAACGCCTGCGGAGGTGACAAGAAGCAGGAACAGAAAACGTCGGTGCCGGGCGCACTATCGACTCCAATCATTGAGGCCGCGATCTCAGGAACTATTACCCTAGATCCGGCCTTGAAGGAGAAAGTTGGCAGCGCGCCGCTCCTGATGATCATGGCTTCGACCTCGCCAGAACCGAGCAGGCCTGCGTTAATGGTCAAACGGGTAGCCGATGCAAGCTTTCCCTATGACTACAAACTCACGGCTGAAGATATCACTCTCGTCGGTTCATCGTTTGAGGGGAAGATGTATGTAACTGCGCGGATCGATCCCGCTGGGATGGTGGGTCCGCCGCTCGCCGGCACATTCGAGGGGACTCATCCGGGTAACCCCGTGCCTGTGGGCTCCAGCAAGGTCGATATCGTGATTAATAAAGTCTATTGACGATAGTGACCGCTGGCTTCGACGTCAGTGGCTTGAGTTGCCCTCTCTGGCATTGGTGCTGACCAGCCAGCCGAGGTAGCCCACGCCCAGCGTCATCGTGAGCAGAACGACAACGGTCACGACGCTTGACAGCTCCGCAAGGAACTTGAGCGTGCCACTTGACAGACCCACGAAGGCTAATCCGACGACCGGGATGACCGGAGCGCCGCATCCCACCACGCTGCACGGCCCGGTTGAGAAGCCCAGAATACTCGCAAGTGCCCCGGCAACGCCAGCCGGCTGGGCCGCCCTCGCCTCCCATCCGTATCGAATCAATTGGTCGCGACGGTAGAACCAGAGCGCGAAAAACGAGCCGAGCAACACTGACATGAGGATGAAGCGCCCAAGGTCGGTGACGTCCACGGCAAACCCCCACTCTATGCCGCCGTAAGGGCTGTCCGACGAAAACCAGAAGAGGGCAAGGTTTGGAAGAAACTCGAGCTTTCGCTGTATCGGTGTCTCTTTCGAAATCACGTACTCGGGCAGCTTCGACAGCCAGGGGTTGAACATGAAAAAGTCCAACGGCTTGCGGAAAACTGAGAGCACGAGGGGCGGAAGCAAGACATGGAGGAGGAAGACGAGTATTGTGACAGAGGCGAAGGTCCTCGGCCTCGCTCGGATGGCAGCGACGATTCCGCCGATGGAGTTCGCCACTTCCTTGCCCATTCTGTGAAGCATATGATCGGCGCTCGCGGTTTGCGATATTATCGCGTGCTTCTTTTATTGGCAACCGACTGACTGACGGCACCCCTACATCCTCAGGATCTCCTTGAAAGATCCTCTGCATCACTCTTAATCGCTCCTGCTCCTTCATCGTCAGGGTTATGGTCTTTTTCATACCCTGACATAATCACGTTGCCGTTAACCCCTGACATAATTACTTTGCTACAACATCGACGTCATTTCTCCCTTGACAGCGGTGGGGCCTTTTGATAGCAGTCACTCATTCCAACCGGACGCATCAAGAGATCGTCTCGTCAGCAAGGGAGGAAAAAAATATGGCACAAGAGGTGAGTCGCCGAGAGTTTTTCAGTCAATTGGGAGTCACCGTCGGAGGCGCAGCTCTCGCTGCGTCAGGCGCGCAGCTGTTAAGCCCAGAAGAGGCGCGGGCCCAGCAGCAGCCGAAGGGGAGCATTCCTGACAAGCCGTACAAGGTCGGCCACATGACGTTCTTCACCGGCCCGGCGGCGGTGCTTGGAGAACCCATGTACAAGGGGCATCTCCTGGCCGCTGAAGAGATCAACACCCAGGGTGGTCTCTTGGGGAAGCGAAAGATCGAGACGCTGAAGGCCGACGAGGCGGCTGGCACTGACGCCAACGTCAAAGAGATGCGGCGGCTGAAGCTCTCTGAGAATATTGACCTGTTCACCGGCATCACCTCGAGTGGAAACACGCCCGCCCTAGGTCCTGTCGCCGAGGAGCTGAAGCTCCTGACCGTCTTCGTTGACGGCTGCACGGATTTCCTCTTCGACAAGGCGGTCCCGAATCCCCACTACATTTTCAGGATCACCAACATACAATCGGCGGACGGCACCACCGCCGCGCTCGCCACAGCCATGACCTGGCCGAAGGTGCGGACAATCGCCCATATTCATCCAGACTATGCCTACGGGCGAAATGCTTTCGACCACTTCACCATTGCCATCAATAAGCTGATCCCTGGCACAAAAGCCGTGTACGAGGGCTGGCCGAAGCTGGGCACGACCGACTTTACCTCCCACATCACCAACGCAATCGCGAAGAAGCCGGATCTCCTCTTCTCGTCGGTATGGGGCGGCGATTACATCGCCTTCTACAAGCAAGCCCTCCGCTACGACGTGTTCAAGAAGATGAAGTTCTCAAGCACGCTCGCCTTCGGCGTCGCGCCCCACGCGATCGGCAAAGACCATCCGGAGGGGGTCATCGCTGGGGTTCATGCAAACTACTACTTTAACTACCCGTCGAGCGGCCAATGGCCCA
>Ga0209701_10001562_pt1 | contig 14776 bp, 11 predicted proteins | sample CZO8metaG_4_FD_188356 | JGI IMG/M metagenome (GOLD analysis project Ga0209701, IMG submission 188356) | Vadose zone soil microbial communities from the Eel River Critical Zone Observatory, Northern California, USA - CZOApr15con2H3.8 metaG... | ecosystem: Environmental > Terrestrial > Soil >...
CCCTTCCGGTGATCCCGAACAATCCGACGCGCAAGCGCTTTCACCCCTTCGATGCCGAAGCCTACAAACTCCGCAACATCATCGAGCGCGCCCTCTGCAGGCTCAAAGACTGGCGCCGCATCGCCACCCGCTACGACAAGCTTGCCATGAATTTCGCAGCCGCTGTCGCCATCGCCGCTACAATCATTTGGTGGACCTGATTGAGTCTCGACCCTAGGGCAGGGCCCGTCCGGCAGGCCTGGGCGATGCTGCCATGGATCTGCCGCTGCCGGTCTTCATCCTGTGGTTTTTCGCGATCTCGCCCGTGCCTCTGTGGCGGCGCTCATTCCGGTGCCCAAGGTCGGCAGGTAAACTTCAAACTGCGTGCCGTCGCCGGGGCGGCTCGTCACCTCGATGCGTCCGCCGTGGTCGGTGACGATGCCGTGCACGACGGATAATCCAAGGCCCGTGCCTTCGCCGACCGGCTTGGTTGTGAAGAACGGGTCGAAGATGCGGCTCAACGTGTACTCGTCCATGCCGACACCGGTGTCCTGGATCGTCAAGCGCACGAGCTTCTGGCCGGTGACGGATTCGCGCATGCGGTGCTCTTCGAGCGACACGGTGATCTGGCCGATGCGGCCGTCGATGGCCTGCGCCGCGTTGGTGGCGATGTTGATGATCACCTGATGGAGCTGACCGGGATCACCGAGAACGGGCGGCACGTCGTCGATGTCGTCGACGAGCCTGATGGTGGCGGGAAGGCTCGCCCGCAACAGCCTAAGCGCCTCGCGCGTCAGCGGCGCGACATCGACCGGCTGCTTTTCCACTTGCTCCCGGCGCGCGAACGCCAGGATCTGCTTCACGAGGTCGCGCGCCCGTGTCCCGGCCGTGAGTATCGTCTCCAAATTCGTTCGCTCTCGGCTGCCTTCGGGGAGGCGGCGGGCGGTCACCTTGGCCAGCGACAGCACCGGCACGAGCGTGTTGTTGAGGTCGTGAGCGATGCCGCCCGCCAGCGTGCCCAACGCCTCAAGCTTCTGCGAATGCTGGCGCTCGGCCGTTGCCTTCTCCGCTTCGAGCGCGCCCCGCCGCAGCCCTTCGAGCGTCGCCGCCATGCTGCCGAACTCGTCGCGTTGCGGAAATTGCGGCACCGGCATCGAGTAGTCCCGTCGCGTCAGGTGCTCGATCGCGTCCGTCAGTATCTTCACCGGGCGCAGGACGCGCCGCCGCACCTGCCACAGAGCCAGGGCGCTGATCACCGCGACGCCGACCAACCCGACGATGACCAGGATAAGACGCTTCGCCGCCTGGCTCTCGCTGCGCTCAGCGTGGCGATCGATCAGATCAACTGCGGTGGCACCTACATTCATTAGAGCCGGAATTTGGCTTGCCACGCAAACGTCGTTCCATTGGTCCGACGAAAGTTTTCGCTCGGCGAGAGCTCGTCGATCGTCGGTGAGCAGGCCCTGATAAATCGCGTCTCGTTGGACGGTGGACTTTTCGCCGGCTGCTTTAGCCGTCGCAATCGCATCAAGCAGCTCAACCGGCGCTCCCGGCCGCGCCAGCAGGTCGTCGAGGATGCGCCATGTCGCGCGGGCATCCTCGCGCAGCACGTTGATCTTCGCTCGGAGTTCGGGCGGGGTACGCTGACCGCCGACGACGTAGCGCCGCATGATCAGGCATTCATCCCCCGCGGCTTCCCGGATATCCCAGGCGAGTTGCCGGGCCGTGACCAGCTCGGCGATCACGGGGTCGGTCAAGCGTATTTCGCCCGACTCGATGTGGGCCAAATCGACGAGTTCAGTGACCACGGCTGTGGCCGCCTGGAACCACTTCGACACGCTCTTGTCGCGCACCTCCCTCGGAAGGCTCAAATCGAGCGTCTCGATCTCTTGCCAGGCCGATTGCATTCCTGCCCAGCGGTCGCGAATGGAGGCGATACGATCGCGGGCGCCGGGAATGATCTTCGGGTCCATGCTGGCCGAGGCTCGCGCCAGCATGACGTCGTAGTCCTGATGTAGCTTCTTGAACTTCTGCGTCGGATCATCGTCCCCGTAATGGGCGCCCAAGACCTTGGCACGGACCAGTCGGGCCTCGGCGATGGTCTCGGTTGTGATGCGATCGAAGTCGGCGACGGCCTGGACGTGTCGCGCCCAGGAGAATTCGTGCCAGGCCGACGCCAGCACGATGCCCAACGTGACCGCCAGGCCCAGCGTCAGGCTCACCAGGCTGCTATGCAGAATGAGCCCGACCGATGCTGTTGTGAACTTGGCCGCGCGCTTCATTTCCACCGCCGCGAGAGCAGGTCGAGCGGAGCCGAAGGGTGCCTGTCCCTAGCCTCCTGGTTCCATAAATAGTTGAACCATCCTAAAGAACGATGAAGGGACCCGGCCCGGCGGCGCCGAGGTTTCGACTACGTTCCCAGCAACATCCCTGGGGCGATTCCGGCCTCTCCGGCGGGTATTTTCTTGCCGTCCTCGAAGCGACAGCGCAGCACCTCGATGAAGCCGCCCTGGCCATGGACCATGACGCTTGTGGCGCTCGCATCGACCACTTCGCCGAGGCCCGCGCCCTTGATCTGGGCGAAGGTCCCAGCGACGTGCTTGCGCGAGTCGAACAGATAGAGGCGGCGGCCATCGATCGTCGTCCAGGCGCCGGGCGCCGGGTTGCAGCCGCGAATGAGGTTGTAAGTGATCTCGACATGGTTGGCCCAGTTGATGCGCGATTCCGCCTCGCGCACCCAGCCCTCGTATGTGGCCTGGCTCTCGTCCTGATGGCGCTCCTGCGCCTTGCCGGCGACGACGAGGTCGGTCGCCTCGAGCAGAGCGGCCACGCCCAGCGGGAAGATCCGGTCGAAATAGAGGCTGCCCACGGTGTCGTCCGGCCCGATCGCAACTTCCTTCTGCAGCAGGATGGGCCCTTCGTCGAGCCCTTCCACCGGCCGGAAGATGCTGAGGCCCGTGCGGCTGCGCCCGAGCATGATCGGCCAATTGATCGAGGATGGTCCGCGATGGAGTGGCAGCAGCGAGGGGTGGAACTGGATCGTGCCGTGCCGCGGCACCCGGGAGAAGGCTTGTGGGACGAAGGCGGTGACGTAGGCCATGATGCCGATATCCGCCTCGAGCCGGCGCAGCGCCTCGATCGCCTCGGGCGCGCCGTAACGCTCGACCGCGACGACCGGCACGCCCTTTTCCTCGGCGGCGGCGCGCAGCGCGTCAGGGCGGCTCCCTGGCTCGTCCGGCGCGACGAAGACGCCGGCGACCGAATCGCCGCGCGCGAGAAAGGCATCCAGCACCGCCTTGCCGAAAGCCTGCTGGCCGATGATAGCGATGCGCATTCCCGTTTCCCCCTTCGGCCGCCGGGCGGCATGGGTAGCAGACCGTGCGCGCGCCGCCAACGACCTCGACGACGCAGCCGCGCCCCACCGCCGCCGGCGGGCTCGGGGCGTGCGTCAGACATTGGCGCTGCGCAGCGCGTCGCAGACCGCGGCGGTGACCTGCGCCGTGGTGGCGCTCCCGCCGAGATCGGGCGTGTGCAGCGCCGGTGTCGCGGTGACCCGCTCGATCGCCGCCATCAGCCGGGCGGCGCCCTCGCGTTCACCCAGATGTTCCAGCATCATCGAAGCGGTCCAGAAGGTGGCGATGGGATTGGCGACGCCCTTGCCGGCGATGTCGAAGGCCGAGCCGTGGATCGGTTCGAACATGGAGGGGAAGTTGCGCTCGGGATTGAGATTGGCGGTGGGCGCGATGCCGAGGCTGCCGGCGAGCGCGGCAGCGAGATCGCTCAATATGTCTGCGTGCAGGTTGCTGGCGACGACGACATCGATGCTCTTGGGCTTCAGCACCATGCGCGTGGTCATGGCGTCGACCAGCTCGCGGCCCCAGCCGACATCGGGATATTCCTTCGCCACCTCGGCGGCGATCTCGTCCCACATCACCATGGCGTGGCGCTGCGCGTTGGACTTGGTGACGACGGTGAGCTGCCGCCGCGGCCGCCGCTGCGCCAGAGCGAAGGCAAAGCGCATGATGCGCAGCACGCCCGTGCGGGTGAAGACCGAGGTCTCCGTCGCGACTTCCTCGGGCAGGCCGCGATGGACGCGCCCGCCATTGCCGGCATATTCGCCCTCGCTGTTCTCGCGCACGATCACCCAGTCGAGGTCGCCCGGCGCGCAGTTGCGCAACGGCGGCGTGATGCCCGGCAGCACGCGTGCCGGCCGCACATTGGCGTACTGGTCGAAGCCCTGGCAGATCGGCAGCCGCAGTCCCCACAGCGTGACGTGGTCGGGAATGTTCGGATCGCCCACGGCGCCGAAGAAGATCGCGTCGCAACCTTTCAGGCGCTCCAGCCCGTCCTCCGCCATCATGCGGCCGTGCTTTCGGTAGTAGTCGGAGCCCCAGGGAAAATGTTCGACCTCGAGGCGGAAGCCGCCATCGCGCGCCTCGAGCGCGGCGAGCACGCTGAGCCCGGCGGCGATGACTTCTTTGCCGATGCCGTCGGCGGGAATGGCGGCGATTCGATACTGGCGCATGGCGGCACGTTCCTCCCGGGGAGCCCGTCCTCTCCTATCGCGGCGCCGCGCGCGCAGCAAGGCCTTGCGGCTGCGGCGGTGCCCGCTTCATGATGACGCCGGGCCACCACCGAGGCACGTCATGACCAGCGATCCCGGCCGCATCAGCAGCGCCGCCCGGTTCTTCTACGACATCCATCGCGGCAAGAAGCCGCTGCCGCCGACGCCACCGGAGATCCGCGACGCCGGCATCGATGAGGCCTATGCCATTCAGGAGGCGTTGCAGGCGCTGTTCGTGCCGGAGCGCGGCGCGATCGTCGGCTATAAGATCGCCATTACCACGCCGGTGATGCAGCAGCTCATGGCCATCGACCGGCCGATGGCGGGCGCCATCTTCGCCAAGACGGTCCATCGCTCGCCGGCGGCGTTGCGCCACGGCGATTACGGCCGCATCGCCGTCGAGTGCGAGATCGCCGTGCGGCTCGGCGGCGATCTCCCGGCGCGGGAGAAGCCCTATACAAGCGACGACGTCGCGCCAGCGGTCGAGGCTTGCCTGCCAGCGATCGAGCTCATCGAGGATCATGCTTGCGACGCCTACAAGGAGGTCGGATCGCGCGGCCTCATCGCCAACAACGCCTGGAACGCCGGCGCCGTGCTCGGGCCGGCGGTGACGGCGTGGCGCACGCTCGATCTGGCGGCGATGTCCGGCGCCATGGCGATCAACGGTGCCGAGATCGGCCGCGGCCGCGGCGGCGACGTGATGAACGGGCACCCATTTCATGCGCTCGCCTGGGTCGCCAACACCGTCGCGGCGCGCGGGCGGCCGTTACGGCGCGGCATGATCGTGCTGACGGGAAGCGTGGTCAGCACGCAATGGCCGAAGCCCGGGGATACCGTGAGCGTGAGCTTCGTCGGGCTCGGCGAGGCAAGTGCCCGCTTCCTCTGATCGCCGCCGCGCCACGTTGCGCCTGCACCGACTCTTTCCGCTGCTGCTGCTCGCGCCGATGGCGGCGTGCGGCGCGCTATCGCCGCTCAAGGCAGTGCGCGCCACGCCGGACGAGGTCGCCTTCGAGTACGGCGGTGACCGCGTCGACGATGCCGCACGGCAGGCGTCTCTCTATTGCGCCAATCTCGGCCGCGCGACCGGCTTGCGCGAGGTGACGCACGAGGCCGGCGCGCTCAGCCTCGCCGTCTTCGATTGCCGCTAACGGCGCCGCCGCCCGTAGCGCCACCACAGATAAGTGCCGCCTGCGACCACCGCGACGATCACGAGCGCAGCGATCAGCGGCGCGAGCAGGTGCAGCTCGTGGACATAGACGAGTATGCCCTTGCCGAGCCAGAAGGAGAGGATGCCCCAGAACGCCACCCAGAGCGCGGCACCGATCGCATTGAGGACGAGAAAGTGCAGCCAGTGCATCTCGAGCGTGCCGGCGACGATGCCGTTGAATTGCCGAAGGACGACGACGAAGCGGGCGAAGACGATCACCCAGCCGCCATGGCGCTCGAAGAATTCCTCGACCTGCTTCAGTCGCGCTGCGGTGACGCCGAAGCGTGCGCCGTAGCGCACCATGAGACGATGGCCGCCGGTGCGGCCGATGAAGTAGCCGATGTTGTCGCCGATCACCGCGCCAAGCCACGCCAGCAACAGCAGGATATAGATGTTGAGCGCGCCGGCGGAAGCCAGGATCGCCCCGGTGATGAGCAAGGTCTCGCCCGGCGTCGGCAGGCCGAAATCCTCGAGCAGGATGCCGAGCGCGACGGCGAGATAGCCGTAATCGCCGATGACTCGCTGCACCTCGCCGAAGAAGCCGGGGAGCACGCGGTGCCGCCGTCTCGCCGATCGCTAGGAGGAGGCGCTGCTGCGGTCGCTGCCGCGCGCCGCCGACCAGCCGTCGGGATCGTCGAGGAACGCTTTGACCGCGGCGAACTGGTCCGGGCTGAAATAGCCGAGCTGGTCGGCGATGCGCAGCACATCCCACCACGTCGCGAGCCAATGCAGCTTCACCTGCTCGGCCTCCAGGCTCGCCATGCTCTTGGGGAAAATGCCGTAATTGAAGATGACGAAGCTGTGGCCGATCTCGCCGCCAGCCTGGCGAATGGCGCGCACGAAATTGAGCTTGGAGCTGCCTTCGCTGGCGAGATCCTCGACGAGGAGAATGCGCGCGCCCTCGGCCATCTCGCCCTCGATCTGGGCGTTGCGGCCGAAGCCCTTGGGCTTCTTGCGCACATAGAGCATCGGCAGCGACAGGCGCTCGGCGATCCAGGCGGCGAACGGAATGCCCGCCGTCTCGCCGCCGGCTATGGCGTCGAGCGCCTCGTGGCCGACCGCGCGCTCGATGAGATCGGCGGCGAGATCCATCAAGCGGCGCCGCGCGCGCGGGAACGAGATCAGCCGGCGGCAGTCGATATAGACCGGGCTGCTGCGGCCCGAGGTGAAGGTGAAAGGTTGCTCCGGGCTGAACAGGACCGATTTCGTCTCCAGCAGGATGCGGGAGGTGATCTCGGCGGCATCAGTCGCTGGGGTCGTCGCCATCGCGCGCCTCGTTCTCGGTTCTGCGCGCCCGATCTTTAGGGCGAAACCGCAGCCGCGGCAACCGGCGCGACTATGCCCCCTGGATCGCCGCCCGCACCTTGGCCGGCGTGAACGGCACCGAGCGCAGCCGCGCGCCGGTAGCGTCGAACACCGCATTCGAGATCGCCGACGGCACCACCGCTGCCGAAGGCTCGCCCGCGCCCCAAGGCTTCTCCGTGGGGCGGTCGATGAGCTCGATTGCCACTTCGGGCACCTCCGAGAAGGTGAGGATCGGGTAGCTCTTCCAGTCGAGGCTCGTGACGCGCGAGCGGTCGAACGTCAGCTCTTCCTTGAGGGCGCGGCTCACCGTCTGCACGACATTGCCTTCGATCTGGTTCTTCACGCCGTCGGGGTTGATGACCTGTCCGCAGTCATGGACCACGCTGAAGCGCGTGACCCGGACGGCGCCGCTCTTGCGGTCGACCTCCACCTCGGCCACCGCGCCGATATACGTGCGCACAAGCTCGTACTTGACGTAGGAGAGGCCGCGCCCCTTGACGACATCGCCGCTTTGATGCTGCGGCGACGGCCGCCTTTCCCATTTGGCGAGCTTCGCCAGCCGCTCCAGCAGCTCGATGCCGCGGGTATCCTTGAGATAGCGCAGGCGGAACTCGAGCGGATCCGCGCCCGCCGCCGCCGCCAGCTCGTCCATGAAGGCCTCGTTGGCGAAGCTGTTCTGCAAGCGGCCGGGCGTGCGGATCCAGGACGGCCGGAACGGCGTCTCGGCGAGGCGACGCGCCACCGTGCTGACGTTCGGGAAGCCGTACGGGATCGCCGAGTTCTGATGGATGTTGCCCGGCGCCATCGCCGTTTCGTGCGGCAAGCCCGCGAGCTCGGCCGCGACCAGCTTCACGAAGCCGAGGCCGGGGGCATCGGGGATGAGAAATTGCGACGACCACGCGACGACATCCCCCTTGGCATCCAGCGCGGCTTCGAGATCCACCAGCGTCGGCGGGCCCTTCGGGTCCCAGCCGTGTTCGTCCTCGCGCATCCACTGCACGCGGACCGGCCGGCCCACGGCGCGCGCCAAGAGCGCGGCGTCGGCGGCCGCGTCTTCGTGCCCATTCCGGCCGTAGCAGCCGGATCCGTCAATATAGATGGCGCGGACGTCCTCCACGGGCATGCTGAGCATCGCCGCGAGCTGCTTCCTCAGATTGTGCGTCGCCTGCGACGCGGTCCAGCACGTGAGCTTGCCGTCCTTGATCTCGACGACGGCGCAGGATGGCCCGATCGAGCCGTGGGTGTGGATGGCGAAATCGTAGGTCGCCTTGAGCCGCTTGGCGCCCTGGCCGAGCGCGGCGGCCGCATCGCCGGTATTACTGGTGACCTCGTCCTTGTTGACCTTGGTCGCACGCACATGCTCCCAGAGCTTGCTCTGCTCCGGCAGGCCTTCCCAGCTCGACCAGCTCGCCTTCAATTGCTGCATCGCCTTGATGGCCGACCACTCATCCTTGGCAACGACGCCGAGGAAGTTGCCCTCGCGAACCACCCTGACATGGGCAATGCCGCGCACGGAGCTTTCATCGACGCTCTGCAACGTGGCACCGATGGCGGGCGGTCGCACTACCCGGCCGTGCAGCATGTCGGGGACGCGAAAATCCTGCATGTAGGTGAAGCGGCCAGTGACCTTGTCCGGGATGTCGAGGCGCGTCACCGAGGTGCCCACGAGCTTGTAGCTCTTCGGATCCTTAGCCGGCGCATCCTTGTCGAGCTTCAGCGAGAAATTCCGTCCGCCGACGAGCTCGCCATAGGACACGGCCTTGCCGGACTTGGCCGTGATCGTGCCGTCCGCGACGGTGAGCTCGTCGGGCTTCGTGTCGAGGCGCTTCGCCGCTTCCTGCAGCAGCGCGCGGCGCGCCGTGGCCGCCGCCTGGCGCAGCTGCATGCCGCCATTCTGAATCGAGAGGCTGCCCCAAGTGATGCCTTGATCCGGGGTGAGTCCGGTGTCGCCCTGGATGACCGAGACGCGCGCCATCGGCACGTCGAGCTCCTCGGCGACGATCTGCGTCAGCGCCGTGCGCACGCCGGTGCCGAGATCGACCTTGCCGGAATAGACGGTGACCGCGCCCTTGGCGTCGATGGCGAGGAAGCCGTCGACCTCGTCGGGCGCCACGGTCTTGCCCGCGGCGGCTTCGGCAAAGGCGGACGAGAGATGGCCCGCGATCGAGAAGGTGACGACGAGCGCGCCGCTGCTCTTGAGGAAGTCGCGGCGGGTCTGGTTGAGCCGGTCGAGCATGTCTGCCTCCCCGCTCAGATGTTGGCCGCGGCGCGCTTCACCGCGCGCAGGATGCGAACATGGGTCCCGCAGCGGCAGAGATTGTCGGCGAGCGCCTCCTTGATCTGATCCTCGCTCGGGTTCTTGGTCTTGGCGAGGAAGGCGGCCGACTGCATGATCATGCCGTTGATGCAGTAGCCGCATTGCACCGCCTGCTCGTCGATGAAGGCTTTCTGCACGGGATGCGGCTTCTCCGGCGTGCCGAGGGCTTCGAGGGTGACGATCTTGCGGTTGGCGACCGCGGCGACCGAGACGCTGCAAGAGCGAACCGCCTCGCCGTCGACATGAACGGTGCAGGCGCCGCATTGCCCCAGGCCGCAGCCGAAGCGCGGTCCCTTGAGCCCGAGATCGTTGCGCAACGCATAGAGGAGCGGCATGTCCGGATCGTCGACCGTGAGATAGACCCAGCGGCCGTTGACGGTCATTCCCACTGACTGCGTCATGGCATCCTCCGAGCGGCGGTTTTTGGTTAAAGCAATCTTCTCGCGATACGTGCGGGCGGTCAAATCAACAACAGGAGACCGTTTCTTGCCGGACCGGGAGAGGCCGACACGGGATGGGTTGCGGCTTGACTCTCGGCGGGCTTTGGAACAAAACAGGAACTAGCGAGTTTAATCGAGCACCATGGCCGGCAATGGCGGAAGCGAAGGCCTGGCGGCGCTGCGACGCCAGCTCGAGGCGCTGGAGCGGGCAGGGCGGCTGGCATCGGCGGTGCTGCCCTTCGGCCTCGCTGCGATTGACACGGCGCTGCCGCAGGGAGGCCTTGCGCTCGGCGCCTTGCACGAACTCGCCGGTGCCGGGCCCGACGCGGAGGACGGCGCCATCGCTGCGGCCTTCCTGGCGGGCATCCTGGCCCGCCTCGCGCCGCCGCGCCCGGTGCTGTGGTGCCTGGCCGCCGGCGACCTCTACGGGCCGGGCCTCGCCGCCTGCGGCCTGGCGCCGGAGCGGCTGATCCTGGCGCGGGCGCAGAGCGAGCGAGGGGTGCTCTGGGCCATGGAGGAAGGATTGCGCAGCGCCGCCCTGGGCGCCGTCATCGGCGAGGTCGAGGCGCTTCCCTCGGCAGCGAGCCGCCGCCTGCAGCTCGCTGCCGAGGCTTCCGGCGGCACCGCTTTCGCGCTCAGGCGCTGGCGCAATGGCGAGCGGGCGGCCCGGCAGCGCGCGGCGCCCAACGCGGCGGTGACGCGCTGGCGGGTGGCGGCGCTGCCCGGTGCCCTCATCGGCGGCGCGCCCGGCATCGGCCGGCCGCGCTGGCATATCGAGCTGTGGCGATGCCGCGGCGGCGTGCCGGCATCCTGGATGGTGGAGGCGTGCGATGCGACGGGTCATGTCACTCTGGCTGCCGAGCTGGCCGATCGACCGGAGGCGCCAGCGTTCCGGCCAGCCTTCGCCGGATGAGCCCTGCGTGCTCGCCGCCACCGTCGGCAACCGGCGGCTGGTGACCGCAGCCGATGCGGCGGCGCAGGCGATGGGCATAGCGCCCGGCTTGGCGCTCACCGATGCCCGCGCGCTTCATCCCGCGCTTGCCGTCGCGCCCGCCGACCCGGTGGGGGATGCGGCGGCGCTGGTGCGGCTGGCCGCCGCCTGCGGCCGCTACAGCCCGTGGACGGCGCCGCATGGCGCCGACGGCGTCTGGCTCGACATCACCGGCTGCGCCCATCTCCGGGGCGGCGAAGAGAGCCTCGCCGCCGAGCTGGTCGAGCGGCTCGCCGGCCAGGGGATCGCCGGCCGCGCCGCTATCGCCGACGCGCCCGGCGCCGCCTGGGCGGTGGCGCGCTGCGGCAATGCCCAGATCGCGGTGGTGCCGCCGGGCGGCGCGCGGGCGGCGCTGGCAGCGTTGCCGGTCATGGCGTTGCGGCTCGATCCTGTCGTGGCGATGGAGCTCGAGCGGCTGGGCTTGCGCCGCATCGGCGATCTCTACGACCTGCCGCGCAGCGCGCTGGCGCCGCGCGTCGGCACGGTGGCGATGCAGCGCCTGGACCAGGCGCTCGGCGCCGCGCCCGAGCCGCTGTCGCCCTTGCCGCCGCAGCCGCCGCGCTGGGTGCGCCGCCGGTTCGCCGAGCCGATCGCCACGCCCGAGGCGCTCGCCGCAGCCATGGGCGGGCTGCTGGAGCCGCTGTGCCGTCGCCTTGCCGGCGAGAGGCTCGGCGCGCGCCGCCTCGTGCTGAGGCTCTACCGCGTCGACGGGACGAGCGCCGCGGCTGCCATCGGCACGGCGCGGCCGAGCCGCGACCGGCGCCACCTGCTGCGCCTGCTGGCGGAGCGGCTCGTCGAGATCGATCCCGGCCTCGGCATCGAGGACATGGTGCTCGCCGCCACGGCGGTGGAGGATCTCGCGGCGGCACAGGTCAAACTCCCCCTTTCCCCGCGGCGGGAGAGGGTGATTCCCGAGGCGAGAGGGAACGTCCTCCCGTTTCTGGAGAGCCAGAAGACCGCGCGGCAGGTGGCGCGGGGGATGCTGGCGGCGGAAGGCCGGGAGCGCGACGGCACCGACCCGGCCGAGCTCGCCGCGCTCATCGACCGCCTCGCCAACCGGCTGGGATCGGCGGCGCTGTGCCGCCTCATGCCGCAGGAGAGCCATCTCCCCGAGCGGGCGGCGCGCCCGGCGCCGGCCTTGGCGCCCATGGCCCGCGCCGGCTGGGACCCTGAGCGGCTGCGGCCGGTGCGCCTGCTGCCGCGGCCCGAGCCGATCGAGGCGGTGGCGCCGGTGCCTGACGATCCGCCGCTCTTCTTCCGCTGGCGCCGCCGGCAGCATCGCGTGCGCCGCGCCGACGGGCCGGAGCGCATTTGCGGCGAGTGGTGGCGGAGCGCCCAAGCCGCGGCGGAGCTGCGCGACTACTACCACGTCGAGGACGAGGCGGGGCGGCGCTTCTGGCTCTTCCGCGCCGGGCTCTACCGGCCCTATGCTCCGCCGCGCTGGTTCCTGCACGGGCTCTTCGCGTGAGCAAGTGCTACAGATTCGGGGGCAAGCGGACCAGTTTCCGCTGCAGGTCGGCATCATGACCGCCTATGCCGAGCTGCAGGTCACCACCAATTTCTCCTTCCTGCGCGGCGCCTCGCATCCGGCCGAGCTGGTGCTGCGCGCGCGCGAGCTCGGCCACGGCGCCATCGCCGTCGCCGACCGCAACACGCTCGCCGGCGTGGTGCGCGCCCATGCCGCCGCCAAGGAGCTCGACTTCCGCCTCGTCATCGGCTGCCGCCTCGATTTGACGGACGCGTCGAGCCTGCTCTGCTTCCCGACCGACCGCGCCGCCTATGGCCGGCTGTGCCGCCTGCTGACGCGCGGCAAGCGCCGCGCCGAGAAAGGCGCGTGCTATCTCGCTTACGCCGATGTCGTCGAGCATGGTGCGGGCCAGGTGATGGTCGCGCTGCCGCCGGAGCGCCCGGACGCCGGCTTCGCGGAGTTCCTCAAGCGCGTCGCGGCGGATTTCGCCGACCGCGCCTATGTCGCGGGCCAGCACCTCTATCGCGGCGACGACGCCCAGCGCCTCCATCGCCTCGCCGCGCTGGCGGCGAGCGCCCGCCTGCCGCTCGTCGCCACCAACGACGTCCACTACCACACGCCGGCGCGGCGCCGGCTGCAGGACGTCGTCACCTGCATCCGCGAAGGCTGCACCATCGCCGAGGCCGGGTTCCGCCTCGCCGCCAATGCCGAGCGCCACCTGAAATCGGCCGGCGAGATGGAGCGGCTGTTCCGCGATCATCCCGGCGCGGTCGAGCGCAGCATGGAGATCGTCGAGCGCTGCCGCTTCAGCCTCGCCGAGCTGCGCTACGAATATCCCGACGAGACCGGCGCCGACGGAATGCCGGCGCAGGAGAAGCTCGAGCGCCTGGCCTGGGCAGGGGCGGCGCGGCGCTATCCCGAGGGCGTGCCGGAGAAGATCGCGCGGCAGATCGCGCATGAATTGCAGCTCATCGGCAGGCTGCGCTTCGCCTCCTACTTCCTCACCGTGCACGACATCATGAGCTTCGCCCGGAGCCAGGGCATCCTGTGCCAGGGGCGCGGCTCGGCGGCCAACTCGACGGTGTGCTATTGCCTCGGCGTCACCGACGTCGATCCCGACAAGGTCGACCTCCTGTTCGAGCGCTTCGTCAGCAGCGAGCGCAACGAGCCGCCCGACATCGACGTCGATTTCGAGCATGAGCGGCGCGAGGAGGTGATCCAGTACATCTACGGCAAATACGGCCGCGGCCGCGCCGGCATCACCGCAATCGTCAGCACCTATCGCTCGCGCGGCGCCATGCGCGAAGTCGGCAAGGTGCTCGGCCTCTCCGAGGACGTCACGGCGTCGCTGGCCGGCACGGTGTGGGGCTGGAGCGACGATCCCGTCAGCGAGGCGCAAGTGCGCGAGGCCGGCCTCGATCCCGCCGACCCGACCCTGCGCCTCGCGCTTGGTCTTGCGCATGAGCTGCTGGGCTTCCCGCGCCATCTCTCGCAGCATGTCGGCGGCTTCGTCATCACGCGTGGCCCGCTCGACGAGCTGGTGCCGATCGAGAACGCGGCGATGGCGGATCGCACCGTCATCGAATGGGACAAGGACGATTTGAACGTCCTCGACATCCTCAAGGTCGATGTCCTCGGCCTCGGCATGCTCAGCTGCATCCACCGCGCCTTCGACCTGATCGAGCGCCATCACGGCCGGCGTTACACCATCGCCACCGTGCCGGGCGAGCGGCCTGAAGTGTACGACATGCTCGGCCATGCCGATTCGATCGGCGTCTTCCAGGTCGAGAGCCGCGCGCAGATGAGCATGCTGCCGCGCTTGAAGCCCAAGACGCTCTTCGACCTCGTCATCGAGGTGGCGATCGTCCGGCCCGGCCCGATCCAGGGCAACATGGTGCATCCCTATCTGCGCCGCCGCATGGGGTTGGAGAAGGAGGAGTATCCTTCCGAAGAGCTGCGTGCCGTGCTTGAGAAGACGTTGGGCGTGCCGCTCTTCCAGGAGCAGGCGATGCAGATCGCCATGATCGGCGCGGGCTTCACCGCCGGCGAGGCGGACGGCTTGCGCCGCGCCATGGCGACCTTCCGCCGCAACGGCGAGATCCAGCATTTCGAGCGGAAATTCATCGCCGGCATGATCGCCAACAAATACACGCGCGACTTCGCCCAGCGCTGCTTCGACCAGATCAAGGGCTTCAGCGATTACGGCTTTCCCTTGTCGCATGCGGCGAGCTTCGCGCTCCTGGTCTATGTCTCCGCCTGGATCAAATGCTGCCATCCCGAGGTCTTCGCCGCGGCGCTGCTCAACAGCCAGCCCATGGGCTTCTATGCTCCGGCGCAGATCGTCCGCGACGCACGCGACCACGGCGTCGACGTACGCCCGGTCGACGTCAATCACAGCGCGTGGGACTGCACGCTGGAGCCCGGAGCGACGCCCGATGACATGGAATCGGAGCCGCCCACGCCGTCATTCCCGGCGCCCCCCATGCCGTCATTCCCGCGAAAGCG
>Ga0209701_10001566_pt1 | contig 14763 bp, 9 predicted proteins | sample CZO8metaG_4_FD_188356 | JGI IMG/M metagenome (GOLD analysis project Ga0209701, IMG submission 188356) | Vadose zone soil microbial communities from the Eel River Critical Zone Observatory, Northern California, USA - CZOApr15con2H3.8 metaG... | ecosystem: Environmental > Terrestrial > Soil >...
CGCGCTCGATGCCATCGAGCTCGACATCGAGCCCCTGCCCGCTGTCGCGGACCGGCGCGCGGCTGCGAGGAACGACTTGCTCCTGTTCGAAGAACACGGCAGCAACCTCGCGGTCACCTACACGGCGATCAAGGGGGACGCAGTTTCGGTCAAGGCGCCCTACTCCCGGCGCGAACGCTTCGCCGTGCAGCGGCACACCGCGGTGTGCATGGAGCCGAGAGGACTCCTCGCTGTCTGGGACGGTGCAAAGACGAAGCTCATCGTTTCGGGCGCGGCCAAGGTACCCTTCTCCACGCGCAGGATGCTCGCGCGGCAGATGGACCTGCCCGAGGAATGCGTGGATATGATCGAGCCCGACGTCGGCGGAGGGTTCGGCGTGCGCGGCGAGTTCTATCCGGAGGACTATCTGATCCCGTTCGCTGCGCGAAAGCTCGGCCGCCCGGTGAAATGGACCGAGGACCGGCGTGAGAACCTGCTCGCCTCGAATCACTCCCGCGAGATGGACTGCGAGATCGAGATCGCCTGCGAGAGGAACGGCACCATCCTCGCGCTGCGCGGTCGGGTGTGGGTGGACATGGGCGCGTACATGCGCGCCAACGGATCGATCCCGCCGCGCAACGTCGCGCAGTTCCTGTCGGGCCCGTATCGCATCCCCAACATCCACGTCGAATCCTCGGCACTGCTCACCAACAAAACCCCTGTCGGCACTTATCGGGGACCGGGCCGCTTCGAGGCGGACTTCTTCCGCGAGCGTCTCTTCGACATGGCGGCTAAAGACCTCGGCATCGATCCGGTCGAGTTCCGACGCCGCAACCTTCCTTCGAAGGAGGAGATGCCCTATCCGCTCGCCACCATCTCCCCTCCCGAGAAGGAGGAGGCGCTCGACAGCGGCGATTACCGGATCGCGCTCGATCGCTGTCTCGCGGAAATCAAGTGGCCGGAAAAGGCGAGGCTGCAGGGCAAGCTCATCGACGGCCGCTACCACGGCCTGGGCATCGGCTGCTTCATCGAAGGCGGCGCGGCCGGTCCGAGGGAGAACGCGCGTCTGGTCGTCGACTCCGACGGCTGCGTCTCGGTGTTCGTGGGGTCCACGAGCATCGGACAGGGCCTCGAGACCGTCTGCGTCCAGATCGCGGCGGACGCCCTGAAAATGCCGATGGACCGCATCCGGATCTTCCACGGCTCGACCCCCCATATGAAGGAAGGCTTCGGGTCGTTCCACTCGCGCTCGGTAGTGATGGGCGGCTCGGCGATACTGGCCGCCGCGGACAACTTGAAGAAAGTCATTCGACAGGCCGCCGCGCGGCGCTTGAAGTGTTCCCCTGACGAGGTCGCGATCGGAGCGGGACTTGCCGCTTCACAGGGAGAGAAATCAATTGTTTTGACGGAGCTCGCCGGCGAGGGGCTGTCGGCCGAAGGAACGTTTGCGAACCACCGCCACACCTATGCTTACGGGGCGGCCGCCGCGCACGTCGCGGTGGATCCGAAGACCGGGCACGTGGAAGTCATCGAGTATGTGACGGTGGAGGACATCGGGCGGATCATCAACCCGCTCACCGCCGTGGGCCAGGCTGTCGGCGCAGTCGTGCAGGGCTTAGGCGGGACCTTCCTCGAACATCTCCAGTACGACGAGGACGGGCAGCTCCTCACCGCGTCTCTGGCGGATTATCTCTTGCCGACGGCGACCGACTTTCCCAACATCCGGGCGATCGTGCTTGAGAATTCACCTTCGCCGAACAACCCGCTCGGCGCCAAGGGCGCGGGCGAAGGCGGCATCGTTCCGGTGGGCGGCGTGGTGGCCAACGCGGTGGCGGCGGCGCTCGCGCCGCTCGGCATCGAGCCGCGCGAATTGCCGCTTTCCCCTCCGCGGATCTGGCAGCTGATCGAAGCGGCGCGCTGATCGAGGCACCAGGCGCGACCGCAGTGGCGGAAGGAAGAACGCCCGTATCGAGGCTACCGGGCGGACACTGAATCCTTGTGCCCCTGCTCGCGCGGAGCGCTGCCCCGAGCCTCCACGTACGAGAGCAGAGCGGCCACTTCTGCCGAGCTAAGACGCAGATTGGGCATCCGAGCGTTCTGGTACTTCTCGAAGAGGGCCATGGCGATCGGATCCCGCTCGGCGAGCATTTGGTCCGGAACCATGATGTAACGGGTGAGCCAGGCGCGCTCGCGCCGCGCCGTCACGCCCAGCAGGTCCGGCCCCATCTTGTCGCCTCCCCCGATCGTGTGGCAGGCGCTGCACTGGCTTTGAAAGAAGTACTGCCCCTTGTCGAGCACGAGTGGACGTGCCTCTGCATAGCTCTTCTCTGGTTTCGTGCTTTTCCAACCCAGAAAATTCCCGATAGTCCTGGCGAGGAATTGCGGGTTGTCCACGGCGGAGTTGCGCATCCACTGGCCGGTCGGCTCGTTGCCGACCATGAGGATTGCGGTGTGGCCGTCGCGCCTGAGCGCGTCGTTCTGTCTGGACAACCCGAGCTTCTTGGCGACCAGCTTGATGTCCTCCTCCTTGCCGGTAAGGAACAGCCACCCGGGCCCGACCCCGAACTTCTCCGCATAGGTCTTCAGCACCTTGGGCGTATCGTGCTTGGGGTCGATGCTGATCGAGTAGAAAAATATATCCTTTCCCATGCGCTCGCCCAGAATTCGCTGCACCTGCACCAGCCGCGCGGTCTCGAGCGGGCATTCGTCCTTGCAGCTCGTATACATGACGTTGACCGCCACCGACTTGCCCTTGAGAAGATCGTCATAGAAACGAACGGTGGTCCCGTCCTGCGTAACGAACGGAACGTTCGGAAAATACTCAGCGCCCCAGGGATTGGCTGCAAACGCAGGATCGATATGCGGAAAGACCACGGCGCCGACGACCAGCGCCACCGCGATGCTTCCCCAACTCCTTCCTCGCATGGTATTCAACTCCTCCTCATTGAAGTTGAAGCACAAGTCGGGAGCGGCGAACCGCCCTGGTGGGGTCGCCGGCCGACTCTTTCGGTCCGTCTCAGTTCGGGAAATTCGGAGCGGCGACGGTGCCTGTTCCCTTGGTGATGGCTCCGGTGTTGAGGTCGAAGCTGAGCGCGAACGACACGACCCCTGAGCGCGCCGAAGACATGCTCATGGTCGTGCCCCCGGAGAACGGAAAAGTGATCTCGACCACATCAGTGCTGACGAGCGGCCTGCGCACGTCGGTTCCGCTTCCCCCGGCGACATACTTCGCCCCGGTCGACGACCCGGTGCCGGACACGTTGGACAGATCGATGGTCAGGAGGACGTGCGGCGGAGTGGCGAACCTGCTGGTATCGAGGACCAAGTCGCTCGAGACCCGCGCCTGACCGGAGAACGCGACGTTTTCCGGTAGCCCGGTCACCGTGCCCGAGACCGGGATGAGGACGGTGTTCGTGGTAGCCGCGCTGGCGGGCGCGCCTGCCCACCAGGCCAGCCCCGCCAGAACCGCGACGAAGAAAGACAGCACCACAGGAGTAACCAACAATCGACGCATCTTCATGTTTCGTTCCTTCTCGATTCGTTCATCTTTCGCAAAATCCCGCGAGCCGCTGTATTGCTCCGCGCGCCTGAGCGCGCGGAGCAACATCCCGGCTAGATGTTCTTGAGGACTTCGGTCGGCGGCTCGAACGTCACCCCCTGCGGCCTCGGGATCGGGGTCGGCAGCGGCCGCAGGAACGGGGTTCCACCGTCGTCGATCTCCCAGCGCAACAGCATGGCGTTGTCCTCGTGCGTGGTGTTGTGGCAGTGCTCCATGAACATCCCGCCGAAGTCCCGGAACTGCATCGTGATGGTGACGCTACCGCTCGGGCGCAGGCGATAAACGTCCTTGCGGCCCTTTTCCCACGCCGGGACTTTGCTCGCGCTGCCGTCGCGGGCGAGCACCTGTCCCTCCTCGAAGTGGATGTGGATCGGGTGATCCCAGCCGCCGCCGTCGTTCTGCAGAGTCCAGATCTCGCGGGTGCCGAATCTGGGCGCCGCCGAGACCCGGCCGAAGTCCGCGGCGAGCATTGCCCCGTCGTCCGTCTTGATGCCCCAGGGGCCGCGGAACGAAGTGACGGGATCGTTGGTCGTCTGGCCGGCGCCGTCTCCGAACTTGAACGTCCGCGTCCGCGCCACGGGAACGCTCGACAGATCCGGGTTGGGGATCAAGGTGGCAGGCACCTGGCTCTGATCGGCCTGCGCCGGATTGCGCACGATGCGGAATTCGAGGAACTTCCCGACGCAAGGATCGGAGGAGGTGCCCGAGAGCGCCTCGGACAGCGAGAGGTCTTTCGACGGCAGCTTGCCGCTCTCGTGCTCGGCGAGGTTCACCATCCAGACTTTCTGCCCGATGCTGTAGCGCGAGAAGTCAATGACGATGTCGTAGCGCTCCGCGATGCCCTGCTCGTCGAGCTGGGTCAGCACCACCGGGGTCGGCACCAGGTTGCCGTCGTTGGCGATGAAGCTCATCGGCGAGCCGTCGGAGAGCGCGATCTTGAAGAAGCGCGCCACGGCGCCGTTCAAGATGCGGAAACGGTACTTGCGCCGCTCCACCTCGAAGAACGGCCGGTACACCAGGTTCACCGTCATCACGTCGCCGAGGAAACCGTCGGTCTGGAAGATGTCGAAGACGAGCTGCCCGTTCGCGTCCCAGGCCTTGTCCGCGAGCATCAGGTTGACGTCGTAGTCGAGATTGCCGAAGTCCTTCGCCGTGCCGCTCGGCAGCCGCAGGTTCACGCCGTCGTTGATCGCCTCGTTGCCGCGATCCAGGGCGCTGTAGATGTTGAACATCCCGGCGTCGCCCTTGTACACGTTCTGCGAGGTGAAGCTGAACATGTGGTCGTGGAACCAGTGCGTGCTCATGGTCTCGCGCCAATCACCCGGAACGTTGGTGATGCCGCCGCTGCCGTTGGGGCTGCCGGCCCTGCGATCCGAGGCGGCGGTGTTGATCGTGTTAAGCCCCGCCAGGACGATGGGATAGTGGTAGTCGTAGAATTGCCCGGGGAAGAAGAACGCCCCGGTGAAGCCGTCGTTCTCCGCCCCGTGGTGCCCGTTGTGCTCGTGGGTGCTGAGGGTGTGGATCCCGAAGCCTCCGTTCTGGGTCCGGTCGAACGGCAGTTTATTGCGATGACGGAAAAGAATGCCCTCGCCATAGCGGCCGATGAGCAGCTTGGGCGGCAAGGTCCCGTTGAAGGTCCACAAGGCGAGCGGCCCCTGGTCCGGCAGACCCGGATGGAAGCGCGGATGGAACCCTTGCGTCGGGTCGATCCCGGAATTCAGGCTCGACGGGACCTGCGGATTGTAGACGGTGTTGACCTTGGCCCCTTCCGTGCTGACTTCCACCGCGATCTGGGGCGGCAACGTATCAAACCTCTGGTGCGCCCAGATCGGCCCCGGGGGACGTCCCTCGATCGGGCCGGTGTCGCCGGGTGTCACCCCTTCCAACGCGGTATTCAGAAGCTGCTGGGTGGTGTTGGCTTCCTTCGTCGGCGCGGGAGTCAGGAACGTAAACGGGTTCGGGTTGCGCGGCAGGACATCGAAGCGCGGCATGGGCTGCGTGAACGCCTGCACGCCGAACAGCGGGCTGCGCGGGAAACCGGTCGGGATGCTGTCCGCGTACGCGCTGCTGACGAACGGGTTCAAGCCGTGCTTCCAGGCCAGGAATCCGCCCGCGGTGAATATCCCCCACTTGATCAGCTCGCGGCGCGTGACCTGCCCGTCGGCCAGCGCCTTGATGAACTCAAGACGGTTCTTCCTGGCATTCTCCGCTTCCCTTATGCGAAGTTTCGATGCTTTGTTCGAAAGAAAAAACATCAACTCCTCCTTTGATTGCCAGATATCTGCCGTTGCGAATCAATTGACGGGACGACACCCGCACTGTTCGCGAATGGTCCGTCCCACAACAGGGTAGCCGCCCACCCAACGCACTCGCTGCTCACTCCGGACAAAGTCGTCCCGAGTTTGCAGGCGGTCGGTTCAAGCTGGCTTCATGCTAGGCGCTCGGTGGGAAATTAGAATGTGGCACGTGGCCGCGCGACAATTTGTCGCAGGAGAAACTGATGCGGCGAACCGGACGCGTGTGGCAGCGACGGCGTGGGGGGTAACGTAATCATATTCGTATTATTTCCACACCCCTAAGCGCGAAGAGCTCAGCAAGTCATTGACCCGAACCAGAAAAATGCTCAACTGAGCCGCTTCAGAATAGATTCTTGAAATAGCTGCGCCTTTCGAAGTGTTTACGCTTGGAATTTGAGACTGCCTGTTGTAAATTGATAGAGGGTGCGGCTGATTGCCGCGCGGCAATGTGGCGCAGTGACGCAATGGTCCGTGGAAAAGGCGCACTGGCCACTTCAGGCAAACCGAGCTAAACCAACAAGGGCGCAGGTTCGAGAAAGGCGCAATCAAGCGCCACATTCGTACCGCTAACCTTCCCAAAAAAAAGAAATGGAAGAACGGACGGCTTCCAATAGATTGGACAACTGCAGTGGAGGGGGAAAGACGCACAACTTGCGCCAGCTCATTCTGCTGCGGAATATCGCGATCGCCGGACAGACCCTCACGGTCATAGTGGTCGACCGCGGCTTCGGTATTCCGTTGCCCATGGCGGCGCTTGCATCCGTGACTGGATGCCTGTTGCTGGTCAATGTGGCGACCTTTTGGCGCGGGCAACAATCGTGGCCTGTCACCGACCCCGAGGTGCTCGGCCAGATCCTAGTGGATATCGTTGCCTTGACACTGCTGTTGTATTTCAGCGGGGGAGCAACAAATCCGTTCGTTGGCTTGTTCCTTCTGCCTGTTACGATCGCCGCGGCGAATCTGCCCTGGGGCTATACCTGGACCGTGGCGTTGCTCACGGTAGCTTGTTACTCGCTACTTGTCTTTTTCCACGTCCCGCTTCCCGGTTCTCGCGACAGCGCCCAGGATCTCCAACTTCTGACTTTCGGCATGTGGGCGAATTACGTAGTGAGCGCAGCGTTGATCGCGTATCTCGTCCCTACCATCGCGACCCGGTTACGCGATCAGGATCGGACTTTGGCCAAAGCCAAGGAAAGAGACCTTAACGAGGAGTATCTGGTACGGGTGGGTTCCTTGGCTGCTGGTGCGGCGCATGAGATCAGATCACCCCTCTCCACGATGGCAGTGCTGGTCAAAGAACTGCTGCTGCAGCACGATGATCGCGTGAACTTGACGCAGAATCTTCGCATCATCTCCGATCAGATTGAAGCCTGCCGGCGCGCCCTTTCGGATATGGTGGCATACCGTCAGGATGTGTTGATGAACAGCGGAGAGAGTGCGTCGGTGAAGAAGTTTCTTCGCGAAGTCTTGAACAGATGGCAGATGCTCCGGCCGGGCGTCAAGCTGGCGTGTCGGTGGGCGGGCACCCAGCCGCCTCCGAAAATTTCCACGGAACGCAGTCTGGGTCAAGCAATCCTCAACCTGCTGAATAATGCGGCCGATGCGGCGCCGGAGGGGGAGGTCGAGATGAATTGCAGTTGGGACGCCGGCGAACTGAAGATACTCATCCAGGATCGAGGCCCGGGAATTCCATCCGAGCTGGGTGATAGGCTCGGAGAGCGGTGTCTTACTACAAAGCGCGATAACGGAACCGGGATCGGTTTGTTATTGGCAAAAACTGCCCTCCAAAGAGCCGGCGGCAGCCTGAAGCTTTCCAACCGCCCGGGCGGCGGCGCTTGTGCCGAGGTGGTCCTTCCCTTGGGCAAGCGAGAACGGTGGGCGATTCCAACCGGAGAGCGACAGCGCGGGCTCGCGGATGAAGCTGCTACAAATCTTAGATGAGTAAGCGCGATTTACATCGCCTTTCAGAGCCGGCAGCAGCCCCTGCACCGCGTAAAGGTGCGCACGTACGCCAAGCCCAGGCAGCTGCTCAAGGTTCGCAGGGGGCGAGAATGGGCGGAGATTCTTCAAGTAGCCTTGGGATGCCATCAAATCCGAGCGGTGAGGGACCTGTGAGGCCCCGTGGACTGTCAGTGCAGCTCACGCCCACGCGTGATCATCTGCAGCAGGTTTTTATAGCGCGGAACGTAGTGCTGCTGGCGGCGTTGGGCGGGATAGCCTTTGCAATTGCAGAAGCAGGGTCCGCATTACGTTCCCCATGGGCCGCAGGCGTCCTGGGCGTCCTGGGGCTGCTGGCGTTTCTCAATCTGTTCACCTGGTACCGGCTGAAGCAATCCGCTCCGGTCTCCTACCTCGAGTTCTCGATGCAGATTGTCGCCGATGTCCTGCTGCTCACCGCGGCGTTGTACCTTTCGGGCGGCGAAGCGAGTCCTTTTAACGACCTGTATTTTGTGCCGTTGGTCATCGCTGCGGCAACTCTTCCGTTGACGCACACGCTGATCGTAGCGTTCACCATCGTCGGCTGTCACTGGTTCGCGTGCGTCTACTATGCTCCGCCGACCGGGTTGCTGAAGCCCGACGAAGACATGGTCGAATTGCTCACCGGCGGGCTGATCGCTTATTTCGTATTCAGCATGGCGAGGACTTCGCGTAAGCATGAGGACTTGCTTGCACGAATCCGAGAGGGCTATTTGAAGCAGCAGCACGCGACGGAGCTCGGAACTCAGGCTGCGACAGCTGCCGATCAGATGAGCTCTCCCCTTGCGACGATGGCTGTCGTCGTCGGCGAACTCCGGGACGGCCTTTGCCAGTCCCCGGAGTGCCAACGGGCGCTCGATGTCATGGCGAACCGGATCGAGTCGTGCAAGCAGATCTTATCCAGTCTTCTGGCGCAGGCGGGCTATAGCCGCGTGGAAGGCGGCGGAAAAGTGGCTGCCGACAAGTTTCTCGCGGCGATCGTAGATAAGTGCCAATTGATGCAGCCTGAGATGGCCGTGCAGTGTCATTATGAGGGCGCCATGCCCGCACCCGAGATCCTTGCGGACACCTCTTTGGAACAGGCGATACTGGCTCTCTTGAACAGTGCCCCCACGGCGACTCCGCCGCAGGTGGCGATATCGGGATGGCGGGACGAAATGCGCCTGCAGATCGAGATTTGTGCCTGCGGACCGTCGCACCGCCCGGATGCGGACGCTTATTCGGGCGCGCCGCTTTTTGCGAGGAGGACGCCCGCGCCGGACGACCGTTGGAATCTGCTTATGGCCAAGACCGCAATCAGCCGGTTCGGCGGAACGATTGAGGACCTGGCACATCCGGATGGGCGCGTCTGCGTCAAGCTGTCGCTTCCATTGCTTGCATCGCCGCCGGAGGTTTCACCGACGTCGGTCTAAATCAAATTGCGACGCCTTTGCGGCCCAAGATGCCGTGGCTTAGCGAAACCCGGATCTCGGTCGGCGAAGAGACCGAGGCTCCGGTCTTACTTCAGGGAAAACCCATGGACAAGACAAATGGGAAAAACGAACTGCCGAGTCTGCTGCTCGCAGATGATGATGAAACACTTTGTTCCGTGCTCGCACGCGCGCTGGAGAAAAGAGGGTTCAGGGTCACCGTGGCGCACGATTACCAATCCGCGCTTGCCCTGGCGGCGGGAGATCCTCCCGAATTTGCAGTCGTCGATCTGAAACTAGCCAGCAGCTCGGGACTGTGCCTGATAAGAAAACTGATGGAGCTGGATGCACACACGCGGGTCGTGGTGCTGACCGGCTATGGGAGCATCGCCACCGCGGTAGAAGCGGTCAAACTCGGGGCGCGCTACTACCTGACCAAACCTGCTGACGCCGACGATGTGGTTGCCGCGCTACACCACGAATCGGGGACATCGTCTGCCCCGATTTGCGAGAAACCGCTCTCCGTGAACAGGCTGGAGTGGGAGCACATCAACCGGGTACTGGCCGGGAACAACGGCAATATTTCCGCTACCGCGCGCGTGCTCGGAATGCATCGCCGGACGTTGCAGCGGAAACTGAGCAAACACCCGGTTCGGGAATAGCCAGGAACGCCGATGCCGTTGCGGCCGTTACAGCAGCCCTGCGCGCCAAGCGCACGGTAAAAAACGAGAACCAACACCCGCCATAAACGTGGCGCCTGGCAGCCTAAAATGCCGCGCCTACTTGCTTCCAAGATGCTTCAGGTACGTCAAGAGATCTTGAAGTTCGGAGTCCGAGAGCACCCAGCGCGGCATCAATGGGCTGAGCTGTTCCCCGGAAGAGTCGAGCCCTTGGGTGATCGCGCGTGCAAGGAGGGCATCCGTGTAGGGAGCGCGCTGTCCTCTCGAAGACGCGGAAGCGGTTGACGGCCGGCTTAGCGCGCCATAAGTAATATCAGGCGCCACCGCGTCTCCTTTTCGCCCGCCTTTGCCGTCGAGCCCGTGACAGCTCGCGCAGAAAACCCCTTTTGCCGGAAAAACATTTGCTCCCGCCGATAGCAGCCGGTAAAAGACCGGCCTGCCCGAAGGGCTCTGACCCGTCGTATAGATGATCTTCCCGCGGGACTCGGCCGGCGTCAGGTCTTCTCGCGGGGAGAGCGGGCCAGCTTGAAGCGAAAGTGGAAAAAAGAGGCCGACGAGAAAAACCACTGATGCAGGTCCCGCTGTCACAAAAGTCTCCGGCTATCCCAAAGCTCGCTTCCACTTGTCGGCGATTTTCGTGACCTCCGCTTCGGCTGCTTTGGCGGCGTCCCCCGGACTGCGTTCGCCCTTGACGACGCCCATGAACATCCGCGGGATGACAAAGCTGTTGAAAATCTCCATCGCCGCCGGGTCTGCGAATCCAGGATAACCGAGATTCACGGTCCAGCGCGGCGCATCCTTGAGCGCCTCGTACTTCCAGGAAGGATCGGCCTGCGGATCGTTCGAGAGCCGCGCGATCAAGTCGGGGACCGTCTTCTGGTAGGTGGGAAAATTGCAGCCCCGGGATTTATCGTAGAGGGTCTGGGAATGGTCGATCAGGTCCACGAGGAACTGCCGGGCGCCCACCTGGTTTCGGGCGAAGTTCCAGACCACGGAGCAGTTGGTGACGTGGGGCACCGCGATGAGGCCGCCGGAACCGCGCAACGGCTGGAGCAGGATCTTCTTGGCGACTTCGGGGTCCTGCTTTTCCGCGGCCCGCAGGAGACTGATGGCATGGGTGGTGGCGGAGGTCTTGCGCGCCAGCATGGCCCGAACGTTGCCCGAGGGGCCCCAGGTGAGCTGCTCCGGAGTGCCCGCGTCCCGGTACAGGTCCTTGACGTACTGCAGGGCCACGACGGTGCGAGCGTTATTGACGACGACGCTCCCGCTTGCGTCGCGAATTAGGCTGTTGAACCCGTGCAAGAGGGTATGCAAAGTGACGTTGCCTTCCAGGCCGGGCGCGAGCGCCAATCCACAGGGGATGCCCAGCTTGGCGCGAAGCCTTTGCCCGCCGCTGCGCAGGCTGTAGTAATGCACCGGGCCGAGGGGCATGTCGACCTCGGCCCAATAATCCTGGAAGAAGTGCAGCGGGGCCGGCATCCAGGAATCGCAGAAGGCGAAGTACTTCTTGCTCGCCGGATTGAACGTCGATCGGTGTGCGAGGCGATCGAGGTTCCCGTGCTTGGAGGCCACCGTCCGATGGACCTCCGCATGATCGATCGCGTGCCGCTGGTACTCGGCCGGCGGCCAGGGAAACATGAATAGATCGTGGCCTTCGCGCGCCGCAACCTCCGCCGCCGCGAGCGCGCCGATTTTTTCCACGGGAACGTGGTCGACGACGACTCGGGTGTCGTGCCGCTTGCCCCATTCCCCGGCGAGTTCGCCCTCGAACCAGCGGTCGAACTCGGGCAAGAAGTGCGCCCATTTGGCGATCTTCAGCGTCTTTTGCTGGGCGAGCGCGCGCTCGGGAAATAGAAGTCCGGAGGCCGCCGCGCCGGCCGCCAGCCTGATGAAGTCCCGGCGAGAGTGCTTGCTTCCCCGGATCTCGGACATGATGAGGTTCTAAAACACACCGGCCCCGGCAGGCGAAACCCTGCCGGGGCCGAGGTCGGACTTTTAGCTACGCGCCCTACTCGTTGCAGAATTTACCGGTGCTCTGCAAGCAGCTGAAGTTACTTTGGAAGCGCGCATCGATCGGGCTGCCGTTCTTGCGCACCACGTCGAGGAACGCATCCTGCGCGATCGCCCCGTTGCGAGGATCGAGGATGGTCGGGCAAACGAGCCAGACCGCGCCTCCGTCCTTACCCCCCACGTCCTCTTGGCCTTCCGCCCCGCAAGGTGCGGTCGCCTGAGCCTGCAAAAGAGCGTTGGTCTGGTTTTGGCTGAAGCCGAACTGAGGCGCGGTCCCGGGCACGCCCTCGATAAAGTGGAGCTCGTCCCCGGTATGGAGGATCGGCGTTCCGTCCAAGCTGAATCCGTTCTGCTTGCCGGCGGCGGCCAGTATCGTCTTACAGGTCGAGGTCGGCGTGGGCTGGTCCGGCCGCCCGCCCACCGCGAACTTGGTCCACCAGAAGTAGGTCACGATCCAACTGCCGGTCAGGTCGTCGCCGAAGTAGCTGAATCCGGGCGAGGTGGGAGGCGTTTTGCGGGGATCGCTCGAGCTTCCGTCAATGGCGTTGCGGTTGCTACTGACTCTCCAATCGTGCCTGAGAGTAGGGGTGGCGACGCTGGTCACTGGAAAGCAGGGTGTGAAACCATCGCCCATCGTGCCGCAGGGCGAGGGCGCCAGGACGCCGTTCACGCTCTGCGATGGGGCGACGTAAGCCTCCAAGACACCGAGGATGTCCTGCAAGGTAAGATTACGGGCGTTGAGGGCGTTGGAGCCGGTGAGAAAGAAGTTCTGGCTGAGCACGAAGGCGATGATGGAAAGGAACTGCGTGGGAGCGCCGTCATCGTCCTTGTAGGCGCCCGTGGTCGCCAGGATGCGGAAGTTCCTGCGGTTGGGATCGTTCACGCTGCAGTTGCCGTCGGCCACCCAGTTGGCCTGCCCCGGCTGGAACGCCGGCGGGCCAAACTGCCGGAAATCGCCGAAGCGGCCCGCCGCCTGCGTGTCCAGGTTCGTCACGTCGAAGCCGTTCACGGTGTAGAAATTATCGTTGAAATCGCAGGGCGGGGGGTTGAAGACAGGAAAGGACGTGGTCGTCTGCGCGGACACAGATGCCGCCCACGTCACCAGGCAAACAAGGAACACACTCTTGAATACGTTTCTCATGGCTTTTGTCCTCCAGTTCCGCTCCGGGACCACGATGGCTGCGGTCCCGGAACGAAAAATCGGTTCACCCAACATGGGCCGGTTGCTAGCCCGCAGGATGTTCGTGATGTTTGTGCTCCGGCCGGGGGGTATCGGGGTGGGCCAGAGTATGCTCGTGCGGGAGGTGAACGGCATCGGGCCGGACCATCCACTCGATCGACTCGGCGATCCATTGCGGGTCGGCCATCCCGGGACAAGCGCCCCACAGCATGAAGGGCTCATTCCCGTAACGGATGTTCCCGGTATGCTGCTCGACATCCTTATCCAGCCTGGGATCCGGGGTGGTGAAGCCGAGCTTGCGCCGCAGCAGCTCCAGGTCCTCGGGCTTTCCGGTCAAGAAAGTCCACCCCGGCTTGACCCCGTGCTTCTCGGCGTATTCCTTCATCGCCTTTGGAGTGTCCTCCGCGGGCTTCAGAGAGAATGTGTACATGAACACCTGCCGGCCGACCTGATCGCCGAGCAGCTCCTGTACCTTCACCAGATTGGAAGTGAGCAAAGGGCAGACGTCGGGGCACTTGGCGTAAAAGAAATTGATGGTGACGATCTTGCCCTTGATCAGGTCGTCGTAGAAGCGCACCTCCTTGTCGTCCTGCGTGCGCAAGATCAGATTGGGAAAATACCGCAGGCGCGCCGACTCGCGCGCCTGGGCCTGCATGCGGTCACCCGCGGTCGCAGCGGCAGGGGCGCCGGTCGCGCTGCCGGCGATCGTAAGCAGCCCGCCGGCGACAGGCGCCATTCCCAGCGCGCCCAGAAACTCCCTTCTCGATAGATCGGTCACGGTTCAGTCTCCTCTCATGTCTCACGGCGCCTTATGGCGTCAGCACGGTGTCGCCCTGCGGCTGGACGTTCCACAGCCCCATCATGGCGTGGTCTTCGTGGACCACGTTGTGGCAGTGGATCGGGTACTTGCCCAGCCAGTCGCGGAAGCGGAAGAACAGCAGCACCCGCTCGTTCTGGCGCAACTGCGTCACGTCCTTGCGCGAGCGCTCGACCGCCAACGGCGGAGGGACGCGGTTCCGCGACAGGATCTGGTGCTCCTCGAGGTGTATGTGGATGGGGTGGGTCCAATCGCCGGTGGCGTTGAACAGGATCCAGTTCTCCACGCTGTTCTGCTGCACCAGGAAGCGGAAGTGATTGCAATCCATGAACTGGCCGTTGATGGACCACTGGCCGTTTAACCGGTCGAACTTGAACGTCCGCGTGACCCTGGGAGTCGCGGTGGTGTCCGGAAGCTGGTAGAAGCTTACATGATCCGTCGCCGGATTCACGCTTCCATCGCTGACGGACTTGCCGCTCACCCGGAACTGCAACAGCAGGTTGCCCTGTCCGGCCGGCAGGATATCGGAGAGGACGTTGCCGAAGGCGTCGCTGCACTCCACCTGACCCGGGAGGAGGCCCTGCGGCGGCACCGGCCCCATGCCGTTGATCTGTCTGAGGCGGTTCTCCAGGTAGATGGTCTTGCCGGCAAAATTCTTGAAATCGATGATGATGTCCACGCGCTCGGCCACGCCGATGCGGACGCTGTTCACCTGAACGGGCGCCGGCAGGAGGTTGCCGTCGTTGGCAATCACGAAGAATGGTTGCTGCGCGCCCATATTGCTCAGGTCGGTGAGGAAGAACTCATAGAAGCGCGAGGGACCCGTATCCAAGAGGCGGAAGCGGTAGCGGCGTG
>Ga0209701_10001569_pt1 | contig 14754 bp, 21 predicted proteins | sample CZO8metaG_4_FD_188356 | JGI IMG/M metagenome (GOLD analysis project Ga0209701, IMG submission 188356) | Vadose zone soil microbial communities from the Eel River Critical Zone Observatory, Northern California, USA - CZOApr15con2H3.8 metaG... | ecosystem: Environmental > Terrestrial > Soil >...
GGAACGGGAGAAAGAGGTTTTCGGAATGCCAAGCCCATACAGACCGCTAAGGCCTCATATCCCCCAATGGCTTTGCGCATGGGACTTGAAGCCGATGTCACGCTTAATATTTTTGTCGACAAAGAGGGAAAAGTCACAGAGGTCAAAATCGCTAAAAGCGCCGGAATGGGATTCGACGAAGAGGCAGTCAGGGCGGTCAAGCAATTCCGCTTTGAGCCTGCGAGAAAGGATGGAGAAAGTGTCTCTTCGGAGTTCACCTATATCTACCGCTTCCGTCTGGAAAAATAGCTCGGAGGACAATTAGTCTTTATGCGAAGAAATCTCTGCGCGGCGATCCTGTTGCCCTTCGTCTTTTTGATGAACAGCTGCGAACGGAGGCAAACGAAGTCCGGCGCCCCTTCCGACCAAAGGCTCAGCGTTGTTACATCGGTCGCGCCAATCACGAGCATTGTCGAGAACATCGGGGGAGACAAAATCCGGCTGGTCGGGATTATTCCCGAGGGGATCGACTCCCACACATTCGAGCCGATTCCGTCGGACATTCAAATTCTTGCCGCAGCCGACCTCATCCTATTCAACGGGCTGGACCTCGAGACTCCGACCCTCAACCTCGCCCTGGCTAACAAGAAACCGAACACTGCAATTCTGCTTCTGGGCAATAAGACCATCAGTGAAAATGATTACATCTATGATTTCAGCTTCCCCAAAGGACAGGGACATCCCAACCCCCATCTGTGGCTGAACCCGCAACACGTCATCCGCTACGCGCAGCTCGTGAGAGACGAGTTGAGTCGCCTCGACCCGAAAAACAGCTCCATCTACGAGCAAAACACGACCGTTTATCTCAAGAGGCTCGCAGCCTTTGACAAAGCCATTATGGAAGCCGTAGAAACGATTCCCAAGAATAACCGGCGGATCCTCACTTACCATGACTCCTGGCCTTATTTCGCTCGGCGCTACGGCTTTACGATCATCGGGGCCGTCCAACCTTCCGACTTTTCCGACCCCAGTCCGAGGGAAGTCGCCCGTCTCATCGAACAAATCCGAAGGGAAAAAGTCCCGGCAATCTTCGGCTCCGAGGTTTTTCCCAGCCCTGTCCTGGAACAAATAGCCAGGGAGACAAAGACTCGCTATATTGATAAGCTGAGAGATGACGAGCTGCCCGGCAAGCCCGGTGATCCGCAGCATTCTTATATCGGTATGATGCTTGAGAACCTCACGATCATGTTCGAGGCCCTAGGTGGCTCGGGCGCAACGTTGAAAACTATTGACCCCGCGCCGGTGGCCGGATCTCACGCCGACTACCGGGTGAAGAGATAAAACCGTAAAACGCCGTGAACCCGCATAACCCAAGAAGTCACAGCGCGCATGGAAGCCTCCATCCCCATGGGGTTGAAGAACCTCTCCTTCCAAGAGCAGGCGCAACGCCGCTTGTCGAGCTATCAGAGGTGAGCGGCGGCTATGGAAACCTCACGTCCATCGAGGACATTTCTCTGAAGATATGGCCGGGACAGTTCGTCGCTGTCGTCGGTCCCAATGGCGGCGGGAAGACCACCCTCTTGAGAACGATTCTGGGCGCTGTGCCGCTCATGCGCGGCAACGTCATCATCAGAGGAAGAGAGACTCACGGATCCACCCTGGAAAGGGTTGGTTACGTCCCTCAACTGGAAACGATCGACTGGAACTTTCCCATCACCGTCGAAGAGGTCATCCTGATGGGCCTATTTCGGAAAAATCACTGGCTGACAAAAATTCAAAAGGAGGATCGGGAAAAGCTTAACGCCCTTTTGGACCGATTAAACCTCACGGGTCTGGGAAAACGTCACATCCGGGAGCTTTCCGGCGGCCAGCAACAGGCGGTCTTTCTCGGCCGCGCGCTGATCGGAGAGCCGGACTTGATCCTCCTGGATGAACCCACGGCCGGGCTCGACATTCGCTCCCGAGACGATGTCATCCACTTCCTCCACGAGATCAACCATCAAGGAGTGGCGATCGTCATTACGGCCCACGATTTGAACTGGGTGGCAGCCCACCTTCCCTGGGTGGTCTGCCTCAACCACCGCATCATCGCCGAAGGGAAGCCCCAAGAGGTTTTTACTTCGTCCGTTCTGCAGGAAACCTACCGGGGAGACATGGTGGTCTTTCTCCACGATGGGATGATCATGATCGGCGAACGGCCCCACGCCTCCGAGCCCTAGATTCATGCTGAGTATCTCTCCTTTCGAATACGAGTTTTTTCGACGCGGGCTGTTCGTCGCGATTATCGTCGGCGCCCTCTGCGGATACATCGGCGTCTACGTGGTTCTCAGGCGAATGAGTTATATCGGCCATGGCCTGTCCCACGCGATCTTCGGCGGCGCGGTGTTGAGCTACGTAACCCACAGTAATTTTTTTATCGGCGCCGGCCTCTGGGCCTTGCTCTCCGGCGCCCTCATCCACGGGATCAGTCGGCGCCGTTGGGTGGGCGCGGACGCGGCGATCGGAGTCGTGACCACGACGAGCTTTGCGATCGGAGTGGCAATCGTATCCACTTATAGAAGTTTTACCCGCAACATTGAGGCTGCCCTTTTCGGCAACATCCTGGGGATCACTCCCCAGGACCTCTGGATCGTGACTTCGATATCCCTGGCGGTTTTCTTGTCTCTCTTCATCATCCGCCGGCAGCTTCTGTTTTCCACCTTTGACCCGGAGGTGGCTCACGCCTACGGAATAGCCACGGGATGGATCGATTTTGCGTTTATCATGTTGCTCGCCATTACCGTTCTTGCCTCGACTCAGATCATGGGCGTCACCTTGGTCGCGGCTGCCATCGTGATCCCTCCCGTCATCGCGCGCTATCTGACGAAACGATTTCAGACCTTGCTTCTTCTCTCTCCCATCATAGGGGCGCTCTGCGGGGCCGGCGGAATGTTCCTAAGTTTTTATTTAGACATCTCCTCGGCAGCGACCATCGTTCTCACCTCGGCGACGGTTTTTATTCTTTTGGAAACCGTTCTCATTCTCAGGCAAAAAGTCGCTCGGGTCGCTCCGCAGCAGCTCCGTTGACTTCACGTTCGCGCCTGTCATAAGGGGCGGCGGCTTATCCCGTGGAAGAATACGCTCAGGAATGAAGTCTCGCCGGAGCCGGGCTGATCACTGGCGCTCAAAAGGTAAGCGCAAAGAGCTGCCCTGACTCATTGACAAGTACGATCAAGTCTGGCACTGGTAATCTAGGCTGGCAAAGAGACGGAAACTCACAAGTCTAGATGAAACCTCTTCGACGAAGCGCTCTTCGCGTTCGCGGGCTGTGTCTTTTCACAGCCCTCTTTGTCGTCGCGTTCATTTTCGATTCCTCCCAGCACCGAGTCCATCATCTCTTCGAAAATGTTGACTTCAGCCGCCACCACGAGGGCGCAGACTCTCACCAGTCGCAACCGCACAGGGTCCCGTCAAGCTCGACCCAGCCCGACTGCGTTTTCCAATCCGTTGCCGGCCATTGCCATTCAAACTCGACGCCGTCCATTCATCTCACCTCATTCGACAGTTCGAGCGAAAAGATCGCTTTTCCCCCGCAGGATAATATCCCCCATTTTGCCTTCGAGCATTCGTTCCGGACCAGAGCTCCTCCACTCTCGGCCTGACGCGCAGGCCTAAACCTTCTATTGATTAGCCTCGTTCACTGAGAGGGCGGTTACGCTCTCCTGCGCCGATCGCATGCGCTGGCGCAAGACGTTAACCAGGCTCTCTCATCAAATTGGAGGAGTTCATGGGAAAGTATGGAGCCAGCGCCTTCTTGGCGCTGATGATCGCGCTATTCTTCGCAACGCCCGCTCATGCCCATGGCGTGATCGGCAAACGATTTATCCCGTCGACCATCGCAGTCGACGACCCTTTCGTGTCGGACGAGTTGGATCTTTTGACCGTCGATCGGGGAAACAAAAACAAGGAGGGAAGAGAGACCAGCGTCGGCTTTGAGTTCTCAAAGCGCCTCACCCCCGACTTCGCCATCGGCGTCGGATGGAAATATCTCTTCGAAGAGCCGGTCGGCGAATCTCGCACTTCCGGAGCGGGCAACCCTGAGTTCTCGCTCAAATACATCCTGCTGAGAAGCCCTGACCATGAAGGTATTTTGAGTATCGGCTTTAACGCGGAAGTGGGAGGAATCGGGCCGGCCAGGGTCGCCGAAAGGATCAGCACGTTCACCCCGGGCCTCTTTTTTGGGAAAGGACTCGGAGATCTGCCTGATTCGCTAAGTTATCTCAAGCCTCTGGCAATTACCGGTTCGCTCGGAGTGAATATCCCATCGCGGAGAAGAACCGTCACGACCACAATTAATGAAGACGGAGAAATCGAGCAGGATACCGAGCGACACCCAACTACGATCCCTTATGGGGTCGCTATCACGTACAGCATCCCCTACCTGCAATCCTTCGTAAAGGATGTGGGCTTAGGAACGCCCTTCGATCGTCTTTTTCCCGTTGTGGAGTTCAACTTTGAGACTCCGGTCTCCGGGCCGGATGCTAAACGCACAACCGCGTTTGCCAATCCTGGTCTTCTCTGGGCGGGGAAATATGTCCAGCTCGGAATGGAGGCGGAAATCCCGATGAATAATTTCTCAGGGAAAAACGTGGGCGTCAGGGCGCTCGTCCACGTTTTTATTGACGACATCTGGCCGAACATCTTCACTTGGACACCCTGGGGGGTTATTGGGCCGACTTCGAGGTGAAACTCTTGAGGCGCCATCCTCGGATCGCACTCTTGGCTTCGATCGCCATCGTCGCCGCTGTCCCCGCTGTCAGCCGCGGGCACGCCTTTCCGATCCGTTCGGAGCCAAGGGTGGGCTGGACTATCCCCAGCTCACCGCCAAAGGTGACGATCTGGTTCGACGGCGAACTGGAGCCGGCCTTCAGCACAATCGCGGTCTACAACTCCGCTAAACAGCGGGTAGATAAAGGCAATAGCCGGGTTAACCCTGCGGACGGTACGGTTTTAGAAGTGGATCTCCCAACGCTCGCATCTGGAACATACCGGGTTTACTGGAAGGTGTTAGCGACAGACACTCACGTTACGGAGGGAGATTTTTCCTTTACGATTGCGGGGAAGTCGCACTGACTCGATGACTATTACGGAGGAAGAGATGAAGAGTTTTGGCGGAGTAAGACTAACTTTTTTGCTTGTCGCTATTTTCGTCTTTCCTCGTTTGGTGATGGGTCATGACGGCTGGGTAGAGTCCAGTCCAATGGTCGTCGAGAAAGGGCAACCCGTCACGCTCATACTTATGCATGGAAATCATTCCAACGAGCATAGGAGCTACCGTCTGGCCGGGAAGTGGGATGCCGAATATATGCGATTCTACGTGATCGATCCGTCGGGGAAAGTCGATGACATCACGAGCGCAGCCGTTGATCTGGGTGAGGACGCCGAAAAAGTCGGTCCCAAGGGACCCAAGGGGTTTCACGTCGCTCTTTTCACCGCCAAGGAGAAAGGACATTATACTGTTCTTGCGCGGCAGGAACGCGTCATCACTGATGAGCAGACTGGCCCGAAGTTACGTAGTGTCCACACCGCCCGGAATATATTTGCAGCTCTTCCTCTTCCCACGGTCAAAGAGGCCAAGAAACTCAAATCACCGGGTCCCTTTCCCGGAAGCAACGACAACCTGGAAATTGTGCCGCTAACCAACCCCCCAGGGTTGACCTCTAAGGAGCGGGTCACTCTGGAGGTGCGCTTCAAGGGAAAACCTTCCCCTGACCAGGTCGTCTCCGTTATTCGAAAAATGGGCGGTCCAAATTCGGCGCAGGATTTTAAGACCGACAGCCATGGGCGTATTAGTTTCACTGCTGGACCGGCCGACTCTTACCTTTCCCGGGTCAAGTTTGACGAAGCCGGAGAAAAAAATAAGAGCAGCTATGAGGCAACCTATGTCTTTCAGGTTTTTAATCGGCCTTAGCCTTTTGGGTTTGTGCCTCTTGTCCAGCGGGTCCAATGAGATCGCATGGGCGCATGCCTATCCAGCCTCTGTCGTCCCAGCGGAAGGATCGTCCGTGTCGGACCCGCCGCGCGAGGTATGAATTCAATTCACGGAAGGGGTCGAACTGGAGTTTAGCAAGATCAACGTGAAGAGCTCCGCCGGAGAGCTCGTGAGCCAAGGGAAAGTTCGCAGGCTGGCGGAAGACACGCTGGCGATCGATCTCAAACCTTTGCGTCCAGGGAGCTATACCGTGGAGTGGATGGTCCTCTCCGTGGACACCCATATCACCGAAGGCGTACTGCGTTTAACCGTGGCCACCAAAGAGAAATAAAAAATGTTTACCATTGAGGCAGCCGCCTCCGGTATCGGATACTGCACCCTGGCGCTCCTTCTAGGCTCGTTGATGACCGCCGGCTTCTTGTTGTTTCAAGGAGAGCCCCTTAGCCTACGAAGAACGCTCGTTTCTTTTTCGTGGAGGCTGCTGATCTTCTATGTCGTCATTTCCAGTTGTTCTCTGGTGATTCAGGGAGCAAAGCTAGAAGGCGGAACCTTTCCGACTCTCGACCTTCTGGGCCGCTATTTACTGCACACTCAGAGCGGGAAAATCTGGCTTGCCCGGTTAATCTATGCCATTCTCCTTGTGGTGGGAATATTTTTGTTTTCTCGAAGGAGCAACGATCTCAAGGGCATCCGGCTTTTTCTTTTTTTGTCCTTGCCTCTTGTGGCCAGCCGTAGTCTTACAAGCCACGCCGTCGCACTGCGGGAGAACATGATTTTAGCCGTCTCAGCCGATGCCGTTCACCTCATGGCAACAGGTCTCTGGGCGGGCGGTCTGCCAGTGCTCCTCTGGGCTCTTTACCAAAGCACCAACCGACTCCACCTACCCCCGGCCTGGACTGCAGCAACGGTGGGCCGCTTCTCTCGCATGGCCCTTTTCAGCATGGCTCTTCTGGTTCTCACGGGAATTTACCAAAGCTGGATCGAAGTAGGGACGGTTCCAATACTGTTCGAAACTCCCTATGGTCAAACCCTCTTGTTAAAGCTTTTTCTTTTCCTATTTATGGCGGCATTAGGTGGCTTGAACTTCTTTTCAACGCGGCCAAAACTTTTTGCCGCAGCACAGTCAAAAGAATTGCCGCAATGGCTTCGGAGAAAAACGTGGAGAAGAATAGGGGGCGAAGCGCTCATAGGTCTTGGGGTGCTTTGCCTAACCGGCTTCCTAACGGTTTTACCTCCGGGGATTCACAGTCTTCACCAGGGCAACGCTGGCACGAGCGCCGGCCTTCAACCCTATCCCGCAAGGCTGAACTTTTTTACTTGGTTGGGCTATCTCCTGACTCCAGCTCCGAAGCTTGAGCTGGCCGAGGGGGCAAAGGTCGCCATCCTGATCCCCACGGAAGGCCAGACTTTCGATAGTGATGAAGTCCCCATGAAGTATGAATTTGTCAAAGGCAAAAGGGGCAACCATCTTCACGCTTACGTGGATGGCAAGCTCATGGGAATGTTTAGCAACCCGGACGGAGGAACTCTGACCGGAATCCAACCGGGCCGGCACGTGCTCGAGCTCAGAGTAACGACCGAAGACCACGTCACAGAGCTCGACGCAAAAGACCAGGTCCGTTTCACAGTCAAGCAATAGTCCCGGCGCAGAACGCGCCACAACAAAGGAGCGAAAATTGAAGACAAAAGAATTCCTAACGGTGATCATCATCTCTGCGGCTCTTATAGGATTCACCCGACCCCCTCACGGTGCTGAAAATCCTGCGTCGTTCCAGCTGAGCCAAATGGAACATATGAAGATGCAAGACCACGAAAAAATGCCGGCGCAGAGCCGCCTTCAACCTGCGCAGGGCGCAAGCGTCAAAATCCTGACGCCAAAGAAAGCGCAAGTTATTAAAGGAGATAATATCCCTCTTACTTTCAAGCTGGTCAAAGGTAAAAGGGGCGATCATGTTCATGCCTATGTGGACGGAGAACTCATGGGCATGTTCAAGGGGGAGAAGGGGACCTTAACGGGAATCAAACCTGGGCAACACGTTCTTGAACTAAGAGTCGTGGCTGAGGATCACCAAACTGAGCTCGACGCTAGCGACAAGGTCGGTTTTGTGGTTAAGTGATAGCCGCCAATGGGATAGCCGCTTCAAACTATAAATTCTTTGCTATGATTGAAAAAAAGGATTGGCAAAAATGAAAATAAGACGACGATTTGCATTTCTTGGTTTGTGCTCGCTCCTGGCGTTTACCGCATGGTTGGGATTCGGCCCGGGTCGCTTCGGAGCTGCGGCGGACACAGTGCTCGCCCAGGATGCCGACCTGGAGTCCAAGAAAATCGTCCCCTACGTGCCGTCTCCTCAAGAGGTCGTGGATAAGATGCTGGAGTTGGCCGCGGTCAAGAAAGGGGACGTGGTCTATGATCTGGGCTCCGGTGACGGTAGAATCGTTGTTACGGCAGCAAAGAAATATGGCGTTAAGGCGGTCGGCTTTGAGATCGACCCGGAGCGCATTAGAGAGTCACGCGAGAATATTGAGAAGGAGCGGGTACAAAAACTCGCGGAGATCCGCCAGCAGGATATCCTGACTGTTGATCTATCGGGCGCCACGGTTGTAACGATGTACCTTTTGCCTGATGTGAATCTGAAACTCAGGCCCAACCTGTTGAGCCAACTCAAGCCGGGTTCTCGGGTTGTCTCTCATGCCTTTGACATGGGAGACTGGAAACCGGACAAGGTCGAACGGGTAAACGGCCGAACGGTCTATCTCTGGACCATCCCAGCCAAAGGCGCGCCGAAAAAATAGCGGCTCGCATTTCGAACTCGCTAGAGCAGGGAAACAAATGCGCCTCAGGGGTAGGAATCTCTTTCTCCTCGCCGCATCGGCGCTGCCGCTTATTTTGCTGCCTGCCTATCTGCTCATGGCCGAGCGCCGCAGCGCGGCACAAGACCCGGCTCAACGCGTCGTGGAATACCTCAAGGCCGCCTATGCCCGCGATTTTAGACAGGCCTACCGCTTCATCTCCCTTGAAGACCGGCGCCTTAAAGACGAGAGGAGCTATGTCAGAGAGCGAGGCTCCTTCGATGGCTTCACGCTTGAGGTAGCGAGAAAGTTAGCTGATCTGATTGAAACGACTCCGATCGAAGAGAAAAACAACGGAAGCCAGGCCCATATCAAGCTGAAACTCAAACTCCCCGATGCGAACAGAGTCTCAGGCGATCTCCTGGATTGGGACGAGGAGCGCCTCAACGCCCTTCCCGTAAAAGAGCGGAGAGCGCTCATCCGAAGGCTCGATCAATGGTCCGCGGAAAACAAAATACCCATGATTGAGGGTGAACAGAGCTTCGATCTGGTCAGAGAAGGCGGCGACTGGAAACTCTTCCTGGATTGGGCGGCCGGCGTGCGGGTCACTTTCCAGTCACGGGTGACTGACTCTCTACCGCTTGAAGTCAAGTGGGACCAAGAAGAGGTTCTTATCCGTCCGGACGAACTCTTTCATGTTCGCCTCCGAATTAAAAACCGTTCCAATCGGGAAGTCCTCACCAAACTCCATCATCGGGTCGAGCCCAACGGGGTGACAGAATACCTGGATCTGGTCGAATGCGGCCTCCTGTTACCGGCCAGGCTGCTGCCAAGAGAGGAGCAGGAGTATTCATCGACTTATCAGATTCGCGGAGACCTTCCCGAAGGGACAAGGCAATTCGCCGTATCCTATGAGTTTAAAAAAATCCCTTAGGCTCTCTTTCGCCTGGATGTTTTTCTTGAACCTTTTCAGTCCTCCAGCCTTCGGTCAATTTCCAGGGCCTCCCAAGAAAGGAGAAGTTGGACGAAAGGTCGTCAAGACTCCGGTCCCGGACTTCACTCTGATAAATCAAGATGGGAAGGATTTTCGTTTTGCCAGCCTCCGCGGGAAAGTCGTCCTGGTAACCTTTGTCTACACGACCTGCCCGGACCTCTGCCCACTCCTCACGGCAAAGTTTGCTCAGATTCAACAGAAGCTCAAAGGTGAAAAGAAGAGTGGCTATTTTCTTCTCAGCATCACGACGGACCCTGATACCGACAAACCTTCGGTCCTTAGAGCCTATGGCACGCGATATGGCGCCGATCTCAACTCCTGGGCTTTCGTCACCGGAGACAAAAAGAAGCTGTCAAAGGTATGGAATGGCTTCGGCCTTAAAGTAAAAAAACTATCCAACGGTCAGGTCCAACACATTGGCCTCACCGTTCTCATCGACCGCGAAGGCAGGCGACGGGTCAACTACTTCGGCGACAAGTGGCAGGAAAAAGAGCTTCTAAAGGACATGCGCGCGCTGGCCTCTGAAAACTGATGGTTTACTTCGTCTTAATCCTCGCCGTCCTATCTTTAGGCTCGCCGGCGGCGGCCCAGCAAGGAAATAACGGCTTTCTCGAAGTCCGGGTTAAAGACCACCGTGAGGCCATAGAGGATTTTTCGCGGCTCGATGTCGCCGTCGAGGCGCTTTCCATCAGCCCCAAAACCGGACTATATTTTTGGCGGATGGGCTGGAAATCTTTAAACCTCTCGATAGAGAAGGTCGATCTTACAAAATATATCGGCCAGCGCTCCGCCACCATTTTTATAGGCCAAATGGCTCCGAGCGATTATGAAGCAATCCACCTTAAGCTTAAGGCAGCGGAAGGCGTACTTAAAAAAGATAAGGGCCGGACTTCGATCAAAAATATGGTGGGACCTATAAAGCTTTCGTTCTCGGTAAAACCAAAGGAGACGACTCTCATCATTCTCGACCTCGCGGTTATGGATATTAGTGATCATCCGCCGCTACAATACGAGCTTCAATTGCAAGGTTATGAACTTTACAACAATAGCAAATTGGTAGAAAAAGTACCGCCGGGATAGCTATGGGAAATTTCAAGACCCAACATTTTCTGTGGGCAGGGTTGGCCGTTGCCGCAGCCGTGGTCTTGGGCACGGTCGCTTGGACCGGGCTAAAAATGTGGCCGAGACAAGGAGGATGGGACCAGAGGCCTCTGGAAGGCTTAGGATCCTTCGGCGCCGTGCCAGACTTTGCCCTTGTCGAACGAAGCGGGAAGCAGATCCAATTATCAGACCTCCGAGGAAAGATCTGGGTCGCCGATTTTTTCTATAGTTCCTGCAAGGACACATGTCCGCTCCAGAGCGCCGAGATGGCCAAGCTGCAAAACGAGATGGCAAACAGACCGGAGCTTGAACTTGTATCTATTTCTGTAGACCCTGAACATGATGTTCCTGAAGTCCTGTCCCAGTATGCCGACCGCTTCAAGGCCGATCCGGCGCGCTGGCTCTTCCTCACGGGGAAAAAGAACGAGATCTACCGCCTGGCTCAGGAGGGCTTTCGCTTGAGTGCTGTGCCGGCTTCAGATAAAGAAGGGAAAACGACTGATACCATACTTCACAGCTCCCGATTTGTTCTTGTCGATGAGAAAGGACAGATACGGGGATACTATGACAGCAACGACACAGAGGCTTTGAAGCGCCTCCGGCGCGATCTAACGACATTGCTTCGGGGCTGACAGATGGCTAAAGCAAGCAGAAAGAAAACATCGGGGAGAAAACAAGCAGGCCAGCCAATCCCAATCAGACCTGGTCCCAATTGGTTGCTGTTCGGCCTGGCGATGGTCGGAATGGGGCTTGCAGCTTATCTGACGGTTACAACCTGGAAGGGTCAAGCGCTTGCAGGCTGCCCAGCGGGGAGCAGCTGTGACGTGGTGTTAAACAGCCGATGGTCAAAGCTTTTTGGCCTCCCGACCTCTTTCTGGGGATTCCTCGTCTATGCCGGCCTTGCTGGAATCGCGTGGATCAAACGCTCCGATACCCATTGGAAGTGGGCGTGGACAGTCGCTCTCTTCGGCGTTCTGTACAGCGTCTATCTGACCTCACTTTCACTTCTGGAACTGAAAGCGGCCTGCCCCTACTGCCTCACTTCTGCTGCGCTGTTGTTGGTTGTCTTAGTGACAGTTATTTTCCAACGGCCAACGGATCTGCCGAAGTTTTCTTGGCCCTCGTGGTTGGTTAAGACTTTTGCTGCCGGAGCTGTTGTCGTGCTTGCCGTTCATCTCCATTACGCCGGGATATGGGGCAAGTCCATAGGACCAGAAGATCCTTATCTTCGTGCTTTGGCAGAGCATTTGGCGAAGGCTGATGCTAAATTTTACGGCGCCTACTGGTGCCCTCACTGTGCGGAGCAGAAGCGATTGTTCGGCTCTTCCGCCGGCCGTCTGCCCTACATCGAATGCACTCCTCTCGGACCCAATGCGGCTCAGGCCAGGGTCTGCGAGGACAGGGGCATCCAGACTTATCCCACTTGGATTATCAATGGACAACGCCATGCAGGAGTCCAGATTCCCGACGACTTGGCCCAATACAGCGGATTTAAAGGAGCAGCGCCATGAAGCGTGATTGCATGAAAAAATTTATCTTTGCCGTTGCCTCTTTTTCTATTGGCCTTCTTTTTCAGCCGGGGCTGTCGGTGGCCGACCCCAGCCGATATCCGAAATATGCCCAGCAGCAACTGCCCAAGGGCATCGAGCCTGAATTTATTTATCTAAACCAACTAAACGATGAAATCGCCTCCGGGAAAAAGCCCTTGATCATCGATGTGCGCAGCAAAGAGGAATATAGCGAGGCCCACATCAAGGGTTCCGCTTCCATCCCACTGGACGATGTTCCTAAACGTCTGGCTGAGATTCCAAAGAACCGGCTGGTCATCTTATATTGAGCGTGCCCCCATCACCTGGCCAGTTTGGCCTACGGCATCCTGTATCAAAAAGGTTATCGCAACTCGAAGGTCCTTTATGAAGGCTTCCAGGGCTGGATCGATAAGCGTTACCCGATCGAGGGCGGCCAGGTGAAGTAGCTCCCTTCAAATCATGGCGGACAAAAAAGCTGTCGTTCTCTTGAGTGGCGGAGTGGACTCATCCACTGCCATGGCGGTCGCGGACAGACAAGGCTACAGACTGCATGCCCTGAGCTTCCGCTACGGGCAGAGGCACGAACGGGAGATCGAGGCTGCTAAGCGCGTAGCAGCCTTTTTCCGCGCCCAAGACCACTTGATCATCGACTTCGATCTCAGAGCCATTGGCGGTTCCGCTCTGACCGATCAGATCGAAGTCCCCAAGGGGCGAAGCGCCAAGGAGATCTCACAGGGGATTCCGATCACCTATGTGCCGGCTCGAAACACCATCTTCCTCTCTTTTGCGTTGGCTCTGGCCGAAAAGATCGAAGGCGAGGACATTTTTTTTGGCGCCAATCAGCTCGACTACAGCGGCTATCCCGACTGTCGCGAGGAATATATCCGGGCCTTTGAAAAGATGGCGAACCTCGCCACCAGAGCCGGCGTGGAGGGAAAGCTGCGAATCCGAGTTCACACCCCGCTCATTCGCATGACCAAGGCCGAGATTATCAAGAAAGGTCTGGAGCTGGGCGTGGACTATTCACTCACCTGGAGCTGCTACGATCCGACGCCGGAAGGATTGGCGTGCGGACTGTGCGACAGCTGCCAGCTCAGATTGAAAGGATTCAAAGAGGCGGGTTGCAAAGATCCGATCCAGTATGCCGAATAAATTGCCGCTTCACACAAGGTAGAAACCAACAGGAAAGGAGAAGCTATCATGGCGAAACGGGTTAAAGTCGACTGCAGAAAACATCCCAGTGCACAGGGTTGCAGCGTCACGATCTCCGGCACCGTAGAGGAAGTCATGGAGCTGGGCTGGCTCCATGCGAAGATGAATCACGCCCACAAGGACGACGAAGAGAAAGGCATCAAAGACTGGATTCGCAGCAACGCCGAAGCTTCCAATGATTAAATATCCGGGCGCGCTTCAATCTCTGAATGAAGGAGGCTCTTGCGCCTTCTTCTTGAATTTCTGGGGACCGCACAGCTCATCTTAGGCAGCCGCTCAGCCCGCTCCTTAGGTCAGCTACAATTCCATGTACTGTCCCCAGAAATCACCACACTAACGTGGCGCTCAGCCGACGCCCGCAAGCGGGCTCGGCTGCAGCAGGAAGTTATGCCTCTTGTATCCAACCGACACTTTTTGCCCATTCCAACCGTTTGCGTTTGGCTTCCGTAAGGTCTCGGGGCGGCTTACCTCCCTCAAATTCGACTTCTTTTCGGTACGCCGCCAAGTCGTCGTCTTGTGTGGCCGGTAGTCCCATTTCTCGTCTTCTCGCATCAAGATTGGCCGGGTCTTCAACTACGCACGAGAGCTCGCCCTTCTCGTCCCAATCCAACACCGTCCCATACACCTGGGGTTTGTTTTCGTTGAATCGAATCCGATCAGTTAGGAAGGCAACCTGCGGTTTTGGGACCTCTCCTCTTTCAGCGGCCTCGGTGACGAGCACGAGGAACCGACGCTGCAGATCAGGAGTACATATGGAATGTTGGGCGATCAGCCAAGCCGCGCGGCAGCCCTCGAGGCCGACCAGTGAAATGGTCGGCCAGCCATGCTGCGAGATGAGTTGATTCAGTCGGTGTGCGTTTTCCCGGTGCACTTGCTGCATTTCGTCGGCATAACCGTCATAAAGCCAGCCCTCCCGCACCAACCGTGAGCGAGTGTCCACGTCGCGTTGTTTCATCGCGATCAATTCATCGAGCAAGCGCTGATTCATGAGCCCCACTCCATATGAGAGGCATAACGTATATCGTTTTATCCCCAAAGCCCGGGAGCAATCAAGTTGCGGAAAGATCCCGGCAGTAGCGACGGGGGGATAAAACGGGTTGGACTAAACCGTGGAGCTAAACGTAACTCGCGACTATGGGGATTGTAAAGGACCGGGACAGCGCAGAGTGGGATAC
>Ga0209701_10001570_pt1 | contig 14748 bp, 13 predicted proteins | sample CZO8metaG_4_FD_188356 | JGI IMG/M metagenome (GOLD analysis project Ga0209701, IMG submission 188356) | Vadose zone soil microbial communities from the Eel River Critical Zone Observatory, Northern California, USA - CZOApr15con2H3.8 metaG... | ecosystem: Environmental > Terrestrial > Soil >...
GTCATTGGCCCAGCGGAATTCAAGAATTTCATGTACGAAACGAACCCAGGTGCTTGGCAACTAGTCCCCGTCGGAAAGGTCCACATTGGATATGGAGCAACTAGCTCCATGACCCTTCCTAATCCCTACAGCGCCTCTGAAGTGTTCGGGAAACAAAACGACTTCTTGACAGGTAGCGGCATATCCTATCCTACAGATCAGTGCGGGAACGGCGTCGCTAACGGCTCAACCTTGTGGTCGAATATATGCGTCGGAAATAATTGGAATCTTCCGCCACTCTCCTTTGTCGACATGGATGGGAACAGCCTCACTCCAACTTGGGTCTCCCTTTCTGACTCAACACCTGGAAGGGAGATATTCCTAACGACTTACAACAACCAACAAATTCCCAGCCCATCAGGGCAGTGGACGATCAACCAGATCTCATGGCGCGCCACCAACGTGGCAACCGGAGCAATAGTCAACTCAACCGTGCCCAGCCAGACCGTGCCAACAAACGTGTTTTCGGCCAAGTTGCAAGTGGTCGGATACTTCTATTCCCTCCCGGTCAAAGACACGAACGTCATATTGTATCTACCAGACTCGACCAACGAGACGTTGAAGACTGACAATAGTGGGCAGGCTGTCTTTACGCAGTTGCCAGCTGCCAATTACACCTTCCATATCACAGTGCCTTACGGAATATCTTCAACCACGACTCAGAGCATACTCAATCCCGGGTCCATCACAGCCAAAGTGTTCAGTCTTCCAGAGCTGATTACCCTGGTCATACCGCCAATACTAATCGCAATCGTAGTAGCAATAACCGTCGCGAGAAAGGAGAGACAACAGCAAGCGATGATTCAAGCACAACCGACTCCAGCACCGGCTTTTGGAGCGAGCTTCTGTAGGTCGTGCGGGCAGCCGCTCTCGCCCACTGCGAATTTCTGCACTAGTTGCGGAACGCCACGAATAATGACGCAGTAACTATTTTCCCGCGGAAGTCTTATAGTAAACAGATCATTGCCGATTTTCCCGATGGATTCTTGCCCTTCCAGATAGGAATCGTGGGGGTAGGCTACGCCGGCTTCGACTCAATGACTCCCGGACTCTCAACCCGAGAGTTGATGTTTGAGGCTGCAAGCCGCGCCTATGAGGACGCGGGAATAGACCCTCGGAAGGACGTTCAGAGTTTCGTCTGTTGCACCGAGGATTTCTGGGAAGGAATCAGTATCACAGACGAGTATATGCCCGACCAGCTTGGAGCGGTTCTACGACCGCTGTGCACAATCTCCTCGGATGGAATAATCGGACTAGCTACAGCATGTATGCATATCATGTCCGGCATCGCTGATGTCGCCGTCGTGGAATCTCACAGCAAATTTTCCGATGTCGTGAACCCCGACGAAATAGCCAGTTTCGGCTACGACCCGATCTATACTCATCACCACTTTGACGCGGATCCCAGATTCCTCGCAGGAATGGAGATGGCTCGATACCTCAAAGACACAGGTACGAAGAGAGAGTCCTGTGCCCAGGTCGCTGTTAAGAACAAGAAGAATGCTCTATCCAACTCGAGAGGCGTTCACGGAGCCAACATAGACAAGGGAATGGTGATGAACTCACCGATCGCGGCATCCCCCTTAACTGAACTGGAGTCGAGCAAGGGAATCGACGCGAGCATCGTCTTCGTTCTAGCATCGGCCCAGAAGGCCCGAAAACTCGGGGACCGCGCAGTTTGGATAAAGGGCATTGGATGGAGCTCCGATACTCCGGTGATTGAAGATCGAGATTTTGCGAGAGCGGAATACGTCGAACAAGCAGCAGCTAGAGCCTACAAGATGGCTAATGTCAGGAGTCCCGCTAGTTACTTCGACGTGGCTGAGGTTGATGACACCTACAGCTACAAAGAGTTGCAGAGCTTGGAAGCGTTGAAACTAGCGCCAAAGGGCAAAGCGGGCAAGATGGTTGACACAGGTGCTTTCGACACTGATGGACGATTGCCGGTCAATGCATCAGGGGGCTCTCTAGGAGTGGGACACTTGCTGGAGGCGACGGGACTGCATCGAACGTTGGAGGCGGTTATGCAACTGCGCGGGCAAGCAGGCCGACTACAGATTCCAAGAGCAAGGAGAGCTCTAGTCCAGAGCTGGAGGGGCATACCTACTGCCACAGGAGCAGTAGCGGTGCTAGGAAACTAGAAGGAATTCGTAATGAGAAGACGCGTTGCAATTGTTGGCGCCGGAATGACACTGTTCCGACGTCGGATGCTGGAAACGCCGAAGGAACTCTCCTTCGAAGCATCAAAGATGGCCCTAGACGCCGCAGGACTTACTCTGAAAGACATACAGTCCGTTGTCTCAGGCTCAGCACCAGACGCCTTCGACGGAGTGCACATGAAAGGAGAATACTATCTTGACGGAATGGGAGCGATAGGAAAACCTCACGAGCGAGTCTACGTCGGGGGCGGAACAGGAGTCTTTACGCCAATTGGCGGCTGGTGGAACGTCGCCTCTGGAATGTACGACACGTGCCTCTGTGTTGCTGAGGAGAAAATGTCGCCCTTGCACCCCCATCCTCAGTATGCCTTCTGGAGCATCTTCGATCAGATACTCGAAAGACCACTCGGGACCACTCTGCTCTGGATATTTTCGCTGGAGATGAGGAGGTACATGCACAAGTACGGAATCAAGGAAGAAGAGATTGCCGAGGTCGCGGTGAAAAACAAAGGCAACGCAGTCGACCATCCATGCGCGCAGCTGGGAGCCAACATTACGGTAGACGATGTGATGAGATCTGAACCCATCTGTGAGCCAGTCAAGAGACTAGACGTCAGCCCTCCAAGTGATGGAGCGGCCGCAGTGATTCTTGCCTCAGAGAAAGTTGCGAAGAAGTTGACGGATCAGCCGGTCTGGCTTGACGGTGTAGGCTGGACCCTGGACAGTACTCACTGGACTAACAGAGACCTAGCCTATCCCGAGTATGTAGAGAAAGCGGCAAAGATGGCTTACAAGATGGCCGGCATCAAAAACCCGCGAAAGGAGATCGACGTCGCGGAACCATACGATCCCTTTGACTACAAGGAGCTACATCACCTTGAAGGATTACAACTCGCGGGCAAGGGTGAGGCGGCTAAGATGACTGTCGACGGCGTGACTCAGCGCGACGGAGATCTACCCGTATGCCCGTCAGGCGGCCTCCTAGGTGTTGGCAACCCGATAGCCGCGGCCGGCATGATGAAGATCTGCGAGATCTTCTGGCAGCTGAGAGGAGAAGCCGGAAAGAGACAGGTGAAAAAGGATGCGCGAACTGGCCTCGCTCAGGCGTGGGGAGACCTCATGCAAGTGGGCACTGTCACCGTAATGAGGTCCTAGGAGAACAGACAATGTCGCAGAAAATAACCAGCTACCAGGGTCGCGAGATTACTCCGGACGACGTGAAGCAGGGCAAGTATCTCGATATCGTCTACAGGTTCGAACCGAAGTACAGTTGGGCCGCGGGAGTGGCGATCAGCAGATTCCTCACTGAGCTGAAGGATGGAAAAATAGTTGCAAGGAAATGCCACAAGTGCGAGAGAATTCTTGTTCCCCCACGAATGTACTGCGAACAGTGTTATCGTCCGACGGATGAATGGGTCCAGGTCAAGGACACTGGAACAGTCAACACGTTCTCCATCTCCCACGTCGGGACCGACGCGAGACGGCTCAAAACCCCAATCCTAGTCGCCGTCGTCGATATTGACGGCGCGAGCCCCGGGATGGGAATACTCCACAACCTAGGAGAAGTAGAACCGTCAAAAATCTCTGTAGGAATGAAGGTCCAGGCAGTATGGAAACGACCTGAAGAGAGACAAGGAGCCATCACGGACATACGATACTTCAAACCGATGGAGAGCTAGCTTAATGCCAATTCTAGAGAAGATTACCCAACCATCGCAAGCGCGCCACTGGACGGACAGTATTCCATTGGAATATCATTACACTGCTGGTGTTGCAGGAGAAGAGTTTCGGAGAGAACTGAAAGAGAACGGACGCTTCCTATCTTCGAAATGCGCCAAGTGCAAGACCACCTACATTCCTGCCAGAATGTTCTGTCCTTCATGCTTCGTCGAGATCAAAGACAATGCTCCGCTAGAGAAGCCGGGGTATGTCTACAGCTACACGACCGTAAACCGGAACAGAACCGGAGAACCAATCGAAGAGCCATTGACTGTTGCTCTAATCAAGTTCGAAGGAGTGAAGGGTGGAATAGTCCACCGTCTTCAGGTAGACAACCAGAATATTGTGAGTTTCGGGACGAAGGTTGTTCCCGTTCTAAAGGACCAAGGAGAACGCACGGGTGCCCTTACGGATATCATAGCATTTAGACCCCAATAGAGACTAGAGCCTGGTGGATCTCACCGCGCCCAGTTTGGTTGAGGCTCCACGAAACCGTTTCGTGATCGAAGAGTTCTAGCGTAATCCGAAGCACTTCGGATTCCCGACAGATTGCTCTTGTCCGGAAAAATGACAGCTCGAAAAGACAATTGGAGATTGGTCGTATACTCTCAGCTAGTACTCACGATGTTTCTATGGGGGCTTGCGTGGCCGGTCGGACGACTTCTTGCAGCAAATCTTCCTCCGATCTCGATCGCAGTTCTGAGATATGCCATCGTTGTTCCAGTCCTGTTCGCCATTCTATGGCTGAAGAGAACTCGGTTGAGCATTAGACGCGAGTGGATCGTTAACCTGGTTGCGATGGGTTTGCTCTCTACGACCCTCTACCAAGCTTTCTTCCTGTTTGGAGTCAAATACGCCGCGGCCAGCGATGACTCGTTAGTAATCGGTGTAGGACCTGTGCTCATCGCGATTTTGGCCTCGTTCGTTCTCAACGAGCCTCTGACCAGAACCAAAGTCTTGGGCCTCCTCTCCGGACTTGGTGGAATAGCTGTAATCTCTCTACTCTCCCCAAATACTAATGTCTCTAACAGATTGCTCGGCGTAACTCTCGTCTCCGGAGGCGCTGGAGCATATGCCCTGTACACTGTTCTTTTGAGAAGATTTGTTTCAGCTAACCGGGTCAGTCACTCAGAATTGGCGCCTTCTTCGCTGTCGATCCTTGCGTGGATCTCGCTGTTTGGCTGGATCTTCATGATACCCTTCTCGCTTCTCGAGTCTCCTTGGACTTACACATGGACGACCACGTCGTGGTTAGGGATACTGTATTTGGCCCTGCTCTCCACGGTGGTCGGCTACTTCTTCTACGTTGAAGGCGTCTCCAAGATCGGAGCCAGCAGAGCAGCAATATTCAGCAACCTAGTCCCGGTCTTCGGCGTAATATCCTCCATACTCCTACTGGGAGAAAACGCAAGCCCGTGGCACGGCGTGAGCTTCCTACTAATTCTAGCAGGCGTGGTCCTAGTCAATCGACCCGGGAAACAATAATGCCCAACGAAACGTGCGAGGTGCCGGACCTAGACTAAGTCAAGTGTTCTTCTCGAACGCCTTAGAGCGGTATTCACCGGTTAGATAGTAGCCAAATCTTGAATTGAGCGCACACCGGTTAGGCAGGCGTAGCACCAGTCGACGAGGTCTTGATTAAGACCCAAACGAGTCGTCCAGCTCCGAAGATGATCATTCCTCCGCCTATGATCTCCCATACCAGTATCGACCCACCCTGAGTGGTAAAGGCGCGAACTATGAGTACAACTATGCCAGATAATATCCAGACAGTACTATTCACAACGTTTCGTAGGATGATGGCTCTCAATTCAATATGGACAAAGCTGGTTCAGAATATTAAGAGTAGTCGGGTGCAAACGTTTGAGCCGGGGGCGCAGGGAAGGAATAGGGCTTGACCGAGGATTCCCATCCAGGACAGATGATTGTCAGGGCTTTGCCGATGCTCGTGCCTGAGAGTCTCGTCCAGCAGGATGCTGAGAAGAAACGGGTGAAAAAGGGAATCCTCGGCGGGTCAGAAGAAAGATTCGTCTTTGGGAAGACTATCTATTTACCCTATCTGGAGTTTACCTACCAGTACTCAACTGAGAAAGGCTTTCTCTCAAAACAGAACGTTCTCGCCCAAGGAAGGTCAGCGGTCATGGCTCTTCGAGAAGTAAACTTGGGATTCTACCCTGAATTAGTCTCCCTCTTACCTCAACTGATTGACATAGAGCCCGACCCTGGCTCAGTGGTGCATGGAGTCGACTCGACGACTCTTGTCAGCGAGAGACTCGAAGAGCTAAAGACGATGCTGTCCGACTACGATAGCCAGTTGCAAGAATTATCGAAGCAGTATGATTCTCTCACAAAGACAGACCGAGCAAGGCAAGAGATCAAGGAAAACATTGATCATCTGAAACAAACTCGTGAGGCCCGCTGGAAGATGTTCGCAGATGGACTAAAACTGCCATCCAAGATAGATCTGGAAAAGTTCGGGTTTCTAGAGGGAAACCTGTTCTACATGCCCTACTTCGTCACAAGATTCTCGCGTGGCGGTGAATCTAGATTCTTGGTCTGGGATAGAGCAGGGAAAGAGAATGAGACAATCGCGGAAGAACTGATGAGGAACAACAAATTTCGAGAACTCGTCCAGTCATATGTCGCAAAATAGGAAATCTAAGTGAACTCTTTTCTCTCGAATAGAAGGAGACCTATCACGGCGGTAACCACAAAGTAAGCCAAGAGTATGGCTATTCCCTCAGGAATGGTTGCAGCGAATGTAGTGAAGGCGTTAGGACCAAAACCCTGCGTCGCTGTTGTCGGATAGGGGTCTGTCAGTACATTTGAGATGATTTGCGCACCATAGGTAATCAGGAACCAAGGTTCTATCTTCACGAGGCCCTCCACCAAGGATTGAATCAAACTAAATGCAAAGAGGAAGAGAATAGCCGTCACCAGTATTGACATTGACGTGCTCTTGAACAAGGAACTGAAGAAGAAAGTGAAGCCAAGAACCGCGATCAAGTACAACAGTGAGAAGAGCAGCGATACCCAAAGCTGATAGGGAATGTTGAAACCGAAATAATAGATTCCGTTGCCTATCGCTATCGCCGCAAAGACCCCGAGCATTATGATCGAAGCGATGAGGGCACCAAGCCATTTTCCAATGTAAATCGAAGAGCGGCGCAGCGGATTCGCTACGAGGAAGTAACCAGTCTTATTCTGGAACTCTCCCGAGATCGCGTCTCCCCCATAAAAAATGCCTGATAGGACTATTACGAAAGTAATCGCGCCTGCCCACCAGCTTGAGTAGAAGTTCAGAGTTGAAGAGAGGAAGGCTGATGGCCTGTAGTAACCGACCAGTGTTGTTAGAAGTGCACTGATGATCAGTCCTATGATTAGGAGGACATAGAATCTTCGAGAGCGAAAGTAATTGACCAATTCATATTTTGTGATTGTTCCTACTTGAGAGATACTGCTTGGAAGAACGCGTCTCTTCAAGTCTGGTACCGTTGGAGAGGTTGGCTGTGTCATGTGTGTGTGTCACAAGGTATCTTTGATCAGGTTCAGGTATGTGTCCTCTAGAGCTGACGAAGATGGGCGGAAGCTTATCATGCCGATCTTCATCATAGCCAGGTCTTGGAGAAGACGTTCCTGGTTCTGGATACCGCCGGAGAAGTGTATTCGAACCTTTCTCGAATCGATCCTTTCAACCGAACTTATGCTCGTCAGGGAGGCGATGTTCCTGTTTACGCTTTGATCGTCGATGTCCCTTGAAAGTTCTATTTCCACGGTGTTCGAACCGTCGCCTGAAAACCTCGTTGTAACATTGGATAGACTGTCATAGACAAGCAGTTTGCCATGATCGATCATTGCGACCTCATCGCATATTTCTTGAACCTCGTTTAAGAGATGTGAGCTCATGAAGACGAGTCTGTTCTTTTTCTTCAGATCTTTGACAATATCTCGGACCTCGGCCTGACCCCTCGGGTCAAGTCCCGTTGTAGGCTCGTCAAGCATAATGACCTCTGGGTCGGAGAGGAGTGCTGCGGCAATATTGATCCTTTGTTTCATCCCTTTGGAAAACTTTCCGACCTTCTTGTCTAACCACTCAGTCATCTTTACTTCAGCAACGGTCTCCTCGATCTTCCTCTTTGCTTCTGCACGGGGAAGCCCCCGGATTTCCGCGACCATTGACAAGGCCTCTCTAGGCGTGAGGGCCGGGTAGATCTCGGGGCTCTCGATCAGTGCTCCAACCGAGGCCAGGGCTTTTTTCTTGTTGAGGTGAACGTCTATCCCATTGATTAGGGCTCTTCCTTCGGAAGCTCTGATCATATCTGTGAAGATTTTGAGGGTGGTGGTTTTTCCTGCACCGTTGGGACCGAGGAAGCCGACACATTTTGAGCCCTCGATTTTCAGGTTGAGTTTGGATAGTGCAGTGAAAGAACCATAATTTTTCGTCAGGTTCTCCGCTACAATTGAAGGGACACTCATCAGTTCACACCTTGCTTGGAGAATCCGGCAGTTCTTCCAAGTCTTTCGATTATTCGCATTCGAGGAATCAGCTGACTACCTTTCTGAACAAGTATAATGTAGCTCCCAGGGTGACTATGCCAATGCCGGCGATTACCCCGTAGGCTTGTAGGATTATGCTCCAATCATATCCACTGATAATCAGAACTCGAATTGCGTTGACGGCATAACTGATGGGATTATAGTTCGACACGGTTTGCATCCAGCTTGGCATGAAGCCTTGTGAGACCAACGCTGTGCTCATAAACAAGAGTGGGAAGGTCAACGCTCCTGCGATTCCGAAGACAGTCTCGGCACTCTTCGTCTTCAGTCCCAGGGCTAGAGATATTCCTGACCAGGCGAGGCCGAAGAAGGCTACAGTGAAGATTACAAGTAGGTAGCCTATGATCCCAGTCGCAGGATAGACGCCGAGAGCGAAGGCTAGCACTAGTATGATAACTGTCTGAGCTACGACCCTGAAGACATCACTGAGTAATCTTCCAAACAGAATGGCCGATCGGTTGACTGGTGTCGCAAGCATCTTGGCGAGGAAACCGGATTTTATGTCGTCCACCACGGCGGTTCCTGACTGGAAAGCGCTGGAAAAGGCGTTCTGCAAGACTATTCCGGCGGTTGCGAAGGTCGTGTAACTGAGAGTGCCTGAGCCGATGAATCGGCCGAGGTTGCTGAATAACTGAGTGAACAGCAGGAGGAAAATTATTGGCTGAAAGAGGGAGAAGAACACTAGTATTGGATTGCGTACGAGCTTTTTCATCGACCGGACGAATAGGTGAAAGGCGTCTGAAAAGAATGACATTGCTTACCGTCTCCTGCGGCCAAACATGCCTCGCGAGTTTGAGCTACTTACTTCTTCGACTCTGATTCTCTTCCCTGTGTGCTTGAGGAAGACATCGTCTAGGGTTGGAGAGGATACTCCGATTGTTGAGAGTCTAATGTTAGCTTCATCAAAAGCCCTGACGAGTTCTGGGACCATGTAGCTACCGTTCTTCGCATACACTGTCAGACCTATGTCGGAATCCACGACGTTGGAGATTCCATCGAACTTATTTTCTAGCACCTGACGGGCTTTCGTCTTTGTGTCGCTTCCGTTCATGGTTGAGTTCTCGAATCCCAACGAGATCGAGTCAGCTCCTATTTCCTGTTTCAGCTCGCCAGGCGTTCCTTGGGCAACGATCTCCCCAAGATCAACGATGGCTAGTCGACGACAGAGTCTGTCCACTTCTTCCAAGTATTGTGTAGTGATGAATATCGTGATTCCTTGTTCGTTCAGCCGTTTCAGATAGGCCCAGATGGCCGCTCTCGACTGGGGATCGAGTCCAGTAGTGGGCTCGTCCAGGAATAGGATCTTTGGGTTGTGTACGAGAGTGGTTGCGAGGTCGAGCCTCTTCTTCATCCCCCCTGAATAGAAGCCTGCGCGTTTGTCTGCGGCATCGACAAGATCGACAATCTTGAGGAGGTCATCGACTCGCTCTTTGATTGCTGACGCGTGCATCTGCTGCAACTGTCCTTGGAGGATAAGATTCTCACGGCCGGTGAGGTCCTCGTCAACCACAGTATCCTGATTTTGAACTCCTATGATCTTTCTTATCTTCGCGGCATCGGAGTCCACGCTTAGACCTGCTACTGAGGCAGAGCCCGATGTCTTCTGAAGTAAGGTGGTGAGTATTTTGATAGTGGTGCTCTTTCCGGCTCCGTTCGGCCCTAGGAAGCCGAAGAATTCTCCTTCGCTAACGCTGAATGTAATTCCTTTCACAGCCTTTGTCCCGTCGCCGTACGTCTTGACGAGCTGGGACACGTCGATTATTCCGGGCATTTGACCAGCTTTGGAAAGCGGTTAATGGGCCGGATATAAACTATATCGTATCAGATACAGAACCCGATAGTACGCTACTCCAGGCACCTAGACTAAGAATGGCAATCAAGAATTGTAACTGAAAACAAGCCTCGGGGGAGAACATGGAACCTATCTTCTCGCACGGTCAACAAGGACCCATCAGAAGGCCCATTGACTCTCTATCATGCTCTTGAGGTTGACCATTGAAGACACCCGTTGGTATCGACGACATCGCGGTCTATGTTCCTCGTTTGTATCTTGAATTAGCTGATGAGGAGCACTCTGAAAAGCCTACCGAGTTCTCGCGGGCGAGAGAGTCTGATCCTGCGAAGTATTTGCACGGAATAGGGATTGCGAAGATGTCGATCCCGGACACCTATCAGGACAGTTCAGTCTTGGCTGCAAACGCGATTTTCGAACTAATCGAACGAAACAATCTCTCTCCCGCCAGCATTGCTAGGATTGACATCGCTACTGAGACGGGAGTTGACGAGTCCAAACCCGTGGCAGCGTACGTTCATGGAATGATGGAACAAAAGTATGGCAAAGGCACTTTCAAGAAAACGTCCGGGGTTGAGTACAAATTCGCATGCGTTAGTACAGCTGATGCACTAGAGAGCTCATTGGACTGGGCATGGGCAGGCCGCAGCAACGGCAGATCTAGCATCGTCTGTTCAACAGATATCGCCAAATATCCTCTGAACTCTCCGGGAGAACCTACTCAGGGGGCGGGGGCAGTCGCTCTCTTGGTCAAAGAAGACCCCAGACTCCTGAACTTTGACCGCGTGATCGGTACTTACATGGAAGATGAAGATGATTTCTGGAGACCACTATTCTCCACCACCGCTGTGGTACATGGAAAGCATTCAGAAAAATGCTATCTGAAAGCCATGGAGGGTGCTGTAGACAACTGGGCCGAGCAGGCAGAGGCTGCCAGCCTCATCAAAGCTGGACCCGGAGAATCTTTGCTAGACCATGTTGGGCCGATGTCGTTTCACGTGCCATATCCAAAGATGGCTGAGAAAGGCTTCGCCTACCTTCTGAGACACTTCTGGCGGGGACTCCTCCGCTGGACAGAGGTCACACAAAAGATTGGACACGAGCCCAAAACTGCGAGCTTCAGGAAGAGGGAGGAGTTCGAGAAGGCCGAATCAGATTACATGAAGCACTTCATGGAGACGCCGCAGTTTCTGAAAGAGTATCTAGACAAGGTGGCCGACGGTCTCATTCATGCAAGAGAGAGCGGGAACAGTTACTCAGCATCTGAGAAGAGCTGTCTCTCAATGCTTCTGGAGACGAAGGCGAGAAAAGGCATTGATCTTGCAGGGAGAAGGGGCGGATCCGGGAACTACGGCAGCGGATCCAAAGCAAAGGTTTCGAGCTGGGTCTTCCAGGAAGGGTGGAGTGAGGTCGCGAGGAAGTTTGGTCATTCAGAGAAGCTCCAACACCGAAGACCAGTGTCTTTGATTGAATATGAGGCGCTTCACGAAGCGGGACCACTGCCGGATGGGAGAAAGTTTGTTGCTGAACCGGAGAACGAGTTCGTTCTTATCGATGTGACTCCTCAAGGCTACCGACACTACAAGTTCGCGGACTAGTTTGGAGAGGGAACCTAAGGCTAGGGTCAAACGAATCCTCGCTCGGTGAGACGATACGCTATTCCTCGCCAGACACTTCTGCTAAGCATCATGATGAGCGAGATGACTCCTAGGACCCCCGCAACGATGATGGATGCTATCAATGATATTTCAGAGACTACTATGAGTATGATCACAATGTAGGTGGGAATGATGGCAAGAAGTTGTTTCAAGTCAAACTGTCCAGGCATCATTCCTTCTTCTTTGACTTGCTGAACAGCGCCTAACCTTGCCACCAGGTACGTTGCTAGTATCGACGCGGAAGAAACCGTTACTAGAAGCACAATGGAAGAGTTTACAGCCGATGGAACACCTCGAAAAGCGAGGACAATATTCGCAACGGCGAACGGCCCTGTTATGGCTAATGTCGATACAGCCCTCGAAAGAAGAAGATGCCGGAGGTATAGAGCCGGGTCCATAGCTGTAAAGGCAAGCCAGCCTCTCTCGTTTGAGAACGTTCCCTGGGACATCAAGACTAGAGTTATGATCCCCATGAGAATGGGCAAGACAATGACGAAGGGCCTAGACAGGAGATCAGCAAATGGTGATAGGCCGGTCAAAAAAAGATAGATTGCGGCCAGAGCACTCGAAATAACGAGTACGGTAGATGTTCTTACACGGGCTGCCCTGTAGCTGGTGGAGCCCGCGAGGTTGACTCTTCCCACCAATTCCAAGAATGACAAGTGGTACGAGTAGATTGCTCGCACAGGACTCTTCCCGGCGAAACTCATAGTCTTCTTGTATTCAGAACTAGTAGCCCTCAACAGACTCCTCATCGATCCCAGTTCTAGATAGGCCAGCTCTCTCAAGGCAACAGGCACGATTGCGAGTGCGAACCCAAACAGCGTGATGCTGCCATACAGTAGGTCTCCTGTGAAAGGAGAAACGGGAGTAAAGGGGTTCCCGAGGATCGAGGAGAGGCACCAGACTCCGAGAATTGCGGCGAGCCCGATTCTGACTCTGGTCGAGAGAATGTTCGAAACGACGCCAAGTGCAGTGACTACAGCCGCCAGAATCGCTAGGTCGGCTCCTAGCACTATTGTGGTTTGGAGGGTTCCAGCGCCCGCAAGATAGAATCCGAAGAGGAAGAGGATGGTGATCCCGGAACCGACGAACTGAGCTGTAAATAGCGCGAAGCTGAGTTCTCTACGCTTCAGCGGAAGCGTCAGCAAGTAGTCTCTGTCGGATTTTAGGACGAACAGTCCTCCGAAGAGGAGGCTTACGGCGATGAAGAAGATAGAAGCTCCCACAGCATAGTAGGAGAATCCGCCTGAGAATTCTGGTGAGTTTCCGGTTGTAATCGCTCTTATCACAATGTCATAGACTAGGAAGAAGGTTACTAGAGCAAGGAGTGGTTTGGAGAATCTAGTTAGGAGGACGAACTTTACGAGTTTAGCCAGCATTTGTCATTAGCCTTGCAACGACGCTTTCAATCGGCTCCTCACCCTGTTCCAGACTCTTCAGCGTGTCAATTGTCCCGTTCCAGACAATCTTGCCTCTCGAGATCATGATGACTTTCTCTGTAAGCCGTGTGGCAATTGACATAATATGAGTGGACACTATCTGTGTCGAGTCCAGAGACTTCAGCATTTTGAAAACTCTCTCCTGAGTTGGGATGTCAAGATAGTTTAGGGGTTCATCAAGCAGAACTATTCTCGGCTTGTGAATGAGTGCCAGAGCAATGGCGAGTTTTTGCATGTTCCCGCGGGAGAGCTTGCCAACCTTGGCTCGTTCATATTCTCGGAGGCTCAATTCATCCAAGAATCTGTCCGTTGCTTCGCGGACATCTTTTACTCCTCGAAGGGCGGCGATGTACTCCAAGTTCTCTCTCACGGAAAGTGTCCGGTACGGCGTTGCATCTTCAGGGAGATATCCGAGAATAGACTTGGCGTCCGAGCTGAACGGTTCGTAACCGCTGATCCGAATCGTCCCAGTATCAGGTTTCAAGAGACCAACGAGGAGTTTCAGAGTTGTTGATTTGCCAGCCCCGTTAGGACCTAGAAGAGCAAACCTTTCCCCGCAAGGTATGGTGAAGGAGACATCATCGAGCGCGACTGTCTTACCATAGGATTTCGTAACATACTGAGCTTCGATGCAAGCATGCCCGGACAACGACACTAGACTGGTCCCTCTCCCGCTCACTAAACCTGTACTTTGGCTTGAACTAGACACGAAATGTCCCGATTAATAATCTAGGAACCGGTTTTTCTTTCCAGCTGGAGATATTCTGCTTCAATTCTGCTGCCTGTTCTCAGGTAGAGGATTGCTCCTGATGCGAGATCGCGTCTCGCCCATCGCCATAGTTAGTCCAGATGGCCCAAGGCAATAAAAGAGCTAGTGAATTCGCTATGGCTGCGGGGCCCGTAGTCGAGCCAGGACCAAGACGTGGGCCTTCGGAGCTACCCGCTTGAGGGCGAAGATAGCCCAAAATCGTGGGTTCGAATCCCACCGGGCCCGCCATTTGTTCCGTCGGCCTGAACAACTTGGGTATGCTCGACATGGAGTGTCAAACATTTTGACACTACGCGTTGTAGCATCGCTTTAATTACAAAGCACCTGTTGTGGGGACTCTGTCATGACACGTGCAAAACTTTCTGAGAAAGCAATCAAGCTGATCGACGGCAAGAATTTTGGCAACCTAGCATTTGTGATGACTGATGGGTCCCCGCATGTGAGTCCGGTCTGGGTTGATCGAGAGGGCGACCTGATTCTTGTGAACACTGCAGAGGGCCGCGCGAAGGCGAAGTATCTGAAGACCAATCACAGAGTTGCTTTGAGCATTTTCAGCCAGCAGAATCCTTACGAGAAGGTCGTAATCAAGGGACGGGTGCTGGACATGACGAAG
>Ga0209701_10001571_pt1 | contig 14748 bp, 13 predicted proteins | sample CZO8metaG_4_FD_188356 | JGI IMG/M metagenome (GOLD analysis project Ga0209701, IMG submission 188356) | Vadose zone soil microbial communities from the Eel River Critical Zone Observatory, Northern California, USA - CZOApr15con2H3.8 metaG... | ecosystem: Environmental > Terrestrial > Soil >...
GGTCCGGATTTGCCCCCTCCACAGCGGCGGTTGCAAGCGGTCTGTGCGCCTGGCTACACGGGGCGCAGGCGTGGGGAAGTCGTGCGTACCCGCACCACGCTCTTGCAGGCTCATACCCATCAGTGGTTGGGAACGTTTGGCAATGCGGGCAATGCCGACTACCGAGGGGAGTTGCTCCGAGGACTGGAGGTGATCGCGGCCTATCAGGCCAAGCTGGGCCTGCCCCGCGATCAGGCCCTCATCCGACTCGATGGCCAGTACGGCAACGGAGCCATCGTCGCGGATCTGCTGGCTGCCCAGATCCCCTGGCTGATGCGTGGCAAAGATTACGGGCTCCTTGATCTTGCATCGGTCAAAGAGCGCCTCGCCTTGCCCGCCGATGAGCAGTTCGTGCATCCGGAAAGTGGGACCTGCCGGGACCTGTTTGAGTGTGGAGACCTGCCCGTGACCGCCGAAGGACATCGCTCTCGCGTGATCATCGCCACGCATCCAGCCGGGACGACTGCCAGCCCGATTGGGGTGACCCGCGATCAGCGCGTCTACGAGCTGTTTTTCACAGCCTTGCCCGCACTCGGCTTCACCGCCGCCGATGTGGTCAAGCTCTACTTGCATCGCGGCAGCTTCGAGACCGTGCTGGCTGATGAGGACCGTGAGCAGGACAGTGATCGGTGGAGTTCCTACACGTCCTCTGGTCAGGAAACCTGGCAAATCCTTTCCCAATGGATCTGGAATCTGCGCCAAGAACTCAGCCAGCAGTGGCAGCCGACCTCGATGCGTCTCACCGAGTTTTCCCCCCCCTCGAACTGAAGCTCTGCCATCTGCGGACCCACCGCCGACAGAACTACTCTTCGGTCCCCCGCAGTGGGCACGTGCCCCGCGAGTAGGAAGCCTGGGAGGACGAGACTTTCTCCTCCAGGCTGATGGCACGCTGCGTTGTCGGCAAGGGGCCACGCTCTATCCGCAGGAACGACGCCCCGAACACGATGGAACGGTGCGCGTGCTCTATGCTGCCCGCATCGCTGACTGTCGCTCCTGTCCCTTGCGCATCCCCTGTCAAGAACATGGCACCTCCACCAAAAAACCTCGTCGTGTCAGCGCTGTCCTGCATCCCCTGCCTCAGCCTGCGGCAGAAGAGCGGACGCCTTTGGGCATTGCTGCTCCTTCCCCTCCAGCTCATCCCATCTTGTGGGGGGATTGGTCACGCACGCAGCCTCGCCGAGCCTGGATCCGTTGGCAGCGCAGCCACCTGGTCACCGTGCAAGCTCCACTCAGTTCACCACCTCCCTCCACGCCTGCTGTTTTCTCGCGCGCCGAGCGAGCGCATTGGCGCATGACGTGGCCACAACGGCTCGCGCGCAATGCCCGACCACCCAGCGCGCCGCCTGTCGGGATTATTGTCTATGGACTCTCAACGGCGTTTGCCCAGGCCCTGGGTTTGCGGGTCGCTTGAACTGACTGCATGCGCTCGACGAAGCTCATCCTCGACCTGGTTCTCCCGTCGAGAGGGTCCGTCTGCTCATGTTCGCACCCACGTTTCCGATGGGTCACGCTTTTTGCCTGACACGACTGGTGATGTGTTTCTTTTTCTCCCTCTCCTCCCTTCGCCCCGACGTCAGGTCAAAGGAACATACCTCACTTTTCTGCTTGCTTGCTAGTATCTCGTTGCGCATCACGTGGGATCAAGATGCCCAACTGGCTTATAAACATGCTATTGAACTTGATTCCAGCCATATTCAAATTTATGTAAACCAAAGAGACGTTCTCCTGAACAAAGGCAAAAAACTCTATGAATCTGGTAATATCGAAGAGGCCTGCAATGTCTATGAGCAAACAACTATATTTTATCCAACGAGTACCAACGCATATGCATGTTACGGAAAAATCCTCTACGAAATTGGGCACTACCAGGATGCTAGTAGGGCTTATAAGCAAGCAATTTATCTTGATTCAAGCAATATCCAAATATATAAGGGCCTTTTGAGAGACCTTTTAAGTAGAGGGGATCAGCTTACTCATTACAGAAAATATGAAGAGGCTCTAACGATCTACGAACATGCAGTTTACTTTGATCCGAGCAGTCCGCAAGCTTACCTGGGTTTGGGAAAATCTCTTTATGAGCTTAAACACTATGAAAAGGCTCGTGAAGCATACGATCAGGCAATTCGACTTGATAAAAGCTTAACTGCAACCTATTTACAGCAAAAGAGGGGACTCCACGATAAAGGGAAGGGCTTATTTAAGCTCAAGCACTATGAAGAGGCTCTTGTAATCTATGAACAAGTATTACGCTTTGATCCTACGGATAAAGAAGCTCATACTATGAAGGCAGATATACTTGAAAAACTTAATCGTCACCAGGAAGCTTTAGCCGTTTTTAAAGCCGTTTCTCAAATGGCAACCCCTACAGAGGAAACATCCTGGATGTGTGAGGAGCCTTTCCGCTATGAATAAGTCTCCCACAGTTATCACCATGTTCTCTCATCTAAAATGTGACTGAAGTAAGCAAACTTCAGTCACATTTTCAATAGAGCTTTTTCCAAAAGTGGAGTAAGCCACGTTGCTATTCAAAGACGCCGCTCAGTTTAAAGCGGAACAACCACAAAACGCCCATATACCACAAACAAGGCCAACAGCAGCAGTACCACATTGGTTCCCATATTGGGAAATTCCCCGCGCCGCCCATGGGTGATCATCGCTCCCACCATCGTCAAGACTAAACCAATCGCCGCGACCGGCGTTAACCAGGGCCAGATGCCCGTTACAGCCGGGAGAATAAGTCCGATTGCCCCCAATATTTCTAAGACACCTATTACACGAACGGTCCAGGGTGCAAAGTCCTTCACAAATCCCATGTTTGTAGCCAGCTTCTCTATTGGCTGCGTGGCCTTCAGGGAGCCAGCCATTACAAATGCCAGAGCGAGTAAAATTTGTACAACCCATAGTGCTATGTTTGCTATATTCATCGTTCTTTTCTCCTCGAAAGGGATTTGGTGACACGCATCTGCCTTGCTTCACTAGCAACAGTACAAGCAGGCAATCACCTTTAATTCCCTTTGTATTGTTGCTATACTTATGGAAGTAAGTATACATTAGAAGGTTACTGTTGTCAAGGATGTTTTTTAGGAGAAATAATATGATATACTGCTCGTATGAATACGACCGACCATGCGCAAACAACTGAACATCCAACCGCCTGTGGAGTTCATAGAGAAGGAAAAGAGACATGCCACAAGATCCAAAAAAACGTCAGAAAGCACTCATGAAAAAGCGAAGCAAGGAAAAAGCCGCTTCACAACGCAAATCACACCAACAACAAGGTTTCAGTTCATTATCCGCGCAAACCATTATTCGCCGTGCTCGATCCTTTCCTCTTTACGAATGTTGGATCAGTGCCGACTGGGATAAGAAGGAAAGCGCGGGACTGGTAGAGATCCTATTGGCCCGGCAGCAGCCGGATGGGAATATCTGTTTTGGTGTCTACCTTGTTGATAAGTTCTGCCTGGGTCTCAAAAATACATTTGCCAATGCGGGTTTTTCCACTACTCGCTATCATAACGAAGTTCGTGGCAGAATTTTCCGCGAGACAAAGCCGAAGGCGTGTCCAATCGAGCTGGCACACCAGATGATTTATGCATCAATTGATTATGCAGCACAGTTTGGCTTCACGCCTGAAAAGGACTTCGCGATATCGCAATATTTGCTGGCACCACGCGGTGAACTGGCAGAACCTTACCAGTTGACGTTTGGAAACAACGGAAGGCCCCTGTTTGTGGCAGGACCACATGACAATGCTGCACGTATCATCAGGCAACTGGATAAGACTGCTGGCCCAGGAAATTATGACTATTTGATGCCAATTGATGCTTTGTGAAGAGGAAGAACTTCAGAATTTTAATAGGAAGTCAAGCAAAAGGTACACAAGTTTCGCTCCATCCCAGGGCGAGGACAAGCCATCGCCCCTACTATGTCTACGATGAAGCAACTTACCAAAGGGCGTCCATAGTAGGGGCGATGGCTTGTCCTCGCCCTGCTGTGTTGCACGCTTTGTTTCCTTCCCTTTATTCTCTTCAATGCCCAAGCTTCTCCAGGATGTAATCGGCAAGCCCGCGGATATGTTGTTCGACTGGCACATAGATACCGCCATGCTCAAAGGCCCTGGAAGCCATGCTTTTCTGCACCATCTCACACACCTCCCAATCTTGCAGGTTGACGAGGTGGAGAACCTCAACGGCATCCATTGGATCGAAATCATCTTTGGCCATCACCCCGGCATCGAACAGCCAATCGCAGGTCACACGAGTCAGTTCCGGCCCAAGGGGCTGGAAGGAATCGATAACCACATGGTCGCCCAACAAATTCACGAATATATTGGGCATCAGTAAAACGCCGTAATAGCGGCGTATATCCTCAGGCAGGAGACCTGGCAGTGGCGGACGGCTGGCTTTGCCTGTTATAGTAAAGGCCTCGGCACTCTCCGCCAGATCTGTTCCTTCACCTTCAAAGTCAATAAAAGAGGCGCGAAAGGCCGGTAGGAGATCGCACAGTTCGGGATGCATTGGCCCGCAGTGATAGCACTCCAACGTGTTCTCCAGCACCAATTTCCAGTTGGCGTGGACATCGTAGGTGAGCGTCTTACCAACTTTGAGCGAGCCTATGTCATAGCGAGCTAGAGGAGCCGTACCTGCAAAAGCCCATACCGCAGGATCGTTGATCTGGCTTTCAAAGGACGGAGGCTTATCAGCGAGGCTTAACCAGATCAGCCCCTCCCAGACCTTCAAAGGCACCGGGAAGAGGCCATAGGCACTGCGATCAAACTCCAGCTCGTGCAGCACATTTGGTGCTCCGATCAGCCGTCCATCCAGTCCATACGTCCAGGCGTGATAGCGGCACTGGATTGACCCTTTCAATTGGCCAGATAGCTGATTGCATAAACGCGCCCCCCGGTGCCGGCACACATTGAGAAATGCCTGGAGTATGCCATCCCTATTGCGCACCACTATGATACTTTCCTGTCCAACAGTAACCACCTGGTAGGCCCCAGGTTCAGGCAGCGCATCGGCCTGACCAACATAGACCCACATCTTGCCAAAGATATCGGTCTGTTCTTGATCGTAGATAGCGGGATCATAGTAATAGCGACCGGGAAGAGTAGAAGCAAAAGGAGCTTTTGAGCGAGCGGTTGTACTCATGTAAATAAATACCTCGACAGGGTTTATGTTTCGCCCCCAGGAGCGAAAAATCTCATCATTTCTCTGTAGAGTATACTCCAGAAAATGACTGGTACACAAGGCAAGAATGCAGCAGTACAGCCAACTTTATACATATTTGGAGCCAGCATCCGTTTTTATCAAGAGAAGCAATGACTCCTCACTGCCTGCGGCAGTTCGCAAACGTTTTGATTGGTGCAAACTTTTTCTGCCTTCGGCAGAAAAAGTTTGCAGCAATCGTCAAATGGGTGCGCCGCTGTTGAGGACGAGGTGTCCTTAAGAGGTATCATCAGGAAGGATAATGGTTGCTCATGAGACGAACTTCCTCAGGCAATAGACAACGAATATTGTATCTCCTGGTTTTCTGCACGGTCGTTGGTCTGTCGATACACATCCCTTTTATGGCGCGAGCCAGCGGCCCTTTATGGCAGCAGTACTTATACAACGGCCCGGCAGGCAGTCGCACATATTTTGTCTATACTCCGACGCATTACCAGGTGGGAGTGGCCGTGCCGCTTGTGGTGATGTTACATGGTTGTTCGCAGACGGCTACAGACTTCGCTGCGGGTACGCAGATGAACCAGCTAGCCGACCAGTACCATTTCATCGTAGTGTATCCCCAACAGGCAAGCACCTCTAACCCGTATCTCTGTTGGAACTGGTTTTATCCTGCAAATCAATCTCGCGGGAGCGGGGAACCTGCCATCATTGCTGGCATAGTCCAGTCTATCGAACAGCAGACCTCCCAGTGGACGATTGATGCTCGCCGTATCTACGTGGCAGGCATCTCCGCGGGAGCCGCCATGGCTGTGACCCTGGGTGCCACCTACCCCGATATCTTTGCCGCCATCGGCGTCCACTCAGGATTTGAGTATCAAGCCGCGACAACTCCAGGTGATGTTGTACTGGCTTCACGCTACGGCGGACCGAGTCCTGTAGAACAGGGACAACTCGCTTACGAGACCATGGGCGAATTAGCGCGTATCGTACCTACCATTGTATTCCACGGGACAGACGACACCTTCATCGACCCGATCAATGGAGACCAGGTCGTGCAACAGTGGATGCAAACCGATATGCTTGCATCGAACGGCACGTACCAGGCAGACTTTCACCATCCTACCAGCACCACCACTGGTCAAGTTCCCGGTGGGCATGCTTACACGATCTATGCATGGAACGATGCCAACGGGAGCGAGGTACAGGAGTATTGGAGAGTGGACGGTATGGGGCACAGCTGGTCAGGAGGCAGTTATAACGGCTCTTACAGCGATCCTCTAGGCCCAAATGCCAGCCTTGCAATGTACACATTTTTCCTGAACCATGCTCTACCTTGCTATTGCTCGATGATGTGGATGCGCAGTTCCCGTTCCGCCAGGCATTGGAGGCCGTACTGGGGCAGAATCCCCTCCCAATGACACAGGGAGCAAGTGAAGGTGGATATGCTCAGAGAGTGGTGCTAACTACTGGCTGCTACATCCCACTTCCCGCGCTCGTGACCCATCATCTCCACCTCACACCTTTGGACCCTGCTGCCGCGCTTGAGTGCTTTACCGCCCTTCTCAACCATCCTTTGCATCCTGATGAGATGGACGATGCTAACCAGCTCTGTGCCGCGCTTGGCTATGTACCTCTCGCCCTGGAAGTGGCGGCCTCAGCAGTTGTTGTATCGGGTATTCCCCTATCCTTCCTCGCCGATCATGCCGCCCAGAATCCACTGAATAATCTACTCGACGGGGAGCAGGAACTGCGCTCTCGACTGGCGCAGGCTTTCGAGTCCTTTGGCGCAGAGATACAGAAACGTTTCGCGCTGCTCTCCACGCTCGGTGTACCATCCTTCGGACTTGAAAGCGCGGCGGCTCTTCGTGCAAAGACAAGTTTCGCACCATACACTTCTCCTCATGCTACATGTGAACTGGATCACCAGGAGCAGGAGGTGGATACCTGGAATGACACCTATATAGACGGCCTGAATGGCTCAAGTAAGGTTCATTTTGATATACCCTCTGAACAGCTCGCGAACGCGGCAGCAGATTTAGGACAGTTGGTGCGACATTCGCTTGTCGATCTTGTCCAACCCCCACCCCTGAACGCAATAAATGGGGCGCGCGATAAGTCTGGCTCCTACGCTCGCTATCAACTGCATCCCTTACTCTATGCACAATCGACAAACTCCCTTAAGCAGCTTGAAGCGGAAGAGATTGAAAAAGCCAAAGGCAATGTCCAGGCCTATGCACTAGGATATATTGAACGACATAGATGGGATATATCATCCCTCGAACGTGAGCGTGATTTTCTCTTTGCAGCTCTCAAACAGGCACTCTATTCAGAACAATATGAGCATGTTGTGCGCTTTGTGGATGGCCTGCGACACGTTAGCAACAACCTGCCCAACCCTGAGGATACGAAACGCTTCTATCTCTGGGGTATACAGGCCAGCCAATATCTGCACGACCGTCAGTACCAGGCATGTTTTATGAACGATCTTGGGCGTGTGTACCTTGAACAGAGTGAATTTATGCAAGCGAAGCAGCTATGGACTGAGAGCCTGGAAATCGTGGCTTCATTGAAGCAGCCTGCGCCCGTGCATCTCTGGGGAGCACTGTCGGACCTGGGAGATTTAGCATATATACAGGGTGAAGGCGATATCGCAATGGAGTACGCAGAAATGTATCTGAAGCACTATCAGAATAGTGATAACAAAATCAGAACTGCCGATGCCCATTACTGTTACGCGGTCTATGCCCGATTACAGGGCCAGCTGGACAGGGCATACAAGAGTGTAAGATCGGGTATGGACATACTCTCCCAGCGTGGTCAAATATCTGAGTCTTCATTAGAAAACTTCATTAAGTTACGGGTGCAGGCCGAATGGGCACGGGTTCAAGGTGACTATAGCGCGTCCCAGGTGCCAATCGAACTGGCAGCGTCATTGATCCAGGAGCGAGGCAATTACCATCTTCTCGCCGATTTGTTGCTCGAACAAGCACGCTTTGCCAGGAACCAGGGAAGGTACCACGATGCCAGACACCTTGCACAGCGTGTTGTGCTGGTAGCGGAACAGATGAAATTTCCCCTTTACCATCAACTCGGCACGCAACTGTTGCAGCAAATTGCTGGCACAATGCCGCTATCATCAATATAAGGGAACAATACGAACATTCGCATTGTTCTTATGTATGTAGACAACAGAGCATGTGAAAAAGAAACAGTGCCTATTCGTGCAATATTGTAACGTTCCGTCTACTATTTAGACTAATCATTGGCTTTATCATCCACAAATTACTGTGCGGAATTTCGCCGCACACAACAATGTAATCGCGTTTTCAATCAGTTCAGTTTAGTAAAGGATACCAAAGGAAATCCCACATGAAAGATTTAAGGAATCAACCAGAATCATATTGGAAAGAAAAATTGACCCCTGATCAATACAGCATCTGCCGCCTCAAAGGCACAGAACGGGCCTTTACCGGCGCACTCTACAACAACCATCAAGAGGGCATGTACGAATGTGTTGCCTGCGGTCAACCGCTGTTTTCCTCAGATACCAAATTTGACTCAGGCACGGGCTGGCCGAGCTTTGACAATCCCGTCAACCTGGAGCACATCGAGTTGCACGAGGACCGTTCCTTCTTCATGAAGCGAACCGAAGTACTGTGTAAAAATTGCGGGTCACACCTGGGCCACCTCTTTGATGACGGCCCAAGAGAGACCACCGGCATGCGCTATTGTATCAATTCCGCCGCTCTTCAATTCCAGCCAAAAGCAGAAGAGCAGGAGTAAGGAAGCAGGCAATTTAGCTGCTCACAATATCCCCACAGGCAATTGAATCGGCACCTGCTTGAGTCGACAAATCCATGCTGTAATGGACATTTACATACCAACCACTGCTCGGAATAGCGGAAACGTTATCAAGGACGGTAGTCATATTCACGTTCCCCGCGGCGTTTGCCACCACGTTATGAAGTTGAAACACGACATTGCCCTGCCTGGTGCAACTACCGGCATCAATACGTGCTGGATGAGTGCTGCCCGGTTGCAGGCCGCTGAGAGTGAGTTGGACCCACAGTTGTTGGCCGCGCAGCGTGAGCTGGACGCTGCCGCCGACCGCCTGGTCTCTCTCCGTGGTAGAACTCATCGTCGCCTGCACCGCTTTTGCGCCACCTGGATTGGAGATATCGCCACAGGTGATGGGAAGTGACTGGTCGTCCGATGTGACATAGGGACCATTGTGTACATAGATCATCCACCCCGTCGCCGGGATACCATCTACTATATTCGGCACAGTTGAGGTTACTGTAGCATTACCCGTGGCATCCGCGACTACATACTGAAGGGGATAGATCAATCTGCCTGGGATACTGCAACTGCCGGAATGGATATGGCTTGGATGAATGCTGTGAGGAGCCAGCCCGGTCAGAGACAACTTGACTGTGAGTATTTTACTAACCGCGTTCCATGTAAGTTCCGCACTTCCTTTCGGCACATGTGCGAGCGTTCCATGAGCGATAGCCGTAACTCTGGCCAGCGTCGCGGTAGGAGTAGTCGATGCCGTAGAAGTACTTGCCGTCCCTCCTCCGCAGGCAGCGAGCAACAATGTTGTCACTATGCCTACCAGAGCTAGCATATGAATCTTTGGTAGTATGAAATATTTTGTAGTCATGCCAGTACCTTCTTCTGCTATATCAGTGACACCCACCCCTGACACCCGTGTTCCGCCTCGAATTTGAAATTTCCTACATACTACTACGTTCAGAGGGACTGAGAATCACCACAGGAATCTCGCGGGGTGCGCGCTTTTGGTAGTCGGCATAGCCAGGATACATGGCGGTAAGCAGAGGCCAGAGGCGGCCTCGCTCTTCTGGGTTTGCCTGCTCAGCCTTCATCGACAATTTCCGACGCCCAACCTGCACTCGCGCCTGGGGATGAGCAAGGAGATTCAACCACCACAGGGGATGTCTCGCCGTGCCGCCATTGGAGGCAACCAGCACGAGTCGATCTCCATCGGCGAGATAGAACAAGGGAAGGGTGCGGGACTTGCCACTTTTGCGCCCCATAGTGGTCAGTAACAGCACCCGACTGCCAACCATGCGTCCGCCTATTGCGCCGCCAGTCAGGCGATAGAAGAACGTATGTATTCGCGTCACACTGCGTTGTACTGCCACGTCCCATCGTCCAAAACGACGTGGGCTAAGGGTTTGATGTTCAACTGACATTTCGTCTCCTTAGATATAATGTTTTCTCATTTTCACCTATCATACAACGAGATGCAACATAGAGCATTCCGAGTTACCAGCAGGGCATGATTCATCCCGAAATTTGATATCGCTGGCGAAGCGGTATTGGCCCACCCCAGGGCGAGGACAAGCCATCGCCCCTACTATGGACGAAGCGGCTTGCCATGCTGCTTCGTCCATAGTAGGGGCGATGGCTTGTCCTCGCCCTGGGACGAATAGCACTAAAATTCGGGATGATTCATGTTTCCCTGCTGGTAACTCGGAGAAGATACTACAGTTGGGCCAGCAAATCATTGAGCCGGTTGACGAAATCGACCGGGTTATCCAGCTTTTCGCCCATACTGAGAACTGATTGGTCAAAGAGAATGTAGGCCCAATCTGTAAAACGCTTGTCATCCGCTTCATTTCTCAGCTTGAGAATGATTGGATGGTGCGGGTTTATCTCCAGGATAGGCTGATCGTTAGGTATTGTCTGGCCAGCAGCTTTCAGCAGGCGTTTCAGGCTGGGGTCGAGATCATATTCACCGACGACGAGACAGGCAGGCGAAGTCGTCAGGCGTGTTGTCGTGCGAACATCCTTGACCTTCTCGCCCAGAACAGTCTTGAAGCGTTCGATCAGCTCCTTTACTTCACCGGCACTTTCCTGGGATTCCTCCTTCTCCTGCTCCTGTTCATCTTTCAACTTGCTCAGATCAAGTTCACCCCTGGAGATAGACTGCAACTGGATACCATTGAACTCACCAAGTTCGGGACCCAGCAGGTGATCTACCGGATCTGACAGGAGTAGAACCTCGATGCCCTTCTTTCTGAAAATCTCCAGCAGCGGGCTATTTTTAGCGGCTTCATAGCTGTCGGCGGTGATATAGTAGATCTTATCCTGGCCTTCTTTCAGGCGGGCGACATACTCTTCCAGGGAGACATCCTGTGTTTCACCGGCAGAATAGGTCGAGGCGAAGCGCAAGAGCCTGGCAATCGTTTCGCGGTTGGCGTTGTCTTCGAGCAGTCCTTCTTTCAGGACGCGCCCGAACTCTTGCCAGAAGGTGGCATACTTCTCCTTCTCATTGGCTGCCATATCTGTGAGCATGCCCAGCACTTTCTTCACCGCGTTGGAACGGATGGTATCGATCATCCTGTTCTGCTGCAATATCTCACGCGAAACATTCAAAGGGAGATCATTCGAGTCTATCACGCCGCGCACGAAGCGCAGGTACCTCGGCATCAGCTTCTCAGCGTCGTCCATAATGAAGACGCGGCGCACATACAGCTTGACTCCATGATGGAATTCGCGGGTCCACAGATCAAACGGGGCGCGGGACGGGATGTAGAGCAGCAAGATATACTCGTAATTGCCCTCCATGCGACTGTGGACATGGGTCAGTGGATCGCTAAAATCGTGTGAAACGTGCTTATAGAACTCGTTATACTCCTCCTCGGTAATCTCGCTTTTCGAGCGACTCCACAGGGCGGAAGCGCGGTTCACCACCTCATCCTCACCTTTGTGCTCGCCTTCCTCCTCAGACTTCATCACGATGGGCAACATGATGTGATCGGAGTACTTGCGCACGATTGAACGCAGGCGCGAACCGTTCAAGAGTTCATCTTCACCTTCGCGCAGGTGCAGCACGACTTCGGTGCCGCGCGGTGCCATTTCGACGGTTTCAAGTGTATACTGCCCCTGCCCATCGGATTCCCAGATAACTCCATCTTCAGGACTCAAACCGGCGTGGCGCGTTTTTAAGGTGACTTTGTCCGCGACCACGAAGGATGAATAGAAGCCTACGCCGAATTGACCGATGAGCGTGGCATCTTTTTGCTGATCGCCTGTCAGTGACTGGAAGAACTCACGAGTGCCGGACTTGGCAATCGTCCCAATCTGCTCTATCACCTCCGCCCGCGTCATGCCGATGCCATTGTCATTTACGGTAATAGTGCGGGCATCCTTATCGTAGGCCACGCGGATTTTATAATCCGTGTCGTTCTCATAGAGGGTATCATCTGAAAGGGCGACGAAACGCAGCCGGTCAATGGCGTCGGATGCGTTCGAGATCAGTTCGCGGAGAAATATCTCCTTGTTGCTATATAACGAGTGAATCATGAGGTCGAGCAGTTGCTTGACCTCAGCTTGAAAGCCCAACGTTTCTTTGTGCGTGTCTACAGTCATAGGTGTTGTATTTTCCTCCTCTACAGGACCTGGAACTACCGTTTTTTACATTCCTCTGCTCTTGAGGATTGCTTGCAGCTACACTTTATCAAAATATCGCTCTTTTGACAACTGTCACTTGACGGCTTTACCGATTCAGACATTTCAAAGTTTGACCTGTTGATATTTTTCGCTATAAAATGCGCCATAGTAAAGAACATGCACAACTTCCCACCACCTCTGGAGATATTTTTACTACAGGGAAAGCATGTGGATTACTGGCAAAGATCAAAGCAAAAGCCAATCCCTGATGTTACGAGGGTCGTGTCAACTCAAATGAGTGTGTTTCTCGCGAGAAACACACTCATTTGAGTTGACACGACCCTCCCTTACAAATGTGGAGGTTGAAGAATAAGCGCATCAATGGGGCTTTTGACAGAGTCAAAAGCCCCATTGATGCGCTTATTCTTCAACCTCCACATCTGGATAATCCACTCGAGTAAAAAGAAGACTAGGCTACAAGCGGCGCGGCAATATCCATTTGATGGGAGGCAGAATCTGCTCCAGAGCAGAGAGGTGATCGTAATAGCCGCGCTGATTCTCAATCAACCCATCTTGTAATGAAAAGATACTGACGCCATCGACCTGAAACGGACGCGATAACCATGCCTGTCCAAGGATGCGCGGACCTTGCCCACGAACTGTCCAGGTAACTGCGGCCTGTTCTTCGCTGAAGAGCTGGTAAACAGGAGTATAGGAAATCGTGGGCAAGGATTGAAAGCGATCGCTAAACCAGCGTTCGATTTCAGTCCGTCCATGGCGAGAACGTTTCATGCCGGAGTCGTATAGCTCGGCATCATCCGCGTAGAGAGCCACGATGGCGGCAACATTGTGTGTATTAAAGGCTTCTATCCACTGATTTACCACGATACAATGCAAGGTAACGTCACTTTTATCTACAGGCATGAGCATGTACCCCCCAATCTTTTTAGCTACGGAACACATCAATATAGTATATAATGTACTGGAAACGATTGATACGGGAGGTACCTGTGAGCACACTTACCACTACCACCACACCCTACATAGACGACGTGACATTTCACGCCGATGTGCAATACATCGAATCACTCTGGCAGCGCACAACCATTGGCACAACAGACATGCCGCTCATAGACATCGGAAACGGGGCTCCCCTGGTTTTTGTACCCATTCTTGAACATCTCGAATTTGTCTATGCACGCCAGGTACGTGCGCTCAGCCAGACACGGCGTGTCATCATGTACCGCCGCCATGAGACCCGCTCGCAGCCCGTTGGATTGGTTGAGCGAGCCGAAGAACTGCGCCAGGTGCTGGATAGTCTCGGCCTGGATGCGGTCGATTTTGTGGCACACGGCGATGCAGCTATGGTGCTTTTCGAGTTTGCTACGCGCTACCCCCAGCGATGCCGCTCGCTGGTCATCATTGCCCAGGGTGCCGATTACGAGATCGCACCGCATCCCTTTATCTGGCTGCTCCATGAGCTATTTGTGCGTTTGCCCGTCGAGTCTTTTCTTCCCTCCTGGTTCCTGCGCCGCACCGTCGTCAACTATATTATGGCTCACCGGCGAGCGGAAAATAAACCCATCCCAGGTCTACCTCGTCACCTGGTCGAGGAGCAGTTTCGTAAAATCCAGCTCTGGCCGCGCGTGTACAAGTTCTCCGTGCTACCCGTCATCCACTACTACGATATGCGAGAACGCCTGTCGACCTTGACCATGCCCATCCTGCTGATCAATCGCCTTAACGATGCCCTCTCGCCCGAACCCAAGACACACTGGCTATCCAAACACCTGCCCAATTGTGCCGGCTACCACGTCATCCCCGGTGGAGAACGTTTCTTCATGTACTCGCAAGCTGATGCCGTGACTCCATTAATTGAGGAGTTTCTGGTATCGGAGGATGCTCTTCCAAGAAGTTAGGAAGGTAAGCATGAGTCATCCAGCTCGTTTAGCACTCACCTCAATATCCACCACAGGTTGAACACTTCTCGGTGCCGCAACCGGACGAGGGCGTGTGCGCCTTGTCACACGTATAGGTTCATGCCCTGCTGCATCCTGTTCGCTCATCCATTGGGCCATACTGCGCTCGGGCGAGCGACGGGAAAGTAACCAGTACGTGACGA
>Ga0209701_10001574_pt1 | contig 14733 bp, 6 predicted proteins | sample CZO8metaG_4_FD_188356 | JGI IMG/M metagenome (GOLD analysis project Ga0209701, IMG submission 188356) | Vadose zone soil microbial communities from the Eel River Critical Zone Observatory, Northern California, USA - CZOApr15con2H3.8 metaG... | ecosystem: Environmental > Terrestrial > Soil >...
TATATGCTCGGGCTACTGGCAACAGTAGCAATCTTACTCATTATGAGTGCTTGCGGTTTGGGAAGCTCCGGCAGCGGTAGCCAGAGCAGCAAGACCGGCGCACAGGTACTGCAAAGTACCGTGAACACGATGAAGCAGCTTAAGACAGTACATGTTGACATGAAGGCCAACGCTAATATAGGGGCAGTTGGGCTTACACCTACACCAGGTTCAACGACGCCTAGCACTTTCAACATCAACATCAACGTCAATGGCGATGAGGTGTTGCCCGACCAGGCATCGCTCAAACTCACTATGGGCTTCTCTGGCCTGAATCTTAACCTTGCAGAGGTTTCGAAAGGTGACAAGATCTACTTTCAGAATAGCAAGGGACAGTGGTATGTCATAGAGAAGAGCCAAATGCTTGGAAGTAATGGCGCCAGCAATCCTCTTGCCAGCGCAAGCGTGCCCAACTTCAATCAATTGCTCGACCTCAGTAAACATGCGCAGGTTACCGACCACGGGGACCAGTCACTAAATGGGGAAAACCTGCGCCATATTACTATCACTCTTGATAAGAATGGACTGAAGGACCTGCTGAATAGCACCGGGCAACTGAACGGCCTGACAAGCTCAAGCCAGCAAATGGTCGACCAGTTCATGAACATCACCAAGAATTTCCAGGCAAGCCTGGACTTCTGGATCGATGAGTCAACTTCGTACGTCCACCGTGTAGAGATGAAGTTTAAGCTGAATATCGATGCGAGCAGCTTCGCTACACCTGGCACGACCAGCAAGGGTCCATCGGCCATCACGATCGGATTCGATACGACCATTGATCTCAGCAGGTTCAACGACTCCTCGATTACGGTGACGACTCCGGCCAATGCCATTCCTACCAATAACCCCAGCACCATCTTTACGGGTGCGTAATAAGCGGAGAGGGCTGTAGGGAGGTACTACCGGGAGCTTGATTTCTTCAAGCTCCCGGTGTTTAGCTGCCTCATGCGAATTTGCAGCGGCAAGGGGCGATGCAAGCATCCCCACCACCCGTCCACACCTCTCCCGCCCCTACGCGGTTTATAGAGCAGTTCGCAAATCCAGATCAATCCTCGTTGAGCCGCAGCGCCTGGCTCATCGACGGGCGCACAACCACGCCTACCATTGTTCCCAGGGCAAAGACGCACACGGCAACGAGCGCAATGAACGCCAGCCCTAGCGAAAGTGGAACGATGATTTGTGTCGGAATGATATGCTGGATGGCGAAAAACTCATCATTGCTGATGCTGCCCAGGACGCCTCCTGCAGGTGTGCTGGAAAAGCTCAACGTGGGCACCGCTGTTGCGGAGAGCACTACCCCAAAGACAACACCTAGCAAGAGCGCGGCGATATACACAATCACCTGTTCCCAGAGCAACACCCGCGTCACCTGTCCAGACGTGGCGCCCAGGGAGCGCAACACCGCAAAATTGGTCACGCGCGTGCGCACACTGAGCCAGGACGCGATCAGATCTCCTACTAACGTTAACAGCAGGGCGGTTGCTGCCCCAACCACCAGAATGATAATGAGGTTCAGGTACAGCGGATCGTTATGCATGGTAGCAATGAGCACCTGCCGATCATAGAGATTATCGAGGCGCAGGTCGGGCGTTGTCAGCGCTGCACGCACATGCGCCAGCGAAGCCGTGTCGCCTGCGGTACGCAGCCAGGCATGATTGATGGGTAGGTAGGGGTCAGCCCCGTAGCGATTCGCAAGTATATTTTGCGCATAGACGGTGGCGAAGGTCGTGTAGTCGAGGAGCACACCACCTGGCTGCGCGGAACTACCTGCCGTATCACTATTATTGATGGTCGGAATATGCTGCACTTCCGCAATAACCATGCAATTCAAGGTGCTGTAGGGTAAGTTGTTCACAGAGAGGGTAAAACTGTCGTTCACCTGCAATCCAAGCGTGCTCATTGTCACAGCATCGATAATCACGGGGACAGTGCCGTTTGCGGCAGCACCATGGCGAGCCACGAGCTGTGCCATCAGAGAGGTGAGCGACTGCGATGAGTACTGTGGCGTCCAGATGGCTGTGTGTGCAAAGGTCCTAGCATCAATAGCCCTGATTTGCATAGGAAGCGTTGGCGAGGTACCCGCTGTAACACCCGTGCCGGTATACCCGGCAGTCGCAGAGGTGACACCCGGAATAGTGCTATATTTCGCTGTTTCACCCTGCACGGTCAGGTGCTGAGCAGCGAGGGGAATGTCCCCGCTAAAATCGGCTCCTGATTCGTAGGCCGCGATATCGCTGATGCGCTGCGATTGCGAGGAAGCAAACACGAGGGTGAATATGGCAAAGGCGATAGCAAGGGCCAGCAGCAGCGTCATGCGTATCGCCTGGCGAGGCGAGCGAGCCATCTGCGCCAGGGCCAGCATGGAAATCATGCCCCGACCACGCACAGCGAGCCGCTCTCCCAGGCGCAACAGCGCGGAGAAGAAGCGCAGGAAGAGCAGCAAAGCCCCGATGAGCAGGAAGACGGGAGCCACGAGTGTGAGCGGCGCCGCAACGAGGGCTTTCGTGCGGGCGTCGAACAGGTTGCTGATACTGGCCAGGTAGAGGGAAACACCGTAACCTATCAGCGCAAGCAGGGCAGCGACCACATCGAGGTTGAGACGCTGCCAGAGTGGACGCTGCGTGGCGCGTGCTGCTTCGCGGCGCACAAGCAGTACGTTCATGCCTGCCGCGCGCCTGAGCAAGAAGAACATCACAATCATGACCACCAGCACGGTCCCCAGGGCATACCAGCCTGCCGCTACTGCTGACTGAGCGATCGGGCCTATGCTAAAGGGAAGAGCCTCTTGCCCTACCGCACCCAGCATACGCAGGGCGATGAATGAGACGACAATCGCAGCCAGCAGCGGGCCCACCACCAGGGCGATCACTCCCAGGCTGATACTCTGGGTAAACAGGGCACCGAAAATCTGGCTGTTGCTGGCCCCACGGCTGCGCAAAATAGCGATGGAATCGGCCTGCCGGTCAACCAGTAGATTGGCAATCAGGCCGACGAAGAAGAGGATGAGGCCGAATATTTGCAAGCTCAGGATGGCAATCGGGACCGCCACGGCCGCAGTGCGGTTGCGGAACTGATCCAGGGTAGTGGGAAGATCATATGAATCGGCTGCGGGATTGTAGACATTCACCTGCACCAGGTAGGGAGCACTGAGGGCACCATCCGGCTGCATTTCATCGTTTTGCACATTACTTATATTTGTTCGCAATACTCGACCGCAGGATGGTGAGGTTACTGATGAGTTGATCTACCTGGTTCACGGCCACCTTTGAAGTATCCAGGTGATAGCGCCAGAGCAGTTCAAATGTTTCAGGCGAGAAGACAGTATCCGCATGAGCAGCCGCAGCGAGCTGATCGAGCGCGGTGAGCAACGCCTCGTTAGGAACGAGCAGCGGGGATGAGAAGACCTGGTCCGTTTCGGTTGGCTCAAAGGATTCCCCGTGCCAGAACGCCGCATTCCCTGGAATGAGATTGAAGAGTCCCACCACGCGTAGTTTCAGGATTCCTGATGGAGTGGTGCCACCGAACATGTCCCGTGGGTTCGTGAAGAAATCCCCGCGCACGGTGATCAGCGAGCCGAGCGTTACATGCAGGTGCTGCGCAGTCACCGGGGTAAGCAGCGTTTCGATGGCCCCGTTGACTGTGCTCTGCGGAAGGCGCCCCTGCACCAGGCGAAGGTAGGGCGCGGCCTGTTCTACCGATGCGCTGATGAACTGTACCTCGTCCTTGCTATTTGCAGGCATGGGAGAGAGCAGCGTCAAGCCTGATGTCTGGATTGAGAATGGCGTTGTGCGATCCAGGTAATTCCCAAGGTACTGTTGAAACAGCGGATCGACCTGGTGCTGCACACTCCTCATAACGTTTGTGGAGAGTCCCTGCGTGGTGACATCAAGTGTAATCTCGGAGGTAGCAGGAGCTGCGGTCAGCACGTCGTGCAGTTCCGCAGTATTGGTAACTGTTGAGAAGAGCGGTACAACACAGACAATGGCGACGGCTGCGATCATGCCTATGCCCTGCACCAGCCAGAGCAAGCGTACCTGGCGCAGTTGCCAGAGGGCGAGTGTCACAACGGAGGGCCCGGAGCGACCCCTGGGCTGCGACACGCCCTGCTGTGACTTTGAGCGAACGATGATCGCATCTTCTCTCAAGAGGAATTCACTGCTCTGATTCTCATCGAGTCGCAACACCTTGCTTATGGATGGCCGCAAGACGACGCGCACCATCAAGGTCAGCGCCACGATGCAGATAACCACGAGCGCAACGAATGCGATACCAAGCGCGGCAGGCGCCACGAGTTGGAGCGGAATAGCATGCTGGAGAGCAAACCACGCGTTGTTGCTCGCCACGGTCGCACCAGCATCGATGGGTGGAACATTGAACACCAGCGTCGGGACGGCTGTGACTGTAAGCAGCACACCAAGGACGATCCCAAGCACCAGCGTGGTCGCATAGATAATACCCTGTTCCCATGTCAAGACGCTAACGATCTGTTGTGGAGCAGCGCCCAGTGTACGCAGCACTGTAAAGCTCGTCAATCGCCGGCGCACGCTGAGCCACGAGGTCAACAGGCTCCCGGCGAGCGCCAGCAATAAGGCTGCTGTTGTGCCGGCTGCGAGGAGGCCAACAAGGCTCAGAGAGAGGGGATCGTTGCGCAGGCTATCGATGAGCGCGCGCCGGTCAGACAGGCCTTCGAGTTGCAGCGGCAGCGTGCTAAGAGCAGCGCGTACGCTGGCAAGAGCAGCAGCATCGTCGCGTGTATGCAGCCAGATATGATTTACGACGATGTATGCCGTGTTCTGTCTTAACTGGACAGCGGCAAAGCTTTGATAGTCAACGATCGCGCTCCCCCCGGCAGAAGTGCTGCCGATCATGGCAATGTGAGGCACCACAGCGATCACGATGTAATGCATTGTCACGCCCGGTGACTCGGGTTTATACAATGAGAATGATGACCCAACGTGCAGGTTGAGCGCGCCGGCTGTGGAGGCATCAACAATGGCCGGGAGGACCCCGCTCTGCGTGGCTGCTGTTCGTCGCGCGGCAAGCCCCTCCAGGAGAGGGGCATCCTGTGTGGGCCAGAGCGTGGCCTGCGCGTAGGTACCAGGATCGACTGCCTGGAGCTGTACGGGGAAGGCAGCAGCGTTTGTTGCCGAGGTGTCATCCTCTACGTACCCGCCTGTGGCGGAGAGGACACCCTGGATATGGCGATAGAGCGCGATTTCCTGCTGTAAGGGTGAGCTATTGACGGTGCCAAGGGGAATGGCTCCACTAAAGTCTGCTCCCACCTGGTAGTCTGCAATATCAGATGCCCTTTGCGCTTGCGAGGCAGCAAACACCAGGGTGAAGATGGCAAACGCGATAGCGAGCGCGAGGAGCAGGATTATACGCAGCGCCTGGCGAGGAGCACGCGCCATCTGCGCCAGCGCCAGCATAGGGGCCGCTCCGCGACTGCGCAGAACCAGGCCAGAACCAAGCTGCAGCAGTAGTGGGAAGACGCGCAGGAAAAGCAAGACTGCCGCCAGCAGCAAGAAGATGGGCGCGAGCAACGCCAGCGGGGAGATAACCAGAGTCTGCGTCTTCGCATCCAGCAGTTGCTCGATGCCAGTCAGGTACAAAGAGATACCATAGGCCGCGAGCGCAAGCAGGACCGCTACAAGGTCGAGGTTGAAGCGCCGCCAGAGCGGGCGCCGGCGCTCGTGTTTCGCTTCACTGCCGGTAGTCCAGGCATCTGCACGCGAGGCGCGGTAAAGAGCGAGACACATCGCCAGTACCGCCGCGATGACGGCGGCGAGCGCATACCACTTGACGTTTAAAAGCGCCTGCACGGGGGCATTGGAGATGACGTTGAAGGAATCCTGATTCGCAACGGGTAACAAGCGCTGCGCCATAAAATACACCGTTACAATGGCGAGCGGCGGCCCCAGGACGAGCGCAACCAGGCCAAGGCTGACGCCCTGGGCCAGGGATGCACCGAACACCTGGCGTCTACTCGCGCCCCGGCTGCGCAGCACCGCGATAGCGTCGGCCTGCCGGTCAACCAGCAAGACGGCCATCAGCCCGACAAAGAAGAGGAGCAGGGCGAGCACCTGCACGGCGAGAATGGTAACGGGAATCTGTACCACGGCGAGCTGGTCGCGGAAGCGCTCCAGCGTACTGGGAATGCCGGGTAGGGGGAAGACAGCTCCGGAGAGAGTAACGATCTCTATATACGGGGAAGTACGGACCAGGGAGGGATTGCTAAAGTTCGTCGTGATCGCTGCCTGCGCGGCATTTAGCCGGCTCATGAGGTCATTCAGCTGGTCGATGGAGATCCTGGAGGGATCGAGGTGATAATACCAGGTAAGAAAGGATGGCGGTATAAAGAAGACCTGGGGGATGTGATGGCTGGCAGCGATGCGATCAAAGGAGGCAAGCAAGTTTTGCTCGGAAGCGAGCACGGTATACTCTGTGGGGGTTTTATCGCTTGATGCTGGCAGGAAGTTATCGCCATGCCAGTACGGGTCACCTGGCTTCACGTTAAAGATACCAACGACACGCATGGTGAATTGTTGACTGAAGGACGGTAGGGTTGAGGTTTCGGGCAAAGATGCGATAGTCCAGTTCAGGAGTATCACCGAACCAACGTGCAGTTGCAGGGGCAAGGCCGTTGCAGGCGTGACAGCAATCTCGACGCTGCTACTGGTGGCCCGGGGAAGTCGCCCTTGCACAAGGGTCAGGTGCGACGCAGCCGCGTCCATGGACGTGCCATAAATTGACATCTGATCAGCCCTCCCTGAGTGGCCAGGTGAAGGAAGGTCGAAAAGCGGGGTCTCAATATCAAGTCGCGGCGAGCTGTTCAGATAGGTTCCCAGGTGCTGGCGGAGAGGCCGTTTGACATCCTGGTAGACCTGCTCAATGCCCTGCGTAGATAGCCCGCCAACAGTAGCGCTGAGGGTAATCTCGGAGCTAGTGGGAGATGCGCGCAGGACACCGCGCAGTCCCGCCGTCAACATGGTTTGTGAGAGAAGGGGGACAGCGCACGCGATGATCACAGCGGCGATCATGCCCAGGCCGGTCATCAAGAGCAGGAACCAGTGCTGGCGCCAACGCCAGAGTGCAAGCGTTACTACCGAGGTTACGAGATGGCGACCCGTGGGCGGCTGCAAAGTGCTCGTTGCGCGATTCATCTTACCCCCCCTGTGAAATTATCACGACAGTTTACTGTATAATTGTACGTTGAAAGCGCGCCAGGGCATCACACGATGAGTACAGCCTTGATTGTCTGGCTTGACCAGTGTAACATAACAACGAAAGATATTCTCCACAATCTTGAAATGGGTCTTGCCAACGACGCTGCGACCCTTGAAATGGGTCCTGGCAACGACGCTGCGCGTCTACGGACTGCGTCCGTCAGCCAGGACCACAGGAAGTGTCTACGGACTGCGTCCGTCAGGCAAGACCAGAGGCAGTACCTTGAAATGGGTCTTGCCAACGACGCTGCGACCTCACCCTCTGCTCCCTCTCCACTGCGTGGAGAGGGAAGGGGTGAGGCATCCGTCAGGCAAGACCCAAGGCAGTACAAAGAGGCAGGGCAGCGAGGGAGATACAACCATGAGCAGCAATTATAACGACGGGGCAGAGCAGCATTCTCCTACAAATGCCTGGAATCTCTATCTTGGTCGCGATATCTGTAGCGATGTAGAGGCTGGCCTTAACCGCGAATGGCTGGTAACGAATGGCCTGGGTGGGTATGCCTCTGGCTCTATCCTGGGAGCCACGACCCGTAGTTATCATGGTCTGCTGGTGGCTGCACTCCGTCCTCCCGTCGAACGCACCGTGCTCGTCACGAAGATCGATGAGGAGCTAGAACTCCACGACGGGCAGCTGCTCAAACTAGGCGTCAACGAGTATCATGATGGCAGCATTGACCCACAGGGGTACCAGTATCTCGATACGGTTTCGCTGGAAGGTGATATCGTTTGCTTTTCATACCAGGTACAAGACGGTCTGAAGCTGGAAAAACGTGTATGGATGGAATATGGGCAGAATACAACATATGTCCAATACAGGTTACATGATGAGGAAACCGGTAACGCGCCGGTGACGCTCAGATTGTCACCATTCTGCCTCTTTCGCGATCACCATAGAACGACTCAAGGAGCGAACGACTGGCACTTTCTGGTGGAGAACCTGGGTAATAGCTGCCGCGTTCGCGCTTATGAAGGCGCAATCTCTTTTCAGCTTATTGCAGGGCTAACGGCACAATTTACTTCTACAGGAGTGTGGTACTGGCGTGTATTACATCGACGCGACAGGGAGCGTGGGCTGCCTGAGTTGGATGATGTTTACCAGCCTGGTATCTTCGATGTGAAGATTACCCCCGGCGGGTGCATCACGCTTATTCTCAGCGCTGAGAGCGATCTGCTGGGTAAGTCCGGCTTTGGCGGACCACAACACGAAGAGGCCGTGACACAGGCGCACACCCGTCATAAACGCCGCATTAAGCAGCTTTTGGACATAGCTGACCGCTCAATCGATAACCTACCCAAACGCGACCCAGTTCACGCTCGCCTGGTCATCGCCGCCGACCAGTTCATCGTTGCCCGCCCGCAGTATACCGGCAATACCACTGATAGCACGGCAATCCGGCTCTCTCCAGACCGTAAGACGGTAATCGCGGGCTACCCCTGGTTCACAGACTGGGGACGTGATAGTATGATCTCTTTACCGGGCTTGTTCTTATGTACAGGCAGATACAGCGAAGCGCGTGGCCTGCTGAAAGCCTTCGCGGCCTACACACACCAGGGGCTTATCCCCAATCGTTTCCCCGATAGCGGAGAGGCCCCGGAATATAACACCGTAGACGCCACACTATGGATGTTCCATGCGCTCCAGAGCTATACGAAAACTACCGGTGACTGGTCTTTGCTGAAAGAACTCTTTCCCAAATTGAGCGATATCATTTCATGGCACGTGCGAGGCACGGATTACGGTATCGGTGTTGATCCGAGTGATAGTTTGCTGCACGCAGGAGTGCCAGGCGTACAGCTCACATGGATGGATGCGAAGGTTGGCGATTGGGTGGTTACGCCGCGCCGTGGGAAGCCGGTGGAAATCAATGCTCTGTGGTATTGTGCGCTGGCCTGCATGGAGAGCTGGGCGATGCATCTTTCGATTGACGCGCTCCAATATGGCCAGATGCGCGTGCAGGTTGGCGAAAACTTTGCCCGGCGATTCTGGTATGAGGAGGGCGGCTATCTCTACGATGTAATAGATGTTGATGGTGTTCCCGGGCAAAACGATGCTTCACTACGCCCCAATCAGTTGTTGGCAGCATCGCTCACACACAACCTGCTTTCCGAGACGCAGACCCGCAGCATGCTACAACAGGTGACCGATCATTTATTGACCTCAATGGGTCTGCGCACCTTAAGCCCCGGTGATCCGGCTTATCGCAACCACTTTAATGGCAACCAGGTGCAGCGCGACAGCGCCTATCACCAGGGCACGGTCTGGCCGTGGCTAATCGGTCCGTATATCGATGTCCACCTGCACATTTACAACGATTGCGCGGCTTTGTTGCCGCTGCTACAGCCACTGGTACGCCATTTGTGGGACGACTGCATAGGTACGGTCTGTGAAGTTGCGGAGCCAGAACCGCCTTTTGCCCCCGCAGGCTGCTTCGCACAAGCCTGGAGCGTAGCCGAATTGCTGAGAGCATGGTTAGCTGTTGCCGGGTGAGAGGACGCATCACTCACCACTCCTAATAAGGCGGCTGCAGTTGCGGAGGCATTGGATAGGTTGCCCCTGGCTCGGGCAAAAGGGGCTGCTCACCATGCGGCGATACATTCAGATGCGGCATGCCTGCCAGAATCGATGGCGACTCGTACTGGCCATTGTCAATTGGCTGATTGAAGAGCGCCTCGAAGAGAGGACCCTCTAACGTCTCTTCTTTAATCAGACGCTCGCTAATCATTATCAAGCGAGTCTTGTTCTGTAGCAGCACACGATACGCTTTATCGAATGCTTCCTGGATAATACGACGTATCTCTTCATCGATTTCGCGTGCGGTCTGTTCACTGTAGTTACGTTGTTCGCCAAAGTCACGCCCCAGGAATACCAGTTCTTCTTTGTGGCCCAGGGCCATCGGACCAATACGACTACTCATGCCATACTCAGTAACCATCGAGCGAGCAATCTTAGTCACGCGCTCGATATCGTTCGATGCGCCGGTCGTCACCTCGCCAAAGATAATGAGCTCGGCCACGTGACCGCCAAGGGCGTACGCGAGCATATCTTCAAATTGCGGCTTGCTCCACAGGTAGCGATCTTCGGTAGGCAATAGCATAGTGAAACCGCCGGCCTGGCCTCGCGCTACAATTGAAACCTTGTGAACCGGATCGCAGTTGGGAAGCATGCGCGCAACCAGGGCATGGCCTACCTCGTGGTATCCAGTGATAGCTTTTTCCCGCTCGCTAATGATGCGGCTCTTGCGGGCAGGGCCAGCCACGACGCGATCTATGGCCTCCTCGAGTTCGCTCATGCCAACTTTGCGCTTGTTACGTCGCGCAGCTAGAATAGCTGCCTCGTTGAGGAGGTTAGCAAGATCAGCACCGGAAAAGCCCGGAGTCTGCTTCGCCAGGGTTTCCAGCGTCACACTCGATTCGAGGGGTTTGCCCTTGGCATGGACCTGTAGAATGGCAATACGTCCACGAATATCGGGACGGTCAAGCACCACCTGTCGATCAAAACGTCCAGGGCGCAGCAAGGCGGGGTCAAGCACATCGGGACGGTTTGTGGCAGCAATCACAATCACATTGGTGTTTGTGTCAAAGCCATCCATCTCTACAAGAATCTGATTCAACGTTTGCTCGCGCTCATCATGCGAGCCGCCCAGTCCCGCACCACGCTGGCGACCGACCGCATCGATTTCGTCAACGAAGACGATACAAGGGCTATTGCGTTTAGCCTGGTCAAAGAGGTCGCGCACGCGACTGGCGCCAACTCCAACAAACATTTCCACAAATTCGGAACCGCTGATACTGAAGAATGGCACGCCAGCTTCACCAGCCACAGCACGTGAGATGAGCGTCTTACCCGTTCCTGGAGGGCCAACGAGCAACAGCCCTTTAGGGATGCGCGCGCCAAGGGCGGCAAATTTGTCGGGGAATTTCAAAAACTCTACGATTTCCTCCAGTTCCTGCTTGGCTTCGTCAACTCCGGCAATGTCCGCGAACGTCACCGTCGGTTTGTTGCCCATAAACATACGTGCACGGCTCTTGCCGAACGATAACGCCTGGTTGTTGGTACCCTGGGCCTGGCGCATCATAAAGATAAGCACACCCGCGATCAGGATAAAGGGAATAAGCCCGCCCAGTATGTTGAGCCACGCACCTAAGGCGCTGGGCGGCTCGTACTGAAGCACCAAGAACTGGTTATTTGTATAATCGATATTGTTGTCTTTGAGCACTCTCGTTATGTCAAAGGTATCGTTGATGGTGGCTACCTCTTTATTTGAGGTCCCCCCTCGCGCGAGTGTAATAGTATTGCTGGCGACTGTGAGCGTGTCTTTCTGCCCTGTGCTTATATCCATCCTGATATCATTCAAGATAATAGACACATTGACCGGGGCTGTGTCTGATGGCGGACGGAAGAAGACCACGATCACCAGCACGATGGCCAGTGCCAGGACAAGCCAGATAAAGCTAGTTCTCAACCATTTCCCACTACTTGACATGGGAGTTCCTCTCTTATAGCAGACAAGCAGTCAGGCTCTGCCAAACTTCCCTTCCGATGATTCACACGCTCTGGCTACCTGCTGTCGGTATTTAACTCTTTTTGGGGTTATTATAACACACTTCTCTCTATCTCACGTAGAGGGCTACTTTCATAACTATATTCTTATGCTACCGGACGAGCCAGGACAAGACCCCAAACCATCTCCGCACCAGCTGCAAAAAGTGGCATAGCACAGGCCTCTAATGTAGCACAAGTGGTGCAGACATCATCAATGATAACGATTCTACGTCCGTAGAGCGTACCGGTTGCAAATGCAGGGGTACAGTGAAATGCACCAGCAACATTTTGATGACGATCTTTGGGATTCAAGTCTACCTGCGCAAGCGTCGCCCGGTGTCGCACCAGGATGTTCTCGTATAGCGGGACGCCTAGCTGGGTAGAGCAAACCCTTGCCAATAGCGAGGCATGGTTATAGCCGCGCTGACGTTGCCGCTCGCTGTGAAGAGGAACCGGTAGGATGATGTCGGCATGTAGCCCATAACCGGTATAAGCCCGTGCCAGCAGTTGACCCAATGGCTCCGCCAGCCGGGTGTTCCCATTATATTTCAGGGCATGAATACACGCACGCAAAGGCTCTTGATAGGCGCTTACGGCGCGCAGCCCACTCATGCTGAGTGGACGATACTGGCAATTTTTACATTTCCCGCCTGGAGGTAGCGGTGCCCCACAATGCTGGCAAATTGGCGAGGGGAGAGGGTGAATCTGAGCAATACAGGATGGGCAGAGGACATGGCCACTGCACTGGCAACCGGCGCAGTGTACCGGAAATAAGATATCGAAAAACTGCTGCATGACAGTTCGAGAGCGTTGCCAGATGATCTTTGTATTCATTTCCTACGCTCCGCACAACGAAGGTCGGCTGCTTGATGCAGCCGACCTTCGTTTCTCAATGAGTTGACTTGTGCACTAGCTGTTAAACTTGAACCTGGCTGATACGCGTGTACCAGTTCGCTAGAGCAGTGCGGGTCATATTGCAGCTAAACAGTGGTGAGGTTGGAGTGTTGGTGGTGTACTGCCCGAACGTGCAGGTCTGCCCGATGTACTCCGAGGCGATCCAGACAGAATTCCCTACTGGCACAGCAGCGCCGTAGTCACCCCAACGAGGGCGTGGAACCCCATTTCCCGTGGGACTGAAAATCTTGGTCTCAGTGAAACCATCTTGTGGGCCTAGCCCTGCTGCAGCGATATTGATAGGACCAACACCATTCTGCGCGTCAATCGAAGCATAGGCGGCGCTTGGAAAATCGTTTGGTCCAACGAGCGTAAAGGCCATTACGCCATTACCGCTTGTTGTCACGCCGATGGCCGGGTAGAGCAGATTTGCATTGTTCCCTCCAAGGTAACCTTGCTTAATCACCCTGGATGCCACGGGATTCACAATGAACCACTCGATGCCGGCTTCGTTGACATTATTGACTGTCAGGGTTGTATCGAGAGCGCCCCAGAGTTTTCCGGCCGCATAGGTTACCTGCTGCATACGGGTGTCGTTGCTATCCAGCGGCCCCTCGGCTTCGGTGAAAGGATCTGGCGCACCAAGGATTAAGGTGGCACAGGAAGGCGTGTTGAGGCACTTAATTAAGGGAGTACTGCCTTTCTTCTGAACAGCCTTCGGTGGAATGCTATACGGATTGACCGTGAGTATGACATTACTCAACAAGAGCGCAGGAGTTGCTGTATTGAGCGATGCCGTGTTCGAAAGCGTCCAGACGACCAGGTCACGCGAAGCTCCATCTCCATTAGCCTCCGCGGCAGCATCCGAACTCATGAAGTACTCGGTCCCATTGAGATTCGTGGCATATTGAGTATCAGGAGAGGTTGCGGGCCAGACTGTGAATCCAGGGTTGCCTGGTAGACCAGCGCCAGGGCTGCCGACTAGACCGATCGTATCTATTTGGACGAACGAGATCTTCGAAGCATTTGATGCGAGAAGCAGCTTTGGAAAAGCATAGATCTGTGCCGCATGGAACCCCAACCCCGGTGCGAAAAATCCGTATTCATTGGTGGTGATGTAGAAGCCGTTGGCGTCGGCACCCAGATGTGGATAGTCGCCAAGGCACGGTCCTGATCCATTTGGGTGTAGGCCCTGGCACTTATGGTTCGGCGTCCCGTGCTTGCCGTCATCCTGAACGGGTATCCGGTAAATCGTGAACAAACCTAGTGGGCTAGAGGTCTGACTAACTGCAATGTCGAGATGGTTTGGCCCTAGAAACGCACCAGTTTTCGGATCGACTTCGATCGTCAGCACAATGTGAAACCAGCGCTGCGTCGGCTTATCGAAGTAGCAACTCGGGTCGGTGACGAATTGGCCGAAGGCACCAGTTGTGCGGTTGATGGCAGGCGGGTAACCATAGAACGTGTTGAGGTCTGTCACGCCCTTCAGTGAATTTCCTTTAAGGTCATACACGTTTAATGCGTCGTTAATTGTTTCCAGGATAAAACCATTGCCCACGCACAGTCCCTGGTCAGGTGGCTCGAGCGAAAACTGGTTTCCGTTGTTGGCAAGGCGCTGCTGGCGGTGGTTAATGCCATTGAAGCTTATCTTGAGTGCTGTGCTTGATGTCGCCACCGCGTCAGCCTGGGCTGATGGACTCACGGCCGAGAAGCTAGATCCGCTACGGTTGACAACGCCGTACTTAAACTGGGGAACTGGGGCGTTACCAAGACCAGCGCTTGCGCTATTGATCTCAGGAGCCTGCAACCCATCTTTGCCAAGCGGAGTCGAGGTGATGGAGGTCGTACCGGCACTGGAAATTTGCCGGATGACTTGATTTCCAGCAGCGTGAGCACTAGAGGTAGATCCGCGCAATGCTGCCGACGCCAATAAACCAGCAATGACGGCGGCAAGGGCGAACAAGGTGAACGCGATGCTCATCTTTGAGCGGGAAGAGACGCGCATAAGCTTGCCTCACTTTCATGTGG
>Ga0209701_10001581_pt1 | contig 14715 bp, 11 predicted proteins | sample CZO8metaG_4_FD_188356 | JGI IMG/M metagenome (GOLD analysis project Ga0209701, IMG submission 188356) | Vadose zone soil microbial communities from the Eel River Critical Zone Observatory, Northern California, USA - CZOApr15con2H3.8 metaG... | ecosystem: Environmental > Terrestrial > Soil >...
ACTGTAATCGTGCTCATTTCAATTCTCCTCCTTGATTTTTGCGGCACCGAAGTGCTCGCAAATTTTGATTTAGTTCGCCGGCACCACTGCGGGAGCGCCCTTGTCCTTAACCAGGAACACAACGAATTTCGCCGGTTTGGTTTGGCTTGCGTTTCGCCCAACGACATGGACATCATCCGGACCTTCGTAGAAAGTCTGGCCAGGCGTTAGAGTCACTTCTTTTCCGCCCCTCACCTGCATCACGATTGAGCCCTCAAGGACGTAAACAAACGCACGCGCGTTGTGGCGATGGATTGGATCTGAGCTGCCCGGAGGATACTCAACCAGAAGCATCAAACCCTCCTTGCCGGGAATGTCCGCCAAATCTTTCGAAAAGACCGGGGTCACCTTCGCCTCCTTAGGCTCGGTCGTGACGGACATCAAACACACCAACATCAACAGCAGTTTTGTGATCGACATAAACAATCCTTTCGTTTGAACAAAGCCACTAAGATTTCATTGCTTGTATGCGCTGGTGCTTGCAGTTACGCGTAGCGGCGCACGAGCTGCTGTTCGGCAGCCAGCCAATCTTCGATATCGTGGCCATCCTGCCGGCCACGCGATTCGTACAGACAGTAGGCGAGTTGGGCAATCTCGTCGTGTGTAGGAGCCGGTCGACCGCCGGTGTATGCTCCCATCCCCCACTCACCTGCGGCATGCGAAGTGACGAAATCAGCTGCTTTTGTCACAACTTTCTTGTCTAATCTCACACCAGAAACGACCACGCCATTTGATATCTCTCGGATGCGAGGTTGGTTATCTGACATGGTCTCAGCCTCGTTTCGTCGCAGTTGCGGCCGCTGCGGATGGCAACTTTGCGCTCGGGGGTTGAGATGCGGGGCTCTTAAGCCAGTCTGCAAAGCGCGTTTCGCCAAGTTGCGCATTCTTTCCGGGGACTAGCGTTTGCTCAGCGATCCTCGCACCAGAATACCGTGCATCTGGGTCAGCGATAACCTCGCGAGAATCATTGAGCGATGTCAATCGCCGCCGTACAAGTTCATCGATGCGAAACGGTTCCGGGCCCCCAATTTCGACAGTGCCGTTGATAGGCTGGCCGACCGCGATCCTGCCCACAGCACTTGCGACATCGTCGGCGGCCAATGGCTGGAAGAGCGCATCCGGCAAACGCACTTTCTTGCCGTCGAAAGAAATGTCGGCAAGCTGCTTCAGGAATTCGAAAAACTGTGTCGCGTGGACGATCGAGTAAGGGATCGGTCCGCTCTTGATCAGCTTCTCCTGAGCGATTTTGGCTCGAAAGTAGCCGCTTTCGGAGAGTCGGTCGGTTCCAACGACCGAAAGTGCGACGTGATGTCCCACGCCTGCGGACGTTTCATAGGTAAGAAGGTTGCGGGTTGAAGTCTCGAAGAAGTTCATCACCGCTGCATCCTCCCACGAGGGAGAGTTCGATACGTCAATGACCACCGAAGCGCCTTTCAGCACCTCGGCGAGTCCCTCGCCAGTAAGTGTGTTGACGCCGGAGTTAGGGGATGCGGCAATTGCCTCGTGGCCGTGCTCAAGCAACTTGGTAACGAGCTTCGACCCTATTAGCCCGCTGCCGCCGATCACTACGATTTTCATGATTGTCTCCGTCATTCTTGACCAAGGCATTTCTGAGCCATCGGTCTTTTGTATTTGTTAAGACAGAGCTGAGTGGGAGTTTGTGACAACATGATTTCGTTTTGGATGAAACGCGCCGGATCGGTGAGGGATTCTCCCGAACCGCGATTGATGTGTGGAGAATGAAGTAACAAGTGAAGGAGAAGCATGTTGTGTGTGGATAGCCGGAGCGGACGATTGGTAATAATGGCCACAAATGCCAGTTCGGACGGATGCGTGAGAAGGCTCGCATGACACTAGGAGGCCAGCAATTTCGACTGGGGTCTTTTGAGATAGCCCAATCCTACCTGCAACATTGTCAGAGGTTCGTGGATTGGAGGATGCAGGTTCGATCTCCGTCGCAAAAGGTTCGTCGCTATTCATCGAACGGAGCGTTCATCAACAGATCGACCGTTGACACAGTTTTGTAGCCGGGCACGAATCGCTCGCCGAAGTCGCGCAGGAAGTTGTCGTGGCTCGTCTCCGGCTTCGCCGTGACGAGCCGACAGCACGTCTCGGCAAATCGTTGCTTCATCCTCAGTCGAGGGAAAGCGCTGAGTATGCGCTCGACATCGGCTGTCGGAAGGGCCTCAACGCCGAAGCCGCCGTAGTCGAGTCCGATGCCCATGGTGCCGACCGCCACTTCCGGCTCCTTGTGAAGTGCCAGCGATGGCGTCGAGTTGAGCGCAACCAGGTCCCAGATCAGTTGCGCTTGGCGATCCGATAAACCCTTGCCTTTGATGAACGACTGCGCGGCATCGGCGCCATTCACTTCGAAGCGATTGGGCCCTGACACACTGGCAGTGAGGCCGATGTCGTGGAGTATTGTGCCAATAGCCACGATTTCGCGGTCGTAGTCGATTCCCTTTATGCGGCCAATCGTTTCAGCGAACAGCCACGAACGCATCGCGTGATTGAACAGATACGGTTCGGAGAGTCGTTGCGCATACTCAATCACCGCCGTGATGAGCGGACCATCCGGTACGCTGACGCCTGCAATCAGTCGAGTCTGCGACGCTTCCCGATTGACGAACGTCTTCGCTGGCGCAACCATCTCCTGCTTGTAGCTGACCGTTTCATTATTCATCGGAGTCCTCCTCCGCTTCGCGCTGTTTTCGCCTTGATCGTTGTGAACCGCTTGACGAACTCGAGCGCCTTCTCGGCGACCTCCCGCCAGCCGGCGTCGATCGTCAGCGCGTGCCCGCGGCCCTGCATCTTGACGATCTCGGTCACGCCCTTGTTGCGCTTCTGCTTTTTGTAGGACGCGTTCGCGATCGCCCAGGGGACCGTATGGTCTGAGTCGGCAGAGATGATCAGCATCGGACCCCGCTCCGGGTTCGTCGAGTTGACCTTAGCCTCTGACCAAGGATTGAAGTTCGCGGACGCCGCCTGGAACAGCGGCTCGCCGGCGCCGGGGACTGAGTAGCCGAGGTACAGCTCCTTTGCCTCATCCTCGCCAACTGCATTCGCGAAGCTATAGCGGAACTGCTCGTAGGTGAGCGGGACCGCACGGTTCCAGTTCGCGGGGTTGCGCAGGGCGACGCTGGACGCGCGCAGCGCCGAGATCGGCAGCGGGAGCACGCCGCGGAATGGAGCAGGGCTGATCGCGACCGACGCGACGCCGAGCCCACGCCCCGCGAGAATCATGGTTAGCAGGCCCCCGAAGGAGTGGCCGATGATCACGGGCTTCCGATCCAGGCGGCGGATGATCGCCTCCTCATAATCGGCGATTTCGCGGATCCCCTTGCCCGCGAACACCTCAGGGTGCTCTCTGGCCGCGGCCACCGTCTCGGGATCGTCAGGCCAGCCCGGTGTCAAAGCCACGTAGCCGGCCTCCTCGAAGAGCTTCACCCAGCGGTCCCAGCTGGAGGGCAGCAGCCAGAGTCCGTGGACAAAAACAACGGGCGTGGCGTTCGAGGCGTTCGCGCGCTCGACCTGCGCTGCCTCGTGCTCAGTGATGGTCGACTCTTCTGCCAGTCCTTTGCCCGAGAGAGTATTGACGCCCGAATTGGGTAATGGGGCGATCGCCTCGTGTTTCATACTTCTCCTTTCATGATTGACCGATTTGTTTCAGGTCCATCGATCTCCTGTACTCGCTATGACAGAACTGAGAGGGACTTTGTGACACACTGCCTGCTCATCTGGATGAACGCGCAGCTAGCGAAAGTAAGATCTGGAAGGAGAAAGCTAATTTGAGCGGACGGTACATCTGGACAGATGGGAAGACTGATGACGGAAGTCCATCTAGGTTAGGAGGTCAGTAATTCGCTGAGTGTTTTTTGGGGCTGCCATTCCTGCTGGCTCCGACGATACGATGTCGCGTCCGCATCGATGAGTCCAAGCAGGGTCTCCGTGACAATCCGCCCACCAACCGGACCGAGCCGATTACCTCCCGTACAGACATCGGCTTCTTCAGCGCGTAGCGCGACGGAACCAACTCGTCGAGCCCCGGCCTATCGGGTTGTGAGGTTTTCCTTGCTGTTCCTTGTGTGTTCATCTTTGCATCCCCTTCCGTGTGAGGTGTTATCCAAACTCACAGTCGTCTTGCGCATGTTTGTCTCCTCCTGCTCGGATTTCGTGGAGGAATCTGCAATTGCATGCTGCGAATTCTGCATAAACTTTCCCTCTCAATTCTTGATCGATGTGAGTAATGACGAGGCGCCCAGTCGCACCCTCGCCTCCTATGACAGGACAGCCCTCGTAACCGTGACAAAAATTACCTCCGACAAACCATCTCCCTCACGAAGCAGCAGGTAAAAAGACCGATGTCAAGGAAGGGACGTTTCTCCGCGAAAAAAATTTGGGCAGATCTGTCACAAATTTCGTTGCTAGCCGGTCTTGCTTCGATAGGCAAAGCGCATGAGCAACGATGAAAATAAGAACGAAAGCAGTCCAGCCCACACGGAGGACTACTACGAGGCAGTCGTTAGTCAGGAGCAGATCTATCTGGATGAAGTAGAGGAAAACCTGCGCGCGATGCTAGCCTTCGACGCAAACTCTGCTCCCCGCACAGCGCAGAGCCTCGATGAACAGCTGGACCAAGCCGCTGAAGAACTGATCACTGGCGATTCCGACGATGCTCCCCTTAGCGAAAAGACAATCACCGAAATGCTAAGCAGACCACTATTGGGAGGAAGTTCGCGCTAGCGACGTTGGGTACGCAGAAGATAAACTAAACTATGACAGAAGAGCCTCCAGCGCAAACGCCACCACCCTTTCGCACCGAGCTGGAGACCCGTGAACAGGATGACAGCCTGTCAATATTTGCCAGCGTGCGTACACGGCTATTCGGCATAGCACACGCACACACCCGCCGCGAAACCTACATCGGAACGTGGCTTCCCGAACCGGTGGACACCAGCTGCGATCCGGGAATAGGTGCGGAGTTCTCGTGTCGCGCGATGGCGTACCCGTGACGCTCGCGACGATTGATGCCTCCGCGCAAGGCATTGATCAGATTATGTGGTTCCTGAGACCAAGGAAGGTTGCGGCGATCTTAGAGTTAGGCCAAAGATTGGGCGACGGTTACGCGTCTGGACCGGCTGCCCTAGCGCGGCTTGCGTCCGCTTGACAAGAAATCTGCCCCCGGCATAACCTTTTCTAGCATTCAAACGAGCCCACCAAGGTTAGATTTGCTCCGAGGTGCGGTATGGGGGCCAGTGTAAATACCTGTGCGTTGTTGGTGGGCTTGGCAGTTCTTGCTGGCTGGAGGCTCTCCCGCTTTTCTGAGCCTCCGCGTAAAGGTTGTGTTCACAGGCGTGGTGGGGTAGGTTTCCTCGCTCTCTTCTTCTCCATAGTATCTCCCGAAGTGGTTATTATCGGTCCCGGCCCCGACGGCGTGTTAGGCACGTCGGATGATGATACATTTCAGCTGCAATTAATCCGGCCAGCAAGTCCTTCCGTCACTATATCCGCGCACACGAGAGTTGCGCAGCGCCGATCTCGAACAGACTTGTGGATCAATGCATTTGTAGCCGCAGGAGACCCCATCCTGGCTCCACGAACGGGTTGCTCTTTTGTCGCGGATCGGCCTCTTGAACGTCAGACGCACTTCCAGGCTCCAATCTCGATCCATTCCCCGCCACTTGTATCATGATCTGCTCTAGATTTTGCGTCTACATCTGCTGAGTGAAGTATCTGTCCTCAGTTTGTCTTCTTCAGAAGCCCGATTGATCTTCCGACGAACTGAGATGCCGATCATTTCAGCTGCATAGCTTGTTGCGATCGAACTGCAGAGACTGGCGCCTGCTAATGAACGCATTTTCGGCTCGAGTGGTAATGACGCCGTAGGGGATCGTTCGTGGAACTTTCGGGGTACTCCTTCAATCGCCTCCGTGATGACGGAGAATTCGTTCTGTACCGGGCTCACGCGAAGCAAATAGAACTGCCTTCCGTTCTGCTGCTGGCCCCGGCTTCAACTCGGCCCAGCCCTGAGACACTCAAGAAGATCGATCACGAATACTCATTGAGGAGCGAACTGGACTCGGCCTGGGCGGTGCGGCCCCTGGCCCTTTCAGAGCGAGGCGAGCAGATATCGCTCGTACTTGACGATCCTGGCGGCGAAACTCTCGATGGATTCCTTTCAGGGGCGATGGAGATGACGCAGTTCTTACGAGTCGCTGTCGGCCTCGCAACAGCACTCGGCGGGTTGCACGAAAGGAAGCTTATTCACAAGGATGTAAAGCCGACCAATGTTCTGGTTAATTCCGCGACGGGTCAGGTCCGGCTCATGGGCTTTGGGATCGCTTCCCGCCTTCGGCGCGAGCACCAGCCCCCCGAACCTCCCGAATTCATCGCCGGAACACTTCCTTACATGGCTCCTGAACAAACCGGGCGAATCAATCGCTCGATCGACTCGCGAAGTGACCTCTATGCCCTCGGCGTCACGCTTTACGAGATGCTGACCGGTAACCTGCCTTTCACAGCTTCCGATCCTATTGAATGGGTACATTGCCACATCGCGAGGCATCCGGCGCCGCCTCACGAACGAGTGACGAGTGTGCCGGCCTGTGTCTCTGCGATCGTGATGAAACTGCTCGCCAAAACTCCCGAGGAACGCTACCAGACTGCGTCCGGCGTGGAGAGTGATCTTCGGCGGTGCCTCGCTGAATGGGAAGCGCACGGGTGCATCGCGGATTTCTCACCGGGCCAACATGACGCTCCAGATCGTCTGCTAATCCCTGAGAAATTGTACGGGCGAGCGCGAGAGATCGAGACCCTACTTACTGCGTTTGATCGTGTGGTAGCCGGCGGCAGGCCGGAGTTGGTGCTGGTTTCCGGCTATTCCGGAGTCGGCAAATCCGCCGTCGTCAATGAGCTGCACAAACCCCTGGTTCCTCCGCGTGGCCTTTTTGCATCTGGCAAGTTCGACCAATACAAGCGCGATATCCCTTATGCCACCCTAGCGCAGGCCTTTCAGAGCCTTATCCGCCCACTTCTGAGTAAAAGCGAAGAGGAGTTGAGCAAGTGGCGCAATGCCCTTCATGAGGCGCTGGATCCGAGCGGACAACTGATGGTGGGTCTGGTCCCGGAACTGAAGGCTATCATTGGAGAGCAGCCACCGGTTCCTGAACTTCCGCAGCAGGACGCCCAGCGCCGGTTCCACCTGATATTCCGTCGATTTATCAACGTGTTCGCCCGGCCGGAACATCCCCTAGCCCTGTTTCTGGACGATTTGCAATGGCTCGACGCGGCGACGTTGGACCTGATGGAGGATCTATTAACGCAGCCGGACGTGAAGTATTTAATGTTAATCGGCGCCTATCGGGACAATGAAGTGGGCCCCACACATCCGTTGGTGCGCAAGCTGCAAGCGATGCGCGAAGCCGGAGCCGTACTGAAGGATATCGTGCTTGCGCCTCTAACTCGTGAAGACCTGGACCAGCTGCTTGCAGATTCTCTTCGCTGTGAACCGAGGCATGCTGGCCCGCTTGCGGAATTGGTTCATGACAAGACAAGCGGCAATCCATTTTTCGCGATCCAATTTATTTCCGCACTTTTTGAAGAGTGCCTGCTCACCTTTAATCATGTCGAAGGGCAATGGTCTTGGGATCTGAGTGGCATTCACGCCAAAGGGTATACCGATAATGTGGTGGACCTCATGGTCAGGAAGTTAACCCGCCTGGTCCCTGAGACCCAGAACGCATTGAAGCAGCTAGCCTGCTTGGGCAATAGCGCAGAATTCGCGATGGTAGGTGTGGTCTACCGAGACTCAACGGAGCAAATGCATGCCCAACTTGCGGAAGCGGTCGGGGCGGGTTTTATCTTGCGCTCAAAAGACTCGTATCGCTTCCTTCATGATCGCGTTCAGGAAGCAGCGTATTCTCTAATCCCGCAAGAATTGCGCGCCGAGACGCATCTCCGGATCGGCTTGTTGATGGCATCACACACACCTGCAGACAAACTTGAGGAAGGGATCTTCGAGATCGTCAACCAACTCAACCGTGGGCTTGACCTGATCACGTCGATTGCGGAGAGTGAACGCATCGCAGAATTAAATCTCATTGCGGGCAGGCACGCAAAGACTTCAACCGCGTACTCCTCGGCGCTTAAGTACCTCCGCGCGGGACGGGGATTGTTGACAGACGAGACTTGGAATCATAACTACGACCTTGTCTTCTCAATCGAATATCTCTTAGCCGAGTGCGAATTATTGACCACGGATATGGCTGCCGCAGAAAATCGGCTTTCTATGTTGGCCGAACGGGCGAAAAGCGCCCATGATCTCGCTCTCGTCACACGTTTGCGCCTGACGCTGTATACAGCTTTTGATCGCAGCGATCGTGCCGTGGAGGTCTTTCTTGAATACTGGAGAGGCCGCGGCACGGATTGGTCCGCGCACCCTACCGAAGAGGAAGTATTGCGAGAATACGACCAAATCTGGTCCTCGCTGGGAAACCGACAAATCGAGGAACTCGTTGACTTGCCCTTGATTACCAATCGGGATGTGCTCGATATGCTGGATGTCTTCACTGAGATCGTGACACCTGCATTGTTCATCGATGCTAAATTGCTTGCCCTCGTGATTTGCCGAATGGTCACCCTCAGCCTGGAGCACGGCAACTGCGACGGATCGTGCTACGCCTATGTATGGTTGGGTATGCTCGCTGGACCTCACTTCGGAAACTATCCGGCCGGATTCCGGTTTGGCAAGCTTGGTTACGATCTGGTGGAGCAGCGTGGATTGCATCGCTATCAAGCCCGCACCTATATGTCTTTTGGAACTCTTATCATTCACTGGACGAAACACGTCAAGGCAGCGCGAGAACTCCAGCGTCGCTGTTTCGACGCTGCGAACAGGATCGGTGATCTCACTTATGCCGCATACAGCTGCAATGTTTTGTACACAAATCTTCTCGCGGCGGGAGACCCTTTAGCCGAGGTGCAGCGTGAAGCTGAGACTGGTCTCGAGTTCGCGACTAACATCCGGTTCGGTCTCGTAATAGATTGCATTACTGCGCAGCTCGGTCTCATCCGGACGCTTCGTGGGTTAACCCCAAAATTCGGCGCGTTCAATGACGAACGCTTCGACGAGCTTCAGTTCGAGCGTCATTTGGCAAGTGACCGTGTTTTGGCGCTGCCGGAGTGCTGGTATTGGATCCGAAAGATACAAGCGCGTTTCTTTGCGGGAGACTATCCTGCTGCGATTGAGGCGTCATTGAATGCAGAACGATTGCTCTGGACATCGCCCTCCTTCTTCGAATTAGCGGAGTATCACTTTTACAGTGCGCTCTCGCGAGCTGCGTCCTGTGATTCTGCAACTGACGACTCGCGACAGCGGCATTTCGACGCTCTGGCTGCTCACCAGAAGCAGCACGAAATATGGGCGCAGCATTGCCCGGAGAATTTTGAAAACCGCGCCGCACTCGTAGGCGCGGAGATTGCTCGGATCGAAGGCCGCGTGCTCGAGGCCGAGCATCTATACGAACAGGCCATCCGCTCGGCGCACAGCAACGGCTTTGTCAATAATGAGGCGATCGCCTACGAGGTCGCCGCGCGATTCTACGCAGCACGTGGGCTCCAGAAGTTCGCAGACTGGTATTTGCTCGAAGCCCTGTATTGCTATCAGCGCTGGGGGGCCGATGGCAAAGTAGGGCAGCTGGACCATTTATATCCTCATCTCAAAAAGGAATCGTTGATCTCGACCCCGACGAGCACAATCTTGGCGCCTACCGAACTTTTGGATCTGGCCACGGTGATCAAAGTCTCGCAGGCAGTCTCGGGCGAGATGGTTTTGGAAAAACTGATCGACAGTCTCATGCGCACGGCCATCGAGCACGCTGGCGCTGAACGAGGTCTCCTGATCCTTCCACGAGGGGATCAGTTCCTGATTGCGGCAGAGGCTACCACCGGCGGAAACGATGTCACGGTGCACCAGGGAGAGGGTGCCGACAGTGGAGCCGCGATGCCGGAGTCGCTCGTGCGCTATGTAATGCGCACTCAGGAGAATGTGATTCTCGAGGATGCATCATCTCAGAATCCGTTTTCCGCCGATCCCTACATCGTTCAGCGCCACCCTCGCTCCGTTCTCACTTTGCCATTGATCAACCAAGGCAAACTCATCAGTATTCTCCACCTTGAGAACAATCTGACGCCTCGCGTTTTCACTCCTGACCGCATCACCGTGTTGAAGGTGCTTGCGTCGCAGGCAGCGATATCCCTTGAGAATACGCGGCTTTATCGCGATCTTGAAGATCGTGAAGCGAAGATCCGGCGCCTGGTGGACGCCAACATTCTGGGAATCGTGACCTGGAATGTCGAGGGTTCGGTCCTCGGAGCCAATGAAGCCTTTCTTCGCATGCTGCAATACGATCAATCAGAGGTTGCTGCGGATCGCGTTCGATGGTGGGACATGGTACCCGCGGACTGGCGTGAGCGCACTGAACGCGCTTTGGCAGAAGTAATGCAGACCGGGACGGCACAACCCTTTGAGTCAGAGTTATACCGGAAAGATGGCAGCCGCGTGCCCGTGCTGATTGGAGCCACGTTGTTCCACGAAGGAGGGAAGGAGGGTGTCGGCTTTGTCCTCGATGTGAGCGAACAAAAGCGGGCCGAAGCCCGGTTGCGGGCTGTGATGTCGGAGCGAACGCGCCTCTCGACGGTCCGTGCAGAGATCGCTATGGCCCTGGCAAGTAGAGGCACGTTGAGGGAGATTCTGCATCGCTGCGCTGAGACTATGGTTCGACATCTCGGTGCGGCATTTGCCCGCATTTGGACGTTTAAGAGCGGGGGCGCAGAGCTAGAGTTGGAAGCAAGCGCAGGGATGTACACCCGTCTGGATGGTCGATTCAGTCGAATCCCGGTTGGCCAGCTTAAGGTCGGCCTGATTGCCCAAGAAAGAAAAGCGCTTCTGACCAATGATGTCCAAAACGATCCGCAAATCAGTGATCACGACTGGGCCAGGGCTGAAAAAATGCAATCCTTTGCCGGTTACCCTCTGACGGTCGAGGACAGGGTCGTAGGGGTCATGGGAATGTTCTCCCGGCAAGCCCTTACCGAGAGTACGCTGGAGACCCTGGCCTTCATTGCTGATGGCATCGCACAGGGCATCGACCGCAAGCGCGCTGAGGACGCTCTCAAGCTTCTCAAGGACCAGCTCTATAGGGAAAATATAGCCCTCCGTAATGAAGTGGATCAGGCTTCAATGTTCGACGAAATTGTCGGCACCTCGAATCCGTTGAAGGCTGTTCTTTCTCGAATTGCAAAAGTCGCTCCCACCGACTCCACCGTCTTGTTAACAGGAGAAACAGGTACCGGCAAGGAACTCATCGCCCGCGCAATCCACAGAGAGTCCCAGAGGGCCAGCCGCGCTTTTGTAAGTGTCAACTGCGCCGCAATTCCCCGTGACTTGATTCCTTCCGAGTTATTCGGCCATGAAAAGGGAGCTTTCACAGGAGCCATACAAAGGCGGCTTGGCCGTTTTGAGCTTGCAGACGGTGGAACGATTTTCCTAGACGAGGTGGGCGAGCTTCTGCTCGATACTCAAGTCGCCTTACTGCGGGTGCTGCAGGAGCGGGAATTGGAACGCGTCGGGGGAGGAAAACCTATTCACGTCGACGTTCGCGTTATCGCCGCGACGAATCGTGACTTGGAAGCCGCGGTAGGCAATGGGACCTTCCGCCAGGATCTCTTTTATCGACTCAATGTGTTTCCCATTGAGGTGCCGCCTCTCCGGGAACGAAAGGATGATCTCCTGCTCCTGGTCGAGTATTTCGTGCAACGCTACGGCGTCAAGGCAGGCAAGGATATCCGCTCGATCGACAAAAAGACGCTGGATCTGTTCCAATCCTACGACTGGCCAGGCAACATCCGAGAGTTGCAGAACGTAATTGAGCGGTCTGTAATCCTGAGCTCTGGTGACGTTTTTTCGGTTGACGAATTGTGGCTTTCCAAGAAGCCGGTTCCTCTAGCACCTCCTGTGAAACCGTCGCCACACGCAAAGGGTCAGGTTGAGCCGCTCAGCGAGCGACAGATTATCGAGGCGGCCCTAGCCACGACCAGGGGTAGGGTTTCTGGACCATCAGGGGCGGCGGCGAAGCTCGGAATTCCACCATCGACTCTTGAGACGCGCATCAGGGCCTTGAAAATCAACAAACTCCAATTCAAATTTCGCTGAACGTATTCCCGCATCGATCAAGCTTGCGGAACTCGTGGAATTCGCGGAATTCGCGTGGTTCGCAAGGTGCGCGCCTGCATCGACATTTTCTTGCCCTTTTGTTTTCACAAGGTTACGAGTGGCAAGAGTTTTGCTTTTTAAAGAAGCGAGCTCAGACACAATGCCGCTGAGACGTTCACAGTGACCTGCAAAATCCAGCGCCAGGCAATCGGAAAGGATGGTGTGGTTTTGCGCGTCAGTGGGCGGATTACAGGGGACCACTTGACCACGCTTAGGACCTTGCTGGAACAAGAAAGCAGTGCATTGACTCTCGATCTCAAAGACGTGCGTTCGGTGGACGGCGAGGCCGTAAGACTCCTGGCGACCCTCGAATCGAACGGCGCAAAAATCAACAATTGCCCACTGTATATCCGTGAGTGGATCCGACGTGAAAGAGAAGCGAAGTAACGGCTGATCGCATTCGGTCAAACAACATTGTGCCTAAACAAGTGCACTTCTCCATCGCTCCATCAACTCGACTCTGAACATATTCCGTCAGTCAACCGCAACCCCCGCCATCGATCGAGACATCCCATCCGACGTCACTTGTCCCCTGCAACCAACAGGTTTTTGTTAACGAGCACGCACCCCAGACTCGTGTTGCTATTTCGCGATGAGGCGACATCACGACGCAAGCTAATACTAGGTCCTTTCCCAGCCGCGCTCCTGAGGCGTGGATTCTCTCACGTGCGAAGCCATTCTTTTGGAAGCCCACTTGCACTGACAGACAGCAAACGGGGTTAATTTCAGAAAAGGAAATGTACTATGGCAACTGCAAGAGAACCGCTCCCGCAAACCGCTTCGTCCCTTCGCTTTGAGATCGAGACCGGCGAGCACGACGACGGCCTTTCAGTTTTTGTCAGCATCCGTCCGCGTCTGTTTCGGATCGCCTGCCGCATGCTCGGAAGCGCAGCTGAGGCAGAAGATATCGTGCAGGACGTCTGGTTGCGTTGGCAGTTTACCAATCGGAGCGTAATTCTGAGCCCTTCCGCATACTTGGCGATAACAGCCACGCGCTTGTGTATCAATGCCGCCACATCCGCGCGCGTGCGCCGCGAAACCTACGTGGGACCTTGGCTTCCGGAACTAGTGGATACCAGTGCCGATCTTGGATTGGCCGCAGAGCGCGACGAAGCACTGAAGCTCGCGGTCCTCGTGCTCCTTGAGAAACTTTCTCCCACGGAACGTGCTACGTACGTTCTCCGTGAAGCCTTCGATTACACCTATTGCCAGATCGCAGACATTCTTGGTCTGGAGGAAGCAAACACGCGCCAACTCGTCAACCGCGCCCGGAAACATGTCGCTGATGGGCGTTTTACGCGCGTCAGTTCGGCAGAGCAGCGGCGCCTGCTGGCTGCCTTTCTGGATGCTGCTCGGCAAGGAGACATGGCTGCTCTGGAAGGTCTCTTTGCAGAGGATGTTACCTCTTACTCGGGCGGCGGTGGGATTACTCGCAGCGCCGGTCCCGGTTGTCGGCTGTGAGCGCGGCGCTAGGTTCATTGCCGCTCTCTCCACGTGGTGTTGGAAGGGCGTGACGCTTGACTGGGTCGAGACAAATGGACAGGCAGCCGTGCTAGTGTCGCGCGATGGCGTTCCCTTTGGGCTTACTATTGATGCCTCCGCGCAAGGCATCAATGAGATCATGTGGTTCCTGAGGCCAAGCAAACTTGCTGCGGTTTCAAGGTCAGTCCAAAAAGTGGACCCCCCAGGGCCTGCAGTTAGCTGAATGCTCCCAGCCGAGGCCGACTTTACCGATTACGTTGGTGTGGCAAACAATGTTCTCTCCAATTGCTGATCGCATGCCTAAACGAGAGATTTGACGGCCGGCTGGCAAATTGTCCGCTAACCGGAAACTATCCCGCTTTCACGGCGGGATTAGCCCTGTGAAGTCCGCTTGTGGGAAGTGATCTCCACGCTTGGTATCGGTTCGGACGGATTCAATCCGGAAGTAATCCACTTGACTGGAAAACGCGCTACTCGTTGAAGTGCCAGAGCAGTTGGCGTGCCCTCGCTTCAACTGCAACACGAATCATCGAGCGTCCTGCTCGCCGGGATGGAGAACGGCTGCGGGGGAAGATCGCTTTCGCTGAGCTTCCGAATGGAATCGACGACCGACGGCTCGCGAATCCCACGCCTTGCGGAATTCGCAAGAATAAAGACCAACCCTTTCGGTCTCATAACGCCGAAAGCCGGACGGAGCATCCGGCTTTCGCAAAGCAAAGTAGTTCGGTGGACGAGACCGGGATCGAACCGGCGACCTCCTCATTGCGAACGGGGAATCACTAAAGCTAAGACGCGTCGCCACAATCACTTAGCTTTTTGAAAGAGCCGTGAATTGCCCAACTCGCCCAACCGCCCAATCACGTAGCTTTTATCGGATGTGGACATTGGTGGTGCAGGACCACCGGATTGCACTTCGTGTATCC
>Ga0209701_10001583_pt1 | contig 14706 bp, 15 predicted proteins | sample CZO8metaG_4_FD_188356 | JGI IMG/M metagenome (GOLD analysis project Ga0209701, IMG submission 188356) | Vadose zone soil microbial communities from the Eel River Critical Zone Observatory, Northern California, USA - CZOApr15con2H3.8 metaG... | ecosystem: Environmental > Terrestrial > Soil >...
CATGCCGCCACACTTTCCGCAGTACAGCCGCAAATCTCGCGTATAATTTCCCAAAAAACGCATGCTCTACCGACGGCGTTTATCTTGACCTGATAGGAGATATCTTGTAAGAAAAACGGCAGACTGTTGTTCGTCATAGCCCGAGGAGAGGAGCCGAACCAGCCCGTGAGTGAAAAGGACAAAGCGATCACACAACTGACCTTCGACGAAGTGCTCCAGATATTAAATCTGATAGAAAAATTAGACTATGACTTCCTTCAATTGGAGGCCGGGGATTTTAAACTTAGCATAGGCAAGCGAGGCTTCCACATCGACGATGACGGTGGTCCGCAGACTGGCACAGTCGCTCCCGCCGCATCGAGCCGACAGCAAGTCAGGGCGACAACAAGCGCGGCCCGGACAACGGTGCAACAGCCGCGCGCCGAAACCAAGGCGCCTGCCGTCAAAGAGGGAACCGTGCCGATCGTGGCGCCGATGGTAGGGACCTTCTATACGGCGCCCGAGCCCGGCGCGCCGCCGTTCATCAAGGCCGGAGATTCCGTCGACGCCAATACCACCGTCGGCCTCATAGAGGTTATGAAAGTCTTCAACGCAGTCAGCTCCAAAGCGACAGGCGTCATCCTGGAGATCTGCGTCCAAAACGGCCAGTTTGTCGAATACGGACAGACGCTCTTTCTAGTCAAGCCGGAAACGAATTAAACCGGATGAGTATAGCGCGCGTTCTGGTGGCCAACCGGGGGGAGATCGCCCTGCGCGTCATCAAGGCCTGCCGTGAACTGGGAATAGAATCGGTCATTGCCGTCTCGGAAGCTGACAGAGAAAGTCTGCCTGCACGGACGGCAGATCGCGCCGTCTGCATCGGCCCGCCTCGCTCCTCGGAGAGCTATCTCAAGGTAGAGGCGATCATCGCCGCCGCATTGGGCACCAAGTCGGATGCCGTGCACCCGGGATACGGCTTTCTCGCCGAGAAGCCTGAGTTGGCTGAGGCGTGTGAAAAGCACGGGGTCAAGTTCATCGGTCCCAAACCGGACAGCATCCGCCAGATGGGAAACAAACTGGCGGCCCGGGCTCTGGTGAGCGAATACCGGATACCGGTGGTGCCCGGATCGCCGAACGTCGGCAGCCTCAAAGAGGGCTTTGCCCTCGCGGAAAGCATCGGATTTCCCGTGCTGCTCAAGGCGGCTGCGGGCGGCGGAGGTCGAGGAATCAAAATCGTCACCGAGGCCTCGGAACTTCAGCGGGCCTTTGAAATGGCCACCGCCGAAGCCAAGGCGGCGTTCGGAGATGCGACGCTTTACATCGAGCGCTACCTCCCGAACGCAAGACATATCGAGGTCCAGATTCTCGGAGACCAGTCCGGCAACGTGATCCATGTGGGCGAACGCGATTGTTCATTGCAGCGCCGATACCAAAAAGTGGTGGAAGAGGCGTTGGCCTACTCTATTCCCGAGCAGGTGAGGAAAAAAATCCGGACAGCGGCGGTCACCGCAGCCAAAAATATCCGCTATGAGAATGCCGGCACGATTGAGTTCATACTCGACCAGGAGAGCGGGAAATTCTATTTCCTCGAGATGAACACCCGTATCCAGGTCGAACATCCGGTCACAGAGATGATCACCGGCGTCGATCTGGTACAGGAACAAATCTCCATCGCTAACGGCCAGCGCCTTAGCTACAAGCAGTCGGATATCCGTTTTTCCGGCCACGCGATCGAATGCCGCATCACCGCCGAGTCTCCCCGGGATGGATTTCGCCCTTCCCCCGGAGTGATCACAGAGTGGCATCCTCCGGAAGGAGAAGGCATCAGAGTGGACAGCCACTGCTTTGAAGGATACTTCGTTCCCCCTTTTTACGACTCGCTGCTCGCCAAGCTCATCACCCATGGCGCTGACCGGCATGAAGCGATGAAGCGGATGGGGGAGGCGTTGGAGAGTTTTCGCGTGAACGGCATAGCGACAACCATTCCCTTTCTCGGCTTCCTGTTGCATCAGCAGGATTACATATCGGGAAAGGTGAACACACGCTGGGTCGAAAGAAAGCTTGAACAATTCGTGCCTTAATTTGAAGGAGAGCCTATGAGCGAGATTCGCTTTGTGGACACTACGCTGCGCGACGGACACCAGAGCCTTTGGGCCGAGGGGATGACCACCGGCATGATGCTCGCGGTGGCGGACAAGATGGATCAGGCCGGATTCGAGGCCATCGAGTTGATCTCGAGCTCCCACTTAAAAAAATGCGTCCGCGAGCTCAAGGAGAATCCTTGGGAACGCGTTCGTCTGGTCTCTCAGAAAATCAAAAAGACCCCGCTTCGTCTGATCGCCGGGCGCTTTAACGCCTTCGAGATCACGCCGCAATCTGTCTATCAGCTTTTTTTGGAGCGCATGGCCGCCAACGGCGTCAGAGAAGCAAGAATCTCGGATGAGTGGAATAACTTTGCCAGCTGGCAGCGCAAAGTGAAGTCCGCCCGCGACGTCGGGCTAAAGCCCATCGTCAATCTGATCTATTCCGTCTCTCCCAGGCATACCGACGAGTACTTCGCTCAAAAAGCGCGCGAAGCTGCAACGCTTCCAGTAGCTCGTCTTTGCCTCAAAGACCCCGGAGGATTGCTCACGCCTGAGCGCACCGCGGCGCTGGTTCCCTTGATCAACCAAAACAGCAACGGAATCCCATTGGAGCTCCACACCCATTGCACCACGGGACTCGGCCCTCTCTGTTGTATCGAAGCGATCAAGCTCGGCGTGGAGATCATCAATACCGCAATCCCCCCGCTCGCCAACGGCTCATCCAACCCTTCCCTCTTCAACGTGGCGCACAATGCCGAAGCTTTAGGCTATACGCCCGCGATCGATCGTGAGGCGATGAAGCCCGTGCAAGAATACTTTACGGCTGTCGCGAAGCGGGAGGGCTTTCCCATAGGAGCGCCGGTCGAATACGACTACGCTCAATATCTCCACCAGGTGCCGGGAGGAATGATCTCCAACCTGGGCCACCAATTGCGCAAGGTCGGCATGGAAAACCGCCTTCAAGAGGCGCTCGAGGAGACTATCCGAGTCCGCGCCGAGTTCGGCTATCCGATCATGGTCACGCCCCTCTCCCAGTTTGTCGGCAGCCAGGCGGCGATCAACGTGATCATCGGAGAGCGCTACAAGGAAGTGACCGACCAAACGATTCACTACGCGCTAGGGCGATGGGGCGAAGAGGGCGGCCTCTACATGGATCCCGAAGTCAAAGATAAAATTCTCAATCGCCCTCGGGGAAAGGAACTGACCGCATGGCAGCCTCCCGAACCTTCCGTTCAAGAGGTTAGGCGGAAAATCGGCGGCCCCCAGCTTTCGGATGAAGAGCTGCTCCTGCGGTGGCTCATAGGCCAAGAAGAGATAGCGGCTATGAAAGCGGCCGGCCCACCCAAGGAGTACTTGAGCGCAAGGCACCCCTTGATCACGCTGCTTGAGGAGCTGACCAAGCGTAAAGGCTCCGGCGTGATCCGGGTGAAGAAAGAAGGCTTCTCCCTCGTAGTGAAAAAAAAGGACGGCGGCCAGGCGCCATCCTAAGAGAAGCATCTCTCCACCTTCACGAGCGCAGATTGTATGTCTGAAGTTCACTTCATCGACACGACGCTCCGCGACGGCCAGCAAAGTCTCTGGGCGCTGAACATGAAAACAGGGATGATGCTGCCCGCGGCCGAGCATATGGACAAGGCCGGGTTCGACTCGGCCGAGTTTTTCGTCACCGTCATGTTCCGGAAACTCGTCCGCGAGCACAAAGAGAACCCATGGGATTGGCTCCGCTACGGCACCAAGCGCTTCACCCGGACCCGCCTTCGTTGGCACGGAGGACTGAAGGGCGGCTTTGAAAAAGTGCCGATGTCCGTTTTGCGTCTCCTGATGGAGCGCGTCGTCGGCTATGGCATCACGCTGAACCGGACCTCCAACTGTTGGAATGATTACCAAAGTTTCAAGGAAGAGCTCGAAGGTCTGCGCAGCATCGGCATGCAGACGGTCGTGAATCTCATCTATTCCGTCTCGCCCCGGCACACCGATGACTATTACGCTGAGAAGGCGCGCGAGGCAGCGGCCATCAAGCCCTACCGGATCTGCTTCAAAGACGTGGGCGGTCTGCTCACTCCCGAGCGCACGAGGACTCTCATTCCACTGGTCCTTCAAAACATAGGCGACACGCCTCTTGAGTTTCACGCGCACTGCAACAACGGACTGGCCCCGCTCTGCTATCTGGAGGCCGTCAAACTTGGCGTAAAAACTCTGCACACTGCCATACCGCCGCTGGCGAATGGCTCCTCCCAACCGTCCGTTTTCAATGTGGCAACAAATCTCCGCGCCCTGGGCTACACCCCGGCGATCGATGAAAGGGTTCTCGAGCCCGTGAAGCAACACTTTACCTCTATCGCCAAGAGAGAAGGTCTGCCGATCGGCGCGCCTGTGGAATACGACCAGTCCCAATATCTGCACCAGGTTCCCGGGGGAATGATCTCCAACCTCCGCCACCAGCTGAAGCTCGTGGGGATGGAGGACAAGATCGAGGCGACCTTAGAGGAGGTGGTTCGCGTGCGCGCGGAGTTCGGCTATCCCATCATGGTCACGCCTCTCTCCCAATTCGTCGGCAGCCAGGCTGCCATCAACGTGATCGTCGGGGAACGCTACAAGGAGGTCACAGACCAGACCATCCAATACGCCCTGGGAATCTGGGGCAAAGAAGGCGCCGTACTGATGGACCCTAACGTGACGGATAAGATCCTCAACCGAGCCCGGGCCGAGAAGTGGCAAAGATGGGAACCGACCGAGCCCTCTCTTGAAGAAGTGAGACGACAATTTGGCGGGCCGAGCATCTCGGATGAGGAATTAGTGCTTCGGGTCCTCGCCGGCGAGGATTATGTCAAAGCGATTCAATCCTCTGGCGCGCCGAAGGAATATTTGAGCGCTACGCAACCCGTGGCGCAACTCATCGAGGAGCTATCGAAGATGAGCAACCGCGGGCGGATTTACGTCCGAAAAGGCGATCTGTCGATTCGCTTGGAAAAAAGAGGAGGCGAATAAGAACAAAACCCTACTTCTTGCACAACCTGAGCCTCATGAGGACTTGCTGGGTGGATTCTCAAAACTCCGATGGAGAGACATTTGCAAGAAAAAATCGTAGAAAGAAGGAATATCTTGCGCTTCTATAGTGATTTCTCCCTCGCTCTTTTGGTACCGGAGCGTCAGCCTCGACTCTTGTCTGGATATTCCAAACAAACGGCCCCCTTTTTCATCGATGTAGGCGCCCACTGTCCGCAAAAGCTGCGAGAGAGTATAAAAGTCAGGCATCTTGGATCCATTGCGCCGCCTTTCTCTGCCCTTCCGCTCGATGCAATCGATATCCTGTGGGGTATAGTGAAGTTCGAGGGAGACGCCGCCTTGCGGCCGCTGCAGCCTCCTAAAGATTTCCTGGATCAACTTCTCCCCCTTTTGCGGCAGACCGGGACGTCCTCGAACGAGGAAATCACCGTCGTGATTTTCTAACTCGAAGTCTTCCAGATGCTGCTCCTCCAACGCCTGCCCAACGGCTCGAAGCGTTTGGGAGATTGAATCGAGAGTCATAAGAGCTTCCTTAGATTGGAATCGGAGCGCTCCTCTCACCACCCTACAGCTTGCGCCTCTCTCCTCGGGTCTGCGCCGGCCATCCAGGCGTCAGTGAGAGGATCCTTAACGATGACCTTGGCGCTGCCAAAGGACCAGCGACCCACGACTTTCACCTTGTGCCCTTTTTTCTCCAACCCCTGCGCGATTCCAGGATCAAAACCCGCCTCCATCCTGAGCAGCTCAGGCAAACGATGGCGCGGCGGTGTTCCGGGCGAATGACTCCAGCGCGGAGCTTCTATGGCGGACTGGGGATCCATGTGATGATCGAGCAGATGATGAAGCACTTGCAAATTGGTCTGGGGCTGATCATCCGCGCCCGGAGAGCCGCCTACGGCGAAGAATTCCCCGTCACGGAAGGCCATGTAGGAATTGAGCGTGTGGGCCGGCCTTTTCCCGGGCTTCAAGGCGTTGGGCTTCGTGGGGTCGAGCAGAAAACTGCATAGCCGATTGTTCATGACCACCCCGGTATCGCCGGCGATCACGCGAGAGCCGAAGCCGGCGAAAATACTTTGGATCAGTGACATCACATTCCCCTCGCCATCCGCAACACAGAGGTAGGTCGTGTCGCCGCCGGCTGCAGCGGCTGCGCGCAGGGCCGGCCTGGGACGAGTCCTGGTGATGAGTTTTTGCCTATTTTTCCCATGCTCCTTTGAAATCAGACGGGCCACCTGAGGGTCACCGAAGCGCGGGTCATCCAGATGGTTGATCCGATCCTCGAAGGCGAGTTTCTTAGCCTCCACCAGCAGGTGGATCACATCGGCCGGCTTCATCTTCGCAAGCGCAAAGCCCTCGACGATGTTCAGCATCTCCAAGATCATGAAACCCTGCGAGACCGGCGGCTGCTCGAACAATTGATAACCTCTGTAGCTACTGCTCAGCGGCTCCAACCATTCGGCATATCGCCCCTGAAGATCCTCTTCGCGGAGGATCCCTCCTTCGGCCTGGATGGCGGCGCAGACGCGCCGGCCGATCTCTCCGCGGTAAAAGGCATCGCGCCCTTTTTTTGCGATCTGGTCCAAAGTTTCCGCAAGCTCTTTGAATAGCACTCTCCTGCCGGGCTTGAGGTCGCCCAGCGGCTTGCGGAACTGTTGCTTTACCGCTGGATAGGAGGAACTCAACTCATCGATCCTGGCGGCAAAGAACGGAGTGAGAGGAAAACCCTCCCGACCGTAGGCAACGGCGTCCCGGGCAAGACGCTCGAGATCAAAGGTTCCGTATCGGCTGTGCAATTCCATCCAGCCATCGACTGCGCCGGGCACCGCGATGCTCAAGGGACCATCCGTCGGGATCTGATTCAGCCCTTTGCTGCGGAACATCTCTATAGTCGCTTTCGCGGGCGCCGGCCCGCTGGCATTGAGGGCTTCGACCTTACCTTTCTTCTTCATGTAGACCAAGGCGAAGAGATCGCCGCCGGGACCGCAAGTGTCGGGCTTCACCATCGCAACTGTGAACGCCGTGGCGAGTGCCGCGTCCACAGCATTGCCGCCCTCTTTCAGCACCTGCAATCCGGAAAGAGACGCTAAAAGATGGCCCGAGGCAACCATGCCGTGGCGGCCGATAGCCACTGGTCTGGCCGCTTTGGAATGTACGATTGTGTGTTTCATGCCGCTCCCAACCTGAGAACCCTGGCCGCATTCAGACCTAAGATCTTTTCTTTCTCCGCCTGCGGAAGACCCAAGCCTTCCAAGGCGTTTAGGCTATTCCTGACGAGTAGGCACCCTTCTTCCGGCCCATAAGGATAGTTGGTGCCTAATACCAACCGATCAACGCCGAAGAAATCCTTCACGCATCTTAGCGTGGACGCCGGATGGTCCGCGGTATCGACGTAGAATCTTTTGAAGGAATCCAGCGGATTTTCCTTCAGTCCATATTTCTGCCGAATTTCCTCCGTACGACCGGTGTAAATGTTTATCGCTCTTTGGGCGAAGAATGCGAGGACGCCGCCGACATCCGCCACAACGAAATTGATCTCGGGGAATCGCTCCAACACCCGTCCGTAAACCAGGCGCGTCATGGCCACGGTGCTGTCAAACGCCCAGCCGAAAATCAGTGTCGGCATGATGTCGATTCCAGTGGCCTCCGTCGCCAAAGGCGCGGTCGGATGAATGTAGACCGGCAGCTTGTACTTCGCGAGCCGTTCATAAATCGGAAACAGCTCTTCCCGATCCAAGGGCTCGCCGTTTAGGTTCGAGAAGCAGGCGAAGCCGCGCAGCCCGAGCTCCTCCACGGCGCGCTGCAACTCATCCAGCGATGCCTTGATGGAGCAAGTCGGAAGAGTAAAAAGTCCGATGAATCGCTTTGGATACTTGCGACAGAACGCCGAGACGGCATCGTTGGCAATTCGCGCCAGCCTCACGGCGTCCTCGCCTTCAAAACGGTCGGCGCCGGGCGCAGGGATGCTCAACACATGAACGTCGATCCCCAAATGATCCATGTGTTCGATCCTGCGTTCGATGTCGCGGCCTTGAAACGTTGCAGTGTTGATGCGGCATTTGAGCTTTTTGTCGTAAAAGTAGGCCATGCCGCTGTGGGGATCGGGCTCCTCCAAGATCACGGCCCCGTCGAGACGCCGGAGCTCGTTGATATAGTCTTCGGGGAATATGTGCGCCTGAAAATCGATGACCATGTTACGTTTGGCTCGCAATCAATCTATATACTGTAAAGCGCCCTGGCGTTGTCATCAAGTATCTTGTTGACGACATGCGGCGGCACATCCCCATCCTCTTTCAGCTTGCGCAGGGCCAGAATCTCTGAAGCCGTATCGTTATGACCATAGTCCGTCCCAATAACGAGATGGTCCTCGCCCGAATACGTCAGCACGTAAGGAAGATCGTCATCCGTCTGGCACGCCACGTAAATTCGGTTTCTCCTTAGAACATCCTTCTTGTCCACTTTCACGCCACGCCGCTCAAACCGCCTGGCAAAGTCGTGAAGCGCATACGGAACCCACTGGGAGCTGACCTCAATGAAAGCGAACCGGGTCTCGGGAAATTTGTCCGGAATTTCGTTAAAGATGAGCCCATGAAAGGAGCTTACCACCGCCAGTTTGAATCTCGAAAAACCGCACTCGTCGGCGAAGAAATCATGCACCGCAAAACTGCCGGTCGCGGAGTGAACGCAAATCGGCAAGTCGAGCCGACCCGCTGTCTCATAGAGCGGGAAGAAGTAAGAGTCGCTCAACCGTTTGTCACCTTCCAGGCCACGTATGAAGATGCCACAAGCACCGTTGTCTTTAGCGAAGCGTGCTTCTTCGAGCGCCTTGTCCATGGTAAGAAGCGGCAACACGGCCGTCCAACGCAGCCGCTCCGGGGCACGTTTCCAAATATCGACAAGCCAGCGGTTGTAACTGCGGGTGACCGCGAGTTCCAACTCCGGGCGCCGGGTATAGGGGCGCAGAAAAATCGTCGGATAGAGCACCTGCACATCCACGCCGAGCTCGTCCATGTGCTTAAGGCGGGCGCTGATATCATCCATTTCTCTAGACTCTTTAGCCGTATCGTGACCGACGTTGCGCGCTTTGCCCTGATAAACACCATCGATGAACCAAGATTCTCCCCCGGAACTCGGGTCGTCCGGCGTCGCTACGATACGGGGTTTTAGCGCGCGCTCGGACTCCAGCATGTAATCCCAAGTTCGCTCCGTTTCTAATACATGAGCATCGGAATCGATGACCGCCATTTTTCTCACCCTCCGAGTTTCGTTTTCGCTATGCTCCGCTGGAGCCCGGATCGTTCCGTCTTGGAGCCCACAGAGCTATTACAAGCTTGACAGGTATAGTCGTACAGTTCGCCGTCCGGCAGCACCAACAGCAAACGTTCTCTAACCGGCATCGCCCTGCGGCACTTGTTGCAGTAAAGCAGCGCCGCATTGAACTGGTCAAACGACTGCTCCATTGAAACTCCCTGGAAATTCACGAAGCCTTGTGCTCGCCATGCTGTTCGGCCGCCTGGCGCGCCTTAGCCTCCTTGATTACTTTTTCCGCCAGATGCGGTGGCAGCTCCTCATAATGAGAGAACTCCATATGGAACTCTCCACGGCCACTGGTGATAGACCGAAGATCCGGCGCATATTTCAAGACCTCGGACATAGGCACCCTGCACTTGATGACTTGACTGTGTCCTTTCGTATTCATGCCAAGCACTTTTCCTCGGCGGCTGTTGAGATCGCCGATGACATCGCCCATGCAGTCGTCAGGCATGGTCACTTCCATCGTCATGATCGGCTCTAGGATCACCGGCTTCGCTTTCTCGACGGCGTTCTTGAACCCTATGGAACCGGCGATCTTGAATGCCATATCCGACGAGTCCACGTCGTGATAGGAACCGTCATAGAGCGTGACGCGGACATCCACCATCGGATATCCGGCAAGAACGCCTCCGGCCATCGCTTCTTTCACTCCTTTTTCCACCGCGGGGATGTAGTTCCGCGGGATGGCACCGCCAACAACATCGTCGACAAATTCGAAACCCTTCCCGTGAGGCAGCGGCTCGATCTTAAGCCACGTATCTCCGTACTGTCCCCGTCCGCCGGATTGCTTTTTTAACTTCCCTTGGGCGCTGGCGCTGCCCCGGACCGTTTCTTTGTAGGGCACTTTCGGCGCTTTGAGTATGACTTCCGCGCCATATTTCCGCTTCAACTTTTCAACAATAATCTCGACATGCTGCTGCCCCATGCCGGAAAGGATGAAATCCCGCGTTTCCTCATCGCGATGGACCTCGATCGTCGGATCTTCTTCCATCATCCGATGCAACCCCTGGGGGACTTTTTCCTCGTCGGCCTTTGTTTTGGGTTCCAGAGCGAAGGAGATGAGCGGAGAGAAGTGAGGGGGGCCGTCAAACTGGACCGGAGCCCTCTCCTCACAGAAGGTATCACCCGAAGAGACATCTTTGAGCTTCGCGGCAGCCACAATCTCGCCCGCGCTCGCCTCTCGAACCACTTCCTGCTTTTTCCCTTCCAGTCGAAACATCTGACCGATCTTCTCCTTCGCCTCTTTATTGGGGTTATAGACGCTCATATCGGTCGCTATCCTTCCGGAAATCACCCGCATGACCGAGAGCTTGCCGGCGAAGGGATCGATGATGGTTTTAAAAACATAGGCGGCCAAGTGACCGTTGGGATCTGCGGTCCGCTCCTCTACTTCTCCTGTGACGGGATTTTTTCCTTGAACCTCACCCTCGTCCAAAGGAGAAGGCAAATAATCAACGACCGCATCTAAAAGTTGAGGGATGCCGATCAGCCGAGTGGCCGAACCATAAAGAATGGGAAACAATTTTCCCTTAAGGACTCCACTCCGGATTGCCCGCTTGAGCTCCTCGACCGAAAGCTCCTGCCCTTCGAGATATTTTTCGAGAAGCGCGTCGTCCGTTTCCGCCACGCTTTCCATCAATTGCAGGCGCATCTCTTGAGCGGTTTTCTTAAGCTCCTCGGGAATATCGGCTTGGGCGAACTTTCCGCTGTCCCCTTCGAAGAGACAGGCCTTCATCTGGCAGAGATCCACGACTCCCTTAAAACCCTCCTCGACTCCGATGGGCAGCTGAAGGTGAACCGCCTTGGCTTCGAGCCCGTTGAGCACCGCTGCGATCGCTTCCCTGACATTGGCTTTCTCGCGATCCATCTTGCTAATGAAAATCAACCGGCTCATGTTCGACTCATTCGCCCGCGCCCATAGGCGCTCGGTCTCGACCCTGAGTCCCGTCGAAGGGCTCAGAAGAAAGACCGCGCCGCCGAAGGCGCGCATGCAATAGATGGTGTCCGCCAGAAACGTCGCGTAACCGGGGGTGTCGATAAGAGTAAGGGAAAATTTCTTCCACGCCAGGGAGTGAAATGCGGCGGAGATCGATATGCGCCGCTTGATCTCCTCCGGCTCAAAATCAAAAACCGAAGTCCCCTCCTCAACCCGACCCAGCCGCTGCGTCACCCCGGCAGCGAAGAGCATCGCCTCACCGACCGAGGTCTTTCCTACTCCACCATGACCCAAGATGCCAACGTTGCGTAGCTTGTCTGTCTCGATCATCTGCCGCCGACCTCCATTCCTATTTTCGATTGGTTGCAAAATTCCATTTCAGCACCCGTTACCTGTTTTGCTCCGCTCGCTTCTTCGACTCCTGGACTGAGTTTCTCTCGTGAATGATCCTAAGCCCCTCGAGCGTGAGAAACTCGTCTATATCTTCGATGAATGAGCACTCCGGCGCGATGACCCGCGCCAGCCCTCCGGTCGCGACGACTCTCGCCCGGGTCGCGCTCTCTTTTTGCATCCGCTGGACGATCCCGTCCACGAGACCGACGTAACCGTAAAACACTCCCGATTGAATCGAGTGGACCGGGTTCTTTCCCACGACTTCCTTGGGCTTGACGATCTCGACCCGCGGGAGCTTCGACGCCCTCTGGAACAGGGCCTCCACCGAGATCAGCAAGCCGGGGGCAATACACCCGCCAACGTACTCCCCCTTTTTGGAGATGAAGTCAAACGTGGTCGCCGTGCCGAAATCAACCGCGATGCAGCAGTCATGGTACTTTTCATACGCCGCGACGCCGTTGCAGATGCGGTCCGCTCCGACTTCCTTCGGGCTGTCGTAGAGGATCGGCATGCCGGTCTTGACGCCGGGGCCGACCACCAGAGGACTCACGCCGAACAACCTCTCCCCCAACTCCTGGATCATGCCCATCATCGGCGGCACGACACAGGAAGCGATGATGGAATGGATCTGCTCGCAGCCGATGCCCTTGGCAGAGGCAAGATGCGAGATAATGACGCCGTACTCATCGGCGGTCCGCTCCGGCTCGGTGAGAAGGCGCCAGTGCGTGACCAGCTTTGCTCCATCGTAAATCCCGAGAACGATGTTCGTATTGCCGATGTCGATTGCTAGCAGCATCGCTCCCTCATGGCTCGAGCGGGATCACGTCGCCGGCGACGATTCTCTGCAGCGCGCCCCCGTCTTGCTCGAGGATCAAAGCGCCATCGCCATCGATCCCTCTCGCGGTTCCCGTGAGAGGCTCGTCCGCCATCTCCACCATGACTCTCTTCCCTCGAAGCTCGAAGAAGCTCTCCCAGCGCCTGGCGATCCAGGGGAATCCCCTGTCCTCCAGTTCCCCATAGCACCGGTCGAGGCTCTGAATCAATTGCCCGGTGAAGGCTGCCCGGTCGGCGGTCCTTCCGGTAAGCATAAGAAGCGAAGTGGCGCTTTCGCGGATGGCCTCCGGCAGCAGACCACTAGGCAGATTAAGGTTGACGCCGATTCCAACGACGACGAAGTGGAGCCGCTCCGGGTCGCAGGAGGATTCGGTTAAAATCCCGGCCAGTTTCTTGCCTTGGACCATGATATCATTGGGCCATTTGATGGCGGGCGGCGATTCGAGAAAGGATTGGACCGTATCAGCGACGGCGACGGCCGACATGAGCGTGATTTGGGGCGCGTGAACCGGCGGGAGCTTCGGCTTGAGGATTACAGAGAGGTAGAGATTCAAGCCGGGAGGCGAGAACCAGCTCCTTCCCATTCGCCCCTTGCCCCGCGTCTGGCGCTCGGCGATGACAATCTCGCCCTCCTCCCCTCCCTCTTGCGCCCGCCGAAAGGCGAACCGATTGGTGGAGTCGACCTCGGGAAGATAGTGGATCTTCTTCCCAAGCCGCTCCGTCACTAAACCCCTCTGGATTTCCTCCAAGCGCAGAGGAGTATAATCTCTGTCTCTTAGTTCCTGCCCCATTTTCGATTTTAGACTCAATCCATCCAAATTCACTTGATCACCCTATCCGCCCGCGTTCCGATTTTGGATTTTCGATACTTCGACTTAGCTCAGCACAGGTTTTAGATTGCCGATTGTCGGAAGAAAAATCCAGCCATCGTATCCGAGATCTTTTATTCATCCTCTTTTCCTCCAATCGAAAATCGGCAATCGAAAATCTAAAATCACCTGATCACCTTATCCGCTCTTGCCAGCACTTCATGCGGAATCGTGAGGCCGATCTGCTTCGCCGCTTTGAGGTTGACCATCAACTCGAAGCGCTTCGCTCGTTCAAAGGTCGAGTGGTCATGGGTTCTCAACAAGCAGACTACTCGTATTTCCCATTTTATGGCTATTTGGCGATCAGCCTTTCGGCCCACCGCACAACCTGCCCTGCTATCTTGACGGCCTCTTTGTATTCTTTCTGCCTAATCTGCGGCCCGATCCCTGGGTATCGGGTGAACACTGCGTACCGACTTAACTCCTCTGCTTGCCTGATTGACTCAGGAATTTTCTGACCGCTCTTTTCCAGTAATGTTAAGAGTTCTGCAAGGTCATGTACGTAAGGGAAGTCTACATCAACTTCTATTAGAAGTGCCTTTATGGCCTTTTCGGCAGCTTGCTGTGCGTCAAAGCAGAGGTCCTCTAAGTAGACGCCTTTGCGTTTAGCTTTTGCCAGGGCGAGATTGCTCCGAGCTCGATTTAACCATTCCCTGGGGTCTTCGGGAGGATAGCGCTTAGGCACGATAAACTTCCTTGCCTTCTCGCAAAGCAGGTTTGATGATCAGACAGTGCGTGTCTCGATAGCGCTCTACGTCCTCTGGCGTAACCAGAAGCACATCTACTGCCTGGCCGACGCCGTGAAGATTCATGTAGATATCTCCCGCCAGACGGCTTCGGTTATATTTGCCAGCTTTCACCACCAGCAAATCCACATCGCTATTCCGTCCCATCTTCCCTCGGGCGGCAGAGCCAAAAAGAATAATTTTCTCCGGCGCGGCCACCTTTACGATGCGCCGAATAATCTCGCTTAGCTTTCTTTGGTCTACTGTCGTTTTGCGGCTCATGTTTTGTCGTCCACCGGATCCTATCTTATCATTGCCTAATTCACTACCCGCGAGGTTAGGCCTGGCTACTTACGGAGATTTTTTCCTGTTGCCTATTGCCTCATGCCTGTTGGCCTTCGACTGAGCTCAGGCCAACCCTGAGCTTGCCGAAGGGTTGCCTTCTTCACCTGATGACCTTATCCGCTCTTGCCAGCACTTCATGCGGAATCGTCAGGCCGATTTGCTTAGCCGCTTTCAGATTGATGATGAACTCGAACTTGATCGGCTGCTCCACCGGGAGGTCTGCG
>Ga0209701_10001584_pt1 | contig 14704 bp, 12 predicted proteins | sample CZO8metaG_4_FD_188356 | JGI IMG/M metagenome (GOLD analysis project Ga0209701, IMG submission 188356) | Vadose zone soil microbial communities from the Eel River Critical Zone Observatory, Northern California, USA - CZOApr15con2H3.8 metaG... | ecosystem: Environmental > Terrestrial > Soil >...
GGCCGGCGAGATGGTCGTCGTGCTGGGACCCGGATGGCCCGGAATCCTGCTGCATGAGGCGATTGGCCACGGACTCGAGGGTGACTTCAATCGCAAGGGCGTCTCGGCGTTCTCCGGCCGCATCGGCCAATCGGTCGCGAGCCCGCTCTGCACGGTCGTCGACGACGGCACAATCCCCAACCGCCGCGGCAGTCTTAACGTCGACGACGAAGGCACGCCGACTTCCCGCACCGTGCTGATCGAGAAGGGAATTCTGCGCGGTTACCTGCAGGACCGGCTCAACGCGCGCCTGATGAAGATGACGCCTACCGGTAACGGCCGGCGCGAGAGCTTCGCGCATTCGCCGATGCCACGGATGACGAACACCTTCATGCTGCCCGGCGAGTCGACGCCCGACGAGGTGATCCGGTCGGTCAAGCACGGCCTCTACGCAGTAAGTTTCGGCGGGGGCCAGGTCGATATCACCAACGGCAAATTCGTCTTCTCGGCGAGCGAGGCCTATCTGATCGAAGACGGACAGGTGACGCGGCCCGTCAAGGGCGCGACGCTTATCGGTAACGGTCCCGACGTGCTGACGCGGGTTTCGATGGTTGCCGACGATTTGGCGCTCGACTCCGGAATCGGCACCTGCGGCAAGGACGGACAGTCGGTGCCGGTGGGCGTGGGGCTGCCGACGATACGGATCGACGGAATCACCGTCGGAGGAACCCGCGCCTAGCGCGGTGAGAGGCGGCGATGGCTCAGGTCGACCCGGCATTGGCGCAATGGACGTTGGACGAGGCGCGCAAGCACGGCGCCTCCGCCGCGGAAGTATTGTGCGTGAGCGCGGAATCGCTCGCCGCCGGTGTGCGGCTGGGCGAGGTCGAGAAGCTCAAGAGTTCGCGCGAGCGCCGGCTCGGCCTCCGCGTGTTTACGGGACAATCGTCCGCGACCGCCTCGACGGCGGAGATCGAACGCGATGAGCTTGCGGCGTTCGTCGCCAATACCGTCGAACTCGCCCGTCTCACCGCCGCAGATCCATGGTCGGGTCTTCCCGACCCGTCGCTCCATCCGCAACATCTGCCCGAGCTCGAGCTTGCGGACCGCACTCACGGAATCGTGACGGCGGACGAGGCGCTGAAGCTCGCGCGTATCGCCGAGAAGGCCGCGCTTTCGTCCGACCCGCGGATGCGCAATTCGGAAGGCGCTGAGTTCAGCTCCGGCATCTACGAAGTGCTATTCGCGAATAGCCAGGGCTTTGCGGGCGAATATTCCGGGACATCTTTCAACCTCGGCGTCGCGCCGATCGCGCAAGGCGACGACGGCTCGATGCAGCAGGGTTACTGGTACACGGCGAGCCGGCGTTACGATCGGCTCGAAGAACCCGAATCGGTGGGAATCACGTCGGCGAAACGGGCGCTTCGGCGGCTCGGCGCGCGCAAGATAAAAACCGTACGCGCCCCTGTGGTCTTCGAGCCTGAGATGGCGGCGACGCTGATTCGTTCGCTCGTCGGCGCCGCGTCGGGACCTTCGCTCTACCGAGGCGCATCGTTTTTGCTCGGCAAGCTTGGCGAGCAAATCGGCGCCGCGGGCGTGACGATTTACGACGACGGTACGATGGTGGGCGGGCTGGGCTCGAAGCCCTTCGACGGCGAAGGGCTCGCCACCAACCGCAAGACGATTGTCGACAGGGGCTTGCTCGCAACCTACCTGCTCGACAGCTACTCCGCGCGCAAGCTCAAGCTTGCGCCGACGCCGGGCAACGCGGCGCGTTCGGTGGGCGAGGCGCCGAGCGTGAGCCCGACCAACCTTTATCTCGAAGCGGGCCGTTATACGCCGGAAGAAATTATCGGCTCGGTCAAGCACGGCCTTTACGTGACCGAGTTGATCGGCTTCGGCGTCAATGCGGTGACCGGCGACTATTCGCGCGGCACGGGCGGCCTCTGGATCGAGAACGGCGAGCTGACCCATCCGGTGCAGGAGATCACGATCGCTGGCAATCTGAAGGATATGTTCTTCGCGATCGAGATGGTGGGAAATGATCTCCGGTGGCGTTCATCGGTGGTTTCGCCGACGATCAAGATTGCCGAGATGATGATCGCGGGCGAATAGCTCCATACAAATTGTATACCCATCAGTATGTGTCTGGCGCGTGCGAATTAGCGCCTAAGAAGGCCGAATATAAGTCACGCGTCTGGACGGCATCCGCGATTTCGTTTGGACGGCGGCCGCGATATTGTTCTAATGCCACGCATGGAACGTGAACTGAAGGGACAGGGGCTCGCCCAGGGGCATGATCGTTTGTTCGCGCGGCTCGAAAGCTGCGGGCTGCCTAAGGATGTCATCCGGACTCTCTTCAGCCGCCATACGCTGGTGCGCTATCCGAAGGGTTCGCCGCTGTTCGACAAGGGATCTCCGGCCGACGTCGTGTTCGTGGTGCTGAGCGGAATAGTCAAAATCTATTGCGCGCGCGCCGGCGCCGCGCGCACGCTGGTCGAATTGGCGGGGCCCGGCGATCTGGCCGGTTACGCGGATTTCAGCGATAAATCCCGGGAGCGCTCGCAACTCTTTGACGCCGAGGCGCTCACCAACTCATGCGTGGCGCTGTTCACGCGCGACCACGTCCTGCATGTCTTGCGGAAACTCGAGCCGGACCTGATCCTGACGCTGGCGGAGAACGTCAATTCGCTCTGGGCCGCCGCGGTCTATCGATACGCACGCTTCCTCGGTATGACGCTGCGGGAAAGGCTGGATGTGATTTTCGCAGAGATGGCCGAGCGGTTCGGCGTGACCGACGCGCGCGGTATCTTGATTACCCCGGAGCTTGAACAGGAGGGCCTCGCGGAGATGATCGGCGGTTCGCGTCCGATGGTGAGCAAGCTGCTGATGGAGATGAAGCGGGCGGGCGTTATCGCACGCGTAGGCAAACACTACATTGTGGCGTCGAAGAGCGGGGAAGCGCGGCGCACATCCGGGCACGCGCAGGCGGCGCCGCCGCCGCGGTCGGTGGCGGCGCATGGCGATGGCACGCGCCTCGTGAATTAAAGCGGCCTGCCGGTTCAGTACGGTGAGGGATCGACGCGATTTTCCGTTGACGACGGGAAAACACTCCGACAGGGACAAGTTCCCGAGTGCAGGCGACCTAACCCCCGGCCCCTTCCCTAAAGGGAAGGGGAGTAAATTAAAAATGGATGCTCGGCGCTTTCTCTGTGAAAGAGGCGTTGCATAAGCGCCGTGGCATGGCCTCGGTGGCAAGTGTGATTCTTCGCGGAGTGGCGAGCCGCGACGATTTTCGAAGCGGCTCGCCGCGATCTACAAACTGCTACAGCTTCATCCAAACCGATTTGATCTGCGTGTAAAGATCGATCGCGTATTTGCCTAGCTCGCGGCCGAAGCCGGACTGCTTGTAGCCGCCGAACGGCGTGATCGGATCGAGCTGGTTGAAGCAGTTGACCCAGACCGTGCCGGCCTTCAGCGAGCGGGCCATCTTATGGGCGCGGCTCAAGTCGCGCGTCCAGACCGCGGCGGAAAGGCCGTAGTCCGTGTTGTTGCCCTGAAAAACCGCGTCGTTTTCATCCGTGAACGAGATCGCCGCGCCGACCGGGCCGAAAATCTCCTCGCGCGCGATCCGCATCTCATTGTTGACGCCGGTGAACAGCGTCGGGTTGACGAAGTAGCCCTTGCCGGTTCCCGCCTCGCCGCCGGCCGCCACCTTGGCACCCTCCTTCTTGCCGACGTCGAGATAACTCTTGACTCGATCAAACTGCTCGCGCGACACCAGCGGCCCGATCGTGCTCTTCTGATCGAAGGGATCGCCCATAGTGACGCCCTTGCTGAAATTCGCGAGCTTACCGACCACCTCGTCGTACTTGTCGCGCTGCACGAAAATCCGCGTGCCCGCGCAGCATACCTGACCCGAATTGAAGAACACGCCCATCATCGCGGTCGGCACGGCCTGATCGAGGTCGGCGTCCGGGAAGATGATATTCGGCGCCTTGCCGCCGAGTTCCAGCGAAACTTTCTTGAGGTTTCCGGCGGAGGCCTTGAGGATGATCTTGCCGACCTCCGTCGAACCGGTGAAGGCAACTTTGTCGATTTCGGGATGCTCGGCGATCGAGCTGCCGGCGCCGGGTCCGAAGCCGGTGACGATGTTGAGGACACCCTCGGGCAGCCCGGCTTCCATGATCAATTCACCGAGGCGAAGGGCCGTCAGCGGAGTCTGCTCGGCCGGCTTGAGGATGACCGTGTTGCCGCAGGCGAGCGCGGGCCCAAGCTTCCACGCGGCCATCAACAGCGGGAAATTCCACGGGATGATCTGCCCGCAAACCCCGACCGGTTCGCGCAGTGTGTAGTTGAAGAAAGCGGGGTCCGACGGATTGGTCTCGCCGTAGATTTTCGTCACCCATCCGCCGTAATAGCGGAAGGTTTCGGCTGAGGCCGGAATATCAAAGCCGCGTGAGAAGGTGAGCGGCTTGCCGTTGTCGAGGGTTTCGAGTTCCGCGAGTTCGTCGGCGTGCGCGTCGATGAGTTCGGCGATTTTGAACATCAGGCGGGCGCGCTCATGCGGCCCCATGCTCGGCCATCTTCCTTCGTCGGACGCCTTGCGCGCGGCCTTGACCGCCTCGTCAACATCGGCCTTGTCGCCCTCGGCGATGAGCGCCAACACTTCCTCGTTCGCCGGGTTGACGGTTTCGAAGGTCTTGCCGGATTTTGCAGCGACCCATTTTCCGCCGATCAAAAGACGCTTGGGCTTTTTGAGAAAGTCCAAGGCCGCGCTGTTCCTGGCGCCTGCCGCTGCTCTTTCAACTGATACCGTTGCTGCTGCCATGGCTGTTCTCCTCGTAGAATTATTAAGTGATTCAGTCGATCATTTTGCGCGATAACCTTTCCTGTCTGATCGGTGCCGCATATGTAGAACCCATCTCGATCGACTTGTGCAGGGTTTCCCTAACAGCTTAAGTTTGCCACGACCAGTCAGAAGCAAGCCAGCGCGGAAAATCCGGTGGACTGGAGACCCGCGCATCGAGCAGCGACCTCATTCTTCGAACGCACGTTCGAGGTCGGGAAGCGGGGCGTCGAAGTCGTCTGCGATAGTGATAAGACCCTTGGCGCTGCCCGGTACGCGCTTACCTCGTTTGGGCTGGAGTGGCGACAGGCGCGCGATCGGCTGGCCCGCGCGCGCGATAATCACCTCTTCGCCTTTGAGCACGCGCTTCAGCAGCTTTGAGAAATGAGTCTTGGCCTCCTGAATGTTTACGAATTTCTGTTTGGCAGCCATAGCGAGATTTTAGGCTTAGGCATTGACTTAATCCAAATCGCCCTATTCGTGAACATCGGGGCCGGCGACAAGGACCCGCGTTGCGGGGGGCGAAAGAATGGTTAAATTTGCGGAGGAAGTGACATAAGGGGTAACAAACGGGGAATGAACATAAACCGTTATACGGAAAAGCTTCAGGAAGCGCTCGGGCGTGCGCAGAATGCCGCCGTTGCGGCCCATCATCAGGCGGTCGATATCGAGCATCTGGCCGCGGCGTTTCTGGAAGATGAAGAAGGACTCGGCGCTTCGATTCTGAAAATTGCCGGGGCGGATCTTAACAAGGTTCGCGCTCAGCTCAAGGATGAGCTGCGCAAAATCCCGAGCGTGAGCGGGAGCGGCGCCGACGCGGGGCAGACCTACGTTACCCAGCGCCTCAACCGCGTGCTCACGCGCGCCGAGCAGGAAGCCGGCAAACTCAAGGACGAGTATGTGTCGATCGAGCATGTGCTGATCGCGATGCTCGACGAGCCGGGCGCGACCGCAAAAATTTTGCGCGAAAACGGGCTCACGCATGACAAGCTGATGGCCACGCTCAAGAAGGTGCGCGGCAATCAGCGAGTGACATCGCAGAATCCCGAGGCGACGTACCAGGCGCTCGAGCGTTATGGGCGCGATCTGACGCAACTGGCGGCGGCAGGCAAAGTTGACCCGGTGATCGGACGCGACGAAGAGATTCGCCGCGTGATCCAGATCCTGTCCCGGCGTACGAAGAACAATCCGGTGCTGGTGGGCGAACCGGGCGTGGGCAAGACGGCGATCGTCGAGGGACTCGCGCAGCGGATCGTCGCCGGCGACGTGCCGGAGGGGCTCAAGAACAAGCGGGTTGTCACGCTCGACATGGGCGCGCTGGTCGCGGGCGCGAAGTTTCGCGGCGAGTTCGAGGAGCGTCTGAAGGCCGTGCTCAAGGAAGTCCAGGAGGCCCAGGGCGAGATAATTCTCTTCATTGACGAATTGCATACAGTCGTCGGCGCGGGTGCGGCCGAGGGTGCGATGGACGCATCCAATCTGCTGAAGCCGATGCTCGCGCGCGGCGAATTACATTGTATCGGCGCGACCACGCTCGATGAGTATCGCAAGCATATCGAGAAGGACGCGGCGCTCGAACGGCGCTTCCAGCCGGTCAAGGTGGAAGAGCCGAGCGTCGAGGACACCATCTCGATCCTGCGCGGCCTCAAGGAGCGCTACGAGGTCCATCACGGGATTCGCATCAAGGACTCGGCGCTGGTGACCGCAGCGACGCTCTCGAAGCGGTACATCACGGACCGCTTCCTGCCGGACAAGGCGATCGACCTGGTCGATGAGGCGGCGGCGAAGCTGCGCACGGAGAAGGAGTCGATGCCGGTCGAGCTGGACGAGGTGAACCGGCGCGTGATGCAGCTCGAGATCGAGCGCCAGGCGCTCAAGCGTGAGACCGATACGGCGTCGAAGGAGCGGCTGGAAAAGCTCGAAAAGGAGCTGGCCGAGATTAATGAGCGGCGCTCGGCCCTGCAGGCGCAATGGCAGGCCGAGAAGGGCGGGATCGAAAAGCTCTCGCAGCTCAAGAGCCAGATCGAACAGACCAAGCATGAGATCGATAAGGCGAAGCGCGAGTACGACCTGAACAAGGTCGCCGAGTTGCAATACGGCAAGCTCGCGGGATTGGAGAAGGAATTGGCGGCCGCGGAGAAGGCGGTCGATACGAAAGGCGGCGGCTCGCGGTTAATCAAGGAAGAGGTCGACGAGGAAGATATCGCCGAGGTCGTCGCGCGATGGACCGGGATTCCGGTGTCGCGCCTGATGGAAGGCGAAGTGCAGAAGCTTGGCCATCTCGAAGAGCATCTGCACAAGCGCGTGATTGGGCAGGACGAGGCGGTGTCGGCGGTGTCCGACGCGGTGATTCGCGCGCGTGCGGGCCTTAAGGATCCGAACCGGCCGATCGGGTCGTTCATTTTCCTGGGGCCGACCGGCGTGGGGAAGACGGAGCTTGCGCGCGCGCTCGCGGAGTTCCTGTTCGACGACGAGGCCGCGATGATCCGCATCGACATGTCGGAGTACATGGAGAAGCACACGGTGTCGCGGCTGGTGGGCGCGCCTCCCGGATACGTGGGCTACGACGAGGGCGGGCAGTTGACCGAGGCGGTGCGGCGGCGGCCTTACTCGGTGCTGCTGTTTGACGAAATCGAGAAGGCGCACCAGGACGTTTTCAATATCCTGCTGCAGTTGCTCGACGACGGGCGGCTCACGGACGGGCATGGCCGCACGGTGGACTTCAGGAACACCGTCGTGATTATGACGTCGAATATCGCGGGGCAGATTATCCTGTCGTACAAGGGGCAGAACTACGAGCGGATGAAGGAACAGGCGATGGATGCGCTGCGGCAGCATTTCCGGCCGGAGTTCCTGAATCGCGTCGACGAGATCGTCGTGTTCCATGCGCTGAACAAGGAAGAGTTGCGCAAGATCGTCGATATCCAGATCGAGCGGCTGCGCAAGCGCCTCGAAGAGCGCAAGATCGAGCTCGAACTGACGGACAAGGCGCGCGACTACTTCGCCGAGCATGGCTACGACCCGGTCTACGGCGCGCGGCCGCTCAGGCGGATGATCCAGCGCGAGCTCGAAACCGCGATCGGGCGGAAGCTGCTCGCGGGTGAGATTCGCGACGGATCGCATGTGGTGGTCGACGCGGGAGCGCGCGGACTCGAATTCACGAGCCGCGTGCTGCAGAGCGCCGCGGCGTAAGGCGAGGCACTGAATTTCCGCCGGCTGTTATCGGCGGCGGACACGTTTCTGGATCGAATCGAAGGCCCGGGGTTGCGAAAGCTTCGGGCCTTTTAGTTTTAGCGCATGCGGCTGCGCGGACCGGCGACGCTAGTCGCGCAGTTGCGCGCTCACGCGCGTGAGATGCTTCACTTCGGCTGCGCACGTCGCAGACTCCTTAGCTCGGCTCCGCTCCGCTTCGCCTAGTGTCCGTTCAGCATGACAAATAGCAAAGTCACGCTTCGCGAAGACCGGCACTCATCCTTGGCGGAAGCGGGTGCCGGGCGGTGGCGGATTTTCCGGCGAGCCGGCAAAACATTGGGCGATCGACATCCAGGCAACCGCGGTTTCACCAACGACTTGCAGTTTGGTGTCGGCGATGTTCCGCGTCTGCGCCACGACCTGGCAGAACTCTACCGCGCTCCCCTCGATGAGGTTCGCTTCACCGGATTCGGTCCATTTCCATATCACGCCGGATGGCGCGGTGAGGCGCACATTCGGCCGATTCGTGGGCACCAGTAAGCCACGGTTCGAGAAGGTCCACCCAAACGTATTTATCCCGATGACGGCGATGTTCTTGATTCGATCCGAGTCCATGCGAGTCTTGCCAAGCAGATCGTAGATCGCTTGACCGTGCGCCCAGGTTTCCATCAGACGAGCGGTAATGCTTGAGCGAACGCTCATCGTGGGGCCGACCCATGGAACTCGCTTCTTTGGGTCGGCGACGAGGAATCTATCAGCCGTCTCCAGGTAGAACTCACGCCAGCGATTCAGCAGGGCGCGGTTCCTGGTGCCGTCGAGCCATGCGTGGGTGAGGTCGAGGTGCCGGGTGCCCGGCTTTCTGGCCGATGAGAAGCCTCGCATGAAGGCGGTGAAAGCGGCGTCGTCCTTCAATGACAAGTCGGCGGCGTAATTCCCGAAGTGCAAGTGAGCGACTATGTCGTTGATAGTCCAATCCTTGAACTGGGTTTTCATCTCCCAGTCGTGCTCGTCCAGCGGATCGAGGAGGGCAAAGAGCGCGTCGCTCTCGTCTCGAAAATCTGTCGCTTGCTCTACCATACCGGGAGGATATCGGTTTGCGCGCCAGATGGAAGAAAAGAATCGGTATTTTCCGCGAGGCACGCGGAGAATGATAGACAAGGGTCCTGCCGAAGAGCTGGTGTGATTTTTCGAAATGGTAAGTTGAAAGGAGTAGCTCTGGAAAAGTGCAGACTGTTCGCTGGCAAGGGCAGGATTGGCATCAGATTAGAAGCAGCGCTAAAGTAACATTGACGGATGAATAACCCCAGCTAACGTGGCGGTCGCACCGCGGTTGGCTCAAAAGGAGAGAGTCTCGAGGCGAATTTGAGGGCCGATGCCGACGGTTCGCCACGGTAGAAAGCGCTATGATCACATTGGTACCTGTATCCCCGTCTTCCACGTTGCGTGGTGCGCATACACCTGGGCGGGTCCTGTTGAGTTTCGGACTGATGATCGCGGTGGCGGCGTTGGCAGTCGCGCCGGGGGCATCTGCGGCTGACAAGCCGGCGGTAGTGATAAAGATGACCGACAAGCCGCCGGTCTATATCCCCGCAAAAGTGACGATCAAGGTCGGCCAGACGGTCGAGTGGATCAACAATGCCGCGACGCTTCACGACGTGAACGCCGACGCGTCGAGCGTGCAGAATACAAAGGACGTTTCGCTTCCGCCGGGGGCGAAGCCGTTTGATTCGGGCTTCATGCGGCCGGGCATGACGTTCGATTACACCTTCACAGTGCCGGGGACGTACCGGTACACCTGCGTGCCGCATGAGAAGGACGGCATGAACGGGACCGTCGTCGTCACGAAGTAGGCGCCGCGCTTGAAAGGGCCGCGCAGGGTTCACGCGGCAATTGATCGCGAGGCCCTACATGGTTATCCTGCGATGGTTTGCCCGACCGGTAGCACTAACGCGGAGCGCTAGCGCTCGCGGGAGGATCGATGTTTGACGGCGCGCGCATCGCGGGATGCGCAACTCGGCCCTGGAAAAATCGAATGCGAAAGTTGATGAGCACTCGTTTGAAATTCACGTCCGGCACCGCGCGCGGAGCATTTCCGCTGCGAGTGCCGATGCTGGCGGCGCTTGTATTGTGCGGCTTGATGATCGCGAACGCGGCGCCGGCGTACTGCTTCCCGTGGAGTATCGACATGTTCCGCGGGCAAGCAGTGCATCCGCTGGCGGTCGCGCCGCGTGTGATGCCCGAGGGAACGCTGCCGGTCGATGGAATCCATTACAATATTCATTACGGGCAGCCGAAGGATATTGCGACCGACCAGGCGTTGCCGCCGATGAAGCTCGAGGCGATGACGATTAAGCTTAAAAATCCGTTGCAACCGACGCCGGAGAACTTGAGCCATGGGCAGGAACTGTTCGAGAGCACCTGCTCGCCATGCCATGGAATCGGCGGCAAGGGCGACGGCTCGGTCGTCCACCTGCTGCAGCATAAGCCGGCCAACCTGATGACGGGAATCACGAAGAACCTGCCCGACGGCTATATCTACGGCTATATCCGCGATGGCGGAATCTGGATGCCGCCGTACGACGATGCGATGACGTCGAATGAGCGATGGCAGGTGGTGGTATACCTGCGCAATCTACAGTCGAAATACGGCGAGAAGACGGCCAGCGCGGATACCGCTAAATAGGTGGCGCGGCTGCGCTTCGCGATACGCGGAGGCGGTGCGGTGCGGGCCTGAGCGTAAGCTCAGGCCCGCACCGTGCCATTGCGGGGTGGGTGCGGGGTGGAGGGTCGGCGTCAGAGCGGGCGCGCTGACGCACGCCCTCTGACGCCGACGCGATGGGACCGGCACGGCAGGCGCGCACATGCGCGCGCCTGCCGTGCCGGTCCCATGATTGAGGCGGTGAGCATACCGCGCGCTTGCGCGCGGTATGCTCACCGCCGGGCCGGCAGCGCGACGAAGGCGCGGGTGCGCCTTCGTCGCGCTTCCGGATTCTGCATACTCCAGGTCCGCCGCGCCGGTAGGCGCGGCGGACCTGGAGTGGGGGGCGCTCGCGCATTGCACAGCAATCGTGGTAAATCGGCGATTGAGGTGAACCTGACGATGGCATTCGAAATGCTGGCAAGCGGCTACGGACTAATCGAAGGACCCCGAGTCGACGAGCAAAACCGCCTCTATTTCAGCGACGTTCAAAACGGCGGTGTTTACAGGCGGAGCCCGAACGGGGCGATCGAGACACTCATCCCGCGGCGCAGAGGCGTCGGCGGAATCGCGCTCAATGAGGGCGGGGGCATCGTCTTCAGCGGCAAGAGTCTTTGCTATTGGAACGAAAAGACCGGCCAGAGCCGCGACGTGCTGACGCAATGGGAGGGTAAGCCGTTCAAGGGCCTCAACGACATCCAACCCGATGACCACGGCAGTATCTATGTCGGTTCGCTCGAATTCGAGGCGCTAAGCGACCAGAAGCCTATACCGGGTAGTCTGTTTCGCGTCGACCGGGACGGGACCGCATCGAAGCTTTGGGAGGGGATCGAAGTGACGAACGGGCTCGGCTTCAGCCCGGACCGCAAGCATCTGTACCATGCCGACTCGACGACACAGGCGGTGTGGGTGTATGACGTGCAGCCAGACCGGACCGTCAAGGATCGGCGCGTTTTTGCGAAAATGCCCGAGGGATGGCCTGACGGCCTCGCGGTCGACGCGGAGGGAGGGCTTTTCGTTGCGGCAGTGAGGTCGGGCGAGGTCGTACGCTTCAAACCAAATGGAACGCTCGACTGGCGGATGAAGGTCCCGGCGACTTTCGTGACCAGCCTGACTTTCGGCGGGCCTGACCTGCGGGATCTCTATATCGTCACGGCGGATAATACCGAGGACAAGGAGCGCAAGGGGACGATTTTCAAAACCCGGTCCGAAATTCCGGGTCTGGCGGTACCGAAAGCTAAATTCAAGTAGACTGCGGTTGCTGGTGGTTGAGTCGTTTCGTCCGTAAATCAGGCAAAGGAGATATCTTATGGCTCTGCAAGTATCGCAACTCGCGCCGGACTTCGCGGTGAAGTCGAACAAGATGCAGGACGTGAAGCTTTCCGCGCTGCGTGGGAGCAAGGTTTTGCTCCTGTTCGTGCCGCTGGCCTTTACCGGCACCTGAACGAAAGAACTTTGCGGCGTGCGTGACACGCTGAGCGATTTTGAAAAACTGGACTGCAAGGTTTTCGGCATTTCTACCGACAGTCCGTTTGCACTGGACGCATGGGCGAAAGAACAGGGCTACCAGTTTCCGCTATTGAGCGACTACAACCGCGACGTCTCGACGGCCTACGATTGCATCTATCCGGAGCTTCTCGGTTTCAAAGGCGTGAGCAAACGCTCTGCCTATGTGATCGATCGCGAAGGAAAAATTCGTTACGCCTACGTTTCCGATCAGGGGAAGCTTCCGGACTTTGAAGAGATCAGGAACTGCCTGAAGCAGATTGCCTGAGCCATCAGCGGGAGCGGGACCATCTCGCCCCCGTTTTTTCACCTTTCCGTGCGGCTCCGTTGTCGCCGCACCAGGTTCATGCGCTTCGATGACGGCTGCCCCCGAAAAGTCCGCCGGGGAAGTGCGGGAAAGGCGGGACTATTGCGGAAGTTTCGGGACATATGCGGACGAGGGGGGCGGATTGCCCGAGATGTTTGACCTAACCCTATGCTAATCCCACTTATGTCGAGTGTGTAATTGGCCCGCTTTCATCAGCTTACAACTCCCGCGCGTTCATTCGCCTGGGCGTCGGCGGCGCTCGGCGTTGCGATGGCCTTTTGTGTGCGAACCTTTTAAAACTTGATTTAGAGAGAATCGCGCTGACTCGCCATGCAGGAGCAAGCGAATGCCACGGACGCTGGAAGGAATGACGTGTGTCGACCTGACGCAGAATGTTGCGGGACCATATTGTACGCAGTTACTCGGCGACTTCGGCGCGACCGTAATAAAAATAGAGCGACCGCGCGTGGGCGACGACGCCCGCCGTTTCTTTCCCTTCTGGCAAAACGAATCGACCGCGTTTCTCACCTATAACCGGAACAAGAAGAGCGTGTGCGTCGACCTCGACCATCCGCGCGGCCGTGAAATCGTTCACCGGTTGGCCGCCAAGGCCGATATATTTGTTCATTCGATGAAACCCGGCAGCGCGGAGTCGCGCGGTCTGGGCTACGAAGATTTGTCGCGCGAGAATCCGCGACTGGTCTATGGTTCAATCAGCGGCTTCGGCGACAAGGGGCCGCTCAAGGAGCTTCCGGGCTATGATCCTCTCGCGCAGGCCTACTCGGGGATTATCAGCGTCAATGGACATCCCGGCTCCGCGCCCGCGCGTGTCGTGGTACCGATAGTCGACGTAGGGTCGGGCATGTGGCTATTCATCGGAATTCTCGCAGCGCTGTTCGAGCGGGTTTCGACCGGGAGGGGCGCGAAAGTTGCGGGCAGCCTGCTCGAGACGGGCGTGGTTTGGACGTCACTCCTGATGACCGCTTATCAGGCGAATGGCGAGGTACCGGGGCCGATTGGCTCCGCATCGCCGGCGGCGGCTCCCTACGAGGCGTTCGAGACTTCGGATAGCTGGATTTTGATTGCCGCCGGCAACGATCGCCTCTTCGCGAAGCTCTGCCGGCTTCTGGATGTGCCGGAACTACCGCAAGACCCCCGGTTCAAGAGCAACGGCGAGCGGGTTCCGCGCCGCCACGAACTTCACAAAATTCTCGAGCATGAAACGAAGCGGCGTACGACAGACGAATGGATTCGGCGGATGCGCGAGGCCGGCATCCCAGCAGGACCGATCAATAAGCTCGACAAGGTATTCAGGGATGAGCAGGTAAATGCGCTCGGGATGTTTCCCGCGGTGCCTTCGGCTTTCCGGATTCCCGATCTGAAGTTGGTTGATATTGCAGTGAGTATCAATGATCAGAAATCGGCCAAGAACCAGATGCCGCCGTTGCTTGGGGAGCATACCGAGGAGGTATTGCGATCGGCTGGTTATTCAGATGCCGAATTGAAGGTCTTTCGGGACGAAGGGATTACGAATTGAGTATTGAAGAGGGGAAGATTACTCACTGCCTTGGAAAATCGCTCCATGGTCATCGTCAATGAGACGGCGGTAACACAACATCATATGTGGTGGCTGCCCTCACCCTCACCCTGACCCTCTCCCTGGACAGAGGCTGTCGATTTTCTCTGTTTTTCCGTAAAGCCGTACACGCCAATGCTCAACTTTTTTGCTCGCTTGGGCCCCAAGATCGAGAAAATCGACAGCCTCTGGACAGGGAGAGGGATCGGAAATGGAAATGGAAAGGGAGACGGAACCAAAAAAATCACAAACTCACAGGAATGACTAAAGGACGGCTCTTTTGTTCCATCATTCTGAGCGGGGCGAAGAATCCCTTGCCACGAACGGTCGTTTGATATGCGTCGCTTACGAATGGACGGAGTCTGGGGATTCGGCGGGGGATCGGACAATAGCTGTTTCATGAGCGATGGCCAGCGTCGCGCCGGCGCAAATGGTAAGTATGAACGCACCTATGCGCATGCCGGCGGCGGTCGGGTTTGCGGGCAGGCGTTCGCCGAACGCAACCATTCCGCCGATAATCGGCACGACGTTCGAGCAGGCCGACGACATCGGCATCGCGATAATCCCCCGCCCCCAATGAAATGAGTTCTGCAGCAGTACCAG
>Ga0209701_10001586_pt1 | contig 14695 bp, 19 predicted proteins | sample CZO8metaG_4_FD_188356 | JGI IMG/M metagenome (GOLD analysis project Ga0209701, IMG submission 188356) | Vadose zone soil microbial communities from the Eel River Critical Zone Observatory, Northern California, USA - CZOApr15con2H3.8 metaG... | ecosystem: Environmental > Terrestrial > Soil >...
CCGACGCGCTTGATGCCCATCTCGTTGCGAGTGGACGGGAAATCGAGCGCGACGACGTCGAGAGGCGGCACCTCATCAGCCTTCGGCACCCGCGTGGCAGAGGTGGGGCAGCCGCACGTCGTCCACGTAGTGGCCACGGCCCGTGAGCAGGCGCCGGTCTTCCCGGTGTTTGACGGAGAGCCCGATAGGCGCGGTCATCGTGTTGTGGCAGTATAGGCGCGGGAGCGAGGAGGTCACATCTGTGAACTACCGTCCGGTCGAGGGCTGGGGACGGCTGCCCGAGGGGTGGTCGTTCGTCGAGGCGACGAGCGTCGCCGTCGATGCCCAGGACAACGTCCACGTCTTCAATCGGGGTCCGCACCCGGTCATCGTGTTCGACCGCGCCGGAAAATTTCTCCGGTCGTGGGGAGAAGGGGTGTTCCGGCGAGCCCACGGGATCACGATCGGACCCGATGGAACGCTCTGGCTCACCGACGATCTGCACCACACCGTCAGGCAGTTCACGCCCGACGGCAAGCTGCTCCTGACGCTCGGCGATCCCGACAAGCCCTCGGCGCTCCACGGCGGCAAGCCCTTCAACCGGCCCACACACGTGGCGCTGTGCCCGCGTACCGGCGACGTCTACGTGTCCGATGGCTACGGGAACTCGCGCGTCCACAAGTACGATCCGAAGGGGCGCCTGCTCTTCTCGTGGGGCGAGCCCGGCACGGATCCGGGGTGCTTCAACATCCCCCACAACATCGCGACCGACGCCGAGGGGCGCGTGTACGTCGCGGACCGTGAAAATCACCGCGTCCAGGTCTTCGACGGCAAGGGTCAGTACCTCGCCCAACTCAACAACCTCTTCCGTCCGTGCGGGCTCTTCGCCGACCGGCGGAACGGCGGCCTGCTCTACGTCGGCGAGTTGCCCCCGGACCTGCCGGTGAGCGCCGAGGTGCCCAATCTCGGCGCCCGCGTGAGCATCGTGACGCTCAAGGGCGATCGGATCGGCCGGATCGGCGGTCCCTTCCGCGGCGAGAAGCCAGGCGAGTTCATCGCGCCGCACGGCTGCGTCGTCGACTCGCGCGGCGATCTGTACGTGGCCGAGGTCTCCTGGACCGCGCGCGGTAAGGCGCTGAGCCCGCCGCGGGAAATACGGTCGCTGCAGAAGTTCGCGCGGGCATGACCGCGCTGGCCGACCGGCTGCTCGACGCGCTGGCACGCTCCGCGGCGAGCCGGTACGGGGGCGAGGTCGTGTCCGAGCTCGAACACGCGCTCCAGTGCGCCGAGCTCGCGCGCGACGGCGGCGCCGACGAGGATCTCCAGCTCGCGTGCCTGCTCCACGATGTGGGCCGCTACGCGGTCGATCAGTCGCTCGTCTCCGACACGACGGAGCGCCCGCCCGTCGGATCGAGCGCACGTGGACATCATGAGATCGGCGCCGAGCTGCTCGCGCCCTGGGTGCCCGAGCGCGTGGCCTGGTGCGTGCGCATGCACACCGACGCGAAACGCTATCTCTGCGCCACCGAGCCTGAATACTTCGAGCGCCTCTCGCCCGTCTCTCGCCACACGCTCCGGCTGCAGGGAGGCGTCATGTCGCCGAGCGACGCCGCCCGATTCGCCGAGCACCGGTGGCTGCGCGACGCGCTGGCGCTGCGCCGGTGGGATGACCAGGCGAAGGTCATGGGCAGGAAGACGCGGTCGCTCGAGGACTGGACGCCGACGATCCGGCGCTGCTTCCGGCCGTGAGCCTGCTCGAAGACGCCGAGGTCGCGGCCGAGCTGGCCCGGACGCCCGGATGGAAGCGCTCCGGCCAGGCGATCGAGCGGCTGTATCGCTTCCGGGATTTCCGAGAGGCGATGGTCTTCGTCAACTGGGTGGCGGCGATCGCCGAGCGAGCGAACCACCATCCCGACGTGACGATCCGCTACAACGAGGTCACGATCTCCGTGTGGACCCATTCCGACGGCGGGCTCACCCCGAAAGACTTCACGCTCGCGCGCTGGATCGACGCGCTATGACGCCGCCGGCCGACTCCGCCCTGCCCGGTCCGGAAGCCCGTCGGAATAGCCACTGATCGAGCGCCGGCTTTTGCCCCCGATGTTCAGCTACCCAACTACACGCGCGACAGGAGCGCCATGACCGGCGGTCGTTTCGGCGCCGCCTGGTAGCGGCACTTCAGTTCTGTGCGCTCCAGGATCTCCACGTAGGTGCCCATCACCATACGGTAGTAGTGCGGATGGCGCCCGGCGGGCCCGCCGTTGTACTCGGTGAGGGCGTCCTTGATGTTTGGCTTGCGGGTCATAATATCTCGGAGATAGGCCATCGCGAACTGCGTGCTGACCGTGGGGATGGCCAGGTCACCGAGGTCGCGCTGGCCCTTGAGGACCGGGCGCTTGAAGGGGCCGACGGTCGATTCGAACAGCGCCGCCGTCGAGGGCAAGGTCTGGAATAACCCAACCTCGCCCGCATCGCCGACGGCGTCGTGCCGGAATTCCGACTCCACTTCTGCTTGCGCGAGCGCCAGGCAGTGGTCGATTTTCGTGCGCTCGGTCTCGGCAAACAGCACATCGGGGAAGCGCTGGAAGGCCTTGATGGGCGCGACCGGATTCCTTTCCGCGATGTACGCGAGAATCGCGCGATTCAACCGCTGCGCATTGGCCTCGCCAGCAACCGCCAGGACCTGGCGCGTCAGTACGACGCCCCCGAGGGCGATCACGCCAACCAACGTCACGCTCGCAAGCACTTTGTTCAGTCTGCGCATACAGCCCTCCTTACTGTTTCGCTCCGCGGCCTGCGTCTCGCTGTGTCTGGAGGAAGGTAAAAGAGAAAAGTAGAAGCAGTATTGCATACGCCGATGGATCACGCAACAGGATGTTGGCTTGTTCCGGATATACACCACCGGCAGGGCCACCGCTCCTGACGCGCAGGAACGGGCTGATGCGACGCAGAGTTAAACGCGAAATGCGACGACGGGTTTAGCGGGGGCGACCGGGAAGGCGTCGGGACGGAGACGGGATCGTCCGATGAAATTCGGTCGGATCGTTGTCCATCTTGGCGCCGACGGCGGTGCCGCACTCGGCGCAGACGTAGTCGTACTTGCTGCCGGACGGGAGGACCAGCAGGAGTTTCTTCCGTGCCGGCGTGGCGCGCCGGCAGCGCGGACAATAGAGGCTGGTCGCCTCGAACTCTTCGAAGCTGTCACGCGGTCCGGCCATCGTGCGAATTCTACACCGGGCCTATAATGCCGGCACGCATTACGAGGAGGACACTGAGCAGAATGTTCCGTCCCCGACTGGCGCTCAAGATCACCGTGCTCATCGTGGCCGTCCTGATCGTCGGGTTCGGGGTCTCGACAATCGTGACGATCCAGCGCGAGTCGGCGGCGCTCGTCGAGCAGAACAAGCAGGCGGTGAGGCGACTCACTCAGACGGTGGTGGCCAGCATCGAAGCGGCGATGCTGCAGGAGCGGCCGGACGTCATCCGCAGCCTCCTCCAGGAGCAGCGGGAGCTGCGAGCGCAGCTGCCGGAGGATGCGGCGCCGCTCGAGGCGCTGGTGATTTATCGCCGCAACGGCGTCGAGGCGTTCACCGACCTCGCGACCGCCACCGAGGTCGCGCGCGCCGCCGGGCTCTCCGACGAGGTCATGAAGAACATCTCGAAGATGAAGCGGGCGCCCGGGACCCCGATGGCCGGCCCGCTCTTCACCCGGGCGGTGGAGACCCTGAAGACGCAGGAGTCCCTCGAGGTCGAGAACGGCGTCTCGCTCTTCACGCTCCATCACCCGATCCTCAACAAGGAGAAATGTCAGGGCTGCCACGGCTCCGACCACAAGGTGCGGGCGGTGGTACGCGTCGCGACCTCGATGGAGCCCGTCTTCAGCGAGGTGAGACGCCACCGGAACCGCCAGCTCCTCATCGCGGCGCTGACGATCCTCGCCGCCGCGGCCGTCCTGACGATCGCGATGCGCTCCGTCATCGTCCGGCCGATCGTCGCGCTCTCGGCCGTCGCCCGGCGCGTCGGCGATGGAGACTTCGAGGCGCGGGCGTCGGCCGGGGCCCGCGACGAGATCGGCGAGCTGGGCGGCGCGTTCAACGACATGACATCACGGCTCACCACGGCCTACACTGAACTGGCGACGAAGAACAAGGAGCTGGAGACCGCCCTCCAGAGCCTCCAGGAGTCGCGGCAGCGGCTCGAGCTCCTCGAGCAGCTCAAGGGCGAGCTGTCGAAATTCGTTCCCGACGCGGTCAAGAAGCTGCTCGAGCAGAATCCGAACGCGACCGAGCTCGAGAAGAAGACCGTCGAGGTCTCGGTCGTCTTCCTCGACATCGCCGGATACACGAAGCTCTCCGAGCAGCTCGAGGCGAGGAAGCTCAACCAGCTCGTCCAGACCTACTTCTCGAGCTTCCTCGAGATCATCCTGAATCAGCACGGCGACGTGAACGAGACGGCCGGCGACGGCCTGATGGTCATCTTCCAGTCCGATCGGAGCTCGACCGACCACGCGCTGAACGCGACACGCGCCGCCTTCGCCATCCATCAGCGGACGACCACCCTGAACGAAGAGTACGGCGGCATCTTTCCGTCGATCCAGCTCCACATGGGGATCAACACCGGCGAGGCGCTGGTCGGCGCTACCAAGCTCGGCTCCGGGGAGGGGCAGCGGTGGACGTTCACGGCCACCGGGCCCACGACCAACGTGGCGGCGCGCTTCGCGGGCTCGGCCCAGGGCGGCGAGATCGTCGCCGGCCCCACCACCGCCGAGCGCATCCGCGCCTACTTCGTTCTGGAGAGCCTCGGCGAGAGGACGTTCAAGAACGTCTCCCAGCCGATCCACGTCTACCGCGTGATCCCGCCGGGCATCTACGAGAAGATCGTCTAGCTTGGGCAAGCAAATCCGTGTCGGGATCTGCGCGTGGGCGGATCCGGCGCTCATCGAGACCGGAACCTTTTACCCCCGGAAGTCGATGACGGCTGAATCGCGGCTTCGTTACTACGCGAGCGTGTTCGACGACGTGGAGGTGAACAGCTCGTACTACGCGATCCCCGACATCAGGAACACGCTGCGCTGGGTCGAGCGCACGCCGCCGGGCTTCGTCTTCCACGTCAAGGCGTACTCGCTCCTGACCGGCCATCACCCCAGGGCAGAGACCGTGCCCGCGGACCTTGCCGCCCTCCTGCCGCGGAGCCCCCGACGCACACGTCGCGGCGAGATCGACGCGTCGAGCTTTCCGCCCGAGGCGCTCGATCGCGCCTTCCGTCTTGTGCGAACCGCCCTCCAGCCGATCGCGGAGGCCGGAAAACTCGGCTATGTCCTGTTCCAGTTCGCGCCGTGGGTCCACTTCGACCCCGGACGTCTCGACTATCTCGCCTCACTGCCGGAGCGACTGCCGGGGTGGACGATCGCGATCGAGTTCCGCCACCGCTCGTGGCTGCCCGATCACGCCGACGAGACCCTGCGCGCGCTGAGCGGCGCGCGTCTGGCCCACGTGATCGTGGACGCGCCGGCGGCGGGCCACACCGTGCCCCGGGTGACGACGGTGACCGCGCCGACGGCCGTCTTCCGGCTGCACGGCCGCAACGCGCACGGCTGGCTCCGCCAGCTCCGCGGGGAGGAGCCGACGGTGCGGGAGAAGTACGACTATCTCTACAGCGAGGCGGAGCTGCGGGAGTTTCTGCCCGAGATCGAGGGAGTGAGCGAGGAGGCCGAGGAGGTCGTCATCTCCTTCAACAACAACAACCGCGACTATCCGGTCCAGAACGCCCTCATGCTGAAGCGGCTCCTGGGCCAGCCGATACGGGCCGATCCCTCGCCCCGTGACCTGTTCACCTGAAAAACCTCTGGTAGAATCGTACCCCATGCCGGAACTGCAGCTTCGAGGCGGTGAGGTCGACGGGCTCCGCCTCCACTATGTCGTCGAAGGCCGCGGGCCCGCCGTCATCCTCGTCCACGGTCTGGGGGGGTTCGCGGAGACCTGGCGGCACAACATCGGCCCGCTCGCGAGCCGAGCGACCGTCTTCGCCCTCGACCTTCCGGGCTTCGGCGCCTCGGCGAAGCCGCGCACCCGGTACCGTCTCGCCAATTTCGCCGGCGCGCTGCGGGGCTTCATGGACGGGCTCGGGCTCGCGCAGGCGTCGCTCGTGGGGCACTCGTTCGGCGGCGCGGTCAGCATCACGTACGCGCTGACGCACCCGTCCCGGGTCGAGCGGCTCGCGCTCGTCGGCGCCGTGGTTCCGGGATGCGGCTATCGTCCGTCGTGGATTTACCGCCTCGTCGCGCTCCGCGGCCTCGGCGAGGTGCTGTCCTGTGCGGGGCACGCGAGGCTTTACAAAGCTGCCCTCGCGCGTTGCTTCCACGCACCCGACCGCCGGGAGGTCGACTTCTTCGTCGACTACGAATACGCGACTCGCACGGACGCCACGGCGCGCGCCGCGTACCTGGCGACGCTCCGCGACGTGCGGATCGATCTGGAGGCTCGCGCGGAGGACTATCGCCGCGCGCTGACCACGCTCGAGCTGCCGGTGTTGCTGATCCACGGTCGTCAGGACCCCGTCGTGCCGCAGGAGCATTGCGCGGAGGTCGCCAGGGTGCTGCGCCACGCGGCGGTTCGCTGGGTCGATGCGTGCGGACATTTCCCGCAGATCGAGCATGTGGAGACGGTGAACGGCTGGCTCGTGGACTTTCTGGTCGGGCGTCGGGCGCCCCGCTAGCGGAGCAAGGTATGGACGAGATCACCCCGCAAGACTTGAAGGCGCGCCTGGCCGGAAATGATCGACCGCTCCTCCTCGACGTGCGCCAGGACTGGGAGACGCGTCTCTGCCGGCTCGAGAATGCCGTGCACATCCCGATCGAAGAGATCGAGCTCAGGGCGGACGAGTTGAATCCCGACGACGAGATCGTCGTCTACTGCCATCAAGGCGTCCGGAGCGCGGCGGTCGCCGACTACCTCCGCCAGCGCGGCTTCAAGAGCGTGAAGAACCTTCGCGGCGGGCTGGACTACTGGGCCCGCACGGTTGATCCCGCGATGCGCCGGTACTAGTGGCGTCCCCGCTCACGATCCATCGGGCGGGGGCCACGGTCTGGTGCACGCTGGACCGCCCCCCGCTCAACCTCTTCGAGCCGACCCTCATCCGCGCCGTGCGCGAATCGTTCGACGCGCTCGCGGCGGACCGCTCGACGCGCCTGGCGGTGGTCGTCGGGAGCGGCCGCGCGTTCACGGCCGGCATGGACGTGCGCGTCCTGCGCGATCTCGACGTCGGCCGGGCAAGAGAGCTGATCACCGCGCTCCACGACGCTATCGCTGCGGTGCACCGGGCGCCGTTTCCGGTGATCGCAGCGGTGAACGGCCCGTGCCTCGGCGCCGGCTTCGAGCTCGCGCTGGCCTGCGATCTGCGGGTGGCGGCGGCGAGCGCCTCGTTCGGCCTACCCGAGGTGCGCGTCGGCGTGCCCTCGGTTATCCAGGCGGCGTTGCTGCCCCCGATGGTTGGGCCCGGCCGCGCCGCGGAGATGCTGCTCACGGGCGCGCCGATCACCGCCGCGACGGCGCTCGACTGGGGCCTCGTGAACCGCGTGGTGCCGGATGACCGTCTGCGTCCAGCCGCGGAGGAACTGGCGGCGGCGATCCTCGCGGCCGGGCCCGAGGCGATCCGGCTCCAGAAGGAGCTGATGGTGCGCTGGCGAGAGAGCGATCTCCCGACCGCGGTGCGCCACGGGATCAACGCGTTCGCCACCGCGTACGCGACCGACGAGCCCCTCGAGGGGATGAGCGCCTATCTGGAAAAGCGTCGCCCGAACTTCACGGGGTAATCGGATGAAGGTCAAAACCATCACGATCGACCTCTGGGGTACGCTACTCTTCGACGGTCCGGCGAGCGACAACCGCTATAAGAAGCGCCGCCTGGCGGATTTCGAGCCCCTGCTGGCGGCCGCCGGCATGCCGGTGTCCGCGGCGGCACTCGATCGCGCCTACGACGAATCGGGGAGCTATCTCAGCCGGATCTGGGCCACGCACCGGGACGTGCCGGTCGACGACCACGTCAGAGCGATCCTCGCAGCGGTCGATCCCGGGCTGCCGCGACGTGTCCCGCCGGCGATGATGACCGCGCTGGTCGACGCCTATGCGCGGCCCATCCTCATCGTCCCGCCGGCCGTCGACGACGGTGCGCTCGCGGCGCTGGAGACGCTCAACGGAGGAGGCTACACGCTCGCGCTTGTCTCGAACATCATGCGAACGCCGGGCGCGACGCTCCGACGGTTGCTCGAGCGTTTTCGGCTCCTCGGGTATTTCAAGCACACGACCTTTTCCGACGAGGTGGGGATTCGAAAGCCGGCCCCGGAGATCTTCCAGCTGACGCTGCGTGCGGTCGCCGGCGAGCCCGGAACCGCGGTGCACGTCGGCGACGACCCGATCCTGGATGTGCAGGGCGCCCGGGCCGCCGGGATGCGCGTGATTCAGGTAACCTCGTCGGTCAGGGCGCTCGGCGCGCAACGCCCCGACCTCGCCATCTCACGGCTCGCCGAGCTGCCCGAAGCCATCGAGCAGCTCGAGTCGTGATCACGCCGCGAACCGGGGGGGCTACTCGGCGTAGTTGATGCTCGACCGGGCCGCGGCCGTCTGCGCGAGCCGCGGCGAGAGCTTTCCGGGGATGACCAGGCCGATCTCTTCGAAGTAGCGACGGATCGGATCCGTGATGCGGTCGGCGTACGCCTCGAGCACACGATACGAGATGCCGCGATGGTACGAGGCGTTCCCGAAATCGCCATTCCGCCAGCCGAGGACCTTGGCGGCCCTGCTGTTGCGGTTTTGCAGGACGAGTCCGAACGTCCCGAGGCCGGAGACCCAATGGTCGGGATTGTGCAAGCTGAGTTCCGTGCACAGGCCGTTGACCTGCCACTCCGGCGCGAATTCTGCCAAGGCGAGCTCGACCAGGCGCTGCACTTGCTCCGGAAGCAACATGCTGCCCTCCTCACGGGACGCTGCGAAGGCAGGTGAGCAAGTTGGGTGCCACAGTGACCTTGGTGGGGAGTTCGCCGCCCAAAATCCGTGACTTGAGCCCGCACTGGCGCGATGGCGCCTCGTCAACCCCTTGACGTTTCCCGCCGCTGCCGTGTCACCGTGCCACAGCAGCGGACACTTTGACGTCTTGCGCACCGCGGCATCGGGAGTAAGATACCGATCCATGGACGTCGCCGACCTCAAGGCGAAGATCCGCGACATCAAGAACTTCCCGACCGAGGGAATCCTCTTCAAGGACATCACCACGCTCCTGAAGGACGGCCCGGCGTTCCGGTACGTCGTCGACACGTTTGTGCGCCGGTACCAGCAAGAGCGGATCGACGTGGTGGTGGCCGTCGAATCGCGGGGCTTCGTCGTCGGCGGCGCGCTTGCCCATCAGCTGAACGCGGGCTTCGTTCCCGTTCGCAATCTCGGCAAGCTCCCGGGCAAGACCGTCGAGGTCGAGTACGAGCTCGAGTACGGCCGCGACGCGCTCGCGATCCACGAGGACGCGATCAAGCCCGGACAGCGCGTGCTCGCCGTGGACGACCTGCTCGCAACCGGCGGCACGATGGCGGCAACGTTGCGACTGATCGATCAACTCGGTGGCCACGTCGTCGGCGTGGCGTTTATGATCGAACTCGCGTTTCTCCACGGCCGCGACAAGCTGAAGGAGCACCCGCTCCATTCGCTCATCGTCTATGACTAGCATCGTCGCCCTCGCCGGAGCGCTCCTCCTCGTCGGCGCGTGGGCCCCCGGCGCCGTCGCGGACGAGGCGAAATCGCCGATCAGCGCGGCCGTGCTCCTCAACATCCTCGCGCCGCCCGCCGAGTCACGCGACGCGGCGTTCGATCGCGCCATGAAGGAGCCGGGCCCGCCGCCGCTCGCGGCCGAAGGCCAGATTCAACCCGACGGGAGTGTCCGATACGGCTCGCTGTTGATCACGGTGAAGAATCCATGTCCGCCGGGGACGCTCCACTACGAGCCGCCACCGCGGCCGGGCCGCGCCCGGAAGTAACCGACCGCGCATCGCATGACCATCACGAACGTCGGCGTCGTCGGGTGCGGTCTCATGGGCTCGGGCATCGTGCAAGTGGCGGCGCAGGCCGGGTGCCAGGTCCTGTTCGTTGAGGCCAACGACGAGCTGGTCAAGCGGGGGCTCGGAAGGCTGCACGAGACGCTCGAGGGGCTCGTGAGCAAGGGAAAGCTCGACGCGAAGGCCAGGGACGCGACCCAGGCGCGCATCGCCGGCACCACCCGGCTCGAAGATCTGAAATCGTGCGACCTCGTCATCGAGGCGATGACCGAGAATCAGCCCCTGAAGAACGAGACCTTCGCGAAGCTCGACCGGATCTGCCCGCCGTCCACGATCCTGGCGTCGAACACGTCCTCGTGCAACGTCACCGCGATGGCGGCCGCGACCCGGCGCCCGGGCCTGGTGCTCGGTCTCCACTTCTTCAACCCCGTGCCGCTCATGAAGCTCGTCGAGGTCGTGCGCACGATCCTGACCGATGATCCGGCCGTGAAGACCGCCATCGAGTGGGTGCGGGCCCTCGGCAAGACGCCGGTGCAGACCAAGGACTCGACCGCGTTCATCGTCAACCGTCTCCTGGTGCCGTACCTGCTCGACGCGATCCGGGTCTACGAGAGTGGGCTCGCGTCGCTGGAGGACATCGACGCGGCGATGAAGCTCGGGTGTGGCTACCCGATGGGCCCGTTCACACTGCTCGACCTCGTCGGTCTCGACACGACGATGTACGTCGCCGAGGTGATGTTCGAGGAGTTTCGGGAGCCTCGCTACGCGCCGCCGCCGCTGCTCAAGCGCATGGTCATCGCCGGACAGCTCGGGCGGAAGACCGGGAAGGGCTTCTACCGCTACACCGCTACGTAGCCCGCCAGCGGCGCGTCAGGGTGAGCAGCCCGCTCAGCGTCCGAGCGCTGGAACGGACCGGCGCTGGTCGACCGCCCGGCGCGGCGGCGTCGGGGCCGAGGGTGCGAGCCGCGAGTATCGCCCGCGAAGGCTGTCGAAGGCGCGCGAGTGCCACGTGCCGTGCCGGTGAAGGCTGAAGCGGGCCAGGAGCGAGAGGATGCGCAGGCCGTAGACGGTCGAGTCCGAGAAGCTCGCGGACGAGGCCTCCGGGAAGTACCGCGTCGGCACCGCGATCTCGGCGATCCGGAAGCCCGACGCGACAACCTGCGCGACGATCTCCTGGTCGAAGATGAAGCCGTCCGAGTTCAACGCCACGTTGACGGTCTCCAGCACCTCCCGGCGGAAGGCGCGGTAGCCCGTGTGGAACTCGGAGAGCGCCAGACCGAACACGCGGTTCTCGAGGTTCGTGAGGAAGCGGTTCGAGAAATACTTCCACCAGGGCATCCCCTGGGCCAGCGCCGAACCGCTCTTGAGTCGCGAGCCGAACACGACGTCGGCCTCCCCACGGACGATCGGTTCGATGATCTCCGGGACGAGCCGCGGGTCGTACTGATAGTCGGGGTGCACCATGACCACGATGTCGGCCCCCGCCCGCAGCGCCTCCGCGTAGCACGTCTTCTGGTTCGCGCCATAACCGTAATTCCGGTTGTGGACGAAGATCTCGAGGCCGAGCTGCCGGGCGACCTCGAGCGTCCCATCGGTGGAACCGTCATCCACAAGGATCACGAGGCTGACCGTGTCCTTCGGCAGCTCCTCGTATGTCAGACGGAGCGTGCGCCCCGCGTTGTACGCCGGCATCACGACGACGACCTTCTCCGTCGTTTGCATGGCGCCACGCTACTGCACCGTCGATGCCAGGTCATCGGCCGTCGAAATCTCGCGCATTTGGGCCGCCCACCGGAGGTATCCGGATGTCGCCGCTACAAAAATTCGTCCCCGCGTGTGACAAGAATTGTCAGCGGCTTGCGGCGTAGCCGATAATGCAGTCGAGCCCTCTGAATCCGAAATGCGCGACGATTTCTCCCTGACCGACGAGCAGCGCGGGATGCGGGACCTCGTGCGCTCGATCGCGCGCGACCGGATCGCCCCGCTCGCCGCCCACGTGGACGAGGCGGAGACCTACCCGGCCGAGCAGCTCGAGCTACTCGGCGAGCAAGGGCTGATGGGCCTCTACATCCCCGAGGCCTACGGCGGAAGCGCTATGGGGACGCTCGCGTTCTGCCTCGCGGTCGAGGAGATCGCCTGGGCGTGTGCGTCCACCGCCGTCATCTACCTCGTCCAGTACGCGGGCGGCTGGCCGATCGTCGCGGCCGGCAGCGAGGAGCAGAAGCGCCGCTATCTGCCGCGCCTGGCGTCGGGAGAGATCACGGCCGCCTTCTCACTCTCGGAGCCCGGGGCCGGCTCCGACGCCGCCTCGATCTCCACCCGGGCCGTCCGCAAAGGCGACCGTTACGTTCTGAACGGCGTGAAGCTCTGGGTGACCAACGGGAGCCAGGCGTCGGTCGTCACGCTCTTCGCGACCGTGGACCGTGGCCGCGGCAAAGGGGGCGTGACGGCCTTTCTCGTCGAGCCCACGTTCCCGGGGTTCGCCCTCGGCAAGCTCGAGCGAAAGATGGGCATCCGGGGGTCGCCGACCGTGGCCCTGCATCTGACCGACTGCGAGGTGCCGATCGAGAACCGGCTCGGCGAAGAAGGTGAGGGGTTCAAGCTCGCGCTCCGGGCCCTCGACGGCTCGCGTCCCGCAGTCGGCGCCGAAGCGGTGGGCATCGCCCAGGCCGCGCTCGACGCCGCGGTGGCCTACGCGAAGGAGCGCCAGCAATTCGGCCAGCCGATCGCCTCCTTCCAGGGTATCCAGTTCATGCTGGCCGACATGGCGATGCATGTCCACGGTGCGCGGCTGCTCGTCCATCACGCGGCCTCCCTCGTCGATCGCGGGGCCGCATCGACGGCCCTCGAGTCGTCCCTGGCCAAGTGCTTTGCCGCCGACGCTGCGATGAAGGTCACGACCGACGCGGTGCAGGTGTTCGGCGGGTACGGCTATACACGCGAGTACCCGGTGGAGCGGTTCATGCGCGACGCGAAGATCACCCAGATCTACGAGGGCACCAACCAGATCCAGCGCCTCGTCATCGCCCGCGAGCTCACGGGCCGATGACGCCCGGCCCGAGGCTGCTGCGTCCGACCGAGGTCGGCAGGCTGCTGGAGAGCGCGGTCGCGATGATCCGCGCCGAGCTCGCGGCCCTGCCCGATGACGTCCTCGCCTGGCACCCCGAACTGCGGGAGAAATTTGACGGCAGCGAGCTCCGGTGGTAGGTGTCTAGACATCCTGACAGCAGGAGGTCGCCTGGCGTGAACTACCGTCCCGGCATTCCGCGGTATCTCCAGATCGCCGAAGCCATCCGCCTTGACTTGCGCGACGAGGGCGAGCGCATCTCGTCCGAGCACGCGCTCTGCGCGCGCTTCAAGGTGAGCCGGCCGACGATTCGGCAGGCGCTCGATGTCCTCGTGCAGGAGGGACGGCTCTACCGCCACGCCGGCCGCGGGACCTTCGCGACGCCCTCCGCCGGGGGCGACCGGAAGCTCCGGGTGATCGGCTCGGTGGGCGACATGATCGCGCTCGGCGACGAGACATGGTTCAAATTCGTGTCGCGCGACGTCGTGCTCCTGCCGGCGAACATCGCCCAGGCGCTTCGCCTGCCGCCGCGCTCCTCGGCGTACTGCATCGTGGGCGTCCGGAACGCCGAGACCGGCCCCTTCCAGCATGTGACCGCCTACATGCCGCTGACGATCGGCACCGCGCTCTCCGACGAGGACCTGTCCAAAACCTCGCTGATCGGCGCCATCGAGCGCCTCCTCGGCGTGCCGATCACGCTCATGGAGCAAGTCGTGGACGCGGCGCTGGCGCCGCGCCAGGTCGCTGAGCTCCTCCAGATCCGCGCCCGCTCGCCGTTGCTCTTCTTCGAGCGCACGTACTTCGCGGCGAGCGGGGAGCCGGTCGAGCATGCCGTCAGCTGGCAGACCGGCCGCCGGTATCCGTATCGAATCGTTCTCTCGCGTGCGGATCGGCGGAGCTGACAACGGTGCAGGCACGCATCTGCGTCAGGCCACCCTCGGTCGAACAGGCCTCAGGGGCCCCGCTACAAACAAAACCGGCACGCACCTGCGTCAGGCCACCCTCGGTCGAACAGGCCTCAGGGGCCCCGCTACACTAAATGCCGTATCGCGTCGGGTTCGACGTCGGAGGAACCTTCACCGACTTCGTCCTCCAGTCGCCGTCCGGTGAGCTTCTCGCCGCCAAGCGCCTCACGACCTATCCGGACCCGTCGGAGGCGTGCCTGGCCGGCCTCGACGAGCTGATCGCGCAGGGCGGCGTGCCGTGGACCGACGTCGCACAGGCGATCCACGGCACCACGCTCGGCTCGAACATCGTCATCGAGCGCAAGGCGCGCGGCGTCGGGCTCCTGACGACGCGCGGCTTTCGCGACGTGCTCGTGATCGGGCGCGAGAAGCGGTACCAGGTCTACGACCTCCAGATCGAGAAGCCGGCGCCGCTGATCCCGCGCCGGCTCATCGGTGAGGTGACCGAGCGGATCCTGGCCGACGGGTCGGTGCGAACGCCGCTCGACGAGGCCGACGCGCGACGGGCGATCCTGGAGCTCGTCCGTCGCGGGGTGACCACGCTCGCCATCTGCCTGCTGCACTCGTATCTGAACCCCGCCCACGAGCGGCGGCTCGCGGCCCTCGTCGCCGAGGAAGCGCCGCACGTCACGGTCACGCTGTCTCACG
>Ga0209701_10001587_pt1 | contig 14689 bp, 9 predicted proteins | sample CZO8metaG_4_FD_188356 | JGI IMG/M metagenome (GOLD analysis project Ga0209701, IMG submission 188356) | Vadose zone soil microbial communities from the Eel River Critical Zone Observatory, Northern California, USA - CZOApr15con2H3.8 metaG... | ecosystem: Environmental > Terrestrial > Soil >...
CCCGGCGTTGAATCGACAGCAAGCGTTGTCGGGTTCAGCCTGCTGAGTCTCACGCGGTCGAGCTACAACGCGTTCTTCTTCGTAACACTGAAGGAATGGAAGGATCGTCAGAAGAGGGAAGAACAGTATCAGTTCATTCGGCAGAGCGTGAACCGAAAACTCGCCGGTCTTCCGCAGGGCATTGCGTTCTCATTCTCTCCTCCAGCCATCCCGGGTGTAGGAACCTCCGGAGGGGTCACGTTCGTGCTCGAGGACCGGTCGGGCAAAGACATCGAATTTCTTGCCGACAACATGAACAAGTTCCTGGCGGCGGCGCGAAAGCGCCCGGAACTCGCCTCCGTGAATACTACGTTCCTGCCAAAGGTGCCGCAACAGTTCATTGATGTCGACAGGGACAAGGCGCTCAAGCAAGGCGTCGACATCAAAGACGTCTATCGAACGATTCAAGCGTTTATGGGAGGTACCTTCGTCAACTACTTCAACCGGTTCGGCCGCCAGTGGCAAGTTTATGTCGAGGCCGAGGGCGCCTATCGCAATCGGGCGGAGAACGTCGGACAGTTCTACGTCCGGAATCGAACAGGGGACATGGTGCCACTTTCTGCGTTGACAAGATTTGAATCGCGTTCCGGTCCTGAATTCACCATGCGCTACAATCTTTACCGGTCCGCGCAGATTTTCGCCGGCGCCGCGCCGGGATACAGCTCGGCGCAAGCAATGGCAGCCCTGGAAAAGGTCTTTGCGGAGACGATGCCTCCTGAAATGGGATACGACTATATGGGGATGTCGTTCCAGGAGAAGAAGGCCCAGGAAGGCGTATCTCCGGCAGTGATTTTTGGATTTTCACTTCTGGTGGTGTTCCTGATTCTCGCGGCGCTATACGAGAGTTGGTCATTACCCTTCAGCGTCTTGTTGAGCACTCCAGTCGCGGTCTTCGGTGCCTTTGCGGTGCTCTGGCTCCGTCGCGTATTGCTCGGTCTCTACCTGCCCCCCTTTATGGTGCAGATCGAAAGCGATGTGTACTCGCAGATTGGGCTGGTCATGCTGATCGGACTGGCCGCGAAAAACGCGATCTTAATTGTTGAGTTCGCAAAAGACGCCTACGAGAAAGGACAGCCGCTGGTGGATGCTGCGCTTGCCGCCGGAAGGTTGCGCTTGCGGCCAATCTTGATGACCTCATTCGCATTTGTACTTGGTTGCGTCCCGCTTTGGACCGCAAGTGGAGCTGGATCCGTCGCACGCCAGATTATGGGGACGACGGTAATCGGAGGAATGTTGGCAGCCACTTTAATCGCCGTATTAATTATTCCTGTGCTGTTCGTGGTTGTAGAAAAGCTTTCGCAGAAGAAGCCTGGCGTGAGAGTTGCGCCTGCGGCATCGCCTCTATCGGCGGAGGGAGGTGATTGAGATGACGCCAAGGAAAGAAATACTCGTCGTTGGTTTGCTGGTCATGCTGTGCGCGGGGTGCGCCGTAGGGCCCAATTACAAGAGGCCGGCAGTGCCCGCGCCTCCTGAATACAGAGGTGTACCACCGGACCAGACGGGCAAGTCGGTCGTGGCTTCGTTCGGCGAGCAGAAATGGTGGGACGCATTCCAGGACGAGGTTTTGAGCGACCTCATCCGGACAGCTCTCAAGCAGAATTATGATGTGCGGATCGCCGCAGCAAGGATCCTCCAGGCACGAGCGCAAGTCGGCATTTCGCGAGCAGACCAGTTGCCATCAGTCAGCGCGGGTGCGAGCGCAGTGAATGAACGCATTCCCCAGACAGTCCGCATTCCCAGTATCGAGACCAGCGCGAACCAGGTAAGTCTTTCGCTCGCGTGGGAGCTGGATTTTTGGGGAAAATTCCGGCGAGCTACGGAATCTGCCCGAGCCAATCTGCTCTCGCAGGAATGGGCGCAACGTGAAGTCATCAGGTCTCTGGTCAGCGATGTTGCCAGCGCCTATTTTCAGCTACGCGAATTGGACCTCGAGCTCGAGATCTCGCGACAGACCTTGGCCTCTCGCAAGGACTCGCTACGACTCACTCAGATCCTCGCTGATGGTGGCGCCACCTCCATGCTCGACGTGCGACAGGCCGAGCAGTTGGTGTTTACTGCGGCGGCCTCTATCCCGGACTTGGAACGGCGGATCGAGCAGCAGGAAAACTTCATCAGCATTCTTCTGGGCAACAATCCTCAAGGAGTCGCTCGCGGAAGGAAGCTTGTCGATCAGCCCCATGCACTGGAAGTTCCTGCGGGACTTCCGTCAGGTCTACTGGAGCGTCGCCCGGATATCCGCGAAGCGGAACAGCAATTGATTGCTGCGAATGCGCAGATCGGCGTCGCCAAAGCATACTACTTTCCGCAGATATCACTGACAGCCTCCGGCGGTTATCAAAGCTCCGCTCTGACAGGCCTGTTCGCGGGGCCCGCAGGACTTTGGACATTTGGCGGTAGCGCAGTTCAACCGGTGTTTGAAGGTGGCAGGATCCGGAGTCGGGTCAGGTTCGCGCGGGCGCGCACTGAAGAAGCCACGCTGGTCTACCAGCATACCGTGCAGCAGGCGTTCCGAGATGTTTCCGATGCGCTGGTCGGATACCGCAAAAGCCAGGAGTTCCGCATCCAGCAAGAACAGTTGACCCACTCGGCCGAAGAAGCAACCAAGTTGTCGAATATGAGGTACAAGGGCGGGGCTACGAGCTACCTGGAGGTGCTCGACAGCGACACGAGATTCTTCGCCGCTCAGCTCACTCTGGCCCAAGCCGATTTGAACGAACTCCGAGCGTTCGTGGGACTTTACAGCGCGCTGGGAGGCGGATGGGAATGACGCCGCGTGCCTCTGCAGGGCTGAGAGAAATTTGGCAGAGTCAACGCAAGACCGAAGCAAGAGCCGTTTCGGAGGGAGGCACTGGATATTGCATGTAGAGCATTCTTCCCGTCAGATTTTTCAATCTCCGTCATGTTCTCCAGCATCTTTAGTCTTTGGAGTAGTCGAGCGATTCTGCCTCTTATACAACGGGTAATTGCTGCCCATATCGGCGTTCGTGACGCGTTCTTTGTGCCCGTGATCAACGCCTAGAAAACTGGCTGAGGAGTTGGCAATGCTGATTGCAGGCGACATCGGCGGCACGAAAACGGACCTGGCAATCTACTCGAGTGAATCCGGGCCGCACGCACCACTGGCTGAGACGGAAGTTCATAGTGCCGACTATCCCAGCCTCCAGGCCATGGTCACGGAGTTTCTCGGTCAGGTGAAAATGTCCGTTGACGTTGCCTCCTTTGACGTCGCCGGCCCCGTGATCGATGGGCATGTGAAAACGACCAACTTGCCCTGGGTGATGGATGAGAGCTCGCTTGCCAGGGATCTGAATCTCAAGACTGTCCACCTTATGAACGACCTGGAAGCGGTCGCACGGGCAGTGCCCGTCTTGCGGGCACTCGACCTGATGACCCTGAATGAAGGGACGCCGGTCCTGAACGGCCCCATCGCCATCATTGCGCCGGGGACGGGTCTGGGAGAATCATTTCTCACCTGGGATGTCTCGCAATACCTGGCGCACAGCTCTGAGGGTGGCCACTCGGATTTCGCGCCAACGGACGAGCGTCAAATTCATCTTCTCGAATATCTGTTGCGGCGCTTCGATCACGTGGGTGTCGAACGTGTCTGTTCCGGAATCGGCGTTCCCAACATCTATGAATATCTTCGCGACGAAGAGAAGATACCAGAGAGGCCCGAAGTTGCTCAATTGATTGCGTCAGCCAAAGATCATACGAAAGCAATCGTGGAAGCCGCCGAGGACCCGCACCATCCAAGCGAATTATGCCGGGCAACTATTGAAATGTTGGTTTCGATTCTTGCCAGCGAAGCGGGCAATCTGGCGCTGAAAGTTTTCGCGACAGGTGGGATCTACCTGGCGGGCGGCGTCGCCTTGCATCTGTTGGGTGCGCTGCAGGAGCCACGCTTTATGCAGGCCTTCACAAAAAAAGGCCGCTTCAGAGACCTGATGGAACGCATTCCCGTCCACGTTATCACTACCCGCGCAGCATTGGTTGGAGCTGCAACCTACGGGCTGGAGAGGCTGAAAGGGAAATCTCATGAGCAGCCTGCAGTCTGACGCATTGGTTTTTTTCGGTGCAACCGGCGATCTTGCCTACAAGAAGATTTTCCCCGCGCTGCAGGCGATGGTGAAGCGCGGACATCTTGATGTGCCCGTGGTCGGCGTAGCCAAGGCTGGATGGAATCTCGACCAACTTCGCGCGCGGGCGCACGACAGCCTGGAGAAGCACGGCGGAGTCGATCCCGCGGCTTTCGAAAAGTTGAACGGCTTGTTGCGCTATGTTGACGGCGACTACCAGGATCCGGAGACTTTTGCGGCTATTCGCAAGGAGCTCAAGGACGCGCATCGCCCAGCACACTACCTGGCGATCCCGCCTGTTTTATTTGAAACCGTTGTGGAACAGCTGGCGGAATCGAATTGCTCCAAGGGTGCGCGGGTCATTGTCGAAAAACCCTTTGGGCATGATCTGGCGTCAGCGCAGGGTCTTAACAAAGTCCTGCTTGGAGTCTTCGACGAACCGGACATCTTCCGCATTGACCACTACCTCGGCAAGCGGCCAGTGAACAACATGCTGGCCTTTCGCTTCGCGAACGCGTTCGTGGAATCCTTTTGGAATCGCACCTACATTGAGAGCGTGCAGATCACCATGGCGGAGGACTTCGGAGTGCAGGGCCGAGGAGGGTTCTACAACCAGACTGGAGCGATTCGCGATGTGATCCAGAACCATCTATTTCAGGTGTTGTCGAATCTGGCGATGGAGCCACCGGTCCGCGTCGACAGCGAGTCTGTGCGCGACGAGAAAGTGAAAGTGCTGAAAGCGATTCCGCCCATTGAGGAGAAGAACCTGGTGCGCGGCCAGTTCCGCAGCTACCGGGATGAAAACGGCGTCTCCAAGGACTCGCAGACCGAAACCTTCGCCGCCTTGAAGCTGGAGATCAATTCCTGGCGCTGGAGGGGAGTCCCTTTCTATATTCGGGCCGGCAAGTGTTTGCCGGTAACCTGCACCGAAATTGTTGGCAAGTTTCGCAAGCCTCCTACACTGATTCCTGACAATATTCTGACGGAGAACCATCTCCGGCTCCGCCTCAGTCCCGAGGTGACGATCGCCATGGGAATGATGTCGCTGGCTCCGGGTGAGGGTCTCTCTCTCCAAACCGGTGAAATGGTGGCCAGCCGCTCTCCGCGCGCCGATGAAATGGACGCTTACGAGCGTGTGCTCGGAGCGGCCATGACCGGAGAGAGTGCCTTGTTTGCCCGCGAGGACTACGTGGAAGAAGCGTGGCGCATCGTGGATCCAGTGCTGAAAAAGAACACGCCGATTTATCAGTACGCGCCGAATACGTGGGGCCCGGACGAAGTCGAGCGCGTAACTCCGCCCGGAGGCTGGCACAATCCAACGTCCGTCCCGGAAATGTTGGAGGCAAGCGTCCAGGCTGCCTGACAGCAAGACTTCACAGGCACGAGATAAAAATGACGATATTCTCCACATCGCCGAATCCAAACAAACGAGAAAGCATGAAAAGGAATTTCTATGACTCCCGTGGCATCTGCCGATTCTGCCGGTATTTCCGTCTCTAACCAGCCACTTTCTCCAGAGGAATTGCGCAAGATGAACGCCTACTGGCGCGCGGCCAATTATCTTTCGGTTGGACAAATCTACCTGTACGCCAATCCGTTGCTGCGCGAACCTCTGAAACTTGAGCACGTGAAGCCCCGGCTGCTGGGTCACTGGGGTACGACGCCCGGACTGAACTTTATCTATGTGCACTTCAACCGTCTGATCGAGAAGTACGACCTGAACGTTATTTACATTTGCGGTCCCGGACACGGCGGGCCCGGCATGGTGGCGAACTCTTATCTTGAAGGCACGTACACGGAGTTCTATTCCAGCATTCAGCAAAACGAAGAAGGTATGAAAAAGCTGTTTAAGCAATTTTCATTTCCTGGAGGCATTCCCAGCCACGACGCGCCGGAGACACCCGGTTCCATCCACGAAGGCGGAGAGCTCGGCTACTCCCTGGTGCATGCCTACGGAGCGGTTTTCGACAATCCCGATCTGGTGGCTTGCTGCGTGGTGGGCGATGGCGAGGCCGAAACCGGTCCGCTCGCGACCAGTTGGCATTCCAACAAATTTCTGAACCCGGTACGCGACGGAGCGGTGATGCCGATCCTGAACCTGAACGGCTACAAGATCGCGAACCCGACTATACTGGGCCGTCTCAGCGATGAAGAACTAACTCAACTCTTCAGTGGCTACGGATACAAACCGCACTTTGTGGAAGGGCACGAACCGGAAGTGATGCATCAGCTCATGGCGTCGACGCTCGACACGGTGATCGAAGAGATACAGGCCATCCAGCACGAAGCCCGCAGCAAGGGATCGGCGACACTTCCGGTCTGGCCGATGATCGTCTTGCGAACTCCGAAAGGCTGGACTGGACCCAAATTTGTAGACGGCAAACAAATCGAGGGCACATGGCGCGCGCATCAGGTGCCAGTGGCCGATCTGGATACCAAACCGGAGCACTTGCCAATTCTCGAAGCCTGGCTAAAGAGTTATCGCCCGGAAGAGTTGTTCGATGATAACGGCAAGCTGATTGGAGAACTTGCGGAACTCGCTCCCAAAGGTGAACGCCGTATGGGCGCGAACCCGCATGCCAACGGCGGGCTGCTGCTGAAAGACCTGCTGATGCCGGATTTCCGCGAATACGCGGTTTCGGTCTCCAAGCCCGGCAAAGAGACGGGGGAATCCACTAAGATCCTGGGAACTTTCCTGCGCGATGTGATGAAGCGGAATCTGGAGCACGCAAACTTCCGCGTGTTCGGCCCCGATGAAACCGCCTCCAACCGCCTCGATGCTGTGTATCAGGCTACGGACAAGGTGTGGATGGAGCCGATTCTCCCGGTCGACGAGCACCTGTCGCCGGACGGGCGCGTGATGGAGGTCCTGAGCGAGCACATGTGTCAGGGCTGGCTGGAAGGTTATTTGCTCACCGGCCGTCATGGTTTCTTCTCGTGTTACGAGGGCTTTATCCACATCGTGGATTCGATGTTCAATCAGCATGCTAAGTGGCTCAAGGTCACGCGTGACATCCCGTGGCGGCGTCCCATTGCTTCGCTGAATTATCTTCTGACTTCGCACGTGTGGCGGCAGGATCACAACGGCTTCACTCATCAGGATCCGGGTTTCATCGACGCTGTGATGAACAAGAAGGCCGACATTATCCGAGTGTATTTGCCGCCGGATGCCAACACGTTGCTGTCCGTGGCCGATCATTGCTTGCGCAGCCGCCACTACGTAAACGTGATTGTCGCCGGCAAGCAGCCGGAGCTGCAGTGGCTCGACATGGACGCCGCTATCGCACACTGCACAACTGGCATCGGCATCTGGCCCTGGGCAAGCAACGATGAGGGCAGTGAGCCGGATGTCGTAATGGCCTGTGCCGGCGATGTACCGACTCTGGAAACGCTGGCTGCCGTTGATCTTCTGCGTCAGCATTTTCCTGATCTCAAGATTCGAGTCGTCAACGTGGTTGACCTGATGACCCTGCAGCCGAGCAGTGAACATCCCCACGGACTCTCTGATTCCGAATTTGATTCCATGTTCACTACCGACAAGCCGGTGATCTTCGCCTATCACGGATATCCATGGCTCATTCATCGGCTGTGCTATCGCCGACATGGTCACGACAACTTCCACGTGCGCGGCTATAAAGAAGAGGGCACCACCACCACTCCATTCGACATGACCGTCATGAATGACCTGGATCGCTTTCACCTTGCCGGTGATGTCGTGGCCCGAGTACCGAAATTGCAGCGCACCGGTGCCCATTTCCAGCAGTTCCTGCGAAACAAGCTAGTGGAGCACAAGCTCTACACACGCGAGCACGGCGACGATTTGCCGGAGGTGAAAAACTGGAAATGGCCGTACTGAGCTATGAAGATCCTCGTGCTCAATTCCGGTTCCAGCAGCCAGAAAAGCTCGTTGTACGAGATTGGCGAAACTCTTCCTGACGATCCGCCTTCCCCGCTCTGGGAAGGCAAGATTGAGTGGCATGACGACGTTGCGGACGCTGAGGTCAAGACCTCACGCGGGGTTGTGCAGAAAGATCAAGTGAAAGTCTCGTCGCGTGCTGGGGCCGTTGAGCATCTGCTTGGGACTTTGTGGGATGGCAAGACGCGTACCGTCAGGTCGCGTGCTGAGATTGATGTTGTCGGACACCGCGTGGTGCACGGCGGGCCGAATTACGAAAGACCACTTCTGCTCACTTCCGCGGTGAAATCGGGAATTGCCAAGGCTTCTGTTTTCGCTCCTCTCCACAATCGCGCTGAACTCGAAGGTATGGGGGTCATTGAAAACCTGTTAGGCGCGGTTCCGCAGGCCGCGGTTTTCGACACCGGATTCCATCGCAAAATGCCGCAGGCCACGGTGGTGTATCCGGGGCCCTATCAATGGTTCGAAAGGGGTATCCACCGCTACGGATTCCACGGCATCAACCATCAATATTGTGCTGCGCGCGCGGCGCAGCTTCTACGCCGGGACCTAAACTCGCTCAGATTAGTTACTTGCCATCTGGGCAATGGCTGTTCCCTGGCTGCGATTCAGGAAGGCCACAGCATCGACACCACCATGGGGTTTACTCCCCTCGAAGGTCTGATGATGGGTACTCGCTCCGGTTCGGTTGATCCGGGAATTCTCACCTACCTGATCCGCGAAGGCCGACTCCAAGCCCATGAAATTGATGATGTTCTAAACAAACAGTCAGGCCTGCTGGGAATCTCCGGTATTTCGGGGGACATGCGCGAGATTTTGGCGTCCATAAAACAAGGCAATGCGCGAGCAAGGTTAGCATTCGACATCTACGTGCATCGTCTGCGGGCGGGCATTGGCGCAATGGTAGCCGTGCTAGGAGGCATTGATGCACTGATATTCACTGCCGGCGTGGGAGAGAACTCGGCGGAGGTACGCCTTGCGGCATGCGAACAGCTCGGTTTTCTCGGTATCAAACTCGCCGCCAATGCTCAGCATGCTGGAGACTCGGATATTGCTACGCCGGATTCCGCGGTTCGTGTCCTGATCATCCGAGCGCAGGAAGACTGGGCAATCGCCAGAGAGTGCTGGCAGCTCTTGCGAGTGTCCTCCCACTAGCAAACGATTAACGGAATCACGGATGGTTTTCTCGGAAGTCATCCCCCTTGCATCTATAGCTTGCATGAAAACACCTTGCGATGAAGCCATAATCCGATCGGCGGACGACGGAGTTCCATGCGGAGCAGAAGCGAAAATCTGGATACTCACTGCAACCATTCTCGGGTCCAGCATGGCGTTCATCGACAGCACGGTCGTGAATGTAGCTCTGCCCGCGATCCAATCCACTTTTAACGCAACCGTGGTGGGCGTGCAATGGGTAGTCGAATCTTACGGGTTGCTCCTCGGTGCGTTGATCCTAGTCGGAGGCTCACTCGGTGACCTGTTTGGCCGCCGCCTGACCTTCGTGGTGGGTGTAGCAATCTTCGCCGGGGCTTCTTTGGGTTGTGGTTTTGCGTTAAGCATTCACCAACTAATCATCTGGAGAAGTATTCAGGGCGTGGGGGCTGCTCTCCTCGTGCCCGGGAGCCTCGCGATTATCAGTGCTTCTTTCGACGAGAAAAGCCGGGGGCGTGCGATCGGGACGTGGTCCGGCTTTACTGCGATCACCACCGCGATTGGGCCCGTTCTCGGCGGGTGGTTGGTTCAGCACGCATCCTGGCGTTGGGCATTCTTCATTAATCTTCCGTTTGCGGTGGCTGTGATCGCGATTTCCGCTTGGCGTATCCCGGAGAGCCGGAGTGCCATCGCAGGCCGGATAGACTGGTGGGGCGGACTCTTCGCTACCGTCGGGCTCGGCGGTTTGGTCAGCGGCTTCATCGAATCGGTCACCTTGGGTTGGAGGAATCCACTGGTCTTCGGAAGTTTGATCGTTGGAGTTGGCGGCCTCATTGCATTGGCATTCGTCGAACGCCGCGTCACATCGCCGATGGTACCGCTCTCTGTCTTCGAATCCCGTAGCTTCAGTGGCACCAACTTGCTGACCTTGTTTTTGTATGCCGCCATTGGAGTCTTTTTCTTTCTATTCCCCATGAATCTAATCCAGGTGCAGGGATACTCGGCAACCGCCGCCGGAGCCGCCGTTCTGCCGTTTGTTTTGCTGATGTTTCTTCTGTCGCGGTGGTCGGGAGGACTCGTGACACGCTACGGGTCAAGAGGTCCCCTAATCGTCGGTCCTTTGATTGCCGCTTTAGGATTCGTCCTGTTCGCTGTGCCTGACGTTGGAGGTAGCTACTGGAAGACGTTTTTTCCGGCGGCGGTTGTCCTGGGGTTCGGGATGACGGTCACCGTAGCTCCACTCACTACGGTCGTGATGAATTCAGTAGACCGGGAGCGCGTCGGTACTGCCTCTGGAATCAACAACGCAGTTGCCCGCGTCGCGGGCGTACTTGCGATTGCGGTTCTGGGGATCGTCATGGTGACTGCCTTTGGTTCTCGCCTGGATCACAACTTGGCTTCCCTCTCGATACCATCCGGAATATTACGGGAGATTCAAACCCAAGAAGTCAAACTCGCAGGCTTGCAGCTACCCGCCGGCATCGATTCCAGTATGACAAGTGCCCTCAAAAGATCGATCGCCGACGCATTCGTCTTCGGATTTCGAACCGTCATGTTGCTGTGCGCAGGCTTATCAGTGGCAAGTGCTGCGGTCGCGAAGCGCATGCTTTCGAAGGCAGCCTAGAGTTTCAACTCACTCGCCTTAGAACAGAGGGAGGAACGAACAGCAGCTGAAATCCAGAAATCTGAGCGAAACCGTTTACAGGTGCGAGGGAGCGGCAAGCGCGTGTAAAATCACCCCCAACCGATCTGTGGGCGTATTGATCGTGTCTCCTGCATCAGCGCGAAGTGCCACGCGGGACTTATGGGACGCCGGCCAATACGAAACACATAGATACGACGCGATTGATGCCGTGACCCGGCTCGCCCCTCTGGAGCGCTTCGTTTTTGTCCTGTCGATGCTGGAGCGATATTCCGGCTGGGATTGCTCCCTTCTGCTGGGCTGCAGCATCAAGAAGGTAGCAGTAGCACAGAGGCGAGCGTTGCGCCGACTTCCAGAGCGGGACGCGATCTTTCCTGGCATTGAGTCGTTGCCCATGCGGCTGGAAGTTACAGCGAGCTCCGTCGGTCCGGCAAGAGATAGCTGCTGCACCGGGCAGGCAGGAATGGAAGGCCAGTAGAGAACATCTCGGTCTTGAAAGGAGCGCAGCATGATTTTCGGCAGTTTGTCGGGCTTACCATTCTCGCTGCGAAGAGGTTCCACATCGAGTCGGCGCACGCGGCTTGATCAGGAACTTCCTGTTTGTCCATGCTGTTTGCGAAGGAAAAGTTACAACTAAGGAGAGCAATCTATGCCAACAATCACGACTAAAGACGGTACACAGATCTACTACAAGGACTGGGGAACGGGACAGCCAGTCGTGTTCAGCCACGGCTGGCCCCTGACCGCCGACGATTGGGACGCACAGATGTTGTTCTTCGGCGAGCGTGGCTATCGGGTCATCGCGCACGACCGACGAGGGCACGGCCGTTCCACACAGACGTGGGATGGTAACGAGATGGACACTTACGCTGATGATCTCGCGGCCCTCACCGAAAAGCTTAACCTGAAGAACGCAATCCACGTGGGCCACTCCACCGGCGGTGGAGAAGTTGCCCGTTACATCGGCCGGCATGGAACAAAACGTGTCGGCATGGCGGTGCTCATCAGCGCGGTGCCACCGCTGATGCTGAAGACGGAAAAGAATCCTGGTGGCCTCCCCATCTCGGTCTTCGACGGACTTCGAGTCCAACTTGTGGCCAATCGGGCGGAGTTCTACAAGGACATTACGCTCCCGTTCTACGGCTATAACCGGCCGGGCGCGAAGATTTCCGAAGGCATCCGGGAGCACTGGTGGCTGCAGGGCATGTTGGGAGGCGTGAAGGCCCATTACGACTGCATCAAGGCTTTCTCGGAGACGGATTTTACCGAGGACCTGAAGAAGTTCGATGTGCCAACCCTCATTCTTCACGGCGACGATGATCAGATCGTGCCGATCGGCGCAGCGGCTCTCTTGTCCGCAAAGATTGTGAAGAACGCCACGCTGAAGGTGTATCCGGGTTTTCCGCACGGGATGCCCACAACCAATTCGCACCAGATCAATTCCGACCTGCTGGCGTTCTTCGTGCATAGTAAGGAAGCCGCAGCGTAAGCGGTGCACCGACCCAGGGAATCCCCGCCGCCCGGCCCTCCCCAAGGCGAGTGACAACGGCGGGGTGACCTTGGTCAGGCTGGTTTCGGGCGGCCATCGCCCCGACTCTGCTGTGACCTTGCAGAAACAAGGCTGCGATTTGAAGGGTTTCCCCTGCAAATTTCCACGCGCAGTTTGCACGGGCATTTTGTGAACGGCGAGCGAGCGTTTGCAGCACGTACGTTTCCTTGCTTTTTGGTGATTGAGGCGACCACCGACACGGCCAGTTCTAAAGTATTGGAACAAATTGGAACAAAACTAGGGTTGAGCGGGCGGGTAAGTAGTTGAAAAGATGGTGGCCAGGGACGGAGTTGAACCGCCGACGCCAGCCTTTTCAGACTGGCGTTTATGAGTATCTACAACGACTTAACAGGTCTTAGGTGGCTGCGTAAGTGCTTTAGAAGTCGTGGGTGACAGGCTGAGGTTGGGCCGGGATCTTGGGCTGGGTTGACAGCTTTTCTGCGTGCGCTGACGTCGAGTCCGCAAACGATCCAGCCATCAAATTACGCGATAGAAAAACCGACCCGTGGTCACAGAGGACAAACAAAGCCTTTCTGACGGACGCCGAACTTCAAAAACGGAATGCTGCCATAGATCAGTACCCCCAGAAAATTGAACCCGGAGGCGACAAAAACCGATGGTTGTCAGGGCCTCCACCCGAGCGGAAGCTATTTTCTGGCATAAACCTTTACATAGTCCACCAGCATGCGCTGGGGAAAGGCCGTGGTACCGTCCGGATTTCCCGGCCAGTCTCCACCAACAGCCACGTTGGGCAAAATAAAAAACGGATGATCGAAGACCCAGGCTTTACCCGCAGGGAGATCAGCGGGTGTGCGGGTCTCGTACAGATTGCCATCCACGTAGAAGCGAACGGTTGAGGGCTCCCATTCGACAGCAAAGACGTGGAAATTATCGGCGAACTTGCCTGAAGGCAGGGTGTAGCTCCCACCCAGCCCGTTTCCTCCCCAGTAGCCGGGGCCGTGAATGGTGCCATAAACCTTGTCCGGTTCTTTTCCAACGTTCTCCATGATGTCGATCTCGCCGCAGTCGGGCCAATCGACGGTACCGATGTTGTTGCCGAGCATCCAGAAGGCTGGCCACACTCCCTGTCCCCGCGGAATCTTGATACGGGCCTCTAAGCGTCCATACTTCTGCTCAAACAATCCCAGAGTCTTGAGACGTGCGGAAGTGTACTGACGCGTGATGCCGTCAGTTCCTTTGTAGATCTCTTTCTTGGCAGTGATGACAAGGTTGCCATTCTGCACGTGGGCGTTCGGTGCTCGATTCGTGTAGGACTCGAGTTCGTGGTTGCTCCAACCGCCGCCGCCGGTTTCCATGATCCACTTGGAGGAATCGGGCAGGGTACCGTTAGCCGTGCTGAATTCGTCGCTCCAAACGAGAACATAATTCGTCGGTTGTGCCGCAGCCCGGGACCAACCTCCGTGGGACGCAGTAACGGACGACAAAATGATCAGAGTGAATAGCCAATTCATCTTCCTCAACATGGGGTCCTCGGGTTGCGATACGAACAGTATTGATAGACAGGTTCCGGCCTCGCAACTGGCCGCCGTCTTAAAAGCTGCTGAATCACTCCCTGTCGCCCGACAGGCTTATTCCCGCTATACTCTCCCTCGCCTTCACACGGAGGTGTAAATGCGGATAAGCCGCAATCATCACGCCCGAATGCTTCTGACCAAAACATTCATCGTTCTTCTTCTGCTCGAAACCGTCGCCTTCTCCCAGCAATCCAACCTCTCCGCTGAGAAGCGGACCCAGATCGAGTATGCGGTCAACAAATTCATGGCAGCGAACGGCATCCCTGGTGTCTCGGTGGCCATCGTTGAGAACGGCGAATACGAGTGGTCGGGTGGGTTCGGTATGGCCGACCTCGAGAACTCTGTCCCGGCAACTTCATACACTCTCTACCGTTTGGCCTCGATCTCCAAGCCCATTACGGCTACGGCCGCCATGCTGCTGTGGCAGCGCGGCAAACTTGATCTCGACGCGCCCGTCCAGAAGTATTGTCCTGCGTTCCCGCTAAAGGGCTCACCGATCACAATCCGCCAATCGCTCGCCCATCTAGCGGGAATCCGTCATTACAAAGGCGATTCTCAGGAAGATCCCGAGGTCGGAAATACTCGACACTTTGAGAATCCTATCGAGGGCGGATTGAACTTCTTCAAGAACGATCCGCTGGTTGCCGAGCCAGGGACGAAATTCAGCTATTCAACTCAGGGCTTCACTGTCGCTGGATGCGCAATCGAGGGTGCCTCCGGACAGAAATACGTAGACTTCGTTCGCAACAGTGTCCTTCTTCCAGCCGGCATGACGCACAC
>Ga0209701_10001597_pt1 | contig 14655 bp, 9 predicted proteins | sample CZO8metaG_4_FD_188356 | JGI IMG/M metagenome (GOLD analysis project Ga0209701, IMG submission 188356) | Vadose zone soil microbial communities from the Eel River Critical Zone Observatory, Northern California, USA - CZOApr15con2H3.8 metaG... | ecosystem: Environmental > Terrestrial > Soil >...
CAAAGCGGACCTGGCCTCCAAGCCCTGAAAGGCAAGCTCGCGCGGTCGACCGTTTGGCTCGAAGAACAGATTCTCAGGCGAGCTTCGCGGCCGTAGCCGTTGAGGAATCGCGGAATCGCGTGCCGAACCCGTCGATGAAGGCTGTCGGTGACTGTCCTGTTTTGGGAGGTTAAAGCGCAATACCGCCTCTTGCCCTGACCGGCAGTCGGCCAATGCCTGGAACCAGTCACTCCGGCGCAACCGTGGCTGGCGTCGCTACGCTGTGAGCCAACGCCGTTAGGGCTACTCGGAAACAATGCACGTTGGACAAATCGAGTCTTACCGACTCATAGAGTGCCTTCTCATTCACCAAACACCATGATCCTTCGACATCGGGGAAGAGCTTTCGATTCGAACACTCACGAAACTAGGAATTTCTCGGCCCAGTAAAGTTGGAGTGGTTCCGATAGAGTCCTGCCGTCACTCGGGAGGAAAGCGCGATGGATCAACGCTGGTTGCTGGTGAAAGGCGATAGGCCAAGTGAGTAGGGAGTCGCACTCTACGTACGGCGGTCATTTTGTTTTTGAGTTGTAGTTGTTTCCCCTGTTTTGACCTTAACTGCAAGCAGCTTGTCGGTCGCCATATAACCAATTGTCATCGCCACGACGAGCAGAGCGCCCAGAAGCTTGGGTGGGCTCGGTACCGGAACATCAAACCAGCGGCAACCCGCGCCGATGAGTAAGCCCAATAGAATCCCCACAATTGTCTTTGTCATGCTCTCCCCCGGAACGATTTACGAACCGCTTAATCGACGCTATCTTCTGGCTTGATGTTTGAGTTTTGCCGGAAAACATTCGTCGGATCGTACTTGTTCTTCAGATCCACCAACCGTTTGTAATTCGCTCCATACGCTTCACGCACACGGCGTTCACCTTCCTCCAAAGAATCCTCTAGGGCATTAACATAGACTGCTCGCTCCACGAAAGGCTGCAAGTCTTCCCAGCATTGTCTTGCCCAGTGAATCATCTGGTCAGTGTCGGCTGGGTTGTCTGTCGCCGGATGAACCAATAAGTCATAGTGGTCGTAGCGATGAGGAAATGCAGTTTCGCTCGGGGGTATCCGGCTTGCAGCACCATGCAATTGCTGGAACGCGATATTCGTGAAAGTGGTGGGCAGTGTCGCCGAGTATCGCAGAATGGTCTGGATCGCTCCGTCGCTCACCTTGCGAATGTTATGCGCCTTGTTGTAATAATGCCGCCCTGGCGGCCACGTTTCATCGAGGAGACCTTGCATTTCCAGATACGATCGAGGTTGGATGAAATCCGCAACGGGCTTCGCAAACTTCCTCAACGGCTTCAGAAGACTTTCCCCCTCATTGGGCGCTCCGCAGAAGCAGACGATCGAACCAAATGCAGGGCTTCCGTCTGGGCCGGTTAGGACCACGCCTACCGTCGTTAACTCGTCAGGTGCGGCACCCGAAAATTCATCGAAGAATCGCAGAATCTCCTTATCCAAGGGATGGAGAATGATGCCACCCAGTACGGAACCTACGCGGTGCAGCCGGTATTCAAAATCCGTGACAATCCCGAAATTCGCGCCAGCTCCCCGTAGGCCCCAGAAAAGATCGTCGTGCTGGTCCTTGCTGCAAGAAATAACGGATCCGTCAGCAATTACGACTTCTGCTGAAAGCAGGTTGTCGCACGCCAAGCCGTACTTGCCAGCGAGCCATCCATAGCCTCCGCCGAGGGTCAGGCCTGCAATTCCTGTGTCGGTGTTCACTCCAAGCGTGGTTGCGAGGCCGAATTTTTGCGTTTCGCGATCAAACTCACCGAGCCTCAATCCCGCTTGGGCCCGAACGGTTTGGCGCTCTGGATCAACCACGATGTGTTTCATCGGCGACAAGTCGATTACCAGACCGCCGTCGCAAACCGCTTTCCCGGCATAATTGTGGCCCCCACCTCGCACCGAAATCAGCGACCGGTGCTCTTGAGCAAAATCGATGCACGCGACGACGTCACTCTGCCCGGTGCATCGCGCGATCAGCGCGGGTCGCTTATCGATCATCCCGTTCCACACCCGGCGGGCGGCGTCGTAACCCTGGTCCCCGGCACGGAGCAATTCCCCGCGAAGCTTTCCTCTGAAAGCTTCGACAGCCTTCGCCGGTAGCGCGCTGGAGCCGCCGCCGATCGTTAGCACTGGCAGGTCAGTCATAATCTCTACTTCCCTTGCGCTCTTGACTCCAAGCGCGCACTTAGAACCTACCTCGGTTCTTGTGATCGTCCTTGCATTGTCACCTTGCGGGGTGTGAGCTAGAATCAATCACGCTTTCGGAGTTCTGCGATCCCTGCCCGCAGATTCACGTCTGATTTGAGCAAAAGACTAGCTCATCCTGGGATTGGAGTCCTTAGGAAATTATGATGTATTTCTGAAAGTTTCGTTCCGACAACACAATGCGTTCCAGCACTCCTTGCTTTCATTTTGGTCCTTTTCAATTGGACCCGACCGAGCACCTGCTCCTGCGCCGTGGTCAGCGTGTTCGCATTGCACCTAAATTGTTCGAAACCCTTCTCTTCCTGGTCCAGAATGCAGGTCGGCTTGTCGAAAAGGAGGTGTTGATACGCGCCGTCTGGAAAGACACTTTTGTCGAAGAAGGTAGCCTTACGCACAGCGTGTCGGTTTTGCGAAAGATTTTGGGGCAAAGTTCAAACGGGAATAGATACATAGATACCGTTCCACGCCACGGCTACCGTTTTGTCGCTCCTGTCGAGTCAATCAAAGGGACACCCAAGAGGACTGCTCTCAAAGGAGCGAACGTCCGGCCTCCAGCACTGCATTCCCTTGCAGTACTGCCCCTCGTGAATCTTTCTTGCAATGTTAACCAGGACTATTTCGCCGATGGAATGACCGAAGCACTCATCACCGGACTCGCCCAGATCGTACCGTTGCGGGTAATCTCCCGCACTTCGGTCATGAGTTACAGGGAAACACGGAAACCTCTGCCACGGATTGGCGAAGAACTCGATGTCGATGGGATTAGTCGAAGGCACTGTGTTTCGAGCCGGGAAACGAGTACGCATCACAGTCCAATTGCTTCATGCACCCACGGATCGCCACATCTGGGCCACAAGTTACGGACGCGGCTTCCGGGACGTGCTGACACTGCAAAAGGACCTCGCCGAAGCCATCGCTCATGAGATCAGCAGCCAACTGAACACCCGGCGACGGCCACGACGGAGTATCGCTCGCCTCCACAATACCGATGCTCACGAAGCCTACCTTAAGGGGCGTCACTGTTGGAACCAGAGGACTGAAGAAGGGCTGAACCAAAGCATCGAATTTTATACCGAAGCAATCTCAAAAGACCCCGGGTACGCGCTGGCTTATTCAGGGCTCGCCGACTCCTATGCTCTTCTGGGCAGCAGGCGTTTGGGCGGAATTCCTCCGCATGAAGTGATGGTCAAGGCGAAGGAGGCGGCAAGCAAAGCCTTGCACCTGGACCAGACCCTCGCTGAGGCGCATACGGCCCTGGCGTTCGTAAGATTCCAATCCGACTGGGATTGGGCGGGCGCAGAGAGAGAATTCCGGAGCGCTATTGATCTTAATCCGAACTCTGCCACTTCTCGCTATCGCTACGCAATGTATCTTGCGACGATGTCCCGTATGAGGGAGGCCATGTCCGAAATGAAACGCGCCCAGGAGCTCGATCCCTTGTCACCGATTATTTTGACTGCGCGGGGAAGGCTGCTCCACTTCCAGAGAAAGTACGATGACGCCATCGAGTATCACCGAAAGGCGCTAGCCATCGACCCGAGCTTTGTCGAAGCGCATTTCAATCTCGGCATGATCTATGAGCAAAAGTCCATGTTTCGGGAGGCCATTTCCCAGTTCCGAAAAGTGATCCGCATTGCTGGCGGGCCTGCATCTTTCTGGTCGGCCGGATTGGGTCATGCTTACGGGAGGGCGGGCATGAAGAAGCAAGCCCTGAAAATCCTCGACCAATTGCTCACGCTAACTTCGCCGAGGAGTAGCGTCTCGCCGTTTGACATCGCATGGGTCTATTTGGGTCTCGGAGAAAAAGAGGCTGCGCTCACCTGGATGGAAAAAGCCTTCGTAGAGCGATGCGGTCCCCTCGTGTATCAGAATGTTGAGCCCGCCTTAGACGCGCTTCGGCCAGACCGCCGCTTTCAAGATCTTCTGCGTCGTATCGGATTGTCGCATTGACCCTGGACTGGCCCCCCTCCGGCTCCGATTCCATCGTTCCTCTCTCTTTCGCAGCGGTTCATAGCTCCGATCTGTCCCATTCTGCGCAGAACTGTGCGCCAAAATGCCATGATCTGTGGACACATTAAGTACGGATAAGTGCGGATAGCTAGCGGTACCGTCAGCCAAAGGGTATAGTTATCCTCCGTCCAGCACTTGCGGCCGCTCGCCGGGTCCGATGGGAGTCGCCATTGGATAAATTCAGATTTGCGTTGTGCGGAATTCTCTGGGCGATCTCACTCCCTATTACCAGCTGCGGAGGCGGCGGGAGTAGTTCTAGTTCTTCGAACCATCCACAACCGGACTTCACTTTCAGAGTCAATCCCTCGGTCCTTTCAACGGCCGTCGGAACTACGAGTCCTCCAGCAGTCATTTCTGTAGCATCTCAGAATGGGTTTAGCGAGTCGGTGACAGTAGCATTGAGCAGCTTGCCAGAAGGGATAACGTCATCGCCGCAGTCGCCCTTTACGCTGGCCGCAGACACCACCCAGGAAATAGAGTTTTCGGCCTCTTCTTCGCGACCGCTTGTAGATATCTCTCTCCAGTTCACTGCAACCAGCGGCGGGCTTTCAAAGAGCGGATCGCTCACGCTAAGGCTAATCCCCCCACCGACGATTCGGACGTATCAAGACAGCACGATGCTCTTTATGGAGTCGGACACGGGCAGCGAGATGGCGCGGGTGGGCTTGCTCAGGAGCTGGGGAGGGACAATCGTCGAAGCTAGTTTCAACGGGACGAACTATGTGAACAGCAATGACCCAGGGCGCCAAGTGCAAGTCTCCTTGTGGGATGGCGACTCGAGCTACACGCCAGACTGGGGCTATAACCCAGTTCAAGCAGGTGACCACTGCTTCCAAGGCAGTCCTGTGCTTGCCCAAACCGTTGACTCGGAGTCGATCTACGTCAAAACTCAGCCCATCCAATGGGCCCCTGAGTCTTTCGGTGGCAATTGTGGGAGTCCAGTGCTGGGCGATGCGTACATCGAGCAGTGGCTCACTCCGGTTGCTGGTCGCGGCCGAGCCTTTAAGGTCCATTACAAAATTACCCATTTCGGCTCCGACACGCATACGAATTCCCTTCAGGAGTTGCCTGTCGCCTACGTGAATCGGGGATTCGACACATTTGTCTATTACGGAGGCAGCTCCCCTTGGACTTATGGAGCCGTAACACGCTACACCATGCCGTTACTACCGGATCGCAGTCCAAGCCTTTACGCACCCGAGCAGTGGGGCGCTTACGTCGACAATAACGATTCGGGTCTGACAGTGTATGTCCCGGCGTCCTATCCGTATGTGAGTGGGTTCAATGCCGAAGGCCCCTCTCCGGGGGGCACCAATAACTTCACCCCACTGTCGGTATTCAGTTGGTACCCCGGCGCAGTCTTTGAAGGCGATATCTTTCTGATCGTCGGCCCGGTTGCGGACGCAAGGCCGGTCACCTATGAACTGCGTCACCAGCAGACGGCACCGAGCCGGTATTCGCCTTTCGGCTTCCTTGAAGTACCTGTGTCGGGCGCGACAATCAGTGGGGACGCGGCTTCGGTTGGGGGTTGGGTCGTCGGCACATCGCCCGTAACTGATGTCCAAGTTGTCGTAGATGGTGCTGCAATCGGTGCCGCTACATATGGCATCCCTCGTCCTGACGTGCCTCAGGGGGTAGCAGGTCAATCCGTGAATGCCGGATTTGAGTATGCCCTCGACACAACAAAACTTTCCAACGGCGCCCACAATCTCACAATCAAGGTGACGGATACGAATGGCAACATCGCCATTTTCCCCACCTGTCACGTGAGTGTAAGCAACCGCTAGAGTCGACCGGCCCCAAAAGGAACAAAGACTGTCCCTCACCACACGGCCCTTACGCCGCGACCCCTCCACCGATAAACCCGGGAACCAATCATTGCCAAACCAAGTTGATTTGTGGCCCCATCAGTCTAACGGGCAATGCTAGTAGGAAATTGAGTGCCCGCTGTAAACAAACTGCTTTTCCGCCGAACACCATGCTATCCATGGACAGGAGAGCAGTTTCCCAACCAAAGAACTGCTCGCTCTTTTGAATGCGCAATTGTCCCTCCTGCAGAAGTGCGCCCCGCATGCTCAGCCACGAGTCGCCAACAGAAATGCTCTGAGAAACCTCAGCGTCAGAACGAACAAAGAAACGAAGAGCCACGGTTGCAAAGACCTTCGCTCTCATTGGCTAGTCACAGATCGGTGAAATATGAAAAACGTGTAGAACGCCAAGATCCATGGACATGTAGCAGAGGTTTTGATTCTGGGTTCAGTCTTGTTGAACAACTGCTTGTAGACGGTCGGAACCTTATCTAGTGAGTTGCGAGTGGTTCATGAATATTGCGTTGGATTCCGTCAAGGACCCACTTTGCTAAGAATAATGATGGCAATTACTAGACAGAACACCCCGGACGTCATGGCCGCTTTTGCCGTCGTGCCAGAGTTATTCCATTCTCCAAACATTGTCCCCCACGCAGCGCTGGCGATTACTGCACCCGACATAAACACGGGCCATCCCACAACCGGACCAAGGGTGCCCATTCTTGTGACTCCGCCGCCATACAGCACAATACTACCTAGCCACAACCCGCCCATGACCGTGATTTGTAGCCAATAACCTTTGGTTCCTTCCTGTCGATAGAGGGTGCTGGAGCGATTCTTGATGAGGAGCGACAAGGTGTAAAGTGATCCAGGAATTCCACCCGCCAGGAGAACGGGCATCCAAACCGCAATGCTCGCCAGCGGTGTCGAAGGTCGTTGCGCCTCAAGGCTAGCAATGATTGTAGCGCCAGAAACGAATGCCAAGTTTAGGGCTGCGGCAAGTGTCCCGCCCACGCTAGCAAACAAGAACCCTTTTAATGACTGCCGTGGCGCTATGGCGCCGGTTTCCTGTTGTCGTTCACGCGCTCGCCCGGCGAAGCCGCATACTCCTACCCCCAGCACCACAGCGACTGCCCCCAGCAAGATCATCAGGCCTGTAGATCCCCGCATTGGCGCATGCGCACAAAGAATGGGAAGGAGAGTTCCCACGGCGGCTGAACAACCAAGAGCAACAGCAGCTCCCACTGCTACGCCGACGAGCGGAAAAGACATGCCCAGCAACAACACACCTGTCCCCCACAAAATTCCCATCGCCCCCATGACTGCTAGGGAGGTCCACGGCGTCGTGCTATATACCTGAATGGGATAGGGCACTGCGGCCCATCCTAATACCAATGGCAGCGCCCACAGGCTTAGCACCGTCCATACCAACCAGATATTTTCCCATTTCCATCGAGACATGAATTTCATGGGAATTGCATAGGCGCCATTCATAGCTGCCGCAATCAGGATGAGAAGGAAACCCGTGACGTAGTCGGTTCGCATCGGCTTCGTGGGACCTAGATTGGACTCTTACATATTGTAAGAGAAAATATGCGTGAGATACTTTGCCGCAAGATCTATTCCGGTGCAGTAATTGGAATCAAGCGACCGCCATTCAGCGCGTTGTGCCGAGCCGTTTGCAGAAACTCCTCGCTCCGGCGAGCAGGACTAACTCGAGATCGATCCGACTTTGTTGCTCGTGAGCTCGACAACACCCTTTCTTCGGAAGATCTGGGGAACTCTGCTCAGGTCAGCCGGAGGACCACCACTCCCTCAAATGGGACACTTACCTCAATAGCCTGTCCCTGAACGGTATGGGTTTCATTGCTGTAAAGATCGGTGGCGCGAGTGTACCGCGAGGGGAGCTTGACGCTGGCTCTTTGATCTTCGATCCCATCGTTGAAAACCATCAGGAGACTGGCATTCGGTGCTTCCAGCAGCCTGGGTCGCACTTTGTCGGCCGTGACCAAAGGTTGGACGGCGTGAGTCACAATCGCTCGGACAATATCCATTCCTCCCTGGTCCCCTGCCTCAATGCTGGCGCCTAGGTTAGTTCCGAAATAGAAAATCTGTCCTCGGCCAACCTTTTTCATGGCGGCAACAGGAGTGGACTCATACTTCGCAATTACAGTCGCAGACCCGATGATGAGCGGTGTCAAGAAAGTGTGCGCCTTAACTCGAACAACGAGCGGTTCCGAAAAGTCTAGATGCCCGTCGACATATATCCGCTCTGAAGCTGGCAGATCCTCCATCTTAGGCGCCTGGTGGCTGGTTCCCTCCATGTAGAGGACTTCACCCTCGCGGTATCCGAAGACATCCGTAAGGCCGAATGGTGGAACTGCGGGGTTGAAAATCATGTGCTCGTCATAAGTTCCGAAGCCAGTTTCGATGAGCAGCGTCCCACCCGCCTCGACAAACCGACGGAGTTGCTCGCACGTTTCCTTCTTGCCGATCAAATGCCAGGGCACGATGATCACGCGGTAGTGGTTATTGTTCAAGCTTTTCGGCTCGATAAAGTCAACCGCCAAATCGCAGTTCCAGAGTGCCTTGTAATAGCCACGGAATGAATCAACCGATGCATCCTCTTGGCCGCTCATCGCGAAGGTCAGCAGTGCGTTGTCCAGATCAACCAGAATCGCGACTTCGGGCTTTGGTTTGTAGTCTTTGATGATGTCCCAATTGGACTGGATTAGTCGATGGTCCTCCGCCGCCTCTAGCACCCTCTCGGAGGGGGAACCATCGCGATTGACCAAGCCGAAGCCTGTTGACTCCATTCCTGTGGCTTCGGTGTCATAGCACCAATAGATAATTCCCTTGCCCCCCATAGCCACCAACAGCCAGTTCCATAAGCGAATATCCCGCGGCCGCATCTTTCGACTGCGCTGTATCCCTCGGCTGCCGTGCCCCCCCTGAAGTTCGGTCGTCCAGAATGGTTTTTCGGCGGCAGCGACGCGGGTAAGTTCCACTTGGGCTGCTCCCAGATATGTCGGTGCTCCTGACCACCGAGGAAAGTTTGAAAGTCCCCACGTCTCCACTACCTCTGCCAAACGCCAAGGATTGATGCCGGACAATGCTATCGGTAGAATCGCTGCTTGCGTGTAGACGTGGCTTTCCAGGAGGCCGTGTTTATCTACTGCTCGCAAGTTGTCTACTCGGAACCGCATTTCGTCCGTGCTGCGATCGATCATGAAACGTCGCCAATCAACCCAGTCCATGTAGGAACCCTGGCCACGTGGTGGGTCGATCGCCGTCCAATTCGGATACCGCCGTACCCAGGCCTCGTTGAGAACGTCGAGAGTTCCATATCGCTGCTTCAACCATTTCTGAAATGAGGCAATCGTCTTGGGGCAATAGCAAAACAGTTTTTGGTCTGTCGTTGGGGAGAACTGATGCCCCTCGGAAGGCTCGATGTGCGCTTCGTTCCAGACATCATAGGCATACATGGATGGATGCTTTGCGACCGTCTTGGCCATTTCGCGTATGAACGTGCCTGCAGCCTCGCGTACGGGCTCCCAATCCAAGCACAATCCTGGCCATCCGCCACTCATGTTGATGGAATATCCTGCGAGCCTTTCCGGTTGGTCCAGGGCGTTTACGTAGCGTGTTTCCGGATGAGTAGCTTCCAGCCAGTAGGGCGCCTCTTCGATGACCGCACCCATTAGCACCTTGAGGCCGAACTCGTCGCAATGGCGCATGACCTCTTCAACTTCAGAGAAATCAAAGCGTCCCTGCTCAGGATTGAGATAGACCCACGAACAGTAGATGCGAATAATGTTGAACTTGTACTCTTGAGCAATGGCCTTTAACATCTCGCGGCGCATGGAAATAGGAGGATTGGGGGGACGAAAGAACTCTGATCCGTACACAAAGAACTTCTGTCCAGCGGCTTCATCCTGACCGTTAGATTCCAGAGGTTGGGCAAAGGCTTGAGGGCCTGCAAGGATTCGCAAACCGCCCCAAGTTGCGGCGACGCCCCCAACAGCAGTCTGCACAAATTCCCTGCGTGAATACTTCTTCGACATTGAAGCCTCCTAATCGGTTTTGCCTTGCAAGCCCTTGAGTTCGATTCGCCCAAGAATCTTGTTTATGTTCTGGCAATAGCCGTGCGGCCAACACCCTTCCCTCTGTTCCTAGCTGACGTCTCGACGTGGGATCCCTCGCGAGGTGGCGAGAGACGTCACTGGTTCAACGCCGACCTCAGCCTGCGATCGCTAAGTTCGCTCAACACGTCTGGAGTCGTTGCGCTCAACTGCGCGAAAAGGGATTTCGCCTCCTCTGCTTTTCCAAGTGCAGAATACGCGCGAGCCAGATTGTAGATTGCGCTACGAGAGTCCGGCGCCATCTTATGCGCCAAGCGGAGATCCGCAACGGCTTTCCCGGGATGTCCCCCTTGAAGAAGAAGCTTCCCTCGCAGGGTTCTGGCAGAAACTGACTTGGCGTCTATTTCTATTGCACGATTTAACTCAGGCAGAGCGTCAAGCGGCTTCGTAGGATCGAGTCTGACCGCGCACTCGGCGAGCAAGTAGTGCAAATCGGAATCCACAATCCCTGATCCAATTGCCGACCTAAGCTCGCTCGCGGCGTCAGCAAACTTGTCTTGGTTATAGTCCGAGAGAGCTACAAAGAAATGAGCGTCGGGATCTCGCGGTGAAAGCCGAACCGCCGCGGCAAAGTCACTGTGTGCGCTTTCGAGCATTCCTTGGTACATTTTGAGCGAACCCCGCATCATCAATGGCTCAGTGTTCCGGGGAAACGCCGCAACGGCCCGGCTTGCGATCTCGTCCGCGGTCGCAAAATTTCCAGTATCAGCAAAGAAGGTCACCAGATTCAAATAAGCAAAAAGATCTGTGGGGTTCTTTTGGAAATTCTCCGCTAAGACCGGATAGGCATCCTGATAAAGACCCAGCTTGGAATAAGCAACGCCTAAAAGATCGGAACACTTGGCAGCACACAGACCTTTGGAGCGGAGGGCGCCTAGTACCTTGGCTGTGCTTTTATAGTCACCAAGCTCGAACTCGCTGAGCGCAATCGCGTATTCATGTGTTGGGTGATCTGGTACATCCACGTTCACGGAGCGAAAGATTGTCAGCGCTGACGGAAAATCGCGCGCCTTGCCGTAGAGCCATCCAATATTAAACATATCGATCGCGGCAAGGTTGTGACAGGCTTGGAGCTGTCCGAGCACCGCTCTTGCTTCTCCGTACTGCTGGCGCTTAAGCAGGCGGTCCACTCTTTGAAAGCTTGCCCGAGCATCACAAGTCTGGCCCTGCTGCTCCCCGCGGCACAGCGTTGGACCCAAGAGGGATAGAAGGGCTATGACGAACCATACCGACGTCATGCATGCCCACTGGCGGCCAACGGGAGCCGAACGGACCATGTACTTAGCTCCAAACTGGCCAATGTCCGATTGGCCGCCAACAACTGCCTGAGTGTGGGTCAAGGCCCCACCGGAGAGAGATGGGCATGAAGGCCTTTCCACAACACCACGGCGATTTGCTGGCACTCTTGGTGTCTCATTGACGTCTCCCGGTCAACTCTCGAGACGCAATTCTTTTCTTGGCGTCGACTGCGGCAACACCTCTTCGTCGGACGCAGGATCGCCTTTGCGACGGCGATCCTGCTAGACGTCAAAACAGCAACTTCAACCCGAACTGGATCTCCCGCCCTGGCGCGCTTGTGCCGCTGATTGTTCCAAAGGCAGACGATTGGACGTTGTTGTTTGGCTGGCCAAGTTGGGTGCGATTGAACAGATTGAAGAATTCCGATCTAAACTGAAGCGTGAAGCGCTCGAGCGTAAAATTCTTCCTGGCGTCAAAGTCGACGTTGAAATAACCTGGACCCACGAGGTCATTCCTATGCTCGTTGCCAAACGTAAACGCCGTGGGCACTGCAAAAGCGGCCGGGTTGACCCATTGAGCTCTGCTTTGAGTAATTCCCGCAAGCGGATCGCCGATCTTCTCGGCCCTTTGGACTCCACCGCCCACATTCGCCACATCGCCGCCCGCCAATCCATTGAACGGCAATCCTGAATCTGCGTTGACAATGCCACCGATGCTCCAGTTTCCCAGGATTGCCTGGACGATCCCGCCGGAGTTCGACATGAATTTCTTGCCCCTGCCAAGTGGAAGCTCATACGACGTGGATAGGACAAACATATGTCGTCGGTCGTAGTCAGAGGGACCCCAATCTGATTTTAACTTATAGAAATTTGACACAGTGTCCTGTTGCGCGCCTGATTGAATATCGAGAGACTTTGAATACGTGTACGAAGTGAGGAAGTAAAGTCCGGAGGCCAGTCGTTGCTTGAGTTCTAATTGAAGTGCGTTGTAGCTGGCGTCCCCCTGGTTGTAGTCGAAAGGGACCGGGCCGCCAAATTGGGGATATGGCTGCCTGTCCGAAATCGGCCCGGGCCCCGGCGTCAAGGCAGTATTGGCAGTGGGCTGTAGGGATTGATGTCGACTGAGCGACCCAACGTAGTGAGCAGAGAAAAGCAGGGAGTTGGTTAGCTGTTGCTCGATTCCGAGGTTGTATTCCATCGAGTAAGGGATCTTTGGGTCGGGAGTACCTCCAAAGCTTGCTAGTGGCTTGTTGGGGTCCAGGAAAAACGTAGAGGGCGGAAGATTGTTGATAAATGTCGTTGGTAAACCATCATCCTGATTGCTGATCGTGGTAAAGATTCCACTAGGCCAAGATAGACGAATGTCCGACTGCTGCTCGATGAGCGTATTGTTATGATCATCTATGATCACAAATGCGCCCTGTATTGCAGTGCGGTTCGTCGCTTGGTAGACGAAGCCAAAGCGAGGTTGGTAACCGTTCCATTGTGGAAGATAATAGCTGCTAGGCCCAACAGCTTTGGGGAACAGTGGAGGAACTGGCCCTGTTACATGAAATATTCCGGTGATGGCGTCAAGTCCCGAATTGATCTTGGAAAAAGTGGGGGGAGAGATATAGTCATAGCGTAAGCCCACGCTCAGAACCAGCCTCTTTGTTACTCGCCATTGATCCTGCGCATAGACGCCGTACCAGTTGATATGTTGATCTTCTCCCGTATCCCCTACCCAAGGGGTATAGTTGTCAGGGGTACCAAGAAGAAAGCTAGCCGGCCCGTATCCTGTCCCTTCTTGAGATGCATCTGCGGACGTTCCATTTGGCGTAAAGGCAAGAGTATACTGCCAGCCATCATCGAAACTGTGAATGCGATAGAACATGCCACCGATGCCAATAGTGTGTTTACCCGTAGTCTTTGAAAGGTCAGCATGATAGTCACTATTTTTTTGGGGGCCGACTGGTGCAGCGAACTGGTTTACTCCGGTGTAGCCGTTGGTTATGCCGATGCCAGGGCCCAACGGAATATCGTTTTTGGGGGGCGCAGTCAAAGCGAAATTTAGTGCGTTCAGAAAGTCAACACCCGCGGGCTGATCGAAACGGCTAAATGTTGTCTGTGTATACCCGTAGCGTATGTTAAGGATGGTGTTGCTTCCGAAGAGGCGAGTATAACCGGCGGCGAAGGCGCGCGCGTAGTTCGAAAGTTCGTTTGAGTATCCTGGGAATCCTTCAGGGCTGGTTTGGTTATTGTTGGACCGATTGTAGCGAAAAAAGACCGTGTCGTTATTGCGGAATCGGTGATCAACTCTGACTCCGACTTGATCGGATTTCGTGGAGGTGTTCGCGGTAAATGCGTAGTTCGGGAGAACCCCTGGTGCTACGTTCAAGTTGGGTGCAGGGTAGTACCTAGCCAGAATGGCCAATGCAGCTGAATTGAGTTGGTTGGATGGAATGATATTTCCTGGGTATGGGTTGCGAATGATCTTCGCAGGATTTGTGGGGTCAGCCGTGGTGGTGTTTGGGTCGTAGATCTCGTTGGCGAATTCTGGACGGCCGAGACTGTCGGTGCCTATGGGAGTGGTGCCTAGCACCGCAGAAAAGTCTCCTCCGCGCATGGCATTCGTGAGAGTAGCTGCGACGTAGGACTTGGTTTGTTCCGCCCGGAATCCCTCCCAGTAGCCGGAAAACCAGGTATTGTCCTTTATGACGGGGCCACCAAAGTACACACCGTATTGGTTTTGCTTGTACGGATTGGTAGTCGTAGCCGGGTAGGTCTTGGCATCCAAGACGCTGTTGCGGATGAACTCGTACGCTGCACCATGGAACTGATTCGCGCCCGAACGAGTGACAATATTGACGTTTGCTCCAGAACTGATTGCGAATTGAGCGTCCGTAATGTGGGTCTGGACATTAAACTCTTGCACCGCATCAGGAGGCGGACCAATAGCAAATGTGTTTGTAAACAGTGCATTGTTGAGAACGCCATCCATTGTGTAGTTGTCTTGCTGGGGTCTCTGGCCATTCACCGAAGGGCTGACCGAACCCGTTCCCAGCGCTACCGTGAAAAATCCTTGCTGGGCGCCCTGTGCAAGCGGCACCGCCCCCGGGGTCAGAAGCGTAAGTTGGTTGAACTGCCTTCCGTTGAGAGGTAGGTCCACGATGGCGGTGTGCGAGACAACATCAGCACGCGTGGCCGAAGTTGTGTTCACCGTAGTGA
>Ga0209701_10001598_pt1 | contig 14653 bp, 9 predicted proteins | sample CZO8metaG_4_FD_188356 | JGI IMG/M metagenome (GOLD analysis project Ga0209701, IMG submission 188356) | Vadose zone soil microbial communities from the Eel River Critical Zone Observatory, Northern California, USA - CZOApr15con2H3.8 metaG... | ecosystem: Environmental > Terrestrial > Soil >...
CGTGCTTGCAACGATTCACCGCGAGCATGGGGTCCATCTCGTGACGAACGACCAGGTGATCGGCTTCGAGGGCGGCAACCGGGTGGAGCGCGTGTTGACTGCTAAGGGAGCACAACTGGCGTGCGACCTGGTCGTCGTCGGTATCGGGATCGCGCCGGCCGTGGACGCGCTTGCTGGCAGTGCGATTGCCCTGGATAACGGGATCCTCGTGAATGCGCGCTGCCAAACGAGCGTGCCCGATGTCTTCGCCGCAGGGGATGTGGCTAACCTGCTGCACCCGGTCTTCGGGAGGGTGCGGGTAGAGCATTTCAACAACGCCGAAAAGCAAGGCCGTGCGGTGGCCCGCGCCGTGCTCGGCAACTTGCAGGCGTACGATTATATCTACAGTTTCTGGTCTGACCAGTACGAGCACAAGCTGGAATACGTGGGGTTTGCCAGAAGCTGGGAGCGGATTGTCCTGCGTGGCAGCTACGACAGCAGAAAGTTCCTGGCCTTCTACCTGACGCAGGGCATCCTGCAGGCGGCTTTCGGGCTGAACCGTGGGGGTGACCCGGAACTCGAGGCTGATGCCGAGCTGCGCGCGTGTCAGGATCTGATTCGCGGCCGAATCCGACTAGCGGAAACCGCCCTGGCGGATGACCGTGTGGACCTGCGGTCATTGAACATCGCTCCGCAGTGAATGCTGCGCTGCTGTATGACCTGGTAGCCACCGATGGATGTGTCCCGTGGCTAACCCCCTTGCCATCCTCGCAGCCGTCTCCTACTCTGACAGACGGGCCCGTCCGAGCACGCGAACAGACCCAGCTCCTTGCGTGCTCGGACGGGCCCGATTGCGACTTTGCGCCCGTTCGTGGTCCGTGTCATGGGGCGTGCTCGTAATCGGCGAGGACTTCAGCGATTGCGCGGCGAGCGATGCCGGCGAGGACGGGGTTGGTGCTCTGGTAGTAGGGGAGGGCGATCAGCCCGACGGACAGGGCCCAGCCGCGCCCTCGCGCCCATGTCGCGTCATCGACCGGGAGCGCTGCGCGGAGGACGTCCCGGGTTTCGGCGGAGAGGAGATTCCACGCGACGATCAAGTCGCATGCTGGATCGCCCACGCCCAGACACCCGAAGTCGATGACGGCGCTGATCCGGCCCTGCTGGACCAGCAGGTTAAGAGATTGCAGGTCTCCGTGGATCCAGACGGGCGGGCCGTCCCACGCTGGTGCCTGAAGGGCTGCGTCCCACGCCGCGGTCACTGCGCCGGTATCGAGCATGCCGTCCAGGGAGGCGATTGCGGCGCGGGTGTCAGCGTCTCGTGTGGAGAGCGGCACGCCGCGGAAGGAGTTGTGCGAGGGGGTGGCCCGCCCGTGGGATCGATCCGCTGCAGGGCAGCTATGAATTGAGCCAGATCACGCGCCGCCTGGCCTGGATCGACGATGCGCTCGATGGTCGCGTTCTCGCCTGCGAGCCACCCGTAGACGGACCAATGCCAAGGGTAGCCCTCGCCCGGTGTCCCCTTCGCGAGCGGGACAGGGATGGAAAGTGGGAGGAGCGGGGCAAGTCTCGGCAACCACTGGTGCTCTTTGTCCACTTGCCCGGTGGCACCTTCGATGCGGGGGAGTCGCACAGCCATGTCGGAGCCTACCCGATAGATCGCGTTGTCGGTCCCAGCGGAGTGAACCGGCTCGATGGGAAGGTCTGCCCACTGCGGAAACTGCGCGGCGAGCAACCGGCCCACGAGAGCGACGTCGACGTCCACCTCGTCGACATGCATTTTACCAGCGGACATCATCACCCTCGCCCAGAACAGAGTGAAACCACCTGGCGCGCCGATCATGTGCGCGATCAGGTCACGAATCGAGTGCACATGCGGGGCAACGGCCTGGAGGAGACGTTGTTGATAGGTATCCCAATCCTGGTAGACGGTCGCCAACGAGGTAGTATCCTCAGTCATAAATGTTCTCCTCACAAATGAATGAATTCCTAAGGCATGGTTCAATTTGGACGAATTGTCCTTGACCGTTTGAACAGTCACACCGTGTCACGCCTCCGCGCAGCGAAGGGGCTGTCGCGATCGGCAGCGAGATGCTTCGCTGCGCTCAGCATGACAGGGCTGGACCTTGCTGTTGCTGAGGAACTGTCAAGTGCATTTGAACCTTGCCTAAGGATACTATGTTAAGGTCTTGCGCCGCTCTCAGTTAGGGTGTCAATACGGGTGTCAAAGGGAAATGAGAGCCGCCCGAAGCGGCTTCTATGCTGGCTTCAGGCGGTCGTGGGTGCCGAAGGGGGGACTCGACTTGCGTTGTTCGCTGGTGTTCGCCCTTGTCCTTTTTGTGCTGGAAACAGCTCTGTTCTGTTCGTTGCGTGCTCTGTTTTATCGCTGATGTTCGCTGGCGTTGCTGTATGGGTTGCTGTACAGCGTTTGCTTGTACAGCAGTGTTTGAGAAACGAATGGAAGCAGTAATCAGACGATCATTACCCGAAGTGGGAGACGAGTTTTTAGACTGTTCGCTAACGTTTGCCGTCGTTCAAGTGGTGCTTGTCGGGCGGCTTCATTGTTCGCTGGTGTTTGCCACTAGTTGCTGTCAATATTGCTGTGCTTTTACGATTCTTTGAGTGTGGAATTGATGGGTGTTAGATTATCTACAACAATTTTGCAGAATATAAATCTAAGTGCTAAACGATGAAGCTCCCTTTCCGTTTGCGGGCTTGTGGCTTGTGATTACAGAAAATTATTGTTATCGTATCCCCTCCAGCTTCAAATGATAGAAATGAGGCTGGGATCTGGAATGTGAACCTCCTATATCAGCAAGAATTATGTCATTTTTGCTTCTCCAGCATATACTATCTACTCTGAATGTAGCCGGGTACATCGCAAGTAAAAGACCTATGACCAGTCTACCTTCTTTCCAGAAGAATGTAAAACCAGCGGCGTCACTGCTTACAATAAGTTCACCGTTTGGTGAGTAATGTACTTGACGTATGCCACGACTATGGCCGAGCAATAAGCGGTAATTCTGACCACTTTCCACATTCCAGATCCTCACTGTCCTATCATCCGATCCACTGACCAACTTGGTTCCATCGGGTGAAAATGCAACACACTTTACGTCTTCTTGATGGCCACGCAATGTGTGTAAGAGCTTGCCGCTGTCTACCTCCCATACTCGCACCGTTTTATCGGCAGAGCTACTAGCCAGCTTGGTTCCATCTGGTGAAAACGCAACCTCCCATACTATTAATTGATGGCCACGCAATGTGTGTAAGAGCTTGCCGCTGTCTACCTCCCATACTCGCACTGTTTTATCGGCAGAGCTACTAGCCAGCTTGGTTCCATCTGGTGAAAACGCAACGCCCCAAACACCGTCTCGATGATGTTTAGATGTCAGCAGTTGTCTTCCAGTTTTTAGATCCCATACAAACACTTGCTTATAGATTCCCCCTGCAAGTTTTGTTTCATCTGAAGAAAATGTTAAGCTATTCACAAAATACATCTCTACTGATGTTCTTTGCAGTTCCCGCCAAGCCCTCATATCCCACAACCCCACTGTCGCATCCTCAGAACTAATGGCTACCATCGTTCCCTTGGGTGACAACGCTATACTCACTACTTCTTCTTTAAGATCTGTTAACGGTTGGTGTTTTATCTTTTGATCCAACTGCCACAATCGTACAGTCCCATCAGCTGATCCACTAACTATTTTCACCCCATCTGGAGAGAATGCTACACTCCTTACAGAATGTAAGTGACCTATCAATAGTTGTAGTTCCTCCCCACTCTCAACATCCCATACTCGTATTTGCCCACTGTGGAAACCACTTACTATCTTCTTTCCATCTGATGAAAACGCCAGACTTACTGCTATATCTTGATGGCTTCTAAAAAAATGCAATTCCTTTCCGCTTTCTATCTCCCACAGTTGTACATCTCTCCCAGAGGTAATACTTGCTATCTTTTTATTAGATGATGAGAATACCACAGGACTTATTCCAATTAGTAAATACCTTAATACTTGTAGTTTCTTCCCGCTCTCAACCTCCCACAATTGCACTTCATTAATGGTAGTCCGTTTTTGGTTTGCTACTATCGTCCCATCTAGTGAGAGTCCAAGACCAAATATATCCTTTTCAAGGTTTAGCAAGGCCTGTGCCATCTCTCCACTCTTAACGTTCCAGAGCAGTACTCTCCCATCAAGTGACTGGCTTACTACTTTACTACCATCAGTTGAAAACGCTACTTTAAGTACGGGATGCGAGTGACCTGTCAACACTCGTATCTCTTTCCCATTTTTTACCATCCATACTCGTACCGACCGATCATCTGATCCTGTTGCTACCAAACTCCCATCCGGTGAGAACGCAATGCTTAGTACTGTAGCCTGATGTCCTATCAATTCCCGCAATAACTTCCCTGAGTCTGCTTCCCACAGTCGCACACTCCCGTCTTTAGAGCCACTTGCCATTAGCGTTCCATCGGGAGAGAATACCACAAAGTTCACTTCACTTCTTGGATTCTCTAATCCCACGGGATGCGCAATGAGATTACAGCAAGCGAGCGGAGAAGCATAGGTGGATCGTGGTGAAGAGCAGGTCATTTTGTGTCATACTAATGGAGTGTTGAGAGAATGGCCCCCTCATCTGAGAGGATAGGGCACTCTTGATAGCCGCTCAGCAGTGGCTGAGCGAGCGAGGAATCAAAATGATAGGAGTGCTGATGAGTATGGACGCCCCTTCCTCCGTGAATATTCAGACCTCTGTGGAACCGATCCCCTCGGTGCCTGAGTGGTTTGGCGAAGTGGCTCTTATCGCCCACACCTTAACCCGTCTGGGCTTGCTTGCCGAGATCTCCGAGCGTGTCCGCTTTGCCCGCAAACGCTTCGGTACCTTTGAAGTGATTGACTTTGTCGTCGTGCTGATGGGGTATGCCATCAGTGGTGAGCCGACGCTGGCGGCGTATTACGAGCGTCTGCAGCCTTTTGCGACGGCGTTCATGGCCTTGTTCGGACGCCAGCAGTTGCCTCATCGCTCGACGCTCAGTCGCTTTCTGGCCGCCCTGGATCAAGCGAGTGTGGAAGCGCTGCGCAGCGTGTTCTTGCAGGACGCGCTGGCCCGTTTGGGACCCGCCGAGGGCGTGGGAGGTCTGTGGGACCGGCAAGGACAACCATGGGTGGTCTTCGATCTGGACGGCACGAGACAGGCCGCACGACAGCGTGCTCTGCCCCAGAGTCCTGATCTGCCTCCTCCACAGCGACGTTTGCAAGCGGTCTGTGCACCTGGCTATACGGGGCGTAAGCGTGGAGAAGTGGTCCGCACCCGCACGACGCTCTTGCAGGTCCATACCCATCAGTGGCTGGCAACATTTGGCGGAGCGGGCAATGGCGACTACCGAGGGGAGTTGCTGCGCGGGCTGGAGGTGATCGCGGCGTATCAGGAGAAGCTGAGTCGGCCTCGAGGTCAGGCCCTCATCCGACTCGATGGTCAGTATGGGAATGGAGCCATCGTGGCGGACCTGCTGGCTGCCCAGATCCCCTGGCTGATGCGTGGCAAAGATTACGGGCTTCTTGAGCTGGCGCAGGTCAAAGAGCGTCTCGCCTTGCCTGCCGATGAGCAGTTTGTGCATCCGGAAAGTGGGATCTGCCGGGACCTGTTTGAGTGTGGAGAATTGCCAGTGACCGCAGAAGGACACCGCTCTCGTGTGATCATCGCCACACATCCAGCCGGGACCACTGCCAGTCCGATTGGCGTGACCCGTGATCAGCGCGTCTATGAGCTCTTTTTCACCGCCCTGCCCGCCCTCGGCTTCACCGCCGCTGATGTGGTCAAGCTCTACCTCCATCGCGGCAGCTTTGAAACCGTGCTCTCTGATGAGGATCGTGAGCAAGACAGTGATCGGTGGAGTTCCTACACACCATTTGGTCAAGAAACCTGGCAAATCCTTTCGCAATGGATGTGGAATCTGCGCCAAGAACTCAGCCAACAGTGGCAACCGACCTCGATGCGTCTCACCGAGTTTGCCCCCCCCTCAAACTGAATCCCTGCCATCCCCGGACCTCTCCCCGGCTGGATCGTCTGATCGCGCCCCCGCAATGGGCGCGGGCAGCGCGAGCAGGAAGCCTGGGAGGGCAAGATTTTCTTCCTCAGCCTGACGGCACATTGCGTTGTCGGCAAGGAGCCACGCTTTATCCGCAGGAACGACGCTCCGAACACGACGGGACGGTGCGTGTGCTCTATGCCGCCCGGATTGCTGACTGTCGCTCGTGTCCCTTGCGCATCCACTGTCAAGGACATGGCATCTCCACCAAAAAACCTCGTCGTGTCAGCGCTGTCCTGCATCCCCTGCCTCAGCCAGCGCCAGAAGAGCCGCCGCCTTCGTGCCTTGCTGCCCCTCATCCCATCCTGTGGGGGGATTGGTCGCGCTCTCAGCCTCGCCGAGCCTGGATCCGGTGGCAACGGAGCCACCTGGTGACGGTGCAAGCCCCATCCGTTTCACCACCTGTCTCGACGCCTTCAGCTCTCGCGCGCGCTGAGAGAGCGCATTGGCGCATGACGTGGCCACAACGGCTCGCACGCAATGCGCGACCACCCAGCGCCCCGCCTGTCGAGCTTACCATCTATGGACTCTCACCCGTGTTTGCCCAGATGCTCGGTTTGCGAGTCGCTTGAGCTGACTGCGCGCTCTAAAGGAAGCTCATCCTCGACCTGGATTCTCCCGTCGAGCGGGTTCGTCTGCTCATTTTCACACCCAGTATCCCATGGACCATACTTTTTGCCAGACAAGATCGCTGATTCTTTGCTCTTTTCTCTGCTTTCTCCCTCTCTTCCCGTCGTCCCGACGACAGGTCAAAGGAACATACCTCTCATTTTTCTGCTTGCTTGCTAATACCTCGTTGCGCATTCCGTGGGCTAATACTCTGATTAGAGCATGGTCTTCCGCACCCACAGGTGCAAGTAGTTTTATCCATTGTGCAGGTGCCTTTTTACTCTCAAAGAAAGGTTGGCTTTCTTCCACAGCGCGATTATATAATTGCTGATAGAACAGTCCAGGGAGTATATCTGGGCTCCACTCTACTGAGCCTAAGATATGGCTTTCGAGGTCCATCCAATGCTCTAGTAGCTTCAGGTAAACCGCTTTCTTAGAATCTAGCAATTCAAGATAAACTCGAGCTGCTCTTATCTGTTCTAGACATTGCCAATAACCAACATGCTGAGCACGTTGCTCTAAACGATTTAGATCTTGAAACTCGATTACTATTTTTCTAGCCGCTTCTTCAAGCATTTTTTCCCCTCGATCGCTATCCTCAATGGTCAAACTTCGCGAGAACTCGCGTATCAGAGGATGCAACCGGACTTGATCGTCAGATAGTTCCTCTAGCAAGCTTACCTCTTGCAAAAGTAGTCGTGTTTTACCCAATGGCTCAAATATATCATTGGTTTCGCCTAGACCAACTGCAAGTCCTAATATCCAAAGTGGGATGGGCGACGCTTCTGGAAAGTAGGCCGCTAACTGGAAAAGGTCACGTGCTGCTTCGTCTTTTACTTTTTCCCAACTCAGCCAGAATGTGGCAAAGAGGGGAACTGCATCTAAATATCTATCCTTCGTTAACTCGATGGCTCCGCGTTCCTCGAGTACTTGCGCTAGCCTTATCAATGTCACACGCTTGTCTTGCGCTAGATATCCACGAAGATGGATCAATCCGAGTGGTAAATAACCTACTTTCTTGCATAGGTCCCGTGCGGATTTTGCCTCAGCACTCTTACTCCCAGCTAATACACTCGAAAGGAGTTTAGGACGGATATCTTTTAAGAGAAGCTGTAATGCAACTTTCTCTGGCAATAGTTTAACATCATATGTCACGACATTAGGTAGCTCCTGTGTGCGACGTGAAGTGTAAAGGATAGTACAAGATAACTCACCACCAGCTAGGATTGGCAAGGCGGAGAAAATCAAACTAGGTTCTTCAATATTATCTAGGATTAGCAATGTTCCTCGATGGCTAGCAAAATAACGACATAGGTAACTTGCTCGTCTTAACTCGTTTTCAGGATGTGTTATCTCATCATTCGGAGGTAAGTAATTAATGCGGCCTGCGAGTTCTGCTAAATGATGCTGCCAATCGTAGAGATTTTTTCCTGTTGCCGTCACCCAGAATATGCCGTCAGGAAATCGATCTTTATAACGGTAGGCTAGTTCTACCGCCAGTTGCGTCTTGCCTATGCCACCCATACCCAACATCCCAACTAGTCCAAGGCGTGTGGGTGCGTGATCTTTTCTATCGAACAGTAATGCTTCCAACTTCTCGAATTCACCTGGTCTTGGCTGAAACAATGGATTGTGCAAAAAGGGAAGGTAGTCTTTGGGTCGATCAACATGAATCACCTTATGTTCAGGGAGTTTTGTTCCTCCTAAAGACTTGCTAATGAAGCTCGTTATCCGCTCTTCGCTGGATTGAAGCTCGGCAACTATAGTCTTGGTCTGCTCGATTACTTCAAGCATGATAGCCATCTGAGGTATGCTGAGTTGTCTACGTAGTACTTGGCGGTAACATTTAAAGAATTCGGGAATGATACGATCTGGCACCAATCCACGTTTGTGTATCAATGCTCTAGTAATACCATCGGTGCCCAAATACTGATCAATTTTTTGATTAATTTGATCCTGCTTAGGAAGTTGGCCATCAAGGATATAATTTCCAATTTGCTGAGCGACTATTGGGTCGCAGAAGAAAATTTCGATGCCGGTAAGCTCGTATTCAGGGTGTTCCTTGAAGAAAAGCTCTAGAGTCTTTATCAGTATTTCGCGCAATCGTTCGTCGAAGTTGGGTTCAATCAGTTTTGCTTTTTTTAACAGCCTTCCAACAAGTGTGTCTTCAAGACCTTGAACGCAATGCAAAACAATGGTAGAAGCTAAATTAGTGATTATACCAGCGGTTATTGCGGCAGGAGTGAAAGGATCGGGAATCAGCATGTTTTGTTCTTCCTTATATCATTGATGATTAAGTCCTCGCTCATATTTCTCCCTTCTTCATATCACAGTGCTAGAATTTGGACATGATTATACTCCTGAGATAACATGTTTACAATGAGGTCAGGGCTTCTCAAAAGTCGAGCTGACGAGCGTGATTTTACCACAGCCCGTTATGGAACTCGACCTCACTTGACTCGACTTTTGAGACTATGGGGGCAATACCCCCGCAGGGCTTCTCAAAAGTCGAGGTGGTGAAAAAGGCGAGTCAATCCGGTAGAATGAAACGCATCGAAAAACAGCTTTATTCAGGAGAGACTCGTTATGGACTATACTACACTATGTACAGAGAGCAAAGAAGGGCAAGAGCAGCCCACGATCAGGATGCAATCGCTCTACGAGGTGTGCCAGCAGGTGGTGGATGGGCGAGGGGCGCGTGGGAAATGCTATGAGTTGGCAGGCTTGTTGGTGGTGCTGGTACTAGTGGGTCAACTGGCAATGGCGTAACCCTTGACGAGGGCCGCGCCTGAGCCAGCCAGGCGGCGTACGCGTGCCCGTTCGCGCCGCCGTCGCCGCTTGCCATTCCACACAAAGGGCGTGGGGTGGTTGTTCCATCCTTCCACCGTCTGTTCCAGCCAGTCGATCACCTCTTGAGCGGTCTGGGGATGTTGCCCAGCCAGGGCGCGGCGCACAATGATGCGTTGCACCGACTCCGCCATGTTGAGCCAGGAGCCACCCACCGGCGTGTAGAGGGGCATCACCCCATGCGCGAAGAACCAACGCACCAGGTCATACGACAGATGCCCCGCCAGATTATCCAGCACCAGCACGATGCGCAGGGGCGGTTCTGAACTGCGCGGTGCATAGCCTAGCCACGTCTCCCAACGCGCGCACAGAGGACGCTCGGCTTCCGGGGGCAGTTCTGCTCGGGGGTGGGCCTTCTCGATCTCGGCCAAGACCTCCGCGAGTTGCTCTTTGAGCCAGGGATGCAGCACCGCATTGGTCACTGAGACCACCCCTTTGGCGCGGATTTCGCCGGTAGTTGGGCGAAAGAGCGTCAGCAGTTTGGCGGTGCCTCCCCGTTCGTACTCATGCGGCTGTAACGCCGGGTGGCCCTCGGGCTGCGAACTTCGCTCCAGGCTGCGGGACGGCCTGATAGGGCCCAGCTTCGTCTTCATTGAGCTGCACGATCCCGGCCGCTTCCGCCTGCTCGTAGGCTTGCTCGATCAGTCTTTTTTTTCCGGCGTCTCGGGATCATAGGTCGTCACCGTGCCGCTTTTACGCACCCGCAGCGCGTAGCCGGTGCGCACCCAGGTACGTGTGCGCAGGTAGCGGTAGCCCGCCTCGTGCAGCACCTCACGGATCGTTTCCGCCGCGATCTCGGGCAGGTCCCTCTCCCGTAAGGCCTTTCGCAGCGTCATCAGCGACCACGTCGCGGTCTGGTCCTCTTTGCGATCGGGCTGCCGCTGCACTTCCTCGAGGATGCGCACCCGTTGCTCGCTCGTGTAGGTCGTCTTGCGTCCTGCCCCGGCGGCAATTGACAGAGCCGCTAGGCCGTGCGCATTGAAGCGCTTCACCAGCTTGCCTACCCCGTCTCCGCTCTTCAACCCCGCCTCATGGGCCGCCTCCGTAAAGGGCTTCCCGCTCGCCACCGCGACCAAGGCTTTGGCTCTGTGTACCACGTCGAGCCGCTCGCTCGTCGCTTTCGCCAGTCGCTTCAGTTCTCGTTCTTCCTGCTCACTCAACGCCCGTAAGGGCTCTTGCTGGGGCTGTGCCATGCTTGTTCTCCTTCCCTCACTTCCACAGTGTACCATCTGATTTCCCTTACGGCTATCCCATTGCCAGTTGACCCACTAGGCAGTTCATGAGCCTTCAATACGTCACCAATTCCGCAGCAATTCCCCAGAAGCATTTAGACTCTTGCGTTATTTCCGCGTGGCTGTACTAGAAACTCATGATGAAGTTTACTCGTCGTCGTCATCGTCATCATCGTCATCATCGTCGTCGTCATCGCCTGGTTCTGGCGGGGGCATGTCATCAGGGTTGAGCGGGGGTATCGAGTTGCTTACCACAGAGACGTTTCGTTTTCTGTTCATTGTGCGCTCCTTTTTCTAGGTGGACAGGCTGACAGCGGTGGCTTACTTGAACTCTACCCGAATTCCGCGCTTGATGTACGCATAACTATGCATCCTTTGCTTCTCCCTCAAAAGATAAGACATAGGAATCCAGATTCGGATCGTAGGCCAGTTTTCTCAGCGGTTGTGGAGCTGAGAGAATTCCCAATTCCCGCAGAGCAGGCAGATATTCGATGGCACATACGCCCACAGCAAGACGATCAAGGACCGTTTCGTCCCCCTTCACTGCTTGTTCGATCACGCGCAGCCCATGCAAGTGCACGGTATCCTGTAGATAGCAGACTCCCGCCCGTTGCAGATCGGGAACGCCCCGGAACGTCCGAAGACAGATGGAAAGGGCGTAGGCCCGCGCCTGTCTCTGCGCTTTCTGCCTGTTGGCATCAGGACGCCTGAGCAGGCGACTCAACAGGGAATACCGTTCGAAGAAGGTGAAAAGGGAGTGAAAGGTCTGTGGCGGCGTCACGATCCCACTGGCTAACCCCGTCGCAAGCATGCCGTTGTACATCCCCGATTCGTTGAAGGGCTGCCCATAGAGCGCCGCCAGCTGCCGTTCGTGATAGAGCGCCAGGCCCTCCTCCGTCGGCTGGGAGTTCTTCGTATGGATACCCAACAGGCCGAGCACCGACCGCTCCCCCGCTACGCACTGGCCGACATGTCCCAGCAGTTCGTGCGTGAGGAGATGCCGGATCTTCTCCAGTGCAAAGCGCTGCTCCGGGAGGAAGAAGCGGCGCAGACCCTGTTCCACGCGGGCATTGGTGGCGTTGGGATCGATCACCACCTGCCAACCCTCGAAGCCACCTGCTTGCAAGACCGCTGTGAAGAAGCGCCTGGCCGTATCGGCGGATACCATCCGGCGCGGTTGTCCTGAGGATGGCGACATGGCTTGCTGTTCCCCTTGCATCGTATTTTCACGCGCCCAGTGTTCAAACGAGAGGCGCAGACGGGTGCGCAGGAACTCGTCCAACTGCTGGCTGACCTCTACCGTTTCAGAGTGGTTGAATCCTTGCTGCACGGTGTGTACGACACGCGAGAACGCTTCCTGCATGTCCTCTGCAGTGGGAAGAGGAAACAGACGGCGGTTGCACGCCCAGAACTGTTCGGTGTTGCCCTCATACGTCGCCTCGATCAAGCGCAGGAAGTCTCCCTCTTCCCCGACCGTCTCCTGGTAGAGGCGGCGCACAAGCGCGTTCGGCTCCCTCTGGCCGATCTCGGCTGTTAATGCCAGGAGCGCAGTAATGCGGCGGCGCACGTCAGCAATATCGATGGCCGGGTAGGAGAGGTGCGGTTCGCGTTGCTCAGCAAGCGCTGCCTCCAATTCGCGTTCCCGCGACCGCAGTAACAGGCTGCCTAACTGCTCCCTGGTGGTCTCATCGAGTGGGGGGGAGAACAGGCGATCCCACTGCTGCTGCTCTTCTTTGGTAAAGGGGCCAGCCCAGGTGAGCCACCAGTAACTGTCAAAGGCGGCCAGCTCGCGATAGCGCTCGACCCAGCGCCAATCCAGCTGGTAGCGGGGTGAGGACGCCTGGCGACGCCATTGCTCGATCTCTTCCATTGCGTTTCTGGTCAGCGTGGCGCACATCCTCCTGCGCGTCTGGCGCAGATGGGGAAGCGCCTCACGGAGCAACTGCTCGGCTTCATCGATGCTCCCCAGTAGCAGGGAAAGATGCCCACGACGCGCGCGACAGAACCACACCTCCTCCTGCGACGGCGCGTGTTCTCTTGCGGCGAGCCGCTCGGCCTCAGCCAGCGACTTGTCAGCGCATGACAACGCCTCCTGGAACCGACCCAATTGGGCGAGGATGTCTGCCTTTTCTCCATAGGCCGGTGCCAGCGTGCCGAAGCGGAGATGTCCCTGCTCTTTCAAGGCGATACCGCGCTCGGCCATCTGGAGCGCTTCATCTAGCTCTCCATTTCTGGCAAGATAATAGGCCAGCTCGCTGTAGCACGAAGCAAGCCTGGTTTTGGAGAGATTTGCCCGGAGTGGGGGCGCATCTTGCTTGTCGATGTTCCCTGAGAGGAGCACCACGCATTGCCGGTACAGGCTGATCGCCTGTCCGCGAAGGCGCTGCGCTGAGGACCCCTCCCCCTCCTCGTCAAGCGCGTCGCTCCAGATGCCCAGCACCCAGGCGCGCGCTTCCAGCAGATAGGTCTGGGCCGCGCTATTCGTTTGAGTGGGCTGAAGTGACGCCAGGCGAACGTACGTCGCCTCCAGCAGTGGCTGGTCTTCCTTTAGTTGAGGTGAGTTGATGATGCATTCCATCAGAAAACCGAGCAGGTATCCCTCGACGGAGGCCTTCAACCTGATCTCACCAGATGCTGCGGCATCAACGACGCGTTGATAGACCGCCGCCCGTTCTCGCTCATCGATCACCTGACCGAGAAACGGCGCAAGCGTATAGTGGAGGAGGATCCCCCCGCATTCCGTTTTGGGAGTGGCCCGCCAATCGAAGCGCTGCATGATTGCTTGTGCGTAGCGTGCCAGGCGGTGCGCGTGCCCAAAGTTGGAGATGAGTGGGTGATAGATGAGCAGCTGTTGCGCTGCGTCGAGCAGGCGGTGGTGCTTGAGTAAGAGCAGGATGAGTTCTGCAATCACGCTCGCGGCTTCACTCCCAACGATGCCTCCCTTTTTCTTCCAGCCTTTGAGCGCACGGATCAGCTCTGCCTCCAGCGCGTCTTGCTGCTCGGCAGAGAGGCGGGCGCGGACCACTGATGCCACCATCGGGAGCAACTGCACACGGTGTGGATAGGCGGCGAGCAGGGAGGTCGCGCTCAATTCTTTCAAGAGACGCGGGCGCGGGCAGATGAGTTGCAAGGCGGGCTTGCCCAGGGGAACATTGGCCAGCGCAAGCGTACATAACACCTGGTACGCCTCTGCGGAGAGGCGCTTGTCGATGATGCGCTCCAGGAGCGGGCTGAGTTTCGTGGCGATAGGGCCGCCGAACAGTGAGGCGTCTTGCAGGAGACGCTGTAACCTCCTCGTCAGGAGGTCTCCCTCGTCGCTTTCACCCGACTGCTCATCCAGGTTGTCGCTCTCCTCCCACGTGTCCAGCCACATCGGCTCCTGCACCAGCGAGGCCACCCACTCCAGGCAGAGCGGGACTCCACCCACCGCCTCGCTTGCCCGGCGCAAGGTGTCCAGGGAAATGGATGAGAGGCCCAGGTGCTGCAGCAGGAGCGCGCCAGCATCGGCGGAGAGCGGTGGAACGGTCCGCTCGGTGAGAAAGGCGCGCTCGCCTGCATACCAGCCGGGCCATTCTCGAGTGGCCAACACCAGCGAGGCGCGATGCTGGCTGCGCAGGAATCTCCTCAAGAACTGCTCCCAGCACGGAGTCAGCTGGCCCCGCTCGTCCAGGAGCTGTTCGGCGTTGTCCACCAATAGCAGGAGCGGGCGTGATGCCTTCTCCAGGCAGTGGAAGGCAAAGGCAAGACGTGCCTCGAGCGAGGTCATCTCCAGGAAGGCGTCAGATGGGCCGATCTCGGCGAGCAGCGTCCCAAGCAACAGATCAAGCGCGCTCTGTGGATCAGTACTCTGCTCCGCCGCAGGAAACTCACAGAGGATCACCTGGGGATGCGA
>Ga0209701_10001599_pt1 | contig 14652 bp, 9 predicted proteins | sample CZO8metaG_4_FD_188356 | JGI IMG/M metagenome (GOLD analysis project Ga0209701, IMG submission 188356) | Vadose zone soil microbial communities from the Eel River Critical Zone Observatory, Northern California, USA - CZOApr15con2H3.8 metaG... | ecosystem: Environmental > Terrestrial > Soil >...
CTGATTCCTGGGAACCAGAAGACGATAAATCCGCCTGTGAGAACTGTCATTCCGCCTCCACCTCCACCTCCACCGCAACGACGACGTGGGAAAAGAGGAGAAGAAGACGAGTAAATGAAATCGAGGGCGTTCAAAGTTGTAGCTCTGTTCTTCGTCATGGGGCTTGGTTCCGGACTTCTAAGTATATTCGTCGCCACTTTGTCCACAGCATTGGGATGGGTTGGTCTCGGCGCGATTCTACTGCCCGGTCTACTGATCAGCATTATTATTGCAAGTCGTCTAGGATGGCTTTCACTGAAGTTGAATGTGCCACGATGTGTTTCTGCTGCACTAATCATAGTCGCGGCTTATCCAATATCGGTGTTGGTCATGCTGGGAAGTCTCATGCTCTATGAGTGGTTGTTCTCTAAGCTCTTCCCGGCAGCGTGGCGGGAACATGTTTACTCCGGGTCTTACCCTTTCTCGATCTGGTCGTTGTATCTGGCTGCGGTAGTTGGGGCCGTCCTTGTCTCGGTCGCGCTGCGAGTGCTGACAAAGAAGTGGGACAAGCAGGTTCTCCTCTTGATAGTGCTGGCCAGCGTAGTAACGATACCTTTGGCGCAGGCGATCGCCTTTCTAATCGCCGAGCGCAATTGGCATCTTATTCTGTTTCCAGTTGGCGAAGCTTTCTTTAGCGCGTTAAGCGGATATTGGTTACTGAAAGCAAGTTCAGACCAGGAGGAGGTTTTCGCTTCACCGGCAACTAACGCGCGAACCACATAATCGTCCGGCGGATCCGTCCGCGTCGCCGCGAAGAGATGCGCGCCAGCACTACCGGCGGTGATGACAGTTTCAATCGCGGCAAGATCATTAACGACTACAGCGCGCAGTGTTCGGGCGCCTCGTGCAACGGCACCGACAACAACGGAAATCTGAAGAAGCAAACGGTTTTCATTCCCAACAACGATCAGAACACGAACCCGACATCCTGGAATAGCCGGGCTGAGCAGAACTCGCTGCATAGACTGAGAGGCTCTAAGATCCCACCGGTGGCAGCGGCCTAATTGGTCGCGCGACCGTTCGAGACAAGCACTGTACCAGGAATTGGGGCGGGGTTCTGGGAATCGAGATCGCCTAGCATACTTCTCCAGCGGAATCCGTCGGTGTGCGGTCGTCAAGGTTCTCATTCAAACGCACCTTCAGAAATCGCCGCATTCAATTAGCAACGTCCGACCCGGTTTTGAAGACTAGAAAAAAATAAAAGCGGCCGGCGCAAAATTCCAAACGCGCCGACCGCCGGGATCAATCCAAGACGCAGCCCATCATCATCAGAAGTTAAGTTTCAGGCCGAACTGAAATTGCCGCGGATCGAATGCCGCGGTCGGGCGGCTGAAGTAATGACCGTTGCCCGCGCGCAGTTTGAAGGCATTAACATCATCGATGAAGGGCGACGCGGAGGCCTCGTTGAAGCGATTGAAGAGATTGAAGCCCTCCGCAATGATATCCAACCGCACGCGTTCGCCGATTCGGAGCACGCGCGTAAGACGCATATCCAAAGACGAGAACCTGTGCGTGATGCCCATGTTGCGTCCCAGATCACCAGTCGGAAACCCTGCGCTCGTGATCGGTGTGCAACCAGTTGTTCCGGGCACACAAAGCGTTCCATCGGGAAGCACCGAAGGCCGGTCCGTCTGGTTCGACTGATCGTTGTTCGTGTCCTGGTTGCTCAGGATATTGAATGGCCGGCCCGATGAAATCTCAAAGATCGGCGACAGGGCGAAATCAGCCAGGAACTTGTGCAGTCCATCGCCTGAGCGCCACTTCTCCGGTGAAGCAAACAGGGCGCTGAAGACGAACCGCTGTCGCTGATCGAATAGCGAGTTGGCGCGTTCAGCGCGGAAGTTTCGGTTGTCTTGCGGCAACAAGAGTGTCTGCAAGTCTGACGAATCGTCGATCGAATGCGACCACGTGTAAGACGCGAGGAACTGGAAGTTATTCGAGAAGCGCTTTTTCAGATCGATGTTCATCGCATGGTAAGTCGAGTTGCCGTCAGAAACCTGCGCGTTGACTGAGCCGAAGGGCGAGACGACTCCGGGCGTACGTAACGTCCCGGAAGCAGCCAGTGCACCGTTCAAGACCGCGGGCGTAACGGCCCCGGCAGTCAGTGCCTGCACCAGGAAGTAGTTCGGCGCGGAGGGGCGGAAGAAGTTGGCCGCCGCCGGCTGGATTACTCCGCCGCGGGATGTGACTGTGATTAGCCCCGGAATTACAATGGCCACAATGTTGGAACAGGCTGTCGGGTTCACTGTCAGCGCCTGAGTGGTGTTGGTCGGCAGGACGCCCGTGCAGCGCCGGTAGTTCTCAATTTGCAAATCAGTTCGCGGCGCGTTTATGTCCAGCGGATGCGGCAGGTGATGGGCGCCGACAAAAAGGTAACCCGCCGAGATCGCCATGTCCTTTGTCAACTGGCGCTCAATGGTGAAATTAGCCTGATTCGCATAAGCGTATTCAAAATTCTTGCTGACGTGCAGCGTAAACGGCAGCACCGGTCCAAACCCAGGGAAGGTCTGGTCGTTGAAACGCTGGCGACCAAATTGGTACTGGGCGGTGGCAGCGGCGCCTGGCGTGCTAAAGCCCGGCGGACACAACGGATTTATAGTAGCCGCCGTGCAGACCGTTCCCTGGAAGACCTGAGTCGCGTTGAGAAGAATCGGTCGGCCCGATGAATCGAGAAATCCGGGTCCACCCACCGGCGTCAAGATGCCCTGCTGCTGCTGAGCAGCGTCAGCGATGTCAGAGTTGAACGCAATCGCCAGCAGCGGATGATCGTAGAAGATTCCGGCCGCCGCGCGGATGACGGTCTTCGCATTGCCTTTGATGTCCCAGGCAAAGCCGAGACGGGGCGCAAAGTTATTCTTATCGCGCGGAAATCCTTGCTGTACATTCAACGCATCTTGCGCCGCCAGCATATCGCTCGCTGACAGCGTGATGCGGGAAAAAGGATCAGTCACGCCTACCGGCGCGATTTGCTGGGTCAGTTCGTAGTCGTACCGCACCCCATAGTTGAAGGTCACGTTCTTCCTGATCTTCCACGAGTCCTGTACAAACCAGGCAAGAGGTTTGTTACTGATTTTGCTCACCGGATTGCCAAAGCCCTGGATATAGTTAGTTGGAAGCCCGAGTCCGTACTGCTGCACCGCACTAAAGCCGGGCACGCAGTTGGTCTGCGTGGCGCTGGAACAATCAGGGGCGGGCGCGCCAGTCGGCAACGGAAATGCGGCCAGCGAAGTTGCGGTCAAGCCACCAAAGTTATAGAGGCCGGCGAAGTTCAACTCGAAGACTGCGGAAGGTATCGCGATCTCTGCGTAATCGCCGCCGAACTTTAAGGTGTGATTGCCCTTCAACAGTTGCAGATTGTCGGTCCATTCATAGCGTGTTTCAGTGCGAATCACGGGCGAGAACAATTCGCGGCCGATGAACGCGGTGCCCGAAATATTGAAAGCCACGGCATCGCCGTTCTGTGACTTGAACGTCGCGCGCCGCTCGCCAAAGTTAAAGCGCGCTTCGTTGACCATGCGATTCGAAAGCGTCGAAGCCAACGTGACCACGGCTGACGTGTCCTTTAACTTCTGAATGCCGGTGCGTGAAAAGTCGTTCTGTCCCAACGACTGATTCTGCGACTCAACCTGAATTCCCGTGATCGTGCTCGGATTGTAACCGAAGCGAAACGAGAGATGATGCTTGGACGTGATGAAATGATCCAGCCGGAAAGAGTTGAAGGTCGTCTTGTCAGTGATCGGAAAAACGGTTTGCAAAGCTTGCAGCGGCCGAAATGCAATGAGCTGACCCGCAGCATTCGTCGTGGTTGAAGGGACCGGCGCGCCGGTAAGAAAAAACCGCGAACCAATGGTCGCGCCAAGTCCCACACCGGGAACGGAGCCCGGGTTGGGCAAGGGATTGCTACCCGTCAAACCTGTGTTGCCGCCGCTCGAAGCCAGATAAGCGTATTGCACGCCCGCATTGATGATCGCGGGAATGCCGCTCGCCAACAGCGAATTGACGTAAGCAACTTGCTGCGCCGTCAGATTCCTGAAAGTTACGTTGCCGAGACCTGTGATCGGAATGGTAACCGCGCCGCCCAGATTCTGCGAGACGTTGCTGGTAAAAAAGCCCGACTCATGACGCCGGCGTTGTTCAAACGCCGCAAAGAAAAACGTGCGGTCTTTGTCCAGCGGGCCGCCGAGCGTAGCGCCATACTGAGCGCGGGTGAACGGCGGCTCGGCGATGGGCGAAAACGCATTGCGCGCCTGAAAACTCTTGTGGCGCAGGAAGCCGAAGATGTTTCCTCGCCAATCGTTCGTTCCTCCTTTGGTCACGACGTTAACGACGCCGCCTGCTGAACGCCCAAATTCCGGCGCGAATGAATTGCTCACTACCTGGAATTCCTGCACCGCTTCCTGACTTACAGTTGAGCGTGAGGCATTGACTGAGTTGTCCGTGTTGTCGGCGCCGTCAACCTGCACCAGGTTGGATCGGCCGCGCTGGCCACCAAAGTTCAATCCGGTCGTAGGCGCCGGCCCGATCGGCCTCCCGTTGTCGCGATCGACCGTCGAACTGGTCAGCGCGAACGAAAGATAATTGCGCTCGTTGATGGGAAGGTTGTCGATCCGCTGCTGATCGACCGTGTTGGCCACGGCCGTGTTCGTGGTTTCCACGATGTTAGGTTTGGATCCTGCCGGCACATTTACAATGGCTTTAATGTCGCCGACTTCCAACGGGATATCCTGATTTGCGGTTTGACCAACTGTCAGCGTCACTTTGGCAACCGCGGTCTTGTAGTTTGGAGCCGCAAACGTTACTTCGTAGTTCCCGGGCGGTAGATTGATGATCTTATAGAAACCGTCGTCGTTCGTGGTCGCCTCGCGCGACTGGTTCGTGGCTGTATTACGCGCCGTGACCGTCGCGTTAGTGACCACCGCGCCATTGGGATCGTGCACGACCCCCTGCAAATCCGCTGCGTTCGACTGCGCCTGCGACATCGCCAGGCTCGCAAATGAAAACACCGCGAAGCAAACCAACAGAACCTGAATCGAAGTTCTGCGCCACTGACTGATGGGAAAAAGCATCTTGTTTTCTCCTTCTGAAAGTAAGCTCGGAAGCCTGCCGAACGCTTTGGGGAAACCTGCACGTCGGCGAACTGCGATTAAACCCACCGCCCGCCGATCACACCTCTTAACGCGCTTTTTACAGTAAAAACTCTCGCGTGGCAAGGAATTATTGCGGGCCGAAGGGGCCCGGGCCGAGGGGCTCGGCCATTGCCCCGGATTCACGAGGCAGCAGATCGCAAGTTCTCCCGCGCACTGCCTCTGGTTGCGCGCGTCACGAATTGGCGCAGGCGCGCGCTCGTGCGAAAGAAACGAATTGCCAGGTCAGCCAGTCCGGGCACAAACGCGGCCCGGCGCATCAGCGAACAGATCCGCAAACGTGAATCGAATTTTCGCTCGTATGCGTCGCGATACTGTTTGCTAAGTTCCTCGAATCCACGACCGTCCCGGATTGTGTCCAGATGATCGGCGATGACTTGCGCGGCGAGTTCGCCACTCTCCAGCGCCATCAGCATGCCGCTGCCGGTAAACGGATCGATGAACGAAGCCGCGTCGCCAATTGTCAGCAAACCATTCGCCGGCGCGATTTGATGCCTGCCAAAACTCTCCAGCGTAACCGCGAGCCACGAGGTGCGAGCACGGGCGTTTGCCAACGTAAGAGCAGCGCGGGCGTTTTGACAGACAACCTCGCGCATCACGCGCTCAGCATCCGCGGCGCAGGCGCGCACGTCACGCGCCGACGCGATAAAACAGAGATTACTGCGACCGTCTTCAATGCTGCTCAGACCGCCGTATCCGCCGCGATAAAAATAAATTTCGCACGCGCCGGGCGCGACGCGCGCGTCTTCAAGATGGGCTTTGAAAGCCACGAGGGGAGCACGATTCGATTTCGACCGTTGTTGTTCAACGCGCCGGGCGAGCGCGCGCACGCGCCCCGTGGCGTCAATCGTGACTGGCGCGCGGTAACTGATTTGGTTTCCGGCGCGCTTCAGGCTGACGCCGCGAACTTCTGCCTGGTCAAAAAGCAAGTCCGCTACCTGCGCATCTTCAAGGACCGCGACGCCAGCCTCGCCGGCGCGACGCAACAAGCGTTCATCCATCTCGGCTCGGCTCAGCCCGAGCGCGGCGCCATTGGCGCCAAACCACTTGCTTGGGACACAGACACTCTTGCCGTTACGCGCGTAAAAGACTGTTTCATCAAGCCGGGCGGGGCCCGCGGCCAACATCTGATCGATCACGCCGAGACGTTCAAAGTGGACCGCGCATTCAGGCGAGATGAACTCTCCGCAAAGTTTCTCGCGCGGAAATTTCTTCTGCTCAGCGAGCAGGACACGCGCGCCGCGCATCGCCAAATGAGTCGCCGCGCTGGCGCCGGCAGGTCCGCCGCCGGCGATGATCACATCGTAATTGGATGATCTGCTCATCGAATCAAACACGAACCTTCGGTACTCTAACGCCGTCAACCAAACTTTTCATTCACCTTCGCACTCAGAATCAGACGCGAAGGAAAATGCTTCTCGACCTTCACGTTTGCCAGACCCGCTTGTCTGCCAACTTCTTCCATTTCTGCTGGCTTGAAGCTCTTCAAAATCGAAAGTGCCCCGTCTTCACGCAGCAATCGATTGTGCAGAAACAAACGTCCGACTGTGGTGTAGAAAAAATAGGCGACCGGGTTCCGGTGCAGGTCGATTACGAAAATTCCGCGCGCCGCCACACGGCCCATTTCGCGAAGAATACCAACCGCGCCAACGTCGTCAAAATGGTGCAGCGCCAGGGACTGGATGACGTAATCGAACGAATTATCGAGAAAAGGAAGTCCTAGTCCGTTCGCTTGCACCGAAGAAATTTCGGGAAACTCGCCGGACTCATCCAGAGTCGCTCTCGCGGATCTTTCGTTTAATTCCAATCCAACTAACTTTGCTGTTCGGTTTGTTTCGCGCCCCCACCGTGCTGTGACGCGTAGTAATTCACCGGAACCGGCGCCCACGTCAAGCACTGAAAACGAACGTAGATTTTGCGCCTCAATTTCCTTGAAGAGCGAATCTCGCAGAGCGTTCGCATCGCCCAGCCATTCATTCACGCGCCGAAGTTCGACCAGACATCCTTCGTACTCTTCGAGCGTGTAGGTGCCCTTGTCGATGTTCTCGAGTTCGTGACTGCGTTGGCGGAAGCGTTCGAACATGATGTCCACAGATTACGCAGATTACGCAGAGGGATAAACCCTGAATCGGTGTAATCTGCGTAATCTGTGGATTAGACTTTTTGAATCACCAGCGCGCTGTTCTTCGATCCAAAACCGATACAGTTACAGAGCGCGACTCTCACGTCGGCTTCACGCGCTTCGTTGGGAACATAGTCGAGATCGCAATCGGGATCGGGCTCGTCGAGATTAATGGTTGGAGGAATCACGCGAGTCTGCATCGCACAAAGCGCCGCGCCCAAACCGGCGGCGCCGCTCGCTCCTTGCGGATGTCCGACCTGCGACTTGGTTGCCGACATCGGAACTCTGTGCGAGTTGCAGTTCAGCGCCAGCTTCAGTGCATTCGTTTCAATGCGGTCATTGAGCAGCGTCGAGGTTCCATGCAGATTCACGTAGTCGATCTTCTCCGGCCCGAGGCCGGCATCCTGCATGGCGAGCGCCATCGCGCGTGCGGGCTCGTCGCCGCCTTCCTGAAGTCGAACCCGATGATAGGCATCGCAGGTCGATCCGTAACCGGTAATCTCAGCATAAATCTTCGCGCCACGCTGCTTCGCGCGCTCGAATTCTTCCAGCACATAGATCCACGCGCCTTCACCCAACACCATGCCTGAACGGTTACGCGTAAATGGGCGCGAAGCACGCTCCGGTTCATCATTCCACTCCGTGGTCAGCACGGTCAGCAGATTGAAACCCGCCAGGATTCCCGGCGCCAGCGGTGCGTCCACACCGCCGGCGATCATTACTTCTTGTCGGCTCAGCGCGATGTGCTGAGCTGCATAAAAGATAGCATCCGTCGAGCTTGTGCATCCGGTCGAAACGACGTGCGACAAGCCGCGCAAACCGAACGCCATCGACAGCTCGCTCGATAAAGTTCCGTGCGTCGCCGCTGGAATAATGTAAACGCTGGCCTTTGAGTGCGAGCCGCCGTTGTACCAAATCGCGTAATGATCCTCGACAAAAGGAAGTCCGCCGCCGCCGGTGCCCAGCTCGACCCCGATCTGCTGTCGCTCTTCTGTTGAAAGATCCTGCGGAGAAATCCCAGCGTCATCGAACGCTTCCCGCGCGGCGGCCAGCGCCAGCGGCACGGTGCGTGGCACGTGCTTTCGATCCTTCGGACCGAGTTGCGCCTGCCAATCAAAGTCGCGCACTTGCGCCGCAATCTTCACCGGTGAGTTGGAAACGTCGAACGACTCAATGCGGCGGACGCCGCTCTCTCCATTTTGCAGCGCCGCCCAAAATGCCTCGCGTCCAATTCCGATCGGCGTCACACACCCCATGCCGGTGATGACTACTCGGCGCGCGCCTTTCAGGTGGCTTAGCATGAATGATCCTCGAAACTGGAGAGACTCAATCCGTTTTGGGTGAGCAAGGATAGCATCGCCACGCACGCGTTGGCTAACCTTTGGCAAGTCTGATTGCTTTCGGCTAATTAATCGCGAGCTTTTCTGCCTTACTACGAAAAAGCAAGCTGCCCAGTCTTACGCTTTTTGAGAGATACTTGATCCGATTGGGCCAGGTCAATTCACTAGAGCTCTGTGCTTCGTCTATGATGTTCGCCGTATGACGACGGCCGTTCAAAAGGCGCCGCGGATCACTCAGGATGACGCCGCCCGCATTGCCTCTGATCTTTACGGTCTCAATGTTTCTGCAACGCCACTGCCGAGCGAACGGGACCAGAACTTTCTTCTGTGCTGCGCCCCATCGCATCTGCAAAGTCCTGGCTCCAGGGGCGTCAACCAGTTCGTGCTCAAGATTGCCAACTCAGCAGAAGCCTTCGAGTTTCTTGAACTTCAGAATCAGCTCATTCGATTTCTCACTGCCAGAAAGATCGATTTGGAGTTTCCCCGGATCGTGAGAACCAGGACCGGAGAGGACATTGCGGCGGTCAACGGTTCGGATGGTCGAAAACATTTTGTACGTTTGCTCACGTGGCTGGATGGCATTTGCTTTGCCAAAGCCGAGCCGCATGATCGCAAGCTGCTGTCTTCACTCGGGCGCGGGTTAGCGCAAATGGATGCTGCCCTCACAGAGTTTGATCATCCAGCCGCGCATCGTTCGTTTTACTGGGATCTCCGCAATGCCGCCATGGCCCAGGAATTAATCGGGCTGTTGCCTGAAACGCGCCGGCCTCTGGTCGAACGCTTCTTCACCGAATGGGAGAAGATCGACTGGAGCAGTTTGCGCTTCGGCGTGATTCACAACGACGCTAACGACTACAACGTTCTGGTTAGTGAATCTGATCAGCGAGTCATCGCGATCCTCGATTACGGTGACATGGTCCATACGGCAATCGTTTGTGAGTTGGCCGTCGCGCTGGCTTACGCGATGCTCGATGAGCTCGATCCTATCGGCGCCGCGGCGCACGTGGTCGCGGCCTATCACGAAACCTATCCGCTTACCGAACCCGAGATTGATGCTCTCTACACGCTTGCCGTCACGCGACTCTGTTGCAGTGTCTGCTTTGCGGCGAGGCAGACGCGCGATGCTCCTGATAATGAATACCTGGACATCTCTAACACACCCGCCTGGGCGCTGCTGGAGAGGCTTTCGACTGTTCAGCTCGATTGGCCCACTCAGGTCTTTCGTTATGCCTGCGGATTGCCGGTGGTAAGAAAGCAGACTTCGCGTCCGCGCCGAACGCGAGCAGAGTTGCTTGATTCGCGGAGAGAGCACCTCGGACCTTCGCTCAGCATTTCCTACGACGCCCCGCTGCACATCGTCTCTGGCTCGCGGCAGTACGTTTACGATTCTGACGGCCGTCGCTACCTCGACTGCGTTAATAACGTCGCGCACGTTGGACACAGCCATCCCTACGTCGTGCGCGCCGCCACTGAGCAGATGGCGATCCTCAATACCAATACGCGCTATCTGCATGAGTACTTGATTGAGTACAGCGAGCGTCTGACGGCGTTACTGCCGGAGCCGCTGAGGGTCGTCTACCTGGTTAACAGCGGCAGTGAAGCGAACGAGTTGGCATTGCGTCTGGCGCGAACGCACACCGGCCGGAATGAAGTGATCGTCGTGGACGGCGCTTATCACGGCAACACCAGCGCCATGATTGATCTCAGTCCTTACAAGTTCGATGGTCAGGGCGGCAGCGGACGTCCTGCCTGGGTCCACAAAGTTTCGATGCCAGATGTCTATCGTGGCGCACATCGGGGTCCGGACGCCGGCAGACTTTACGCCGCTCAAGTCACTGAGGCGCTGGCACAGACCAGCGGAGTCGCCGCTTTCTTCTGCGAGTCAGCGCTGGGTTGTGGTGGTCAGATCATCTTGCCTTCGGGATACCTGTGCGAGGCCTTCGCCGCCGTTCGAGCTGCCGGAGGAGTCTGCGTCGCTGATGAAGTGCAAACCGGCTTTGGCCGCGCGGGCACGCACTTCTGGATGTTCGAGACGCAGGGTGTTGTCCCAGACATCGTGACTTTGGGCAAGCCGATCGGCAACGGGCATCCGCTGGGGGCGGTCATTACCACACCGGAAATCGCTGACTCGTTTGCGAATGGCATGGAGTACTTCAATACCTTTGGCGGCAATCCGGTTTCGTGCGCGGCTGGCCTGGCCGTTTTGGATGTGATCCGCGATGAAGAGCTGCAAAAGAACGCGCTGGAAGTTGGAGAATATCTGAAACAAGGACTGCGTGAATTGCAAGCCTTGCACCAGTTAATCGGCGACGTGCGCGGCCAAGGCCTCTTTCTCGGCATCGAATTCGTTCGCGATCGAGAAACGCTCGAGCCCGCCGACAGTGAAGCAGCTTACGTAGTCGAGAGGATGAAAGAGCGCGGCATCCTCTTGAGCACCGATGGACCATTCCACAACGTGATCAAGATCAAACCGCCGCTGGTGTTCTCGCGGGCGGACGCAGATTTTCTGCTATCGGGGTTGGATTCTGTTCTCAAGCAAGATTTCCAGTGACCAAAACCTTGGACGCGGCAAACAAGAAAGGCCGAACGCACTTGCGTCCGGCCTTCTTCAGTTCGTTCGTTAATTGGTTAAGCGACTTTCGTTCCGCACTCATCACAGAACTTCGCGCCCGGTTTCAGGTCGTGCTGACAATTCGAACATTTTGCCGCCGCTTGCGAGGCGCCGCATTCGTTACAGAACTTCGAATCAGCCGCGAGTGCCGCGCCACACTTCACGCACTTTGCGGTTGACGCGGTGGCGCTCTCGCTTCCCGTCGCGCCGCGTTGCTTCATTGCGTCCGTCATCGCGCCGGCCATCGCGTTGCCAACCGCGAACCCGGCGCCGAGCCCTGCGCCTAATCCCGCGCCACCACCGGGATTCTGCGCCGCATCGCGCATCGCCTGGGCCGCTTCGAATTGCGTGTACTTGCCCATGTCGCCCAACACGCCCATCGAAGTGCGCTTGTCCATCGCTGCTTCAACTTCTTCGGGCAGCGAGATGTTCTCAACGACAAACTTTGTCAGTTCGAGACCGAACGACTTGAATTCTTCAGCAAGCTTGGTTCGCGCAAAGCGACCTAGTTCGTCATAGTTCGACGCGAGATCGAGCGCGGCAATCTTTGACTCCCCCAGCGCGTCTGAAAATCCGCTCACCAGCGTGCGGCGCAGTTGGCCTTCGATGTCTTCGGTGACGAAGCGCGCGTTAGTGCCGGCGATTTGCTTAATCATCTCTCGCGGATCGGCGACGCGCATTGAATAGATGCCGAACGCGCGCAGCCGCACCATTCCGAAATCCGCGTCGCGCATCATCACCGGATTCGATGTGCCCCACTTCAGGTCGGTGAATTGCTTGGTGTTGACGAAATAAACTTCCGACTTGATGGGCGAGTTGAACCCATGTTTCCACGCTCCGAGTTTGGAAAGGATCGGGGTGTTGCCGCCCTCGATGGTGTAACGTCCGGGGCCGAACACGTCGGCGATCTGCCCCTCGTGAACAAAGACTGCCGCCTGCGATTCACGGCAAATCAATTGCGCCCCGTTCTTGATCTCCTGATCGCGAACCGGAAAGCGATACATCATCGTGTCGCCCGTGTTGTCGAGCCACTCAATGACTTCGATGAACTGCGCGCTCGGGCTGAGCCGGTCAAGAATTCCCATTGCAATCTCCTTTGGGCCCTGCTGAAAACAGTCTCGCGGGCCGCAGTCATTATACGGTCAAAACGAGGGCGTTGTTCAACTGTGTCAGAACCCGAAGCGGACCGGGGTCCCCGCGCGGGCAGCCCGCGTGGGGTGGTGGATGCGACGGGATCACCGACTCAAGTTGACTCTATGATCCGGTCGCTACCGCTCCCGGTTCTGACACGCCGCTTACGAATCGCCAGCAAAACCAATGCCGTCAGTCCACCTGCCGAATCAATCATGCTGTCGTAAATCGAAGCCGTGCGTGAAGGCACGAAGCTTTGGTGCAACTCGTCGCTGAGCGAGTAAACAACTACGAACAGGAGAGAAATCCAAAACCAGCGAGCGCGAAGTATTTCTCGGGAAGACGTGCTGAATGCGCGCGCGGCCAACAGAGCAAGGATTGCGTATTCGGTGAAGTGTCCAGTCTTGCGGATAAAAAAGTGAATTGACGCAAGCGTTGCCTCACTAACGTGAGGGAAAAGCCAGATTACCGGTCGCAACACAACCGAAGTGTGCGATGCGGATAAGACGCTGCTCGAACCGATGAAGATCAGCGCCGCCCACACGACGAGCGGGCCATAACGTGAAAGGCGATGATGCGATGACTTGAGATATGAGGGTTCGTCCGCTTTGGTTGCAGTATCCATTCTTGGGAAGGCTTTGTTCTTAGCTCCGTCAGGAGCGACATCTTTATAGTCACAGACAAACAAAACATTCGAAGTAGCTCCGTTAGGAGCGGCATATGTCGCCCCGCTGGGGCTCGAAGATCTTTCCTAGTCGCACTGCTATAAATGTGTCGTCCCTAACGGGACTAAAGACTCGTGCTGGATAAGGCGTCGTCGAAAGAAAAAAGGGAAGCGGCGTGATGCGCTTCCCGAACTGCGCCCTCCCTCACGGTCGGGCTTCTGACCATTTCTTTACAACGCCGCCGCGCCCGAAACGATTTCGATGATCTCACGGGTGATGGCGGCTTGCCGAACACGATTCATGTTGAGTGTCAGCGAAGAGATCAGCTCGCCGGCATTCTTGGAAGCGGCATCCATCGCCGTCATCCGCGCGCCCTGCTCCGACGCGATCGATTCCAGAAGCGCGCGGAAGATTTGCGTTTCGATCAGACGCGGCAGCAGACGGCTGAAGATTTCCGCGGGCGCTTGTTCGAAGATGTAATCCTTATTCTCAGCGGAATTGTCGACGGCCGCTTCCTCGGCTTCAGTATTCCGGGAAATCGGCAGGAGCTGATCAACCACGACCCGCTGCGCCAGCACCGACTTGAACTCGCTGAAGATGAGAAATACCTTGTCGAGTTCTTCGTCTTCGGTGAAGCGTTTGATCACGTCGTGCGCCACGTCCAGCGCCTCGGAAAATTCGACGCGGCCTTTGCCGGTGAGGCCGACGTATTCCGAGACGATCTCGGCGCGACGGCGGCGAAAGAAATCGCGGCCTTTGCGTCCGATGGCCAGCAAATCGATCGACTGGTCCGGGTGTTCCTTGACGAAGGTCTGCGCCGCTTTCAGCAGATTGGTATTGAACGCGCCGCACAAACCCTTATCGGCGGTGATCAGCACCAGCAGGTAACGTTGGTCACCCCGCGGGTCGAGCAGCGGATGATGAAAGTCTTCCGCCGTTTGACCTGACAATTCGCCGAGCACGTCACTCATCTTGTTGGCAAACGGCCGCGCGTTGACGACGCGATCCGAGGCGCGCTTCAACTTCGCCGCCGACACCATCTTCATCGCCTTGGTGATCTGCTCGGTGTTCTTGACCGACTTAATGCGCCGGCGAATGTCTAAAAGGTTGGCCATTCAACTGTAGGGGCGGGGCTTGTCCCCGCCCGTTTCTTGCAAAGAAAAATTAGCGGGCAGGGACAAGCCCTGCCCCTACAATTACGCCGCTGCGGCTTGCGCCAGGTCAGCCCAGACTTCCTTGAAATCCTTGAGCGACTGTTCGAGATCCGTCTGAATCTGGTCGTCGATCGCCTTCTTTTCACGCAACTTTTGCAAGACTGCCGGGTGCGAGTTCTCGATAAAGCGCAACAGTTCCGCTTCAAACTTGCGAATGTTTTCGACGGGAACGTCGTCGGTGAAACCGTTGGTTGCGGCCCAGATGATCAGCACCTGCTTCTCAACATCCATCGGCTCGTATTGCGGCTGCTTCAGAATTTCCGTCAGCCGTTCACCGAGCGCGAGCTGCGCCTGCGTCGCTTTGTCCAGGTCGGATCCAAACTGCGCGAACGCGGCGAGCGCGCGATACTGCGCGAGACTGAGACGAAGACCGCCGGCAACCTGTT
>Ga0209701_10001600_pt1 | contig 14646 bp, 18 predicted proteins | sample CZO8metaG_4_FD_188356 | JGI IMG/M metagenome (GOLD analysis project Ga0209701, IMG submission 188356) | Vadose zone soil microbial communities from the Eel River Critical Zone Observatory, Northern California, USA - CZOApr15con2H3.8 metaG... | ecosystem: Environmental > Terrestrial > Soil >...
GCTTTCTTGCGCGCCTCATCCTCCTCTGTGATGTTGAGCTCCAGCGAGAGGATCTTCTCCCGGAGTTGGTCGATTCGGACCTCCTCGGCCTCCTTCTTGGGGGCCTTCACAGCGAGGATGTTGGCGATCGAACGGAGTTTCAGGAGGTCTTCCGACAGGACCGCCGCCGGAGGGAGGGGCTTCCCCACGTGGAACGTCTCGTCCTCGCCGCGATAGTCAAGGATGTGGATCAGCCTCAGCTCATACAAGGTCTCGATGACGGACGGGAGCTTCTCCCGTGGTCCCACGAGCACGGCCCGTGCCATCCGTTCGGGCCTAAGCACGCACGGCACCTCGAAACTTCGACAGTACAAGTTCGACGGCCTTGTCGACGTTCGCTCGGCCGCGCGCGGCGATTCGCGCGGCCTCTTCCCGGGCCGCCCGGAGCATCCGGTCCCGGTCGGTCGCGACCTCGGCTTCCGCCGCGGCCAAGATTTCCGCGTATCGCTTCTCTGCCTGCACGCGGAACGTGTCCAGCAATTCGAGGGCCTCCCGCCGCGCGGTCCGGAGCGTAATCTCTCGTTCCCGCTCCGCCGCCTCCTTCGCGGTCCGGGTCTGGGCCTCCGCTTCCTTGATTCTCTGCAGCGTTTCCGCCTTGCTCATGAGTGGAACGTGCGGGACAATTGGGCTACTTTTAAAAGGTTTTCGTACAGGCTCGGAACCCGCAGTTTTTGCGCGAGAATGAAGGGCACCTCGCATTTTCATATACGCTCTTTTATAGATTCACAGCGATACAACTTCGCGCGTCCGCGCGGCAGGGAAAAGAGGGTCCTCGCGAGACGATTTCTAAGGAGAAAATTCGACAACTGCACAACGTATAAATAGGGAACGTCCACTTTCGCGAATTGCCGAAACCTCCCGATGGGAGCCGGGTTCCGGGGATCGAAGGATGAGAAGCTTCGCGCTCATCGTAGCGACGTCTCTGCTCCTCCTTGCCGCCGTCCCGATTTTCGGCTCTCCGGTCGCGCAGGCCGTCCCGATTCCGCGTTTTGCCCTCACAATCCTAGGCGAGACGAGCGGCACGAAACAGCAATTCTCGCAGACGCTGCTCGCCGTCTCCGTGGTCCCGATTGAGCTCAGCGTGACGTTCCATAACAATGACACGATGGGGCATTCGTTCACAATCGATGACGTAAACCAGACCCCTCATCGAATCGACACCGGGACCCTGGGTCCCGGACAGACGAAGGTCCTGAACTTCACGGTCCTGTCGATGACCCGCATCCTGTACAATGGGACCACCTTTACGCCCGAGGTGGCACCCCAGGGCGGCATCCTGTTCTTTTGCATCCCCCACCGCGGGGCCGGGATGGTCGGGCGAATCGCCATGGCGGGCGTGACGACGCCCCAGACCGCCGAGAAGGGCATCCTCCTTCGGGCGTACTGGATCGGCATCATCGGCATCGCCGCCACGCTTCTCTGGACCATCATCAGTTACTTCGTGATCAAGTCCTCGAGCCGGCACTTCCGCGATCACTCGGAGCACGTCCGGAGGGGAGGCCCGTGACGGAGCTGATCCGGAGCGACGCTCCGAGGCGCAGCGCGACGGCCACCGTGGCGCTCGCCGGCCTCGTCGTCGGGATCGTGTGGTTCAGCATCCTGACGGTCGTGATCGCCCTTCAGGTCCTCGGGGGGAACGGGGACGCACAAGCCGACACATACATGGCGCTCTTCCTGGGGATGGTCTTCCTCCTCCTCGCGGTCGCGCTGCAAATCTATCTCAAGGAATTCATGCCCGACGAGCTGATTCACAAGACTCGACGCCCGAAAATCGTACTTACTCGGGCGTTCCGATGAGGTGGGAGGGTGAGCTGGGACACGGAGGAGCGAGAAAAGGGAATGACCCGTCGGGAATGGGTCCAGCTCGGCATCGGGGCCGGAGTCGTCGCCTCCCTCGCGGGCCTCGGGGGCCTCGTTGCGGGCCAAATCCTGCCTCCCCCGTACAAGTTCAGCGGCGAGATCCGCGAGACGATTCAGTACACGAAGTTCCCGACGCCGCAGTGGTGGAACGCGAAGGCGGGTTCGACCGTCCGCGTCTCCGATTTCCAGGTGTGGCAGGGCGCGACCGGGGTCTGGCGCGGCCTGTTCCAGAACGGCGCCTACGTCCCGGGGACCGGATTCCCGTGCATGATCATCCGGATCAAGCGGGAGAGCCAGTACTTCACGGTCCCGCCCGCGGACCAGATTCCCGCCCCGCTCCCGGCCGGCTTCAACCTGTACTTCGACGATCCCACCATCGACGCGGCGAATGGCGGCACGCGGATCGTGGTCCTCTTCGACCGGTGCGTCCACCTGTGCTGCTACCCGGGCTGGCACGTGATCGACAACCCGCCTCCGCTCCGCGACTACGCTACCTACGGCGCCTCCCCGCCCACCTACGTCCAGTTCAACCAAGATCCCGTCTATTGCGTGTGCCACGGCTCCCAGTACGATCCCATGTTGCTCGTCGTGAACACGAATGACAAGAACGGCGCGAAGTACGTCGGGGCCCAGCGGGTCCACGGACCCGCGCCCCGCGCCTTGCCTGTGATCCCCGTCCAAGCCCAGGGCCAGAACCTCGTGGGCGGCATGGCCGACCCGAATTGGTACATCTACTGCTGAGGTGGGTCGATGTCGACAACGGGGGATATCCGGAAGGACACGGGGCGGAGTGTCTTCGGGTGGATCAAGTCCCGCTTCCCCACGGTTCCCTACGCGGACCTCACCCGCGTGGTCCTCGAGACGGACCAGCGCCAGCTGCCGCGTAGCCATGCGGAGAAGTACGAACTCAAGACGATCTGGTATTGGTACCCGCTCTACTGCCTCGGGGGCATCGCATTCATTGCGTTCATCGTCCTGACGATCACGGGCATCCTGCTCGGCTTCTTCTACGTGCCCGACGGCCGACTCGAGATCAATGCGTCGGGAGACCTGACGAACCCCGCATGGCGCTCCATGCTGATCATCATGAACGACATCCCGTTCGGCTTCATCATCCGCGGGATGCACCACTGGGCCGCCCACATCATGATCGCCGCCGTCTTCCTCCACATGTGCCGCGTCTACTTCACGGGCGCCTACAAGAAGCCGCGGGAGCTGAACTGGCTCCTTGGCGTCGTGCTCCTGCTCCTCACCCTGGCGTTCGGCTACTCAGGCTACCTGCTCCCGGCGAACAACCTCAGTGAGGGGGCGGCGAACATCGGGATCAACATGAGCCGGGCCTCGCCCGTGATCGGCGACGTCCTCGCGCGCCTCCTCTTCGGCGACATCAACACGCTGTCCGGCGTGTACATCCTAAGGTTCTACTGGCTGCACGTCTTCATCCTGCCCCTGATCGTCACAGGCCTCATCGTGCTCCACATGGGCCTCGTCTGGTTGCAGGGCGTCGCGGAGCCCCACTGAGGTATCCCATGGAAATCGAGCGGGTCAAAGAAAAAATCATGGAAGGGCGGCCGGGCTTCCCCCGGCAGTACGGCCCGCAGCGGGTCGACCACCAGCCCGGGATCCCCCTGTTCCCACAGGAGGCGACCCGGGACTTCGTGACGATCTTCCTCCTGACCGCAATCATGTTCTTCCTGTCTGCCTTCGTGACACCGTTCCTCGGGCCCGCGAGGAGCCCGCAGCTGTCCGAACTGATCGTCCCGGACTGGTACCTCCTCTTCTCCTGGGGCCTCCTGAAGGTCGCGGACATCTTCCCGCAGTTCGTCCTCGGGAAGGGGACGCCCCTCGAAGCGAATTTCAACGCGGCCTTCTGGGGCGACCTCCTGAGCGGCATACCCGTGATCGCCCTCCTCATCCTCCCGTTCCTGGACCGTGGCCGCGAGACCCGACCCGCAAAGGCTCCGATCCGGTCCGCTGTCGGGTTGGTCGGCATCGCGTCGATCTTCACGTCCTCGCTGTACTCGATCCGGGAGGTCGTCGCCCAGCGGTGGGTCAGCCCGAACGGAGCCGCGCTGATCCCGGACGGGACGATGAAATGGTTCTTCATCATCCCGCCGGCCCTCGTGGGCCTGACGAGTTACATTGCGCTCCGACGCCTCGCCTTCATGCCGATGCGCCGCTGGCTCCTGCCCTACGTCGCGGGCCTGACCCTCCTGATGGCGGTGCAGATCGCTTGGATCTTCATCACACCCGGCGGACTCGGGGCCGAGGCGTGGCCCTTTGTCCTCCCGATCGGCATCGCCCTGTTCATCCTCTTCGCCCCGATGGTCGTGACGACGTTCGTGCTGTTCAAACAACCCGACACGGTCGTCCGAAAGGTCTCCACCTGGGCCGGCGGCCTCGGCCTCGTGGGTTTCATCGCCTTCACCATCGTCCTACCAGTCGTCGCGGGCCGAGCGGCCCTCGGCTGGGTGCTGTCGGTCCTCTGGCCCAACATGAACACGCTCGTCTTCTTCCCCCTGTTCGGCGTCCTGACCGCGTGGCTCGGGACGCGTCGGCCCTACAGCACGTACGAGTACCTCCTGAACGAGTGCTACCAGTGCGGCAAGTGCCACACGGTGTGCCCGGTGACGAAGGTCGAGGACGACGCCCTCGGCGGCCTGAACCTCGTCTACAACTCCTTCAAGAAGCAGCACGACGGCGTGCCCTTGTGGACCTGCCTGGCGTGCGACGCGTGCAGCGCCGTCTGTCCCCTGGACATCCAGTACAGCGATTACATCCTCGAGGAACGGGCGAAGGTGCACGCCCGGATGGCGGCGGACGGAGGTCGGAAGGAATGATGGACACGGAATACGGCCCCGGCCGGACGATCCCGCATCCGGTCATGTTTCGGGTCCTGGACAGCGAGGCGGACGACCTCACGGTCCCGGAGATCAAGGTCGAGCACAAGTCGGAGTACGCGTACTATCCTGGCTGCGTCGACTACTACGACGTGGAGATGCAGTTCTCGCACATGAACTACGGCGACACGAACCATGGGATCATCTTCGACTCCTCCGTCAAGCTCCTTCGCGCGGTCGGGATCCAGCCGATGATCCTGGACCGGTCCTTCATGAAGTGCTGCGGCCACGACCAGCTGTGGCAGGGAAAGATCGACGTCTTCGAGCGCATGCGCGAGTACAACACGAAGATCATCAAGATGCTCGGGGTGAAGACGTTCATCACCTCGTGCGCCGAGGGCTACCGGACCTTCAAGCTCGATTACAAACTCGAGGGCGTGCGGGTCGTCCACATCACGCAGTTCCTGTACGAGCGCGGCCTTCGGATCCCGCCGCAACCGGGCACCGCGAAGCGGGTGCGGGTCGCGTTCCAAGATCCCTGCCGGTCCGGCCGCCAGATGCCCCTCGAGCCCGTGTACGAGGAGCCGCGGGAACTGATCAAGCGGGTCGATAACGCGGACCTCGTCGAGCTCAAGACGTTCCGCGCGGACGCCCAGTGTTGTGGCGTGGCCCAGATGATGTACTGCAACGACAAGACGAAAGGCCTCACCCGGAAGCGCATGGACGAGGCCGTCGAGGTCGAGGCCGACTACCTGTTGACCGCGTGCCCGAAGTGCCTCACGCACTTCGGCTGCCTGCACCACGAGGACAAGTGGAGGCCGGGCGAGGAGCGCTACCCGTACAAGGTCATGGACATCACGCAGTTCCTCGCGGAACGCCTTCCGGGCGAGTATCCCACCGGGAGCAACATCGACGCGAAACGGAAGGAACCGCCCTTGCCCGGCCGCCGGGGATGATCGGGATGGCGACGCCCGCAAGGCCGGCACCGACTCCTACAGCACCCGCGATGCCCGCGGATCCGCTCATCGCTTACTACCGCACGGTTCGCCAGATGAACATCCAGCTCGCGAAGGACCGGTACAAGCAGGGGTTCAAGGTGCGGACCCAGGAGTACATTCGCGGCCGAGGCACCATCGCGGTCATCGACGAGTCGATCTGCATGGGCTGCACGCACTGTTTCGACAACTGCGCGTTCGAATCGATCGGCATGGTGGACCGCAAGTTCGCCTTGCCGGATTATTCGTACACGTCGCGCAAGGCCATCATCATCGAGGAGAACTGCGTCGGGTGCGAGAAGTGCGCGATCGTGTGCCCCGTCGATGCGATCACGATGGTCACGAAACACGGATTCGAGGTGAGGGACGGCCGGGTCGTGTCGACCACCGCACCGCCGGCTCCCGCCGCGAGGCCCGTAACGATGGCCCCCGCGACGGCCAAGCCCGCGGCGGCTCCTCCTGCGGCGCCGCCCGAGATCGAGGAGCCCTGACATGGCGGCCGCCGAACCGGCCCCGACGGTCCGCGCACGAAAGGTCCCGCGGCTCACGCCGAAGCAAGAGATTCAGACAATCCGGAACCTGCCGCGGGTCCAGCGTGGCATCGTGGTCATGAAGATCGCGGGGGTTTTCCTCCTGGCGATCGGGTTCGAAGGACTCGTGACGGCCCAATACTGGTATTCGGTCCTGTTCGTCCCGCTCGGGATCATCGTGGCGATGCTTCCCATCCGGATCCGCACGGGCATGTGCATCGCCTGCCGCACGCCGCTCCAGAAGGACGCGGCCATCTGCACGAGCTGCGGCGCGCCGCAGATGTGATCGATCAGGGCGCGACGAGCGGCTGTACGACGTGGGCCGTGTCGATCGACAGTTTGAGGGACCGCAAGAGGGCCATCCGTCGGAGGAAGTTGGGTTCCTCCTCCCAGAGGTGCGCGAGACGGCTCGTGAACGCCGCTCCCGGGACCTTCGCCGCGACCGCGCGCGTCCCTTTCGACAGGTCGTAGACCTTCGTCCGGTCCTTCGGGGCGCCGAAGAACGGGAACGCCGACACGGTCCCTGATTCTCGGAGGCTCGCGTAGACGCCCGCCTTCGCGGTGCTCTGGTCGCCGAACGCGCGGAGCCTCGTGAAGAAATCGCCGAAGGCCTTCGCGGGAACCCGGACTTCGCCGACGAAGAGGGAGCGCGAGACGGTCTCCGCCGTCTTGCGATAGACGTCCGCGGGGACGTCGAACGGGGTCGGGACGTCCGCGTTCTTCGCCTTGAAGCCGGCCATCGCGGCATCGACCGCCTTCTCCTTTCCGGCGATGCCCGTCGCGGTCCCTCCGATCGAGGTTTGCACCGTGAAGGCCTCTGCGGTCGCGGTGGGTCGGAGGGCCTTCGCGGCGAGGGCATCTGTCACATGGACCCAATTCAATCCTGAGCCGACTCGAGCCAGTTTATCGAGGGCCGTCGAGGCCTTCGCCGCATCGTCGAACGTGTAGGTGAGGGTCTTCCGGGTCGCGGTCTTCGCGTCGAGTCGCAGGGCCACGGCGACGGGGATGAAGAACTCGCCCGCAAGCGGCAGGATCGCATGGAGCAGGTCATAGGCGGTCCCGTTGTTGGCCACCTCTTCGAAGCCGAGGCGTGCCCGGTGCCCAAAGGCGGAGATTGTCCGGAGGGCGTTCACATACGAGCCGAAGCCGCCGCGGAACGAGCCCAGGGGCGCGTCGCCGTACACGGCATCGCCCACAGCGAAGTCGAGGGGCACTGTGGGCACGAACGGAACATAGTGGCCCGCCCCCAGCGCTTCGTCATACAGACGTTTCCAGGGGGCCCCCACCTGGGCGATGGCTCGGTGCCCGTCCTCCGCGAACTCCACGTCCGCATACCCGGTGAAGTCGAGCTGCACGCCCCGCTGTTCGGGGATGATCCAGTCGTGGGTGAGCAAGGTCCGCGGCCGGATCGTGACGCCGAATTCGCGGCTGCGGCCCACGCCCAGCTGCGTCCGGAAATAGTGGTAGTCCTCCGCGGAGAGGCCGAGGCTGACCGTGCTCTCCTGCCCGTTCAGGACGCGGACGAGTTTCCTCACCTCGGCATCCTCCTTCACCTTCACGGTGACGGGAGGCACCCGATTCAGATCCGCGATGATGTCCGGCGGCAGGACTCGATCGTCCCTCACGAACAGGGCCCGGATGAGGGTTTCCCGGATGACCTCCGCGAGGGCAGGGATCTGGACGGCCCGCTCGACGTAATTCCAGTCGCGGAGAAGCCCCACGTCATCCCTCCTTCGCCCTCTCGTAGGCCCGAACGTATCGGTCCCGCGTCGGCTTGATCCGCCGCAGGATCGCGGCGATCTCGAGTCCGATGGCCATCCCGGGCGGGGGGATCGCGCGGAGGCCAGGCCACGGATACTTCGTCCAGACTTCGAACGTCTTGCCTCCGTTGATCTTCTTCCGCGGATCGAGGACGGCCTTGACGGCCGAATACGCACTGGTCGCGTGGCCGTGCATCTTCCGCAGGTTGTAGACGAGGAGGAGTCCAAGGCCCATCGGGTGCCCCTCCAGTTTGAAGGCGGCGTCCCCCATGCGCTTCACGAATCCCAGGGCGGTGCCTCCCGAAGGCCGGGTGTCGTCCATGAGGACGTACGGGTCCAGGGCGGCGGTCGTCGCGTCGACGAGGTGCGCCTGGACGGATCCATTCAGTTTCAGCTTGTCCCGGATATGCGCGGCCGTTTCGACGGCCTCCGGCAGCCGGCGGAGCGGGATCAGGTTGTACGAAATCGTGAGACCGCGGCTGAGCCGGCGTGCGCTGTAGTTGTTGTATCGATCCCGCCACAAGCCCTCGCCGATCGGCGCGGGGAGTTTCGTGCCGTGCAAGGTGGCGGCGAGCGCGTCCAGCGCCTTCTCCTGATCCGCGACCTCGTCCTTGGAGCCCTGGACGGCGACCAGGGCCAAGTCCACGGGATCCGGAGCGTCGGGGCGGAGGGCCTGTTCGAACACGAAGTGGTCGCGGTCCATGAAGGCGGCGTGGTAGGGAGCGAGGCCCGCGTCGACGAGCGCCTGAAGGAAACGTGCGGCCGCGGCAGCGTCCTCGAATGAGTAGGTGAGCGGTTTCGACGCCTCCGGTTTCGGGACCAGCCGCAGGACCGCCTTCGTCACGATTCCCAGGGTTCCCTCGGCGCCTAAGAAGAGGGGCGTCAGGTTCGCCATCTGGTTCCCGGCGTCGGCCTGGGGCGCGGTCCGGAGGAGGCTCCCGTCCGGAAGGATCACGTCGAGATTCGTGACCGCGTCGCAGAGGCTGCCGCCTCGGAGGCCCCCGAACCCGGTGCTGCCCGAGTTGATGGCGCCGCCGACCGTGCTCCCGATCGCGTTCAAGGGGACCAAGGGAAGGGCGAACCCCTTCGACGTGACGAAGTCCTCGACCTCTTTCCACGTCGCGCCTGCTTCGACCGTGACCGTGCGGCCTTCGGAGTCGAGCGCGAGGATTTCGTTCATCTTGCGCATGTCGATCAGGACCCCGCCGCGATTCGGGACGGATCCGCCGCACCAGCCGGTGCCTCCGCCTCGCGGGGTGATCGGGAGCAGGCTCTCGTCGCTCAACTTCACGAGGGCCGAGACCTCCTCGGTCGTCTGGGGCAAGGCGACGAAGTCGGGATAGAGCCGCCACTGGAGGAGGGCCACTTTCGGGAGCGAGGCGAAATCGTGGCTGTAGACCATGCGCTCGAATTCGGACCGGGACACGCGCTCGGGCCCCAGCGTATTCACCAATCGGCGATACGCATAATCGAGGCTCGCCATGGGCCCGTCTCCGGGGGAACGGCCGCGGATACACGTTGGGTTCCAATAAAGGTACCGTCAGTGCGAGTTCGTCCGGGTCAGGCTAGACGTTGAGCGCTTTGATGATCTGTTCCTTCAAGCGGGTCACGTCGGAGCCCGAGCTGTACACGCCGATGGCCTGCGCGGCGGAGACCACCTGGTTGTCGGCGGCCCTGTCGACCGCGCGCGCGATGTCGAGCTTCACTTCCATTTCGCTGCGACCCGAGACAGGGACTCCGAGTGCGCCTGCCGTCTTTTCGAGACGACTCCTCAGGTCCCGGGTGTCGATCTGGGACATCTCCGAGCTGATCTCCCGCTCGATCTCCATCTTCCCCCGTCGGAATTCGCCGAGGGCACGGCCGACCCCGCGGGCGAGCTCGGGCAGTTTCTTGGGCCCGTAAAGGAGGAGGACCGCGATGATGATCAAGAGAAGGATCCACTCGATGCCCTCGATTTGGGCCGCGATGTCGATGAGGGAGAATGCGGACATCCGCTCGATCTCCAGGGTCCAAAGTCCGTTCGGGTTATCAGGCTTTCGTACGTTCCCGACGCCGTTCGAGACGAACCGAAGCGGCGTATCCGAGGACATAGAGGGCCAGCATCGGCAGGGCGACCAGGAACATCGTGATCCCGCTTCCGTCCGGTGTGATGATCGCTCCGAACACGAAGATCGCAATCGCCGCAAAGCGCCAATTCTTCTTCCAGAACTCCGACGAGATGATCCCGAGGGCGGTCAAGCCGTACATCAGGACCGGGAGTTCAAAAGCTAGACCGAAAGCGAGCATGAAGAGCAGGACGAAGCTGATGAAGTCGTCCGCGAATAGGAGGAGCAGATTCGCACCTAAGGCCGTCTGATACGTGTACAGCAGGCTGAAAGTGAACGGCAGGACGACGACGAGACACAGGAGGACCCCTGCGAGGAACAGGACGAGGATGGGCATCGTCACCCGGAAGAGCAGGCGTCTCTCGGATGGCTTGAGGGCCGGCCCAACGAAGCGCCCGACCTCGTACGCGGTGAGGGGCGATGTCACGATCAAGGCGAGGAAGAGCGCGGTCTTGAGTTGGACCACGACCCCATCCCACGGGGCCCGGAAGGTGAAGGACACCGTCTGTCCGTCGATCTGGGCCGGCACGAGGAATCCCTTCAGCCAAAGGAAGAATTGATTCGCGATTGGGGTCTCGCGGGGGCCAAGGGCCGGGACGAGCATCGGAATCCGCACTGAGCCGATGTCGACGAACGCCCCCGCGGTCGTGACGAACAAGACGAAGAACACGAGGACGGCCGCCAAAACGACCTTCAGTCGCTGCCGAAGTTCCTCCAGGTGCTCGAAGAAGGTCATCCGCCGCTCGCTTGGGCGATCCGCCTCAGAAACAGACTGTGCCAAAGCCGTCGTCGCGTCCAAGGGGGCCGGCTTTATGGACCTTTTCCACGTGCGATCCGTGGCCAAGTTCAGAACGAATACCGGTCCTCGGTCCACGGGTCCGCCGTATTGCTGTACCCGCGGATCTCCCAGTAGCCGAGCTCCTCTTCTTCCGTGAAGGTCACCGAACGCACCCACTTCGCGCTCTTGTAGGCGTACCGTTTCGGCACGAGAAGCCGCACGGGCCCGCCGTGGTCGATGGGCAGAGGCTTGCCGTCCCACTGATGGACCAGGAGGACGTCAGGGTCGTACAGGACGTCCAGCGGGTGTGAGGTCGTGTATCCGTCCCCGCATCGGAAGGTCGCGAACTTGGCTGTCGAGCGGATGTGCGCCTGCTCCGCGAGGGCCCGGATCGTCACGCCGACCCACTCGTTATCGAATGTGGTCCAGCCGGTGACGCAGTGGAAGGGGGAGTTGATTTTCGTCGTCGGCAAGGCGAGGAACTCGGGATAAGTGAAGCGCAGCGACTTATCGACGTCGCCATCCACCCGAAGGTCCCACTCCTTGGGGTCGAAGCGCGGGACGATGCCCAAATCCAGCCGCGGCCACTTGCGCACCTCGCGCTGTCCGGGAGGCAGCGGTCTCTGCGCGGCCATCGGAGGCAACCCATGGTTCCCTCCGATATAAACGGTTGGCAGCCCGCCGACCGGCCATCTGGGCGCCGTGCCCTCTCCAGGCGACCCGCGGCGGAAAGGCAGGGCATCCCATCGTGGTGCACTATGAATCGAAGCGACTCGTTCCCCTATATATATCAAAAAATCCCTCGACATCTCAGGAGGCGGAAACCTGGGCGAACGAACCGATTCCGTGAAGGACACTCTGGGCGAGCTAGGGGCTGAGCTGGACTACCAACTGGCGAAGGACGATTGGACGAAGGAACCGATCTGGAAGAGGCCTGTCCGTCGGGACACTCGAATCGCGGTTGCGATCGGCGCCTTCGTGGCCGTGGCGATGGTTGTCGGCGCGGCGACGCTTTTCACCCACACTTTCCCATCCGGGGTGACCGGGGCCCGTCTCACGACGAGTTGCACGGCATTGACCATGGGAACCGCATCGGCCCCCGTGGGTCCAGGGACCGTGCGGTTCAACTGCGGGTCCTCTAGCCCCGCCCTGGTGGCCGACGGGAGCGGTCCGGTCACGCCGAGCTTCTCCTTGACGGGGACTCTGTATACCCAATTAGCCATCGTCTCTTCCGCGGCGATCGGGACTGCGTGCACGGGCGGGACGGTCCTGACATCGAACAGCGCGGTGACCCCCGCGGCCGGGAACTACGACTATTGCGCGACGTACATCGGATCGGGAGCGCTAACCGGCTTCGCCCTGACATGGTCCCAGTAGCGGATCGAATCGTGAGCCTTCACTAGAAGGCAGGCCAAGCCCAAGCCGTTGAACGTGCGCGCGGCTGATGAGCGAAACCTCAATTAGATCAGCCGCCGATGCTTCCGTGCCAGCTCCCTCACTCCGCAATCCACGCCCCCACCTCCTCGGAGACCATCAGTCATGGGCCACCCACAACGGGTAATGTGCGATTGGGAGGCTGGGAGAAGCAGGCCGTCGTCCGCGTGACGCTCGCAATGACGAAGAAGGACCAGACGCTCGGGGGACCGGGGTAGTTGGCCAGGGTCCGCTGGTGGCTGTTCGCCCTGGGCGTCTTCGTGGCCGTGCAGAGCCTCATCCCGTGGACTCCGGACAGCTGGCGGCTGATCGCGATTCTCATCGGTATCTCGTTCATGATCGCGGCGTTCCCAGGCTACAAGTTCCTCTTCAAAGGGGGGCAGTTTGCCACCAAATTGGACAATCTCGACGATGATGACGATGATTAAAGCTGCGTTGCAAGGGTCAGTAAGGTTTGACGCCTCCCGTTCCTTCTTACGAGAGGTTTAATAACCGCTCCATTTTTACGCGGTTAAGATGGCGCTCGAGAGTTACGTGCCCATCGTGATTTTCACCCTCATCGCGTTGTTGTTCCCGCTGGGCACCTTCTTCGCCACGCGCCTGTTCCGGCCCGACCATCCGACGCCCCTCAAGGACCTGACCTACGAATGCGGCGAGGTTCCCGAAGGGGATGCGCAGATCCAGTTTCATTTCCAATATTACATGTTCGCGCTGATTTTCGTCGTGTTCGATGTCGCTGCCGTGTTCCTGCTCCTCTGGGCCTATGCCTGGGGAGGCCTCCTTGCCTCCTCGTCTCCGGTCGCCAAGTTCTCGATCTTCCTGTTCCTCGGCATCATGTTCGTGGCGACGCAATACGCACTCAAGAAGGAGGAGGTCATCCAGATATGAGCGCCGTCGCGCAGGATCCGCCGGTGATCACCGGCCGTCCCGTCCCCGGGATCGAGACGGAGGTCCTCCGCGAGCTCCAGGCGGCCTTCAGCTCCAAGCTCAAGGCCGCGAAGGTCCTTCGACCCCGACACGTCGCGGTCTCGATCGACCGGAAGGACTTGATTGCGGTCTGCAAGTACCTCAAGAACACCCTCGGCTTCGAGCATCTTTCCTGCGTCACCGCGGTCGACTGGAAGGATCACTTCGAGAGCACGTACCACATCGAGAACTACTACAACGGATGCATGGTCCAGGTCACCGCGCACATCCCTTACGACGATCCCAAGATCGAGAGCCTCATCGGGCTCTGGAAGGCCGCGGACTACCACGAGCGGGAGGCCTGGGACCTCATGGGGATCGAATACGAAGGCCATCCGAATCTCGTGCGAATCCTCCTGCCGGAGGATTTCCAGTTCCATCCCCTCCGCAAAGACTTCGCCCAAGAGGTCGACCGCCAGTATATCACACGCCGCAAGCTCCGCGGGGGGAAGTGACGTGCCCGAGTTCTGGATCAACATGGGGCCGCAGCATCCCATGACCCACGGCCTCTGGAACATGAAGGTCAAGGTCGATGGCGAGACGGTCACGGACGCGAAGCCGGAGATCGGCTACCTGCACCGCGGGTACGAGAAAATCATGGAGGTCCGGGAGTTCCAGAAGAACGTCGTCCTGACGGACCGCCTCTGCTACGTCTCATCGATCACCTGGTCCCATGCGTACTGCCTCGCGGTCGAGAAGATGATGGGGATCGAGACGCCCGAGAGGGGCCAGTGGATCCGGGTCGTCTCCCTCGAGCTCCAACGCGTTGCGTCTCACCTGATGTGGCTCGCCTCGTACGGTCCGGATCTCGGCCTGCTGACAGGCCTCCTCTGGTGCCTCCGGGAGCGGGAGCTCTTCCTCGACCTGATCCAATTGATGGCGGGCGCCCGGATGAATCAGAACTATCCCCGCATCGGGGGCGTGCGCAACGACCTCCCCGATAACTTCGAGGCGATGTGCCGCCGGAGCATCGAGCATTTCCTCGACAAACTGGAGCATGAATACACCCAGATCTTCCAAGAGTCCAAGGTCTTCCACATGCGGACGGAGGGAGTCGGCACGATCTCCGCAGCGGAGGCGATCAACTGGGGCGTGACCGGCCCCAACCTCCGCGCCTGCGGCGTGAACGTGGACCTCCGGCGCCTCGATCCGTACGAGACCTACGAGGAGATCGACTTCGAACCGCAAGTCTGGCAGGATGGGGGAGCCGGCGACTCCTACGCGCGGTTCATCTGTCGTTTCAACGAGCTTCGGGAGTCGTGTGGGATCATCCTGCAAGCCTTGGAGAAGATGCCGAAGACCGGCCCGTACCGGGTGAAACCTCCGCGGCGGGCGGAGG
>Ga0209701_10001602_pt1 | contig 14637 bp, 8 predicted proteins | sample CZO8metaG_4_FD_188356 | JGI IMG/M metagenome (GOLD analysis project Ga0209701, IMG submission 188356) | Vadose zone soil microbial communities from the Eel River Critical Zone Observatory, Northern California, USA - CZOApr15con2H3.8 metaG... | ecosystem: Environmental > Terrestrial > Soil >...
TGCACGCGCAACGTCAACCATCCGCCGAGGCCTGCCGTCCGTTCACGATGATAAAATACAGATTGCGGACGTAGACCACGAGCCCGAGCGCCTGGCCTGCGATGAATACCGGGTCTCTCCGATACAGCGCATAGACCAGCAGCAGCGCGCCACCGCCAATCGAGAAGAACCAGAACGCCACCGGGATCACGCTCTTGCGCGCGCGCTCTGACGCGATCCATTGCACCACAAAGCGCATGGTGAAAAATGCCTGCGCCACGAACCCCAGAATGACCCAGCCATCGAATTTGATGACGAAGACATCGTGCAGGTAGGTCACGAATGTGTTGAGCAAGTCAGTCATTGGATATTACCTCAGTCGCAACCGGCGTCGGCTTCTTGCGGCGGATCAGCCACCACACGCCGGCGAGATCCATGATCCCGATCCATAGCCGATCGAAAAAACCGTAATTTGACACGCCGGAGCGGCGCGGCCGATCGGTCACGTCGACATAGGCGATGTCGTAGCCTTCGCGGCGAACCAGCGCCGGCAGAAAACGATGCAGCCCATCGAAGTAAGGCAGCATCAGGAACACCTCGCGCCGGAACGCCTTCAGGCCGCAGCCGGTATCGCGGGTGCCATCGCGCAGGATTCCGTTGCGCACGCCATTGGCGATGCGCGACTGGATTTTCTTGAAACCGGTGTCCTTGCGCCCGACGCGCTGGCCGGCGGCAAGACCGACGCGTTCGCCGCCCTTCTCGATCGCCGAAATCAAGTCGGGCAGGAATGCCGGATTATTTTGTCCGTCGCCGTCGAGGGTCGCGACAATGGCGCCACGCGCCGCGCGAACCCCGCTGCGCACCGCCGCCGACTGGCCTGATGACGTGGCGTGACGGATCTGCCGCAGATTTTCGCGTTGCTTCATGATCGCGGCAAGCCGTTCGGCGGTCGCATCGGTCGAGCCGTCATTGACGTAGATGATTTCATAACTCCATCGACCGCCGAGGGCAGAGACGATCTCGGCGATCAGCGGCGCTACGTTCTCGGCCTCGTTGCGCACGGGGACAACGATGGAAACATCGACCGTGGCGGCGTCAGAAGATGGCAAATCAACACTCGTCGCTTGAGCAGGGCTGGCTTGAGTTGGGCCGCCGCCGGTGACGCTTGCGTCCGGCGCTTGCGGCGTCCGCTTCTTATGGGGCGAAAGCGTCGCGGGCAACCCTTTTGAGGTGCCCTGGCGAGGGTCAGCGCGTATTCCGTAAAAGTGGATACCGGTTTTGCGAATAGAATACGCGCAATTATTTATCAGGAGCATTTTCTTCGGCTAACCGGATTCCGCTTAGCCGGAAAATGCTCCGGAGGGGCACAATCGTGCCGTCGCGGCGGATCGCAAACCCGAGGCGGCGCGCGGCGAACCAGTACCGCACGAACATCGCCCCGACGATGCCGATCAACGCGCCCGCGACCACGTCGCTCGGATGATGCGCCAGCAGCACGAGGCGGCTGGCGGCGATCAGAATGGCATACACCATCATCGCGGCCCGTGCCCGCGGCCAAACCGCTGATACAGCGAACGCCAACGCAAAGCTCGCGATGGCATGCCCCGATGGAAAGCTGGCATAGGCTTCGGTGCCGGCGAAGGGGGCGAAATTGAAGGCATCGGCTTTGCCGCCGGCAAACGGCCGGCCGCGCCCGACGATCCATTTGATGACCTCGCCTGTGAGCACCGGCACCAGCACGGCAAAAAACAGAAACTGCAGACGCATGCCAAAACTGAGCAGCAGCGATCGCGAAGTCCCCCGCAATCGCGGCGACATGATTGCGACGGCGAACAACATGATTGCCAGCAACCACAGCACATAGGCCGATTTTCCAAAGTCGGTCAGGATGCGAACGGGCCAAAGGCTGGCGGTCCCCCGCGGCGGCATCAGGCCGATTTCGGTGACGTCGAGCGCATACATCAGCGCGACAATGACGGCACTCACGATAGCGACCAGCAGCAACCCGCGGCGCGCCGATCTTCGTGCCGCCTCGGCGCGCCGCGAATGCGACGGCGGCCGCACCAGTTGCGTCGCCGACATCCTCGCCAGGAAGAGAACCTGCGAAAAATAACTCGACTGTCCGCCGATGCCGGCCTGAACGGACATCTACTCCGTGCCCTCGGAGCGGAAGATGGCGATGGAAATCGCCCGACCTTGCGAAATATTATAGCCGTCGATGCGGGCGGCGACGTTGTAGCGCAGCCCGATGGCTTCGGCGCGCTGGGCAAAGCCGCGCTCCGAACGCGCTTCAACCAGCGCGAATCTGCAACTGCCCTGCCCCAGAAAGTCCGCGGCGCCCGATCCATCCGTCAGCACCGTCGAGGTGCCGGTCATGAAGACGAGACTTGGCTCGTGAAAACCGGCCGCAGCGGCCTTCGGTCCGACGCAGACGACGTTGCGCAGCGCGCGCGCGATTTCAGAACTCGGGAATAGCGGCGTCAGCGCCGGCACAATGACGCCGTAGATCGCCACGGCCAAAAACATCGCCGCCACCACGGCGTTGAGCAGCGAGCGCTCGGCGCGATTGTCGTCATAAAGCCACCACGCGAACAGCCCGAAGATGAGCGCTGCGCCCACGAACGGCCACGCCAGAAACACCGGCTGCCGCGTCAGCGTAATCGCGCCGATCACGGCAATGACCGAAGCCCCGGCGGGAATGATGAACCACCAGGCGGCGCCGCGCATCAACCATGATCGCGACAGCACGCGGCGCTCCAGCGCGCCGATGGTCAGGATCGCGATCGCCGGATACAGCGGCAGCACATAATGCGGCAGCTTGGTCAGCACCAGTTCGAACACGATCCAGGAAGGAACCAGCCACGCCAGCAGAAACTGCGCGCCGGGCTCCCGCCTCGCCCGCCACACCGCGGGCGTTGCCATCGCCGCCAGCGGCGCTCCCGGCCAGAACGTCACCCAGAACAGCAGCAGATAGACTCCCGGCGGCGCGCCATGAGATTCCTGCGCGGCGAGCTTGCTCAACATGTCGCCGCCGATCGAATCTGTGAAAAACGCGTCACCGGCGCGCCAGAAGATTGCGATGAACCAGGGCAACACCAGAACCAGCAGCCACATCAGGCCCCATACCGGCCGCAGCCGCCACAGCCATGTCGCCGAGCGATCGAGGATCGCCAGCGTGGCGATCGTCAGCCCGACGAACATCAGAATCAACGGTCCCTTGAGCAGGATGCCGGCGGCCAGCGCCGTCCAGAAAATCGCCGGCCATGTCCACGGCGGATGCGCGGGATCCTCGCCCCGTTGCCATGACAAATACACCCGCGCCAGCGCCCCCATCGCTGCGACGACGGTGAGCAGCAGCATCGCATCGGTTTTCGCCAGCCGCGCTTCGACGCCGAGCAGCACCGAACTGCCCAGGATCAGCCCGGCCAGGACGGCTCCGCGCCGTGTGACGAATGCCAGCGCCGTCCAGTAGGTCAACAGCACGGCGCCGATCGCACCGATCAGGGACGGCACACGGTACAGCCAGACGCGCACCTGCGCCCGCGGCAAGCCCAGCGCTGACGCGGTTTCGACCGCCGCTGCCTGCAGCCAGTACACGCCGACCGGTTTCTTGTAGCGCACGTCGTCCTGGAAACGGATGTCGACGAAGTCCCCGCTCTCGACCATTTGCTTGGTCGCCTGCGCGAACCGCGCCTCGTCGCGGTCGATCGGCGGAATGTTGAAAAATCCGGGCAGGAACAGCAGCAGACCGCACAGCAGCAGGAACGCAATCGCGCGGACATGACTGGCAGTGGCGACATCGATCACGCCGACAAGCCTGCTGCCCGGGTTCACCCGGTTCTTAGGCTGGCGTGGCTCTCCAAATCGGGGGCGGGCATAGGTCTCGACCATCGGTTCCGCATACGCCGAAACCGCTATCGGGGGCAACCGGCTAGCAAAATTCTATTGGATTCGGATGACGACTGTGTCCGCGGCACCCGTGGCGTCGATCACGGTCAATCTGGCAAAACCGGGGCCGGGCGGATCGACCAGACGCTGCCGCCGGCTGTCGATTTCCCCCACCGAGACACCGTTCACGAGCATTGTCAGCGGAAGCACGCCGCCGGCGACTTTGACCGGCATCGCGGAAAGTTCCGTAACCCCCGAACGATCCACATCGATCCGCGAGCCATTCAACGGAAACTGGATGTGGGGGGCCTGCTCGCCGCCGGTTCGGACCAGTTCCCCGACCGGCCGGAACCGCCGCAGCGGCAACGGCAGTTTGGCGTTGCTCGCCACCAGCGTACCTTTGGGCGGTTTTGGCAGGGCTGCGGGCAATTTTCCGGTGCGGGCGAAGGCATCGAACAAAATCGGCGCGGCGGCGGTGCGGCCGACAAGACCGGGAACCGGCGCGCCATCGGGACGCCCGACCCAGACACCTATGGTGATGCGGCCGTCGAAGCCGACCGACCAAGCATCGCGATACCCATAGCTGGTTCCGGTCTTGAACGCGATCCGGTTGTGCACGCCATTTTCCGGCGGCGGCGTGCCGATCAGCACGTTGCCGACCTGCCAGGCCGCAGCCTGATCCATCAGCCGCAGCGCATCGCGCGGGTCGTCGGTTGCCTTCACGATCTCGCGCAGCGGCCGGGTGCTGCCCAGCCGCGCCAAGCCTGAGTAGAGCTGCGCCAGGTCCTGCAGCGTGACGCCGACGCCGCCGAGACCCATCGCGAGACCGGGCGCTTCGTCCTTCGGCAGCACCAGATTGACGCCCGCCTGCTTCAATCGCGACGACAGGCGGCTGGCGCCGACCCGGTCCAGCAGCGCGATCGCCGGCACGTTCAGCGACAGTTGCAGCGCCTTGCGCACCGGCACCGTTCCCTGAAACGTCATGTCGAAATTCTCCGGCGCGTAAGAGCCGAAGCGGATCGGCCGGTCGTCGATCAGGCTTTCCGGATGAACAAAGCCATCCTCGAAGGCGAGGCCATAAATAAATGGCTTGAGCGTCGAGCCCGGCGAACGCACCGCGCGGGTCATATCGACCTGTCCCGCGCGCCGGTCATCGAAATAGTCGGGCGAACCGACCCGCGCCAGCACGTCGCCGCTCTCATTGTCGACCGCGATGATGGCAATGGAAATATTTTCGCCCAAGGCGGTCGCGCGGTCGCGCGCCAGCGCTTCGAGAACCTTTTGCAGACCGGAATCCAGCGTCAGCGCGATGACATCGGCATCCTTCACGGTGGCCATCGCCTGATCGGCCGAATGCGGCGCGAGTATCGGCATCGTCTTGCGCAGCCGCGACACCCCAACCGATTTCGCCTGAGCCGCATCCTCGGCCGCGACACGGCCCTCTTCGACCATGCGATCGAGAACCCGGTCACGCGCGGCACGTGCGACGTTGGGATAGCGATCAAGCCGGCGGTTTTCCGGCGACTGCGGCAACGCCACCAGCAGCGCCGATTCAGCCAGCGACAAACGCTTCGGCTCCTTGCCGAAATAGGCAATCGAGGCCGCCCGCACGCCCTCGAGATTGCCGCCGAACGGCGCCAGCGCCAGATAGAGGTCGAGAATTTGATCTTTTGTCAGTTGCCGCTCAATTTCGAGTGCACGGACCATCTGGCGCAGCTTGGCGTAAACCGACCGCTGCCGCCGCGGCTCCAGCAACCGGGCCAGTTGCATCGTGATGGTCGAGCCGCCGGACACGATGTGACCGCGCGTGACAAGCTGAAACGCGGCGCGGCCCAATGCAAAGGGATCGACGCCCGCGTGGGAATAAAAACGCCGGTCTTCATACGCCAGCAGCAATTTGAGGTAGCCCGGGTCGACGTTGTGCCTGGCATCGACCGGCAGCCGCCAGCGGCCGTCGGCCATTGCGTAGGCACGCAACAGTTTGCCGTTGCGGTCGACGATGGTGGTGGAGACTTGCCGGGCCTGCGCGAGCGGCAATGGACCCAGCGAGACGACCCACACAATCATTGCAATGGTGACGAAGGCGCAGACGATCGCGGAAGTAACAGCAACGGCGCGAAGGTTGCGCCGCCTAACAACGCCGTCATGGCCGGGCTTGTCCCGGCCATCCACGTCTTCTTCGTTGCGTGAAACAGACGTGGATGCCCGGGACGCTTGGTGCGAAGACGGCGCTTCGCGCCTTTTGCCCGGACATGACGAAGGCCTTTGTGAACCTGGCGCGCTCATTTCGCCGGACGCACCTCGACGGCGCCGGTGCCGGAGCGGCCATAGCGCGAGGGGTTGTACATGTCCTCGACATAGGCTTGCGGCAGCACGTATTTGCCCGGCGATACCGCACGCACCACATAGGCCACCGTGAACACCGCCTTGTCGTTCGCAGCGCGGTCGATGGCGGCGGTGAAGCGGTCGTCGCGGAATTCGGTATTTTCCGGCTCTTTGCCATCCTCGATCCAGTCCAGCCTGCCGGTGTCACCGGACGACACCAGATGCGGGTTGTCGATCTCGAGGCCGGCGGGAAGATAATCCGACACCATGATGTGACCGTATTCCGGCTTGGGCTCGGTGATCTTGAGCACGACGGCGAAGCGGTCATTCTGCTTCGCCTTCGCGACGTCGGCCGGCTTGCCGTCGAGGGTAAAATAACTGCGCTCGATCTTGAAACCGTTCGACGCCGCCGGTTCCGGTGTTACCGGCGCGCCGCTCACCGAGATCACCGCCTGCACCGCCGCATCGCCGGTGTTGGTGATCTTGATCGGCTTGCCCTCCATCTCGGCGGCCTTGTAGCTGCGATACAGCGCGGTCTTGACCGGCGCGCCATCGATATCGAGGGCCAGCGTTTCCCTGACCAGCGCCCGCGACGCCAATACCAGCCAGGCATTTTCCTGGGTCGAGGTGTAAGGCGTCAGCCCGCGCGCGACTTCGACCCGCGCGACGGCTTGCGTCAACGTTGCCCGCGGCGCATTGCCTTCGCTGGCCAACGAAACCAATGCCGCGGCGTCGCGTAACGCGCTGCCGTAGTCGGTTCGGCCGAACTCCAGCACCGGCTTTGGCGCCAGGCTTTCGAGCGCTGCGGCATAGACCCGCTCGGCCCTGCCCTTGTCGCCGACCAGCGCCAGCGCCGCCGCCAACTGCGATTTGGCAATCGGGGTGGCGAGGTTATTGATCTTGGTATCGGCAAGGTAGCGCAGATCGCCGATCGGTGCCGCGCCATTGCGGGCCAGCACGTAGAGGCCGTAAGCGAGAAAGCGCCCGCCGTCCTTCTCAGGCTCGTTGGCATTCACGACCGAGTTGCGGATGCGATCGAGCGCGTTTCTGAACAGCACATCCGGCACCGCAAATCCCTTTTCGCGGGCGCGGGTCAAAAAGTCCGTGACATAGGCGTCGAGCCAGGCGTCGTCACCGCCGGCCGACCACAGCCCGAACGACCCGTTGGAGCCTTGCCGCGCCAGCAGCCGATCGATCGCATCCTTGATGCGCTGATCGACTTCCGTGTCCATCGCAAGATGCGCGCCGGCCGCCAGATCATTGACGTACAGCAGCGGCATCGCGCGGCTGGTGATCTGCTCCGAGCACCCATGCGGATAACGGTCCAGCGCCTTCAGGATGGTCGCGGCATCGAGCGCCGTCGACAGGCTGACCGACAGCGAGACGCCGCCGGTGCCCTGCACCAGATCCGAAAACATATCGGATGTCAGCGTCAGGCTCTCGCCCTTGGCCAAAGTGCGGATCGAGCGGCGCGCCAGAATTTGCGTCGCCGGCTTGACGTCGAGCGTATAATGCCGCGCCAACGTCAGCCCGTTCGGTCCCTTGATATCGACATCGAGGTTCGCCGTTCCGGCGCCGCCGGCATCGAGCGCCAGCGACATCGAGGTTCGCTGTTTTGCCGAGAGTGTTGCGGTGGTGGCGGGATTGCCAGTCACCCGCACAGGACCCGCCGTCTTGACATTAATGGTGTAGTCGCCGGGCGCACCTTCGACATTGTCGAGATCAAAACTCATGGTGCCGTGATCGCCATTGAGCAGGAAACGCGGCAGCGTCGCCGTCAGCACCACCGGATCGCGCACCGTGACATCCGATGTGGCGCGGCCAAGTTTCGTGGCGGTCCAAGCCACCGCCATCACCCGGGCGGTGCCGGCGAACTCGGGAATATCGAAACTGATTTCGGCCGAACCGTCGGCGGCCACCGTGATAATGCCGGAATACAGCGCCAGCGGTTTTTGCGTCGGCGGACTGCCCTGCAACTCGGCGCCGGCAGCATCGCCGCCGGTCTTGATCTGGCCGCGCGTCCCCTGCATGCCGTCGATCAATTGCCCATAGAGGTCGCGGATTTCCGACGTCATGCGGCGCTGGCCGAGATAGTAATCGTCCGGCGCCGGCGGCTTGTAATTTGTCAAATTGAGAATGCCGACGTCGACCGCGGCAACGACGATTTTGGCGTCTTCGCCGGGGCTTAGCCCGCCGAGCTTAACCGGCAGTTTCAGGGTGGCGCCGGGACGCACCAAGGCGGGCGGCGAGAGATTGACCTGGAGCGTGCGGGTCTTCTTGTCGATGCCGAACCATTTCAGCCCGATGGACCGACCCGGCATCCGCAGTGCTGCGGCATCGAGCGGACGGCGCAGCGTCGCCACCACATAGGCGCCGGTGCCCCAATCCTTGCCGACCGGAATTTTGACCTGCGCGGTGCCTTCCTTGATGTCGGTGCTCTGCGTCGTCAGCAGCCGGTCGCCCAGCACATTGATGGTGAGTTTTCCCGCCGAACGCGCGTTGACCGACACCACCATGGTGTCGCCGGATGAATATTCCGGCTTGTCGATCGAGGTTTCCAACAGATCGGGCGTGTCGGCACTGCCGTCGGAATACCAGCCGACATCGAATTGCACCGAGGTCAGCGGTCCATCGGTGTCGGTCGATTTGACGTCGAGGCGATAGCGGCCGGGCTGCGGCGACAGCGTGATCCGCGACGGCTTGTCGGCGGCGACGGTGAGGTCACCGTCAGCGACGCGCGTGGTCGATTTGACCGGCTCGTAGTCCCAGGACGAATTTTGCCGATACCATTGATAACGGGATTCGATCTTTAGCAGCTCGTAGCGCAGGCCATCGCGCGCCAGCTGCTTGCCGTCGGGGGCGACGAACACGACGTCGAAACCAGCCTTGTCACCCTCCGCCACGCTCTTGTCGCCAAATAACGGCTTGACGCCGATCATCGCGGCCGCCGGTGCCACCGGCAGCACCAGTTTGCGCTCGACGGCGCGGCCGCCAGCTTCGGCCATGCGAATGAAGATCTGGGCTTCCTGCGGCCGCGTCGATGACGGCGGCTTTGCCAGACTGACCGGGAAGGTCGCGACGCCATTGGCGTCGGCCTCGGGCAGATTTTCGATCGGCGTGCGCTCGTTGCTGGCGGTCTCCTCGTCGGCGACGCCGAACTGATAGCCGGCGAACCCCGGGCGCGCGGAAGCCGGCGCCACCAGCATATCGCCTTCGAGCTGCAGACCGGAGGCCGGCGCGCCATAGAGGAAATGGCCGTCGACCTTAAGTTCTACCGGAGCTTCAGCTTTGATCTGCCTGTCCTTGGCTGAGAGATCGAATTCGATGCGTTCGGGGACGTAGTCCTCGACCATGAAGGTGGTTTCGCCCACCGACGAGGCTTTGGGATCGATGAACGCCCGTACCCGCCAAGTTCCGGTGGGGACGGCGGAGTTGAGCGCGACCGCCATGCTTCGTCCGCCCGCGCCCTGATCTGTCAGCACGGCGCGGCGGAATTCGACCCCGTCGGGGCGCTCGATCACGAGCGTCAGCGGCCCGCCAGTCACGGCATTGCCCTGGCCGTCGCGCAGAAGGGCTGTGAGGTACACGGTTTCGTTGGAGCGATAGACGCCGCGTTCGGCATAGACAAATGCATCCGCGCCTGATGGCACGGCCCGGCCGGAAACGCCGCGATCCGAGAGGTCGAAGGCGTCGGTTTTCAGGCTGAGGAACGCGTAGTCGGCTTTCTCGCTGGTCACCGTCAGCATTGCCGGCGACAGACCGCCCTCGCCGCGCGCCAGCCCGGCCTCGAACAGCACGTGGCCTGACTCGTCGGTCTTGCGGGTGGCCAGAATCTCGTTGTTGCGCGCCACCAGCCGCACGTCCGCCTTGGAAACCGCATCGGTCGAGGCCAGCGAATTGACGAAAACGTGGATGCCGTCATTGCCGGAGAACGCGGTCAGGCCCAGATCGGAAACGATGAACCACTGCGTCGCCAGCGAGCCGTCGTCGTCGCTGCCGGGGCCCTTGGCCGCGGCGGTCATGACATAGACGCCCGGCTGCAGGTCGCCGAGCGCCTGGTCGACCGGAAACGCCGTGGTGACGTCCTGATTGAGCGTGGTCGCGGTCGCAAGTTCGCCCGACCAGACTTTTACGCCGCGCTCATTGCCCAGGCTGGAGAGTTCATACTTGCTTAAGCTCCGCTGAAAATCGCTGTCGATCACCGTATTGATCAGATTGCGATCGCCGATCCGAAAGACATTGACCGATACCGAGGGCGTGTTGACGCTGACCAAGGGAATGCCGCGCTGGCCGGTGCGCGGCAGCACGTAGGCCTTCCCGGTAAAGCGCACGAACGGCTTGCGGTCGCGCACATAGATATTGAATTCAGCCGACTTCGGCAGGGTTTCCTTGACGGTGGACGGCAATCCGGCACGCAGATTGATGTTGTAGCGCTCGCCGTGCTTGAGGCCATCGACGCAGAGCTGTTTGCCCTCCGCCGACAGCGCCGGCTTGTCCGAGCCCGCCAGCGCCAGGAACGGCGCGAAGTCGGTGCGCTTAGCGAGGTCCTCGGAGAACTGGAAGCAGGCGCGCGGCGAGGCTGCATCGGAATCGACGGTATAGTCCAGGAGCCGAAAACCATACTCGTCGCGCATTTTTTCGTATTGCCCGCGCACGTCGGCGACCTCGCGCAGGTCGAGCGAGAGCCGTAAGCAATCCAGCGCCGGACGCCACAGCTTGCGCTCCGACATCGCGCGGCCGAGCACGGCCAGCGCATCGGCCTCTTCGCCAGCATTGCCGGCGCGCTGATAGGCGATGTAGGCCGCGGTCGAGGCGCGCTCCAGCAGGAAAGTCTGTTCGCTAGAGTTGGCGGGGCGAATCTGGAAAATGGTGCGGGCGAGCCGCAGCCAGTTGGCGCTGTCGTCAGGTGTTGTGGCGGCGATCTGCCCCAGGATCTGCAGACCGGTGCGGAAATCGCTGCGTTTGAAGGCGGCGTCGGCGTCGGTTCGCAAGGCTACCCCCGACTTCGCCACCGGGCCGGCTTCGCTCTTGATCTGGGCCTCCAATTTGATCGCGGAATCCGCCAGGTCGTCGCGCCTGAAGGCCTTATCCGCCGCCTGCGCCGAGACCAGGCCAAGCGCCAGCGTGGCGCAAAGCGTTGCCGCGCGAACCAAACCGATCATGATGGAACTCCCTGGGCGGACCAACGCCGCCTGTCGAAGACAAACGCGCCAAAAGGTGACGGACTCGTGGCATTAGAATGGGTTAGCAAAAAGGTCGCATGCGACATTCGTCGAACAGCCCTTGCCGCGCCGGCGGCCGACTGGCGGAGCGTGGCGTTGCGGGTAGACCTGACGCAACGGCCCACCGCTCAAGCTTTGTCGCACCACGCAGATAAAGGGTTCGGAGGGGCTTGGCCGGAAAGCGGATTTTTCATATTGGCAATGCTATGAAGGCCAAGTGTCCCGAAGAAGTGTCCTGAAGTTACGGTCCCATAGCTCAACTGGATAGAGTAACGGATTTCTACTCCGTGGGTTGCAGGTTCGAATCCTGCTGGGATCGCCATTCGGACTGGGTCCGTTCCCAATTTGCTTCGCCGGGTTCGGAAGTGAGCCAGTTGCTGTTGCTGCCCGGCAGCCCAAGTCCGCCAGCATCCAACTTTCCGGACCACCGACTTTACTTCCCGCTCTCGCTCGGCAGTTGGATCGGAACGTGCCGCGATGTGCTTACGATCCTCGGGCTTCCGTCCGGGTAGGTCCGGCTAATGACCGTTTCCAGAAGAAGAATGAACTTTTCCGCTAGCATGTGCGTCGCCCCGGTGATGGTCGCCTCTCCGGTTCCGTCTCGGCCGGTGGGCTTTGAATTCAATCACTTATCCGAGAGCCGCCCGCTCGGCCCGGCCGCATGGTCGCAGGCCGGTTCCGGCGCCCAAGTGAGGCCGACAGACAGCGGAACCGGCTTGATCGGTCCCATCGCAGGCACATATTGCAAAAATGAAGAAGTCCGACGTCGCCTGCCCCAAATGCCACGCCGGCTACCGCCGGGTTGAACTCGTTTCCAAAAAGGGGACCAGGGGCGAATTCCGTTGTCTGGTCTGCGACGAGGTCCTTGAGGTTTTCGACGGCTCGACTGACGTAGCCATGCGCCTCACGATCCAACCCGTATTGAATGCGGGGAGCAACCCGGTTTCCAAGCCGAGGTAGCCGCGCACGCGGCAACATTCCGGTATCTCTCGTGAGGTCGGATCGAACGGCAATCCAACGATCACCGAACACGAGCGGATCTAGAGAGGCGCCGTCCTCCGACGCCTGGCTGTAAGGGCGGCCACATGACCCTCTTTGGAGTGGGCTGTCAGGCGCCGCCGGGTTCGCGCCGAACGGGGCTGTCTTGACGATGGGATGGTGGATCTGGCCGGAATTTCGGGGCGCTGGCGGCTCGGACCATCGAGCTTGTCCAGGACGTCGAGCCAGGCGGCCAGAAGGGTCTGGCGCCGTTGAAGCGCTCGCGCTGCTGGTTTCTTGGAATCGTCAGGCCGGGTCCCCATGGAAGCAGAATAGTCCAATATGGTTGAGAAGTAGTTGCGAATCCGGCCACGGAGCCGGGAGGCCGCGCCTTCCAACCACTTTCTTTCCCTTCTTGAGTCCTTGCGAGTGGTCCTTGGCTGTCCCGGCCAATCGACCACAGGCCATCGTCGCATTGCACGAGGCCGCCGGCGGGCCGAGCGGCACACGTCTCCCCTTTGGTGGATGACCGGCGGCGCAATCTTGACCCACACGGTGAGCGTGCGGATGATGGCCCGAACCGGCTGGGGAGGACTGCTGCGCATGTTCAGAAGCTTGATCATCGCGTTCCTGCTTAGCTTTGCCGCCATTGCAAATTCCAATGCCCAGATTGTCGCGCTCGGTGCGAGCAGCACCGCCGGATACGGCGTTGGCGCGTCGTCGGCCTATCCGGCCCAATTGGAAGCCATTCTGCGCGCAAGGGGACGAGCGATGTCGGTCAGCAACGCCGGGATAAGCGGGGACACCACCGGCGGCATGCTGGCGAGATTATCGAGCGCGGTGCCGGAAGGAACCAAAATCGTCATTCTTCAAATCGCCGGCAACGATGCCATGAAGGGAATGAGCCTCACTGACGCAGCGGCAAACCGGGCCGAGATTCGCAGGCGGCTGCACGCCCGCTGCATTCGCACCATCGAAGCCGATGGCTATGTTCAGTCGGCGGTTCGAAGCGGGCTGAGGCAGCCCGACGGAATTCATATGACCGTGGAAGGTCATCGCAAAGTCGCACAGCAGCTGGCCGCGTCGATCCGCTGAACGTCATTGGTTGAGAGGCCGCCTCCGTTGGCGGTCTGATTTTTTCATCGCACGGATAGAAATACAATTGCCAGCACGACGATCCACCCCACGATGACCAGCGCGGACACTGCCCCGGCAGTTATTTTAAGTTTCTCTTTCGTCGTGTAAGCGCGCATTCAACGCCCTGGTTTGCGGCCTCATTCACCTGTAACAATATCACAGGTTATGACGCGAAGTGTGCTGTCAATCCAAAGGGGACATCAGCAGGAGAAGGCTTGGCATTAGAGTTTGCCTCAATTATTCGGCGCGGCTTCATCGCCGCAGTCTTGATCGCCGCAGTCCTGGCGACGGCCCGTGCTTGATCGCGATCCAGCTGCCGACGCAGCCGTCGGATCGATTGAATGTTCCGGCACCTGTATTTCCCGACAATCGTCCGACCGCGCTAAGGGTCATGCCGTTTCCGGCACCGACCGAATGCAACGTGCCATCTGGATCGACCTGCCCGCTGCCGCCCCGGACCACAATCTTCCCGTCGATAATCAGCGCAACCAGCGAGCCGGTATACCGACACCCGGCGCTGGTAAATGTCCATGCCCCGTCGAAGCTCTTGTTGTCCTCCTCCGGCGTGGCGCGCGGCATTTCTTCGTCGGGTCGCTGCTCTTCACTCCTGGGCTCGGAAAGGAATGATAATCTGGGACCGCCGGCTCTCGCGTCGGTGTGGCGCGATTGAGCCAGTGCGTCGGAGGGGTCTGACGCGATGATCAACAGGGCGCACCCCAGTGCCATCCTCAGCCCCGTTTGAATGACATCGTTCATGCCGCCCATCTTCAAAGAACGCCTAAAATCCAAAGCCCGCGGTATAGTTGCCGAAGACACCCTGGATCGCAAGCGATGCCCGGTTTCCGCGTGGCGAAATCACCGCAGGGCCGCGCGGTCCATCGTCGGGCGCGCCGAATATTTTCGTAAACTGCGAAGCTTGCTGCGATTTTCTTAGATGCGCGATCTCAAGCAAGTGCCAGATCGCGAGGCTCCGCTGGCGCAGCCGCGCCTCTGCTGTCGGAACGAAAACGAAATCTGGCTCATGGGGTGGGGATGACGTTGCAGTTCGTCCGTCCCGACATCAGGCAATCCTGCATCTTGCTGGCCGCCGTCAGATCGTGCGCCAGCC